>Ga0315900_10004528_pt1 | contig 19559 bp, 22 predicted proteins | sample LakEriMetagenome_FD_203521 | JGI IMG/M metagenome (GOLD analysis project Ga0315900, IMG submission 203521) | Freshwater fungal communities from buoy surface, Lake Erie, Ohio, United States - Buoy 12 MA114 | ecosystem: Environmental > Aquatic > Freshwater > Lake > Lake biofilm | place: USA: Lake...
CACTCAGCATGGAAGGCCGCATGACCATCTGCAACATGAGCATTGAGGCGGGCGCTCGCGCTGGCCTGATTGCGCCGGACGAAACCACCTTCGCCTATCTCAAAGGCCGCCCGCTGGCGCCGCAAGGCGAAAACTGGGACAAAGCGGTCGCCTATTGGAAAACACTGCCGTCCGATGATGGCGCCGTGTATGACACGGATATTCTGCTGGATGCCGCCGCCATCGCACCGCAGGTCACGTGGGGTACATCGCCGCAGCATGTGCTGCCGATTACCGCCACCATCCCCAGCCCCGAAAGCGCTGCGGATGAGAGCGAACAAACCACCATCCAGCGCGCACTCAGCTACATGGATTTAACGCCGGGCACACCGCTGACCGAAATTACCATCGACAAAGTCTTTATTGGTTCCTGCACCAACAGCCGCATCGAAGACCTGCGCGAAGCAGCGGCCATCGCCAGCGGGCGAAAAGTCGCAAGCAACGTGAAGCTTGCGATGGTGGTGCCGGGATCCGGGCTTGTGAAAGAACAGGCAGAAAGCGAAGGGCTCGATAAAATTTTTAAAGAAGCAGGATTTGAATGGCGGGAGCCGGGTTGTTCGATGTGCCTTGCGATGAACGCCGACAAGCTGGAGCCTGGAGAACGCTGCGCCTCCACCTCTAACCGAAATTTTGAAGGTCGTCAGGGGCGTGGCGGCAGAACCCACCTGATGAGCCCAGCCATGGCCGCTGCCGCAGCAATTACCGGCCGCCTCACCGATCTGCGTGAGCTTGAGTGATATGTGGGCGCATAAAGTTGTACTGCAGTCAAAATACAAAGGCTATTGCATCAAAGCCTTAATCTCTCATCAACAAGTCATCAGCTTTGATCTTCTCTATAAACAGCTCAACAAGCTTCAATCAAAACTGGAACAGATTATTCCAAGAACGTATAAACCGAAATTCTCATCTTCCAATGATGGGCTTATTATTTTGATTGAAATTGAAAAAGCGCATGAAGCAGGAAAAATCATTCACGAGCTGGAAGACGATATCAAAAAAGCCATCAGTAAACTCTGAGCAAAAGCAATGAAACCATTCACTACACTTTCTGCCATTGCCGCCCCGCTTCCGATTGATCATATCGACACCGATATGATAATTCCTAAGCAATTTCTAAAAACCATCAAGCGAACCGGCCTCAAAGAAGGCTTATTTTATGAGCTTCGCCACAATGTCGATGGCAAAAAGAATGAAGAGTTTGTGCTGCACAAAGCGCCATACAACAAAGCCGAGATACTGGTTGGCGGGCAGAACTTTGGCTGCGGATCCTCGCGTGAGCATGCGCCTTGGGCGCTGCTTGATTTCGGCATACGCTGCGTGATCGCCTCTTCTTTTGCCGATATTTTTTACAATAACTGCTTCAAAAACGGCATCCTGCCCATCGCGCTGCCAAAAGAACAGGTGGCAACGCTGATGGAAACCGCCGCGCATGGCGGAAAAATTACGGTGGATCTCGAAAAACAAATCATCACCGCCGGCAATCATCAATTTTCATTTGAGATTGAATCGTTCCGCAAGCATTGTTTACTAAACGGGCTTGACGATATTGGCTTAACCTTAGAAAAAACTGCTGATATCGCTAATTATGAAGCCAAGCAAAGCAAACTCACGCCGTGGCTGGCCGCGTAAATGGGCAGTCATCACGATCATGCCCATGACCATTTAAGCCACGACCGCCGCGTCCTGATCACGGTATTTGTTCTGAATTTCGCAATGTTCGGCCTTGAATTCTGGCAAGGCATGAAAAGCGATTCCACCGCGCTGATCGCCGATTCCATGGACTTCCTCAGCGATTCCTTCAGCTACCTGCTCACGCTTTATGTCCTCGCCAGCAGCCTGCGAGTGCGCGCGCGTGCGGCGCTGATTAAGGCAGGGCTGATGCTGCTGCTCGCCGCCGCCGCGCTGGGGCAAGGCGTGTATAATGTTATGCATCAGCATGTTCCTGATTATGTGACGATGGGCTGGGTTGGGCTGCTCGCGCTGCTCGTGAATGTCACCAGCGCGATCCTGCTTTACCGCTCGCGCGAGCGCGACAGCAACATGCAGTCCGTATGGCTTTGCAGCCGCAATGATGCGATCACCAATGTCGCAATATTAATTGCAGCAGGGCTGGTATTCATGACGGATAGCCTCTGGCCGGATCTTTTCGTTGCTCTCTTTATCACTTGGCTGGAGGGCAGCTCAGCGTTAAAAATCATCAGGCAGGCAAAAAAGGAACTACATCATGGTTGATTGTCATTGCGAGCGTAGCGACGCAATCCAGCTAAAGTGCCATGGGCGCGGTGTAATAACTATCTGCGCAACAGACGTTGCGCTGCTAGATTGCTTCGGCTTTGCCTCGCAATGACGAAATGGAGACACCAATGAACACTAAACATATTCTTTTACTTCCCGGCGACGGCATCGGCCCGGAAGTAGTCGCTGAAACGCAGAAAGTCATCGCGCAATTAAACGGCAGAAGCGGCGTTCACTTTACCACCGATACCGCGCTAATCGGCGGCTGCGCTTATGATAAAACAGGCAGCCCATTTCCAGATGAAACACTGGCCAAAGCAAAAAAAGCAGATACGATTTTGCTCGGCGCCGTCGGCGGACCGAAATGGGAAAAGCTTGAACACGCAAAAAGGCCGGAGCGCGGGTTACTTGCGCTTAGAAAAGAGCTTGGATTATTTGCAAACCTGCGCCCGGCGATTTGCTTTGATGCGCTGGCGGATGCCTCCACCTTAAAACGCGAGGTGATTGCGGGGCTGGATCTGATGATCGTCAGGGAACTCACGGGGGGTATCTATTTCGGCTCGCCGCGCGGCGTGGAAACCCTGCCCGACGGCACGCGAAAGGGTATCAATACTGAAGTTTATACCTCCCCAGAGGTACACCGCATTGCGCGCGTGGCGTTTGACCTTGCCAGAAAACGTGGCGGAAAAGTCTGCTCGGTGGATAAGGCCAACGTGCTGGAATGCACCGAGATGTGGCGTGAAGAAGTTCAGAAAATCAGGGATAAGGACTACCCTGAGATTACCCTGTCGCATATGTATGTGGATAACGCGGCCATGCAACTGGTTCGAAACCCCAAACAATTCGATGTCATGGTCACTACCAACATGTTCGGCGATATTTTATCTGATATCGGCGCGCAGCTTACAGGCTCGCTGGGCATGCTGCCTTCCGCCTCCTTCGGCGCGCCGGATACACCCGGGGTTTATGAACCCATCCACGGCTCTGCGCCTGATATCGCCGGCAAAGGCATTGCTAACCCGATCGCCACCATCCTGTCATTTGCGATGATGCTGCGCTATGCGTTTGGCATGGCAAAACAGGCAGAGGCGGTTGAAGCTGCGGTGAAGCATGTACTCACGCAAGGCTATCGCACCGCCGATATCATGCAAGACGGCATGAAGAAACTCACCACCTGCGAAATGGGCGATGCTATTGTTTCCGCCCTTGGCGAATGAAATCCGCGATATCTTTTCGCACTTCATCATTCCATGAAATCGGTGTGGCAAAACCCGCCGCAATGCCATAATGCCCTACGCCGTTATACTCGATGAGCGACACATCATTGCCCTTGGCTTTCAGTAGATCTGCCAGCTTCTTTGAATTTTCTGGTGAGACAAGGCCATCCTCATCACCGGTCAGAAGCAACATGCGCGGCGCACCGGCACGCACATAATAAACCGGCTCCATCGAATCCTGCTTTTCTTTGGGCGAGAAAATGGCATTCAGCTTACGCCCACGTATCGGCAGAAAATCATACGGCCCGGAAATCCCCACCACTCCCGCTAGCTGCGATGGTTTCATACCAACCTGCTTCAGGTAACGCTCATCCAGCGCCAGCATCACAGCGTTATAGGCTCCAGCGGAATGACCAACCAACGTGATATTTCGATTACTCACACCATACTGCGCGATATGCTTATGCACCCATGCCACCGCCTTCGCGTTATCTTCAAGAAACGCAGGAAACGTAACTTCGGGATATAGACGGTAATTGGCTATGACGACGATAAACCCTTCCGAAACCAGCCCCTGCCCTAGGAAAAGATAATCATCCTTATCGCCATACTGCCAGCTGCCGCCATGGAAAAACAGGGCAACCGGCGTGTTTTTATGAAGATTGGGCGGCAGGTAGATATCGAGATTCTGGCGCTCCTGCTCGCCATAATGAATGTTTTTTTGAACCGTATAACCGTCGGTCGGCACGAATTCATTGAGCACATCCACCGGCGAGCAGCTTTGCAGAAACAGCAAGACTGTCATCAATAAAAAGGGCTTTTTTAACATTGCACGGCCTCACGTTTTTTTGTTATATTGCGAGTCCTTATAACAGATTTCCTGCAGAATCCAATCTGTCATGCCGCACTTGTTGCGGCATCTCCATCAATTGGCGGGAGACCCCGCAACAAGTGCGGGGTGACAAATAAATGGCAATGAGTTATGCAGGAAGTCTAACAAAAAAATAAAGAAAGTGCATTATGAGTTATAAAGTCGCTGTCGTGGGCGCCACCGGCAATGTCGGACGTGCCATGCTTGATATTCTCGCTGAACGTAATTTTCCAACCAGCGAAGTGGTGGCACTCGCCTCTCGTGCGTCGATTGGAAAAGAAGTGAGTTATGGCGATGAGGATATTCTTATCGTTAAAGCACTTGATGACTATGATTTCAGCGATACCGATATCGCCCTCTTCTCGCCCGGCTCTGCCGTATCAAAAATATTTGCACCCAAAGCAGCCGAGGTTGGCTGCGTGGTGATTGATAACACCTCCTATTTCCGCATGATGGAGGACATCCCTCTCGTTGTGCCGGAAGTCAACAGCCATGCACTAAAAAATTTCCGCAAAAAAAACATCATCGCCAACCCGAACTGCTCTACCGCGCAGATGGTCGTTGCGCTGAAGCCGCTTCATGACGCCGCGAAAATCAAGCGCGTTGTCGTTTCAACCTACCAGTCCGTCAGCGGCGCAGGCAAAGAAGGCATGGATGAGCTCTATGATCAGACCAAATCCATCTATATGAATGATCCGAAAGAGCCAAAAAAGTTTACCAAGCGTATCGCGTTCAACGTGATTCCGCATATCGATGTGTTTATGGAAGATGGCTCCACCAAAGAAGAATGGAAAATGGTGGAAGAAACCAAAAAAATCATGGAAGCGGATATTCAGGTCAGCGCCACCTGCGTACGCGTGCCGGTGTTTGTTGGGCACTCGGAATCAGTGAATATTGAGTTTGAAAAGCCCATCACTGCTGAACAAGCGCGCGATCTGCTGGAAGGTGCCGATGGCATCACTATGTATGATGACCACAAAGATGGCGGCTATTGCAGCCCGATGGAATGCGCCGGTGAGGACGCGGTGTTTATCTCCCGCCTCAGGCAGGATACCAGTGTAAAACACGGCCTTGCCATGTGGATTGTGTCCGATAATCTACGCAAAGGCGCGGCGCTGAACGCGGTTCAAATCGCCGAAGCACTCATCGAAGAACACGGCCTCGCCCCCAAAAAGAAAAACTAGCATGAAGCCGCTGCCGAAAAACTACGACCATAAAGAACGCGAAAAGCACTGGCAGCGCGTGTGGGAAACGAGCGACGTGTATCATTTCCGTGATGATTTGCCGCGCGAACAAACATTCGTGATTGATACGCCGCCGCCGACCGTCTCCGGCCTGCTGCACATGGGGCATATCTTCAGCTACACTCAGGCGGATTTTGTCGCGCGCTACCAGCGCATGAGCGGCAAAGATGTGTTCTATCCGATGGGGTTTGATGATAACGGCCTGCCCACGGAGCGCCTCGTAGAAAAAATCAAAGGCGTGCGCGGCACGGGGATGCCACGCGCGGAGTTTGTGGCGCTGTGTAAAGAGGTGGTAAAAGAAGCGGAGGACGAGTTCCGCGCACTGTTTAAAAGCACCGCCCTTTCCGTGGACTGGCGCAAGGAATACCAGACGATCAACGATGATGTACGCGCCCTCTCTCAGGCTTCATTTCTGGATTTAGTGTCAAAAGGCCACGCCTACCGGGATTTCCGCCCTACCTATTGGGACTGGGTCGACCAGACCGCCATCGCGCAGGCAGAAATTGAGAATAAAGAACTTCCGGGCACGATGAATGAGATTGAGTTCACGCTGGAAGATGGCTCGCCGCAGGAGCCATCAGCCCGCGAAGCGGCGTCCCATGCAAGCGACTTTTTGTCGCGCAGCGGGGACAATAAAATAGTGATCATGACGACTCGCCCAGAGCTGCTCGGCGCATGCGTCGCGGTGATGTATCATCCGGAAAATCCGAATGCTGCAAGTTACAAAGACAAACATGCCATCACCCCGCTATTTGGCGTAAAAGTGCCGATGATTGAGGATGAAGCGGTGGAGCAAGGCAAAGGCACTGGTCTTGTGATGTGCTGCACCTTTGGCGATGATACGGATAAGGAGTGGCAGGAAGAACATGAGCTACCTATACGGTCACTAATAGGCAAAGATGGGAAAATTAATCCCTCATATATTACCGATCATAGTGGAAAAAAGATTGAGGTAGTTTTTATTCCTAACAAATGGGGCAAAAATGATTCCCCACAAATATCTGAAAAAAACTGTATAGATATTCAAAAAGCTATTACAAAATATACTGAGATTGAGGGTCTAAAGCCAAAACAAGCGAACGCAAAAATTCTGGAGATGCTGCAAGCAGCCGGAAAACTAAAAAAACAGACGCCGATGACCCACAGCGTCAAATGCGCCGAGCGCAGCGGCACGCCGATTGAGATTATTCCTACCGAACAATGGTTCGTGCGAATCACGGATAAAAAAGAAGCGCTTAAAGCAAAAGGCGCGGAGTGCCATTGGCATCCTGACTACATGCGCGTTCGGCTCAATCAGTGGATTGAAGGCCTGAGGGAAGACTGGTGCATTTCGCGCCAGCGTTTCTTTGGTGTGCCGTTTCCAGTGTGGTATTCGAAGCGTGAAGGCGAAGTTGGAAAGGCGATTTATGCATCGCCAGATCAACTGCCTGTTGACCCGCTAGTCGATACCCCTAAAGGGTATGGTAGAGATGAAGTCACACCTGATATGGACGTGATGGACACCTGGGCGAGCTCGTCTATCTCGCCGCAGATCAACGCCAAATCGCTGAAGCAAAACAAACTGTTTCCTGCCGATATCCGCCCGCAGGCGCACGAGATTATCCGCACCTGGGCATTTTACACGATCGTGAAAGCCCACCTGCATGAAGACTGTGTGCCGTGGAAAAACCTGATGATTTCCGGCTGGTGCTTAGCCTCTGACAAAACCAAAATGAGTAAATCTAAGGGCAATGTCGTAACCCCCGTGGCGCTCATTGAGGAAAAAGGAACGGACGCGGTGCGCTACTGGGCATCGACTTCTCGCCTCGGCGCTGATACGGCTTTTTCTGAAGACCTGCTTAAAATCGGCCGCAAGCTGGTGGGTAAAATCTGGAATGCCAGCCAGTTTGCCGCGCTAAACCTAAATAAGCTAAAAACTACGCCAACCACTGCCGCTCAGGATGTTAAAAACGACCTTATCAGCGAGCCACTGGATCTATGGATACTCTCGCGCCTTCATCGCACGGTGCATAAGGCCACGCTAGAGTTTGAGCGCTTTGAATACTCAGATGCGCGGGTGGCAATCGAAGATTTTTTCTGGAATGACTTCTGCGATAATTATCTTGAGCTGGTCAAGGCTCGCTCTTACGGCGAAGTGCCTGGCAATCAACAATCCGCGCTATGCACGCTTTATCACTGCCTGAATGCACTACTCAAACTGTTTGCGCCATTTGTGCCGCATGTCACCGAGGAAATATACAGCCACCTCTTTGCTGACGATTATGCGAAGCATGGCTCTGTGCATGCGCGTGGCCAGTGGCCAGTGGCCGCCGATTTCCCGCTGGATGAAAAACACGAGCTGGCAGGCATTGCTGCGGTGGATATTCTGAATGTCGTGCGCAAAGCAAAATCCGAAGCAAGCGTTTCGATCAAAAACCCAGTCGATAAGATTGAGGTGTTTGTCAGTGATGCTGCAGTGAGCTGGCAGGCGGTGGAATCTGTCGCGCAGGATTTAAAGCTCGCGGCGAATAGCTCCCTCTTAATAGAAAGTAAAGATGATAGCCTTCCATTTACCTCCGAGAAAGGCTGGTTTAAGCTTTCTGTAACACTTGCCAAGCAGGAAGAGCACAAGCGAAACCCTGCGCAAAGCGAGCAGGAAAAGCTCGAAGGCGAAGTGCTGCACGGCCCCGGAAATCCTGACCTTTCCAAGCATGTGGTGCGTGTGCAGGTGAATGACCTGCCGCAGACGCTTGGCAAGCAAAAATAGCCTCAAGCTGTCATCAATTTGTCTGCAATCTGTCACAAAAGATTCACAGATGTAAACGTGAAAAATGCCTCCCGATCTAGTAGATTGGATTTAGGGAGAAATTATGGCTGCAAATGATTTAAACAAAATAAATTATAGCGACAGCCGCCAGCCTAGCGGACAGCAACCACCGAATGTGACACTTAATTTTGATGGTGTTTTATGTGGTTCGGGCACATTGGGAACACACGCAGCCAAAGTAATGGCTAGCAGATGCCCCGACTCAGAGCGACAGGTAGGCTGATATGCTGAACTCCGACCAAGACATGATGGAAAGCCTGCCGCACTATAAATCGAAGTATGAAGCGGCCAAAAAAATTAACGTGTATTTTATTCCCGCATACGATGAGCTCAAAAAAGAGCGCATGTATTATTATGCGATCGCCAGCGCCATGCTGCATGAGCAAATGATGAGCTGCCTTGAGAAAGGCGATATTCCGCATTTTGCCGTGATTGTGGAAAAGGGTTACGGCGAGCCATCACCCCAGATCAAAACCAAAATCAAAGATTATTATGGCTTTGATCATGATTTCTACGCCAGCAACGATAATAGCCGCTTAGAAAAAACCAGCCTGAACGCCTAGTAACAAACACAAAAAAAGCCCCCACCTTTCGGTGGAGGCTTCATCATTTTTTGTAATAACTAATAACTACGCAACGCTACGTGTTGCGAGTTTAGCTTTATCGGCCGCGACTTGGCCAGTGTAAGTAGCCTCAGGTGCTGGCATGTTGCTCGCAAAAAATTGCTGATCCTGCGCAGGAGCAGCTACCGAAGAAGCAACCGTTTGTTTAGCTGCCATCTGCCCAATCTGCTCAGCTTGTGCAGTAGTGATAATACCATTTTCAACTGCAGCAGCGACGACTGGCGGAATGTTAGAGGTAACGATTTGTTGTGGCGCAGCGGCTATGGCCGCATCCAGATTGGCAACGGCATTAGTCGCCCCCGCCGCTGCAGCGGCATCACGCGCCTGCTGCATCGAAGCAACATCACCACCCACAGCCATGCCAGCCGCTGCTTCTGCATTCGCTACAGCAGCTTGTGCTGCAGCGTCTGTTCCATCATCAGCAACAACCTGACCACCAGCTACCTTTCCAATAACATCTGGTTTCTTTGCTTCTTCTGCCATACTAACTCCCATGATTAAAGTTGATGGCTCAATATACCCAAAACCCGTCTATTTTTGTGTGACAATTTTGTTAAATATTAAACCCATGCAAAAACATGGCTTTTTCAGCCATTCTTCGCCGCATCAGCCCATTAAGTTTCTTACCCGATGCATAAACCCAGCGGGTAAGCTGGTTGGCAGCGGCGTTAAAATCCCTTGCATTAACAAGGCGCAGAAGTGTTGATTTTTCAAAAGCCCCTGCCCCAACATTATAAACAAAAGAAACCAGCGCATCGAACTGGTTCTGTGCTAGCGTTGTTTTAACAAGGCGACGAACGGCATGCTCTGCTATAGCCACATCCTGAATTAGCAGCGCTTCTGCATGCTCTTTAGTAATTTTTTCAAGCATGGCAGATTCATCTGCTGTCAGAACATGGCCATAGCCAATGGTCATCTTTCCACCGGAGCATAGGTAAGGCTCAGCAGAAAACCCCTCAAATTCACGAATTAAAGCTAGCCCGCGCGGCGAAATGTGCATCATCGTTTATCCGCCTTCTGATCAAGCTTATCGCTGAGCTTTAAAAACCACGCATTCATTTCATCACGCAAACGATTCACCTCGTTTCTCTGAAGCTCAGAGAGCGTAAGAAAGCTCTCCTTATAATCACGCTCAATGCGTTCAATGTAATGGTCTTGTCTGGCATTTTCCGCTTTAAGCGATCTGATATCAGAGATCATGTAGGCATAGATTGTTCCGATACCGAAAACGATACCCAGAAAATTTACGAGATGGCCAAGATGAATGGTGGGATCAAAATGTGGTTTCCAGAACGATGGGGTTGGTTTCATATCCTCTCCTAAATTCCTAAATGGCAAACCATGCTGTTGATGTTGCGGCAAAGAAAAGGCGTCTGGTATCCGCAGCGAGTGAAAGGGAGGCATTGGCTGCAAGGTTATTGATTGTATGCCCGCTAGCCGGATAAACACTCAACGCATTTACGCCCTGATTAGCCACAAGAATAAACTCACCCGCTTCTGCGCTTGGCAGCCTAACTCCTTGCGAAGCCGAAACGGTTGAAACGATATTGACGGTTTTAGTAAGCGCCGTGGCGGTGGATTGGGTGGTTCCTGCCGCACTAATAGCAGTGGCGATGGACTTGAACGCAACGCGCCCGGTGGAGGCAATCATTTTCAAAACATCAAGCCAGCTGGTGCCATCAGGCGATAGTTTCAGCGTGAAATTATCATCACCGGTCGTGCCGAATTCTGCGCGTCCTGAAAAGTTTGTCTGGAAAAGAAAACTGGCATTATCACCCGCAGTATTTTTGTTGATTTTCAACTGTGTGCCAGCGCCAATGTGCGTAAACAATGCAGCGCTGCTTGCCACCGCAAGCTTATTGGTTACATCCGCGCTGGTATTAACACCAAGCAGCGAAAGATTCTGCAGCTGAGATAAATTGGTTGTGGCGACCCACGCCGAGCCATTCCAGCTATATTGCAGATCTTCATCACTGACCCACAGCGTCATCCCTTCCTTTGGCGTGATGAATCGCCATATTTGGTCAAAATAGGCGATATTTCTGGCCTGTCCTAGCCATGCGCCAGTAGGGCTTGCGCCGATAATATACACGTCGCCAGCAAGCGGCGATGCTGGGGGCGCATTCAGGTCACGATCTTTTGCGCCAGTATTCAGCAGCGCATCAATGCGGATTAAAGCCTGATTAACGGTGACTTCTTTTTGTGCCTGCGCCTGCTCAACCAGCGTGACACCAAGATGGCTGGTGGTTGCCATAAATTGCTCCTTAAAATTGCTTTGATTGATGATTCAATTTGTTATGATGATAAAAACATGAGGTTAGCTGATGCCTACACTTGCCGAGATTAAGCGCCAGATTGACTCCTGCCCGGGGCGCTATATTTTCTGGACGGAAAAAGAAATTCGTGCGCTGCCTGAAATTCTTGAATCGGACGAGACCATCAAGGCCGTCACGTCCGGCATCATGAACAGCAGCACATGGCTTGGTGTGTGCACCAGTCGGCGTCTGATATTCCTCAATCGCGGCATGATTTTTGGGCTACGGCAGGTTCAATTTCCGCTGGAGCGCATTCAATCGATTGATCACGAATTTACGATTGCCTTCGGTTCTATCAGCGTGTGGGATGGCGCCAGCTCATTTACCATCCGTCTGGTTTTGAAGAACTCGATTATGCCTTTTGTCAAAGCCACGGAAGAGGCGATGTTCGCAGCAAAGAAGGCCAGCACTCGCACACAGACTCAGCCATCCACGGTTGATGTCGCTACACAGCTCACCAAGCTCGCAGAGCTCAAAGAAAAAGGCCACCTCACCGAAGAAGAATTCAACCAGCAGAAAAAAAAGCTGCTCGGTTCGTAGACTTACACAGTGGCATCCGCGGGATAACCCCGTCCAACCTGCGCGGAAACCTGATACACCCGCACTGCCAGCGAACTCTGAACGCTACCAAAATCAGCAAGCTGCTCGCTGGCACTGTAGCTGGCTTCGGCGGCGCTAAGACCAAACCACGAGCGCGCAACACTCGCTCCACTGAATACCTCGACATCATAGCGTTCGGCGCTTTCATTCAGCGGTGCGTCGACAGCATCCTGCCAGGTGCCGCCAAGCCTGCTTCTTCTAATCCATCTGAGCGTAATATCCCCGCCGACGCTGCGCTCTGCCGATAGATGAACCGGACTATAAGGTTTGAGAGCAACCCCGCGATACGTGAAATTCTGGCTGGCTGCCGCAGAAAGAGTAGTTCCAAAAGAAACCGCCTTATAATCCCTCGCAAGACCAATCAGCGCATTGCTGATGGCTGTGCGGGTGGGTTTGCCATCAAGCAGCACAAACGGCTCGCCGGCCACATGGCTTGCAGATGCCCATTCTGTGCCAAGCCTGCCGCGAAGCAATCCGCTGAGCTGGTATTGACCGGGCTCAATCAGCACTGCCTGCCGGAACTGAATCAATTCATGCCCAAGCAGGGCAAGGTTTGCTCCATTGAGCAGCGCAAGCTCCGTCACACTTTGAAGGCTCGCCTGCCCCAGCAAGCTGACGTTAACCGATGAAATAACATCAAACACCTGCGCGCCGCCATCCGGCAGCACATTCAGCGCCCGTCCCATGGTGCTGGCAATCACGATATCGCCCGCGCGCGTAAAATTAGCGCCGCCATCATCCGACTGGTAAACGGCCGCGCCGCTCCATGGCTCTGCCACGCCGCAGCCAGCAATTCTTAGCACCGAACGATCAGCTTCATCGCCCGGTAGTGCCGGTATATCGAGCAGCGCCATGCTGGTTGGAGAAATTTCAAGTGTCGCAGGCTGTGGATCGTTGGACGAGCCGGGAGCAGAATAAAAATCATAGGCACTTGCGTCATCAGCAACCGCGCGAACAAGCACACTGCCATTGGATTGCGAGCGCGTGTAAACAATACGCATGCGATGATTAACGCCTGAAACGGTCAGCTCCACCACATCACCGGGATCAAGCGTGCTATAACGTGAGGACAGGCTGAATTCATAACCAACACGCGACACCCAGCCAGAATAAAGCCTTATTTCTGCAATATTTTTTGCTATTTGATCCGAAAGCACCAATGGCAAATCCAGCGTCACAGCATCGCGACTGCGGGTCATTTCGCGCTGGGAATATTGTGTTTGTGTCTGATAATTGGCAATTCGGCTTAAGTACACCACATTCACCCGGCGCGGCAGCTCAACCTCCTGCGCACGCGTGATCACGAATCGCGTATCACCCAGGGAATCTTCTGTTTCAACCAGAATCGTTTCGCCGGCGCTGAGTACAGGTGCGCCTGCACGCGTGATAAATTTAAGCAGGCCGTCTGATTCAACGCTGTCAAAAAGATAGGCCTGAGCGAGTGTTTCAAGACAATCACGCACCGACTGCTGACCACTCACCACATACCCCTCAACAGGGTCACGCAGCGGCTCAATCATCAGGTCGCTTTCATCCAGCCCTGCGCGCGTGCATAGATCCCGCACCACAGCCCCAAGGCTGGAAACACCGAGCTTTCCCTGCACCCAGTGCCCGGTTTTCCATGCCTCGCCATCACTCCAGATGCTTCTGAGGTCTGGCCAGTAAGGGTAAGGTCTTGCATCCCATGTCCAGACAAACATACGCTCGACTATCGGCGAGTTTTTCCATTGCAGTTCGGTTGCCGTCAGCGCCGCTCTCTGCGCACGAAAATCGACTCGTCCGCGTGAAAAATAGGGAAGTGCGCTGGAAACACTGGTGGGGTCATAGAAAACATTGGGCTGGTTGGAAGCACAATCAACACTGGGAAATCCATACTCCGTAAACCATATTTTTTTGGATTGCGGAATCCATGGTGTCGCCGCGCCGCCCGGGTTTGTGTGGGTATTGTTCCAGAACCAGCTGAGATTTTTCCATGCATAAGCGGGGGATAGTGGGCTTTGCGTGGTTCTGGCCGGGTCGCTGTAAAACCAGTCATAACCCTCGCCGGAAGTCCAGCCGCTGCGTAATGTATCGATGTCGTAAACGCTTGAAGGGCTATCGGTGAGCGGAAAATACGCATCAATGCCGATCACATCAATCGCTGGGGATGCCCATAGCGGATCCATGTGATACCAGCCGCCAGTCGTGCTGTGATATTCCGACCAGTCTGCGGCATACGTCACCTTCACCTCGCTTCCGACGATCGACTTGACACTGGCTGCCAGTGTTGCAAGCTGGCCGACGGCGGGATAAACACCAGCACTTGCCGACACTTTAGTAAGCCCCTTCATTTCCGAACCAATGGAAAACGCATCGACATGGGCGGCCATAAGGTTGGCGTAGTGCATAATAAAGGCTTGGTAGCCTTCGCTTTTAGTAAAAAAGCTGCTGACATCAGCGGCCGATCCCGTTAGCTCCCCGCGCCATGGTTTTCCTTCGACATCCATGAAAATAAGCGGGTAAAATAAAATCTTATAGCCTCGCGCACGTAGCTCAGCAGCATAGCGCAGCAGGCTATCATCATCGGGCGTGCCGCCATATTGAGGCGCGCCGTCAATCTGGGTGATCAGCCTTGCGGTTGATCGCTGGTAGCCTGCCACCTGCCAGCTATCGGGGCTGGTCGTCGCACCTGCCTGATACTCAACCCCCGGCCGGATCACACAATCAGCCGCTTGCAAGCTATTACCAAACCACGCCACAACCAGCGACACCCACTCCACATTCGGGCAGGTTTGCTGAAGCTGATCCAATGAAAGCAGGCTGTTGGCGATGCCATTGGGGTTATGCTGGTTAATCACCTGCTGACTGCCCTGCTGCACCCATCCCGCACCCGATGAAACGCCGGGAATTTTCTGCTGCACCTGTGTGTCATACACAAACTCACCCGCACCAGGAATCATCACCATGCCCTGAATCATCGATTCCAGCGTATCTTTCTGATAATCCGGTTGCAGGAAGGTGCGCTTGATCTCAAACGTGAAGTTAGGAATACGATTGCCAAACTCAGCGAGTGGAAAATCTTCAAACACCACATAACACTGGCCGCGATAAGCGGGAGTTCGGTCAGTCCCTTCAAATGCGCTGATAAGGCTATCTGGCAGCTGATCTTCGCCTCCAAGATAGATACGCAGCGTCGTGCTGGCGAGATCAATCTGCTTCGCATCCGCCCAGATGCGCAGCACCGCATCCACTGGCCCTTCACATACACTCACCGCAATTGAAACAGAATAGCTATAGGTAGTGGTGGATTGCGAAACACGCCCGCCCCCACCTTTGCCGCCAAACCCTGCGGAATTTGTCGAGGTGGACGCCGTTTCTTTAATCGGACGCGACCAGATGATATTGCCACCCACACGACAAGAGCCGTACACTAGTGGAATCATTTTACCATAGGTTGAGCTTTGTACGCCCAGATCAGCCAGCCTTGGCCCGCGAGAACGAACCTGCGTTCTGCCGCCGAGCACATTGCGGTCAATCGCGCTACCGATCGTTTGTCCGATACGCGCGCCAATATAAGCGCCCACAGGTCCGCCGAAATTTTGGCCAACAGCAGAACCTGCGGCACTCAGAATAATGGATGCCATAAACTCACTCTGAATTGATGATAAAAAGATCAACTATGTAAAAAGCGGCAATCGATAGGCCGCAGCAATGCGAAGAAACCAGTAATGATCAAGTGCATGCTCCACGACTGCTCGTGCTGGTGCGTAGGCATGAATGATGCCGAATCCGAGCGAATAATCACTGGCAATCGCCAGATGCTGGGGGCTGTCATCCACGCGTAGCAACAAAATATCCGCATGGTTGATGTGGCGGGGGTCAATTGGCCGCAACACAAGCGCCAGTTTTTTTGAAAGATAATCTGTGTCTGGCAGGTGCGAATAGTCTTGTTCGTCAAATGATGTCAGCGATCGCCCATCTGCCAGTTTTAGGTCAAGCTCGGCTGCAACACCCACCAGTAGCCCAAGGCAATCAACCCCGCCCTTGTGGGAATCGTTTTTTTTGATTCGCCCCTGATGATGAAAGCGCGTGCCAAGCCAGCCGCGCGCTGCGCGGACAATATCAAGTGGCTGCATAAGGGTATTGCTAGTCTGTTTCGGGTAGATCGTGCACGCGATCTTTCTGCGGGCGGAAATGCGTGCGCATAGTTGGCCGTGCAAAGAGCGGGCGCTGCCCCATGCTTTTTGCATACGCCCAGACAAGCCCAGCCATCACAACAATCGACATCCCAAAAACCCAGATGGTGGCGGCAATGGTCGTGTGGCCATACATGCCAATCACTGTCGCAGAGATAAATACCGAAAGAGCAATTAAAAAACCTAGAATCTGCCCCAGTATCGTCGAAGATCGATGCACACGAATTGCCTGCATTTCCCACTCATGGCGGTGTTTCTGTTCCAGCTCAAACATGGTCAGAATCATTCTTGCAGAACCATCCACAACATAATTGTAGCTCTCAAGCACTTCCGGATGTGGCAGGATTTCCACGGTGCGATTCACTACACGCTCACGCTGGCCATTTTGACGATACCCACCGGTTTTGTAGGGCTTATCAAACTTGTGTTCCTGATGTTTTTCAGCTTCTTCCATCATCAGCTTCCGATTTTAATTTTCCCATTACACTTTCCACATCGCCCGCAATGCGCTGCCAGTCAGAACGAAGCCCTTCGCCAGAATTGCGATAAGGGTAACGATACAGCAGCGGCGCACTCGTAACCTGAAGCACAGAGAGCGCCCCACCTAAAAAACTTTTAAAAATATTCATGCTATGTATTTAATGCACAAAACATTACGAAACCATTAAAACTACCAGACACTGCGCGTCCCCGCCGTCTCCAGCATGCGATCAAGGCCAGGAACATGGGGTTCACCCCTAAAATTCAGCAGGTTGTTATAGCGATCGTGGCATGTCTTAAGTGTTTTATCACAGCCCTTTGTCATGGTGTAGCTATCGCCGGCAAGCAGCGCATAGGGCAGCGGCAACACACAGATCACCCTGCCACTGGCCGCCTTGATATATTCCTTCACTTCGATGGAAATACCAGCATTCGCGCCACTGCTGAATGTCACAACGCCAGCACTGAATGTGCCGGATGGCTCAAGCCTTCCGCTATCAATAAATTCTTGTTTTGAAATTACCGATGTCACACTACCGCTGACGCGATGCATAGCGAGATCAATTTTGCAGCGGCCATCGCCAAAGCTCGCGCGGCATGAGGGCGAATAGAGCTCCCCGATATTTTGTGCTAGCAGCTGGGTCAGGCCACGAACCTCTGCTACAAAATGCTGCCTTCGTAGTGATACCTCGCCCAGCCAGCCACGGCGCAGATAGATAATGCCCTGGCTGAGATCACGATAATTCACTTTGAAAATCTCAATCTCAGCAAAATCATAGCGCCCTGCCTGCAAATCCGCTTCCGTGATGGCTGACGCGCTGATCATGCCCTCAACATCAAGATTATCGGCGGCAAAATCGGATGTAGTTTCAATTGCCGTAGGCGAAAAGCCGCTTGCCGCACGATAGGTGACGCCACCAAAAACAATATCCGCATCCAAATCGGTAAAGCCGAGCGTGACGGCATCACGCCGTGTGAGCTTCCAGCAGGTCGCAAGCGTGGTGACCTCGCCGGCCAGATGCGCGGCGAGCTGCGTAGAAATCTGTTTCATGGCTACACCCTGACTTCAACCAGTGGAATATCATTCCAGCTCAGGCTTGCATAGTTATCGATACTGGCGGAAAGCCTGTCCGTATCAAACCGCACCGGCACATCAAATTCAAAATCTGCTGTCACCACCACACCATTTGCGGGGGCTGCGTTAAATGTAATGATGCCATTGGTCAGACCAACCGAGTAGGTTGATGCACTCTGCACGACACCGTTTAAATTCACAGCGATTGTTCCCGCAACAGGCTTGCTAATAGTTCGCGCCTCGCTGACACTGCCGCTACTGTAAGTTTTCACCAGCTGAAATTGTGTTTTTAAGCCGTTGCCTGTGCCAATTGGCTGTGCGGCGGCCTGGTAATCAGTCCAGTCTTTGAAACGAAACGCATCCGCCCTACCCTTGCGCGCACGAAAAAAGGCAATCAGCTCATCCAGCTGTGCCTGTGTTTTAACGCCATGCGCCACATTATAACGAGCGCGCGCCTGCGACCAGTTGATGTTTCGCTGCTCAAACCCGCCTTGGGTCACAACAATATCCGTGTTATATTCAGGGCCACCCGCGGAACCAAAGGCGATATCCGCCGGGAAGCGCACTTCCACAAACGCCATAAATACTCCAGAATAATAGAGAAAAATTAAGCGGCTTTGCCGCCACGCCCCTTGCCACCACCAGCCGCTGTCGGCTCGACTCCACCGGGGAAAGGAATAGGCGCGCCATCAACATCAACGCCTTGAGCCACCGCAAGACCAAGCCCGGCCTGATTCATGTTTAAAGCAATATTTTCGCGCCAGTCACGTCGCATGAGGAAGTTGACGTTCATGCCATTATTGAGCATCTGGGCAAACTGTGCTGCAACTGTTGTACCAGCAACGGGGTTTAAGCGCGTATCAGCACCAAGATCAATATCAGTCTGCGGTTCTTTCATTAGAACACTCAGTAAATCGCTACGGCCGTCGGTAATAGCCTTAGTAATTGTCGTCACCTTGCCGTCTGTCATACGCTCTAATCTTTTATTGAGAGCGTTAAGCTGTTGATCTGGCAGCGAACTAGCAAGTAGAGCAAATGTTTCCAGTTCAGAGACAGGCTGACCTTTTTTTTGTTTTTCCCCAATAATTTGGGCAATTGCGAACGCATCATTGCGATCCGCCGTAAAAATCGCTTTATCGGCTGCACTTGCAGCAACACCCCCTAGAACCGATGCCCCACCACCAACAACAACTGAGGTTAAAATTGGTGCAATCGTAGCATTAACCCCGGGAATCACCCATGAGCCAACTGCAGCCATCGCCGCCAGTCCTGAAACAATACCTGCGGTACCTGAAACCATCGAGCTTCGAATAGCGTCTTGCTTTTTTCTTTCAATTTCTGCCAGTGAGCGCCTAACGGATGAGTCTTGACTTAAAGTATCAAAATTTTGTGTGGACAGGGCTGCCGCAAGTGCCGCTCTATCTTTGCCCGCCTGCATAAATTCAATGGGAACGGTTAGAGCCATACCGGCTACCTGACCGGGTGTGCCAGCTAGTCCAATGCCTACCTGAGCAAACTTTAATACATCAGGGGTATCAACCATTTATGCCCTCGTTAAACCCGCCGGAGTTTCGGATGCAATCGCTCTTGTGTGGTCGCCCACGACCTGACGGTGCGAGCGATCCTGCGCCTCACCACGCACCTGCGCGGCGTGAGACACTGTTTTCGGTTCAGCAGCTTTGGCTTTCTCGGTCGCGTCAATGATATTATGCACACGTGCCATCAGCTTGCCATTTTGAATCTCAACCATGATCTGGGCGGCGCTCAATCCTTCTTCCGCGTATTGTTTTGCCACTTCCTGTGTAAACCTGCTTTGGGTTCCGCCGCGTTTTTTCAGATCAGGGCTGACCTCAGCAATAAACCCGGCGTAATGTTCTGC
>Ga0315900_10004531_pt1 | contig 19551 bp, 16 predicted proteins | sample LakEriMetagenome_FD_203521 | JGI IMG/M metagenome (GOLD analysis project Ga0315900, IMG submission 203521) | Freshwater fungal communities from buoy surface, Lake Erie, Ohio, United States - Buoy 12 MA114 | ecosystem: Environmental > Aquatic > Freshwater > Lake > Lake biofilm | place: USA: Lake...
ATCACGCCATCGGCTGATATCACACCACCTCCAGCACCCATCGTGTCTGGGGGCACAACGCCCATTGCACAGGCTACCCAACAACAGAGCCAAGCGGACGCTGCTGCACAGCAACAGCAGCAACAGCAGGCACAACGTGACTTGACAATCAGCCAGTTCGGTTTGGCCGGGGACACTCCTGGGGTTGGAAGCTTCTTCGGTCGTCCGATTTTTGGGTCAGCAATCAACCAAGTTGCCGATGCACTTGCCCCTATTGCAGCGCAGTTGAATCCTGCGGAAGCTGCCATCATGGACGCCATCGTTACCGCAGACCAGAAGTTGGGTAACAAACTTTTAAGCTTTCAATTTAACGCCGATAAAATTGCCAACTCTGTCCAGAAGGGCGTACAGGCGGTTACGACTGCGGCTACCAAGTTCCAGATTGCTGACGTCCAAACCGTGGACGAAGCTGCAACCAGACTTAACACGCTCTCAAAGTCTGCCAAGGGGCAACAGTTAGAGCAAATCAACGCCATCCATGAAGCCTTGACTGGTAAGGACACGGAAGGGTATATTGCATCACAGACCTCAAAATCGAAAGGGAAATCAAATGTACAGCAACAACAGCAAGTGTCTTCCGGGGTGGGAACAATTCCAGTCCAAGGCGGAACAATCCAAGGCGATGGCGGACTCACTGGGCTTTTACAACCCGGCGCAGTTCAACCCGTCGGGGCAGGAGTTGTCTCTGGAGCAGCGAATGACCAGCAAGCTGGACAGCTACCAGGAGAAGGAATACGGACTGGCCCCAGTGTCGCCGCCGCAGATGATCTCGGTGGTGCTGCCCAAACGCCGCAAGATGTAAGTGGAGCGCCAAGTGAAGAAATCGTCACCATCACCCCAAGTACCGAAACTATCGAAGGAAACGCGCCAGTACTCGGACAAGGGGTACAGCGCGATAGCACGGCACTTACTGGGACTGTTCAAACCCAAGAAGGGGTAAGCCCTGGGCGAGTTGCCTGGGAGGATATGGATGGCACGGGTACATCGTTTGATGATCTGCCAGAGAACCTCCAACAAGTCTGGGAACGCGCTGTAGCTGAAGGCAAAGCCACTGGAGAAATCCAAGAAACGTTGGCCACCAGCGCCCAAGATACCAGTCTTGCAGCCAAGGCCCGAGCTGTGTTGCGTGCCGCATTGGACATGGTTATTCAGCCAACGTCCAGGATGCCTGAAGATGTAGCCGCCCGTAAACGAGAGTTTGTTGCGGCCTATTGGGGTGGCGCACGTTCCGATGCGTTAACAAAAGTAGCCGATGACCTCGGCATTTCCAAAGATCAAGCCAAGCGCTGGTCTGCTGAGTTGCCCAACTTCTTGACCGTAAATGGCCAGAAGATCAAAGCTGCGGTTGAGACCGTTGCCAAAGAGCGTGGCATTGACATTGCTGACGTACTTGACGGGTTGCGCAGTATTGAGGAACAGCATCCGACCGAAGAAATGGTGGATGAGATTGAGGGCACGGGCCAAGGCACTTCTGCTACGGAAGAACCGTTGTCTTCTGATCAAGAAGATATTGAAGTAGACCAGGGGCAACTTAACAAAGCACCTGAAGAAGAACTCAACACTGCGGAAGCAGATGCTGGGCAGAATGACTTTGTCATCTCCAGCCGCAAAAGCGCCAGCTTGCAAGAGCAGAACAACGCAGTTGAAACCAACCAAGCCAAGATCATGCGCTTGTTGGACATGCAAGACAAGATCAACGAAGCCGAGTCTATCGAGAACCCCCCGGCTCCAAAGATTGTTTCTTTGTCAGAAGCTGCTTTGGAAAAGCTTGGCGGCGATGTCACCAAACTCAAAGAACACGACTTGCTGAACTTGGCTGTAAACGCCAAGCTGACTGAAAACTTTGAACTTGCTGACCAACTCAACGCAGAGTTGAGTAGCCGTATCGAAAAAGCGCTTGAAAAAGCTCAGAAGCAAGCAGACCAGAAAACCCAGAAAGGGACGACAAATGCCGTTCAAGAGCCAAGCGCAGAGAAAGTATCTGTTTCTGAAGGAGCCGCAGGTGGCCAAGCAGTGGGCAAAGGAGTCGCCAAAGTCGGCAAAGCTACCCGAGTACGTAAAGCCAAAGTCGAAAAGCCCGTCGAAGCCAAAGTCGAAGAAGTAACTCCTGCCGTCCTTACGCCCAAAGAGCAGTGGGACGCGCTCACACAACAATTTCCTGGGATGCCTCCATATGATGTTCTTACAAAATCTGAAAAAGAAACTTGGGACGATTTTGCCAACCGTGGTTTTGGTGACATCGGGTCTGTGGCAACGGTTCTTGGCGGCTCTGACAAAATTGCAAAAGCGTCTGAAGCGGTAGCTGAAACTGCTGCGCCTGCTGCTGAGCCTGCGGCTGAAACTGCCCAGCAAATAACCTCTGAGTCAGTTCTTGATACTTCTAAATATGTGTATCACGCAGTGCGTTCTGACGCTGATCTAGCGTCAATTATGAAATCAGGCGTTGCACCAGGAACGAATGTCAGTACGTCCCATAACGGGCAAGCTTTTGCTGGGGAAGGCGATACTATTTTAGTTTTGCCGAAACAGAAGGCTAATGTAACTACCAAAGGCTATCAAAACGATAGCGTAATTGGAGAACGTGTTTTTCCAGTTGCAATATTAAAGGATTTGTCTTTAGTACCAACACAACCACAACAGGTTGCTTTGGATGTACTGGGAAAAGAATACAAAAAAGTTTTTGCTCAATTGGCTGCGTTTGACAAGACGCTTGGCATAACAGAAGAGCAGCGAGTTCAACTTGCCGTGCGCAATTCAGAAGAAACCAAAAAAGTTTTTGGTGATTTTTATGACCGCATCATGCAACTTAACCGCGAAGAAGATCGTATTTTCCGCGAAATGGATCGAGCGGAGTCTTTGCCGCAGAAAACAACGTCTTCAGCAAAGGTTCTGAGTCAATATAGTGAGTACGACGTCCCCGTGTTTTCATTGGACATTCGGTTTAATGAAAATACTAATACCACAAGCTTAAAAGCGTCCACTGCAAAAGCGTCTGAAGCGGTAACTGAAGCTGCCGCGCCTGTCGAGGAAACTGTCCAAGAGCAAGTGACTGAAGAAGTCCTTACTCCCCAACTGGAAGCCCTGCCTGAAGCGCAAGTCCAGCGACTCGAAACCCACTACGGTGAAAAGCGCGACTCTGCCTCTTTCTTGGCCAAGGTCAAAGAAGATGTGGTGTTGTATGCCACCAAGGGTGCACAGGCTGTAGCTGGTGCAATTCGTGATGTCATCAAGGCCATTCATGCTGGCGTCTTGTCAGTGGCCATGATCTTCAACCCAGGGGCAATGTCACAACTGGAATCCTTCGTGGTCATCCCACAGGAAACCCAGACTACAACCCAACAAGTTTTGGCAGAAGTGCCAGCTGACGTTGTCGGTATGTCCGATGCAGGCAAGCAAGCCTACGCCACCCTGATTCCTGCACTCAAAGGCAAGCTCGGGGACAAGTTTATAACCATCGCTGACAAGCCCAGTGGGCGCATCTTTGTGTTCAAAGCTGATGGCAGTCTGGTCATACAGAAGAAAGCCTTGTTTGGCTTGGCCAAGGGCGACTTGTACAAAGGCAATAACGATGTCCCGTCCAATCGTGTAACCCCCGCTGGCTTGTTTGGCATCAACATTGTGGACGCCGCCAAGGGTGGCGCTGCTGCCAAGACTGCTGGGGACTATGACTTTGGCAAAGTGTTTGCCTTGGACGACCCCGATGCCACGGTGACTTTTATGCACTCCGTCTGGCTCAAAGAGTCTGACGCTCCCAAACGTGCTGCTGCCTTGAAGAACGAGTCTGCCACTGACTCACGCTACTCATTTGGCTGTATTAACGTGGACAAAGACACGTTCAAGGACATGGTCACCAAGTACAGCGACCAGATGGACGGCTCCAAGTTGTTCGTGGTTCCTGACGCCCAGAGTACGGTCAACGACTTTGTTACTGGCAACGTGGCCGACGACAGACTCATTCGTGAAGGTGTACAGCCCGTAACCAGAACCACTACGACTCCAGTCAAGTCAGCCACACCAACTGTTGATGCCAACCGCACATTTGTTGCAAAAGAAGAGCCGGGTATTCTGGCGTCTCGCGGCACGTTCCTGGACTTTGAAGACATTGAAACCCAGTTGAGCGGCGTTGATTTGGTACGGGAACAACTGCGGGAAGCAGGGATTGAGAACGCTCTGGATTTTGTCAGTGACTGGACGCTTGAAAGCAATACCAGTAAAGACGCTTGGCACGGTTCCCTGGAAGTTGTCGGTGGGCGCTATGTTGGTTCTTTGAACACCGCCAAGTTAAACAACCCCAAGTACGCAGCTTTAGTTGCACGGCATGAGATTTCTCACGCAGTTGACATGGCCCCACATGGTGGCATCTACTCTGCGCAACCTGAAATGGGTGTAGCTGTTCAAAATGGACAAGTAGTTCCTACTGGCAACGTGGCCAGAGAGATGTTTGCGCTGTATCAAACCGACGCAGATTGGAAAGATTTTCTGGCATATCCGTTTGATATTGACCAGTACCCAGACTTGGACAACGGTACAAAAATCCAAATTGAATTGTTTGCGCAGATTATGGCGGTGTACACCAGCCCGGCTGGTCGTGCGTACATTGAGGCCGCTGCCCCCAGAACCGCTGCATATCTTAAAGAGGTTGTAAATGACATCAAATCTTCAAAGCCGCTTCAAATCCAAAAGGCAGAAGTTGCTGCGCTCCGAACCATTAGTTTCCAAAATCGAAATCAACCCAGCCGCAACAAAACGACAGGCGGACTTCCTCCAAAAGATCGAGTCAGGGAAGAAATCGGCCCTCTCGCAGCCAAAGGGACAGGGGCAACGGTAGACGCTGCGGTTAATCTTCTGCCGCCCAAGCTGCGCAGTCCTGTTAGGAACACGACTACCGATCTGCTGTACCAAGCCAAGAAAGGCATGTTGGCTTCTGCGATCACTGAAGACGTGATCAACATGGCCAGCAAGTTCATGAAGTCTGCCAAGACTTATTTGAAAGCGCAGTACGCACGGCAAGCCACCCGCCTAAACCACGAACTGAAGATTGAAAAAATTCTTCAGCAGTTTGACAAGTTGCCCAAGAACCTCCAGGGTACAGGCGAAGGGTCTGTCAACAAGTACATTTTTGATTCGACCCGTGAAGGCAAGTGGGGATACATCCCTGTTGAGCGCATGGTGGGAACCACGCTGCTGACCGTTGACCCTGATATGAAAAAACGGTATGACGCATTCCCCGATGACGCCAAGAAGCTGATTCGTGATGTGTTTGAGCAAGGGTATGACGCACTGGACGCCAAGCAGAACGCAGTGAAAGCTGCGGTTGACCGTGAGTATGCTGATCGGCTCAAGGCCGTCCAAGGGGACGCCGAACTTACGGACAAACTGAACAAGGAAAAGAAACTTACGCTGTCGCGTGAGAGAAAACTGCTTGGGTTAGACAGCAGCAAACCCTATGCGTACCTGGGCCGTTATGGCGACTACGTGGTTGTCGGCAAGTCTGCTGAGTACAAGTTCCATGAGGAACAAGTCAAGGCTGGCCCAGTGGTCAAGGGTGAAGATTTGATGGGTGCGCGGTCTGCGGCATGGCTGGATGAGAACCGAACCAATCCTGCGCACTATGTGGTGCAGTTTGCCGAGACCCTGGGAGAAGCAAATCAGATTGCTGACCAACTGAACGCCACTGGTAACTACGACATTGCTGAGTCCTACGAGAAGGAACCCTATTCCCAAGAAGGCGGGGACTTGTTCTTGGCCGTAGCCCGTCTGCGCACCTTGTTTGACAAAGAAGCCGAAGGCGCAAACCCAGCGGCTCAAGCGTCCATTCGTAGTTTGTTGGGCGACTTGTACTTGCACACGGTGTCTGAAGCCAGTTCGCGCAAGTCTGAATTCCAGAGGCTCAACATTTCTGGAGCCGATCAGGACATGATGCGCAACTTGGCCACTCGTGGTCGAGCCGATGCCCATTTCTTGGCTGCGCTGGAACACAATGACGCCATCTCAGACGCCATCACTGCCATGCGTGAAGAGCGCAACCGCAACCGTGGAGAGGCTGGCCCGTACTTTAACGAACTGCTCAAGCGGCATGCAAACAGCATGAAGTATGAGACCCCTGGCGTGTTGTCCAGTGCGTTGCTGCGTATGTCCAATGTGTGGTACTTGGCAACCAACCCAGCTTATTACTTGCAGCAGATTCTGCAAACTGGGGTGTTGTCTCTGCCGTATATGTCTGGGCGTCTGGGGTATTTCCGCTCAGCCCGTGCTGTAAAGAAAGCATACGGCGACATGGCTACCCTGGTCAAAGGACTGGGCATTGATGACTCCATTGACTTCAACAAAGCCCCTGCTGACGTGCGCGAGATGCTGACCAAGCTGGTTGGTATGGGCAAGATTGACATTGGTATTGACTCTGACGCTCGTGTTCGCGCTGGCGAAGCTGGCGTTGCCGCCAAGGTAATGCAAAAACTCCAAGGGGTGAACAGCCGCATTGAGGCAGTCAACCGGGCAACTGCGGCCATTGCTGCGTATCGTGGGTACTTAGACCGCTACAAGAACGGCGACACTGCTGCGGCCACTGCGTATGCTGCTGATGTGGTGTCAAACACCCACGGTTCGTACGACGCTTTCAACACACCGCGCATTATGCAGACTGGTGCTGGCAAAGTGTTGCTCCAATTCAAGCGGTTCCAGATCATCCAGATTTCCATGCTGCTCAAGCTGATCAACACAGCATTCAAGGGCGCATCTCGGGATGAGAAAGCAGTTGCTCGCCGTGCGCTTGGGTTCATTGCTGGCCACATGATGGTGTTGGGCGGTGCGATTGGTGTTCCGCTTGTACAGCAGTTTGGTTCACTCTTGCTCAAAATGTTTGGCGATGAAGATGAACCAGAGAACTTGGAACTCACGCTTCGCCGTTTGATCAATGACCCTGTCATGGCGGACTTGCTGATTAATGGTGTCCCTGGTGCTCTCGGTGTCAACTTGGGCAGCAAGCTGGGTATGGGTAACGTGTTTTCCATCCTGCCATTCACAGACATTGACTTCACAAGCCGTGCTGGCGCAGAGAAAATGCTGGTCGGCATCATGGGGCCGTCCGCTGGCCTGGGTCTGAAGTTTGCTGACGGCTTGGGCCAGATGGCAAGTGGGGAATACTACAAGGGCTTGGAGTCCATGTTGCCAAGCGGCGTGGCCAATGTGATGAAGGCTGGTCGGTTTGCCACTGAGGGCATCACCATGCGTAACGGTGATGTGGTCTTGAAGCCTGAAGAGATCAGCATGTTTGACGCAGCTTTCCAAGCTGTTGGCCTGCCCACGACCACCATCACAGATCGTCAATTCACCCAACGTGTTGTTGCTGAGTTTGACAAGTTCTATGACAAGCGCACCACGGAAATCAAGGGTGACTACGTTGAAGCTTCCCGCAGCGGTGATGTGAGCGGTATGGCTGATGCGCGTGAGGAATGGAGTAAACTTCAAGAATCACGGGCCAAGAACGGCTACAAACGCCAGCCTTTGTCCGATCTGTTTAGAGCGCCTTCTGCCGCAGCCAAGCGGGAACGCAACATTGCTGGTGGTGTGGAGTTTGGCAAATCTAACCGCCAATTTGTAGAATCTTTATCAACCCTTTAAGGAGTGAATCATGAGTGATCCCGTTGGCGTAAAGTCTGCCCACACCAGTACAACCACAACAACTTTGTTTACTGGCCCTTTTTATCTTAAAGGTTTGACTTGCCTTGGCACTGCCACTGCTGGAACCTTAGCTTTTCGTGATGGCGGTTCAGGCGGCACTCTTTTGTTAGAGATTGATGTGCCGGGAAATGCCAACAACATCCAAGAAACAATGATTCCCGACGCTGGTATATTGTTTGAAACGAACTGCTACTTGACGCAACCTACGGGTTACAGCACAACTATTTTCTACGGTAAATAATCATGGCTAAGTCACCAGCATGGCAACGCAAAGAAGGCAAGAACCCAAACGGGGGACTCAACGCCAAGGGAAGAGCGTCTTACAACGCAGCAAACCCAGGAAAGCCGGGGTTGAAAGCACCGCAACCGGAGGGCGGGAGCAGACGGGACTCGTTCTGTGCTCGGATGGAAGGCATGAAGAAAAAGTTGACCAGCGAGAAGACAGCCAAAGACCCGAACAGCCGAATCAACAAGAGCCTCAAAGCATGGAAGTGCTAACTATGAATGAAGCTGACATCACCACTGCTCGTGAATTGGCCACTCATGCGGCCAACATTAAACACTTGCAAGACGATATGGACAAGCTTGTCAACGATGTCAACGACATCAAAGCTGCTCTGCTTGAAATTCAGAAAACACTGTCTGAAGCCAAGGGTGGCTGGCGGATGCTCATGATGATCTCTGGCATAAGTGGCACAGTTGGTGCGGCAGTTACGCAGCTTGCACATTACCTATCCGGTAAATAAAAAACCCCCGGCACTGTTACGCACCGGGGGGAACCTTCACTGGAGATACTAACAATGGCAACTGTTAGTGGCTAGATATTACACCAAGCGCAGTGACTTCGTCAGTACTTTCCCCACTGGTCTTTTCTACAGCACCTTCCATAGCTGAGTAGTCAAACACATAACAGGCGCAGCTACCTGTTGAAACCGCAGTGCCTCGGCCAATGTTGACCTTCTCTGGCCAGGAGACCAACCAACCTTCGTCCTTGGCGTGTTCGATCAAGTTCTTGGGTTCTGTCCGGTTCTTGGCGCACCAGTCTCCAAACTCTTTCTTGGCGATGAACAACTTGTCGATGAACTTGGGGTCAAGCTTTTCCTTGGAGTTTGGATTGGGGTTGCTCAATATCCTGCGACCAACTGGTGAGCCGAAGATGCGTGACTGTGATTCCTCGGGGCCGCGACTGTCAGTGCGCAAATCCCGGTATCCGTAGGTCACAATAATTCGGCTGGACATATCTCGCAAGAACCGTCCAAACGCATCGCCAGGAGATGTCATGTTGCCCGTGGTCACTGTGGCGATCATGTCGTTGATCAAGGTCACAGAGAACGCTTCCAATGCAGCGTAGTCAAAGTCCACGATCTTGAGGTCAATCAGAATCTGTGCCGCCGACAATGTACATGCCGCATGACTGCGAAAGAAGCGGTACTCGGACTCGGGCAATAATTTGCTCAGCTTGCCTTCCACCTTGTTGTACAAGTCCATGACTTCCTTCTGGTGGGTCACGACATACTTGAGGAACACATCCCCGGCATGGCCCCAGTTCTCGCGCATCTTGTCGATGGCGTTGGACACGTCCAGAGCAGGGTCGATGATGGGCACTTTGTATTTCTCAAAGTTAATGCTCAACATCCGCACAGCTTCAGCCTGAGTGTTTGCATTGTGAGCCGCCAGCTTGGCGTGCATGTCTTCGTTGGCGGTTAAGCCCACCACTGCTTTCCAAGTGTGTTGCTCAGCAAATCCAACCTTGCCGCCACTGGAGGTCATCCTCGCCCGTTCCGTCCCTTGGGATACGGTGTACGCAAAGTTACTCAACTCGGCGGCGTCCATGTCCGTCATCTCATCAAACACCACGGGGATGTTCTTGTGTGCGCCCACCAAGCCCCATCGTGCATTGCGGGTTGCGCCTTCTTTGCCAGCCTTGATCAATCCGTTGGCGTCAGCCAGCCCATACAGTGCAGACCTCCATGCAGACGTTTTGCCCTTGCCTGAGTCACCGCTGTTGACGGCTACCAGAATGCCGTTGTAGCTGTCTTCGCCAAACGGGGTGAGCAAAGAGCCATACACATTGCAGTACACATACTGGGCAGCTTGACTGTTCTCTCGGTTGTAGATGAAGTTGACTGCTTCTGAGTACTTGGACAATGTGCCACGGGGTTCTGGGTAGATGCTTCTGAACGATGCCGCCGCTCCGCCAACGAATACCTTGCGGACTGACCCATCAACGTGGTACAGCCTGTCGCCAAGCAGGAACCCGCTCATGTTGTCACGCCAGCCAAAGCTGGTCAGGGTATCTGTTTCGCGTTGCTCCGACATCAGTTTCTGGATGGAGTCGCGTATGTATGCGGTCAAGTGCATGGTCGCGTCCTTGTTGTTGGATGGCAGCAATTCATACTTGGATAGCGCCTTGAGTAGGTCGGAGGAAGCTGCAATAGCCGCCGTGTCCACTTCAAAATCCCTGATGCGCTTGTCAGGCAGGTGCATCCTGATCGTGAAGGCGTATGTCTTGTCGGCCTTGCATATGCGCTGGATGGGGTAGAACAGTGTTTGGCAGAATGCGTAGGGCTGCATCACCCCGTCTTTGTCCTTGAGATACCGAATCATCCGGTTGGCGTTGAACTCATACGCCTCTGGGAATGGGGGGACAACTGTCTCCACAACTTCGGCTTCTTCTGTGGTGACTTCAACCAACTCTTCTTGTGGCACTGGGACAATGCGCCCCAGCATGATTGGGCCTTTGATCTTGCCTTTGTGAACACACCCATCGCACTTTTCTGGTGTGGCCCCTTTGTTCTGAAAGAACTCACAGCTTGTTGGGCCAGCGTCCCAAGAGTTGTACCGAATGTCTACATCGGTGTTTGAGTGGTTTGTCTCAGCGCGTCTCTCGCTCCACTCAATAGCTTTTTCGTGCCCTTCAACGCAGTGCTTGATGATGCCGATAACGCCGCGCCAAGTCTCGTAGTCCACATCACCCTTGGTGTCCCGCATGACGGCAACTTGAGCGCAGTGGTTGGCGACTTCCTCAATAGATGAATCAATGTGTGGGTGCAGGTGTGCTGTCAGGTCATCGTTGATGTCTGGTTCGCCCCTGAGTTGAGCAGGCTTAGCACCATACTTATCCACAGCCCTAGCAACTGCGGCAGCAAACTGTGCAGGTTCGACTGGGTTAGTTGAGGACTTGACTTTCACTTCCCTGACATCGCGCCCAGGTTTGCGATTGTGAGTACCCACTGGCCTCAATACAGAAGACAGGTCAGCCGTGCGTGTTGGGTCTACAAGCAGACCAGCTGAGTCAAGTGCCGCTTTAAATCCATTGGCCATCAGCCGCCAAGACTTTGGGCCGATCTCTGTGGTCAGGGGCCAGTAGCAGTGCAACCCACCGCCAGAGTCCACCAACATGGGGTCAGGAAATCCGTTCTCACGGCAGAACCCAATGATGGCTTTAGCTGCGTCCATCTTGGTTGCGTAGCCTTTACCCTTTTCGGCCTTGTCTTCCCCACAGTCAATGTCTGCCCAGAACGACTTGGCCTTGAGCCAGTTTTGCTGGCCACGGTATTTGCGTTTGATTTCCCCATCAACTTCGACTTCAAAGAAGGGTTCTTTGTACGCACAGCAAGCGTGATACACCGTCAGATCAGGCTGGCGGTCATAGGAATCCAATGCTTGGGCCATAAGTTCCAAGGACTCGTATGCTTTATGGGCATACCCCTTTGTACCTGCCCGGCTCAGGGCAATGAACTTATACCCTTCTTCGGGCAATGTCGCCCGTAGGAATTCGAGGGTGTTCATGAATCACCCCGCAGTGATGATTCGTTTCTCCGTAGCCTCGGCCCCAATTCGGATAGTTTTTTCGATGTGTTCCATCGCCACCCGCATCAATTCCGCTGACTGAATAGACGACTCTGCCACCTCGACAATCGTGCGCCCAACCAACTCGGCTAACCCAAGGACAACTTCCCCGTGGTTAAATCCTTTGTCAACAAGCGCAGCATGTGCTTCGATCACAACACCGACAACTTTGCGCTGATCAATTTCGTATGCCATTTATCTCTCCAAGTTATACACCTGGGGTACTCACCACGATGGCTTTCCCCCACAAAGATCAGTCGTCAAAGTTCAAGTCATCAAGATTCAAACCGCCAATTTCCATGTCCGCCATAGCGGGTTCAGGCTTTGGTTCAGGTTTTGCCTTGGCCTTGACCGCTGGCTTTGGCTCAGGCTTGGCTTCGAGCATCTTCTCAACTACAGGGGCCAACTTGGGGGTCTCAGGTTCTGGCTCAGGCTCAACATGCTCCGCAGCATACCCACTACCAAGAATGGCTGGCACGGCGTCACCCTGGACAACTTCCTTGACCAACTCGTACGCCTCATCGCTGAGCATACCGACTGGCTTGAAAGTCAGCTTGGGGCTGGCTTCCTCTGCAACAAAGCCGATGCGGGTAACAACCATGTTGTATGCCAGCTTGCCGCCGCCGCGCTTCTTGAGCAGGTCACCAAACTCGCCCAGTGCCTTGATAGACGCAGGGGGGACACGCAACAACATGGGGTCGTTGAGTTGATCGGGTGCTGCCACAGCAATACGCACAGAGTCTTGGCAAGCCTTGCCTTTACGGCCATCATCGCTGATCTTGGAACCCCACTGTGCTTTGGGGCACACAGCACAGGACTTGGACTGCGGCTTGTCAACACTGCCGTCAGGCTTGGAGCCATCGTTGCTGAAGCAGTCAGGCTTGGTAGCCTCCGCACCTTCTTGGTAGCCCTTGGCATAGAACACCTTGGACACGCCCTTGTTGGCCTTGAGAATCACCACTTCCAAAGAAGAAGCCACGCTGTCAGGGTCTTTGGGGTTCATCAGCACAGTACGCTCACCGCCACGGGAAACAGAGAACGTTTTGCCTTTGATGCTGAGCACTGGGAACCCAGCACTGGCGTGTGCAGTCAGGTCATCGTTGATTTCTGCGGCATTGGATGAACGCAGGTAGGCTGGCAAAGTGCCAGTGTCGAAAGGGATGATATTACTCATCGTGGTTTTTCTCCAGTTGTTAAAAGATTAAGAGGCGCGGCGGATATTGACTACCCGTTCTTCACGCCAATTGACTCCAGGGGGGACATCGTCATGGACAGCTTTGTATTGCTCGACCCCGGTTTTCGAGCAACGCTTCTCTAATAAGTGGAACGCCTCATTGGCCTTTACAAACTCCATGAACGTGTCAGGGTCTGCAATTGAGGCCATTGTGGTTGTGGATGTGTACGCCGTACCAAAAGGTGTTTTGATGGAATCCAGGCCAGCGGTGTCGAATGTCTGCAACAGCACTGCTTCGATCTTGTCCAGCTTCTCATCAATCTTTGATTTCTGCGCATCATATTCTGCTTTGAGTTGGGACTTTTTGTCCCGCAGTTCTATGTACTTTTCTACCAGTTCAGAAAGCTTCATTTTTTCTCCAGAGGGGGGCTGATCTTACTTGTTTTAGGGGGGTTGTGAATAGGGGTTTTCACTGATCTGATTCAATTCCTTTCATAATTTCCAAGAGCGCCCCTTGCAGTTTCTGCTTCTTTTGGAGGCGGGTGTAGATGCGCCGTTCTATGTCGCTCCCAGCTATGTGAGCGATCACTGTCGTTCTTGTCTGCCCAGGACGACGCACACGGGCACATGCTTGTTCATAGATGTCGTTGCTGTGGATGGGTGCGTACCAGATCACAGTGGTTGCAGCGGTCAAGGTCAGCCCGTGACTCATGGTTCCAGGGTTCGCCACGATCACATGGGGGAACTCTTTTTCCTGAAAGTTGCGGAATATCTCATCCCGCTCGGCCTTGGGTGTAGCCCCATGAACGGCGGCAACTTCCCACTCCACAGACAGTTTGGCCACCACATCTTCCAACACACCAGTCAACGGCACGAACACAATGACTTTGCCTTCGGACTCCTCGACCAGTTCTTTGAGGACTTCAATGCGTGGTTCGTTGGGGATATGGATGTACTCCCCGTTCTTGCCATACGCTACCCCACAAGCAATCTGCACAAGTTTGTTGGCTTTGACCGCCTCGTTGACTGCCAAGACTTCGCCGCCTTCGTACTCTGCTGTGAGTTTCTCCAGCATGTGCTTGTAGGCTTCTTTCTGCTCTTTGGTCATTACCACATCGCGGGTAACAAACGTTTGTTCAGGCAAGTCAATGCAGTCGTCAAGTGCAAACCGAACGGCTGGCTGCATCACCTTCTTTACAACTTCCACAGCGTTTGCTCGGGGCGTCCAAATGAACTGAGTGATCTGCTTCATCACCATGTCCCTGAATTGACTGAAGTACTTGGGCACATCAGGGTTTGCTGGACACACGATGCGGCATTGCGCCCATGCGTCTGTTGGTTCGTGCGGTGTAGGTGCGCCAGTCAACGCCCAGATACGCCGTACCTTTTGTTTGTTGCAGACTTCGTTAAGTGTCTTCCATCGTTCAGTGCCTGCATTGCGGAACATGGCGATCTCGTCCACGATGATCAAGTCGATGTCATCACGCTTAGCCAACTCGTCTTTGATTGTCTTGATGCCGTCTGTGTTGATGATGTACACATCTGCTGGCTGTGCCAACAGCTTGAGTCGCCTCTCTCGTGTGCCATACAACACTGTGGCGTCCAAGTGTGGGAACGTGCGAAATATCTCATCCGCCCATGTGCGCTCCATCGTAGAGAGTGGGCAGATAACCAGCACACGCTTAACCATCTTGGCATCTCGCATGTAGTCATACGCCCACAGGGACGTGACTGTCTTACCAAGTCCCATGCTGTTTAGGCAGAAGGCTCTGTCGTGCATGGATAAAAAGTTAGCGGTCTCCACCTGGGCGGTAAAAGGCTTGAACCGTCCAGGCCACTTGTAGTAGTACGACATCGGGTCTGGTGCATTGAACCCAAGGTTACGAAGAACCTTAACTTCATCAGGTCGATGTGGCACTGCCACCAACGATTCGCCATTGTGAGTCACCATCCGTGCAGTTGGGATGGGTATTGTGACTCTGCCAGGATTTCTCAGTTTCAGGATTACTGCTTTTTTGTCTTGTCTTATTAGCATGAAAGTCTCATAGAAACCAGAAGTGCAGTGATGTACTCTGGTACAAGCGGGTGTAAAAATTCCATGTCGTGTGTGCTCCCATCTTTGTTTGTCCATCTGACCAATGTTGCGTCGTTGTGCACGGTGTACATAGTGTCAATGTGCGCCACGTTTGGTGGTATGTCGTGCCCCATATACACTGTCCCTGGACGTATTGTGTCCATTAGAAAGTTAAAAAATCTTTCTGTAAATTCAACCGTACTTACTGCCATTCGTTTTCCTCCAGCCTCTGTTGGTTTCCTTGTCGACTACTCTTAAGTTGCTCTTGGCGTTCGTGCCTTTGCCATCCAGCATGGTCTTGTGATCGACATCTTTGCCGTCTCCCTTTTTGACTTTGCCGTCACGCATCAACTCAGCCCTTGCTTTGTTGCGCATCTCGCGCTTATTCACTTGTTCTGGTTTCGCGTTGTACGCTTTGTCATACGCTGCTTTTGTTGGCCCACCTTTGTTCATGACCCCTCCGAATTAATGTATTCAATCACTTGCTTTGCATCATCCACCACGATGGCCCATCCACCGTGGGTTTTGATTTCCTCAATCCTACGCTCTTGGTTCGGTGTTGTCTGTCCTCGTTTACCCGGAGCCTTGGTCTCAATCGCCAAGAACTGTCCCTTCCAGCAACAGATAAAGTCGGGAATACCAACTACACCAAACCCGTTTTGCATAGGCATAAAAAACCAAATGTCTCTGGCTTTAAGCACCTTCTTGACTGCGTCTTTGACCTTGCCTTCAGGGGTTTGAGCCATTACTTTCTATCCTTATAAAACTCACATGTCTTGACAGGACACCACCCATTGCACAGTCCTGATGGACGGGCAGGCCAGGAATCCCGCTCATGCGCAGACTCCAGCTTACGAACCTTGGGCAGGAACGTGTTCCAGATCATTGGCACTTGTTCCCGTGTAAACACTTCTTTGTCAATCTTCTTGTCCCGCATCCACACAAAGCCAGTTGTCACCGTGGTGACTTCGGGGTAGTATGCAAACGTATATCCAGCGTACAGCATAAGCTGGTGGGTAAGCTTTCGCTTGCCCGTCTTGTAGTCCAACGTAGCGGCTTGACTGCCGTCCACCACAAGTACGTCTGCGATACCCCGAGTCCATGCGTTGTCCCACGGGGCTGGCTGGAATGAGTTGTCCAGTGCCATCTGCTCTTCGCACATGATCTTACCGGGTAATGCAGCGATCTTCTTGGCCAGTCCCTCCCACTGTTCCATACCTTCTGGCAACTCTGTACCCAGCTTGATGCGATCTTCCATCGCTCCATGCACCTTACCGCCCCATAAAGTCGCCTCTGTGGGTGGTTCGATGATGTCCTTCTTGACACGTACATGGTAGAACTGTCGAGGGCAAGTCTCGAACTTCTCAAGCTGAGAATACGTCCAGGCAGGAATGCTCATGCGGGTTTACACCTGTGCTTTGAATACCACACGCCATTTATTTGCGTCTGGGAGATGTAGTCAAAACAGTGCGGACAATAGAATCTCACAACATGTCGTTTCATTTAGCGTCTCCATAAGTGTCACCAATGTCGCCTTCGCAGGTCACAGGTAACAGGCTTGCCCATTTAGGTGGACGACTCATCTGCTCCATCATCATGGTCAGAGTCCACTCAGCGCGGTGTTCGGGAACAACGCACACAACCTCATCATGCACGGTCAGCACGACACGGTGGCGTTCATCTGGCGTATCCATCGGACGCAGTATCTGCTCGATCTGAGCCATCTGGTTGAACACCACAATCCTAGCCAGCGCCTGTACTACGTTCTCCACAAACTTGCCACCGTAGATTTTGACTGGGCCGTATCTCCCATCATATACGTAATTACCATCTGTTTCCCGGCGCAGATTGGCGTATCGAATCATGGTTCCGTTGGGTAGGTGGACACCTTCCCCATCGCAGAGTAGGTTAAGCGGCCCACCAAAGTCGCATTCAAATCCCTTGGACATTTTCTGCAACGCCTCGTTTCCGCTGTTCCACAACTGGGCTATGTGGTTGTACGTGTTCCTGTACAGGCTGACGGTGCGCTTGGCCTCATCTTCTGGCATGTCCACAGATATTCCACCGGAGCCAGCCTTCAGGGTCGCCTTAAACTTCTCCGAACCCATGCCGTAGCCAAGGCCCAAGATACAGGTCTTGCCAACAAACCGCTCGACCTTGTCTGCTTTGGTGACTGTCTTGCCGTATACGTTGGAGGCAAACAGTGAGTAGATGTCCTCACCACGGGCAAACGCTTTGACCAAGTCTTCTTGGTTAGCCAGCCATGCCACCACACGCGCTTCGATCTGACTTGAATCACAAACTACAAGCTTGTGTCCAGATGGAGCCTTAATTGACCTACGTAGTGAGCCGCCGCGAGGCAGGTTCTGCAAGTTCATTTTGTCTCCGCCGCTTGCCCGGCCAGTGTGCGCACCCCAGTAGTTCAACAATATCGGTAACGTGCCACGGGCGGCGATGCCGATGAAGCTTTCTGTCCTGGTTTCTTCAAGCGTTGACTTGATACCGAGACGTGCGGCAACGACGGCTTGGACTCGCGTATCCGGATGCTCGAGTAAGGCTTTGAACCCTGGGTCAGTTTTACCAAACGCATATGTATCCTTTTCAGTTCGCAAACTCACCTTCATTGGGGGCGTGACCCCCAGCTTGGTCAATACCTCAGCAAACTTTGGGTTTGACATTAACGCATCGCGTCCAATGGTAGCGTCAATCCTGTCCATCAGTTTCGCCTTCTTTTCTTGCACAGCGTTCAGGTGGTCGCCAAGAAGAGGGATGTCGAGTTCCAGCACGGGGTCAGTGAACATACGCACCATCAAGTCCTGAATGAACAGTTCCTTTGGCGGGTTCCATTGCTTGAGTATGTGGTACAGGTTCCAGCAAATCTGAACGTCATTGATGCAGTACTCTCCATAAGCTGCCAACTGCGGTGAAGCAAAGTCCTCACGCCGCAAGCCAATAGCGTTAACCACTTCAGTGCCCTTGGCACCCAAGCCAAACTTCTTCGCCAACTTGGCAAGACTGCCGCCCACTGTGCCGCCCGTGATAGGTCGTGCCATTGACAGCGTGTCGATGTAGAACTTGGGGCGTATGCCGTACCGCCATGCCAGAATAGCCCCATCAAACGCCATGTTGTGTGCAATTAAGTAGCTGTCTTCAATGTCAAGCGAGGCCAAGGCCATTGCAATCTCATTGTCGCTACCCGTCACCCACTGCGGTTCTTGGTCGTCCACCTTGTACCCAAACCCAATCACTTGGAACAACGGGCTGCGTATGTACGCCTCAGTCGTTATCTTGGACAGACTGAAATCCTTTGAGTAGTAAGTCTCAAAGTCTAGGGTGATCATTCGCATTCGCTTTCCTCCGCTTTTTAAAAAAATACTTGATTACCTGAATGTTCACGCCAAATCGCTCGGCAATCTCCCGCATGGATACGCCTTGGCTATGCAGCACCAGTGTGCGGCGTTCATCGATTAGCGTGGGCTTGCGTCCACTTCCAGGTCTTGCTCCGCCTTTCATGCGCTTTCGCCTTCCGTTGTGTGTTCAATCAATCTCTTTTGCAATCGCACAATGCGTTGCTCGTTGTAAGTCACCACTGACTTCGCGTAGTCAACAGCACTCTCTGCTTCAAGCTTGTTGAGTTGCGCCTCGCGTAGTTCTTTGGAAATAAGCTCTTGCAAAGTTCTTGCCCTCAAGGTTTCTTTGCATCGTCTGAGTATTGGTTCATGCCAACTCACTTGCTCCCTCCAAATCCGAACGGGCATTTGGATTCTTCGGACTCACGCACTCTGCGGTATTCGCGGTATCGGTTGACATTGCTCAGCTTCTCGCCTTGCATGTACTTGTTGTACTCTTCTCTTGCGACCATGTGGTAGCGCAGATCAATTGGCCGATCAGTCATTGGGGTCAGGTGTACCAAAGGCTGTCCAAACTTCAAGCGATGCGTGGTCTTGGTTGCGCCTTTGATGAACAACACGTTCACATTCATAGAGTATTGGTAGTTGAACTCAGTCGTCCCCGGCAGCAAGATGTAGCTTGACAGGCTTGGCATACTCCATGTCGGCTGCTCCCATTTGAAGTAGACGTTTTCTTTGCAACGTGCGGCCCAGGGGTTGTCTAACTTCATGTGGCAATAGTGCGACTCAGGCGCATATACGCCGCGCAGCATTGCGGGGTGTTGGCTCATAGTGCTTATGGTGTCAGAATACTGAGCGCCCCAGTACGGGTCATTTACTGGCCCCGTCTCTATTATGTAGTCAGACCACATCGGTTGAATGATGCCGTGCTTGTAGTGATCGACCAGTCCCATGCATCGCTTCATAGTAGCAGTAGGGAACAGACTATTCGGAATAGGCATTTCTATTTTTAAGTCTTTCCACCACTGCGGATAAAAATGTGCCGCTGCCTTGGGCTTTGCCGCATCAAATACCATTTGTCGAAAGGTGAACATGTCCACCACCAGCTTGCGTTTCTTGAATAAGAAGATCACATCACACCTCGCATCTCCCAGCCTGCCAGGAAATAGTTCCAGCGTCCTTGCATAGCGGGATTGGTGTACTTGTCGCCTGTCATGGCTAGATCGGCATCTGTGTAGCCTTTAGAGGACATCAGTGCGTGGAATACTTTTCGTGCTTTCATTGGTTCTCCTTTTGTTATTGCGGTTTTTTATCTTCATCAAACGACATATCTGGTGGGTGCGGTATGTCATCGTGAACAATTACCCCAAACTCATCTGCAA
>Ga0315900_10004533_pt1 | contig 19544 bp, 13 predicted proteins | sample LakEriMetagenome_FD_203521 | JGI IMG/M metagenome (GOLD analysis project Ga0315900, IMG submission 203521) | Freshwater fungal communities from buoy surface, Lake Erie, Ohio, United States - Buoy 12 MA114 | ecosystem: Environmental > Aquatic > Freshwater > Lake > Lake biofilm | place: USA: Lake...
TTTGGTTTCTTGTATAGCTTATATGTTGTATTTCTAAAGCTTTTTGTACCCAAAGCACAGATAGAGCTCGGTTGGGCTTCGATCATCATCTTCATACTATTGCTTGGCGGAATACAATTGCTCGCACTTGGAATGATCGGTGAATATCTCGGAAGAATACATGATGAAACCAAATTCCGTCCGCTGTACATTGTTGAACATATCTATAAAAAAGAATGAGTGAATTCGATAAATATGCTCGGGATTATGATGACATGCATGCCGAGAATGTGAAGTCTTCAGGTTATACTCCCGCTTTTTTTGATGAGTATAAGGTAAAGGAGATTGCTCGTTTATTGCATGCTCGAGATCAGACAAATAAACCATTGCATATTCTGAATTTTGGCTGTGGAATCGGAAAAAGTGAACAATATCTCCACAAGTATTTCCCCTATGCCACGATTGTCGGAGCGGATGTATCAAATGATTCACTTGACATAGCAAAAAAAGACAATGCTGATTTGGATTGCATTCGTTGGGAATTGATATCAGAGACCGAGACCATTGGTTTTGGCGATACATTTGATGTGATTTTCATTGCAAATGTGTTCCATCATATCCCGCATTCAGAGCATGAGCGAATTTTGAAAGATTTACGAAATCACCTCAGGCCCAATGGCAGACTATTCATGTTTGAGCATAATCCTTGGAATCCAATTACCGTGAAGACCATCAAGGATTGTCCATTCGACATCGATGCAGTGCTTTTGTCTCCTGCTTATTCAAAATCCGTGTATCAAAAAGCCGGATTTTCAGGAACATCCATACGATTTACATTGTTCTTCCCTGCATTCGTATCATTCTTGCGCCCTTTGGAACCCATGCTTTCTTGGCTTCCGCTCGGCGCTCAATACTATATCGAAGCGAAACCTTGAACATATGGCTGTTTTTTGATAAACAGCCGATAAATCCATAGTTTTGCTCTAGAATTTTGATTTTACACAATCCATCACAGCATTGTAAGGATACTCATCCATGTCATCATTGCTACAATTCCTTCGATCCACAGTCTTCACAAAAATCGTGATGGCCATCACCGGCCTACTCATCATCGGTTTTTTGATCGGACATATGCTTGGCAATCTCTTGATGTTTGCAGGGCCTGAAAAAATCAATGCCTATGCTCTCGGATTAAAAAATCTCGGACCAATCCTCTGGCTTGTTCGATTTGCCATGATTGCGGCATTCGGACTGCATATTTGGTCATCCATTGAACTCGCTTCCAGAAATAAATTGGCAAGACCTGTTCAATATGATACCAAGAAATCTCTCAAATCAACATTTGCATCAAGAACAATGTTGGTTTCCGGTCTGGCAATTCTCTTCTTTGTGATCTATCATTTATTGCATTATACATTCGGCATCATACAGCCGAACACCTATTATGCAGGCGGATATCGCATGGAATCCACCGGTGAAATTGTACACAATGTCTATAATATGGTCGTAGCAGGATTCCAAAATCCATTCATTGCTCTATCATATATCATTGCCTTGATATTCATGTCTTCACATGTGAGTCATGCTACATCAAGTGCATTTCAGACATTGGGAGTAATGAATCCCAATATCAAAAAAATCACTTCAAAGATTGGTCCGGCATTGGCTGGCTTATTCCTTGTCGGTTATCTATCCATTCCAATTGGCGTAATGATTGGAGTCATCAAAAAAGCTCCTGATCAGAAACATGTTTCGACAATGACTAAAGATTGTCCTGACACTGCCGATTGCAAATGTGAGTAATCCGATTAAATAAACAAGACTTTCACTATACCGTGATATATCCATGAAACTTGAATCGAATATTCCTTCAGGACCCATTGAACAGAAATGGGACAAACATCGAGCCGAAGCGAAGTTGGTGAATCCTGCCAATAAGAGAAAATATCGCGTCCTCATCGTTGGGTCTGGACTTGCCGGTGCATCTGCCGCAGCCACACTCGCGGAATTGGGATACAATGTTGATTGCTTCACTTTTCACGATTCACCACGCAGAGCACATTCCATAGCTGCTCAAGGTGGGATCAATGCGGCCAAGAATTATCAGAATGATGGTGACAGCATTTACCGTCTATTCTATGATACAGTGAAAGGCGGTGATTTTCGTGCTCGCGAAGCCAATGTGTATCGCCTCGCACAAGTCAGTGTAAATATCATTGATCAATGCGTGGCTCAAGGCGTTCCCTTTGCACGCGAATATGGTGGATATCTCACGAATCGTTCCTTTGGTGGCGCACAAGTTTCTCGTACATTCTATGCGAAGGGTCAAACAGGTCAGCAATTGCTCCTCGGTGCCTATTCCGCTTTGTCCCGTCAAATTGGCGCCGGCACAGTGACGATGCATAATAGAAAAGAAATGATGGAATTGGTACTAGTTGATGGACATGCTCGTGGTATTGTCACTCGTGATCTTGTATCCGGTAAAATTGAATCTTGGTCAGGTGATGCGGTTATTCTCGCAACAGGTGGATATTCCAATGTGTTTTATCTTTCAACAAATGCGATGGCATGTAATGTTACATCCATTTGGAGAGCACATAAGAAAGGCGCAGGACTTGCCAATCCATGCTTCACGCAGATTCATCCTACATCGATTCCTCAGCATGGCGAATATCAATCAAAGCTAACATTGATGAGCGAATCACTCAGAAATGATGGCCGTGTATGGGTGCCCCTAAAAGCGAATGATAATCGCGCACCACATGATATTCCTGAAAATGAAAGAGATTATTATCTAGAAAGAAAGTACCCTTCATTTGGAAACCTTTCACCTCGTGACATTGCTTCTCGCGCCGCCAAAGAAGTGTGCGATGAAGGTCGTGGTGTTGGTCCGGGTGGTCGTGGCGTATATCTTGACTTCTCGGCAGCAATCAATAGACTTGGCGAGAAGACAATTGCTGAACGCTATGGAAATCTTTTTGAAATGTATGAAAGAATTTCAGGTGAGAATCCATATAAATCACCAATGAGAATTTATCCTGCTCCCCATTATACAATGGGTGGTTTGTGGGTGGATTATAATCTCATGAGCACCATACCTGGATTGCATGTACTTGGCGAAGCGAATTTCTCCGATCATGGTGCAAATCGTCTGGGTGCAAGTGCATTGATGCAAGGTTTGGCTGATGGATATTTCGTAATTCCCTATACAATCGGACATTATCTTGCGGGTGTGAAACCAGGTGAAGTAACAAATGAGCATCCTGAGTTCAAGAGGGCGGTTGCCGAAGTAGAAGGCAGAGTCTCCAAGTTTCTTTCCATCAATGGCAAACGCACCACATCTTCATTCCATAGAGAACTCGGAATGCTTATGTGGAATAATTGCGGCATGGCTCGTAGTGAAGCAAGCTTGAAAGAAGCACTCCAAAGAATACCTGAAATTCGTGAAGAATTTTGGAATAATGTGAATGTTGTTGGTTCTGCAAATGAATTGAATACAGCACTGGAGCATGCAGGTCGCGTTGCAGATTTCTTGGAATTTGCCGAACTCATGTGCGTTGATGCTCTCGAGAGAGATGAATCATGCGGAGGTCACTTCAGAACCGAGCATCAAACTGAAGATGGCGAAGCAAAAAGAAATGATGACAAGTTCTGCCATTCATCGGTATGGGAATATTCCGGTGATACAGCGAAGCCGTATTTGCATAAAGAACAACTTACTTTTGAAAATGTCAAGCTTGCAACAAGGAGCTATAAATAATGAAATTATCCCTTAAAGTATGGCGCCAGAAGAACAAGAATTCTGAAGGAGATTTCAAGAATTATGTTCTGTCAGACATTAGTCCTGATATGTCTTTCCTTGAAATGCTCGATGTTCTCAATGAACAATTGCTAACAAAGAATGAAGATCCTGTAGCATTCGATCATGATTGTCGCGAAGGTATTTGTGGATCTTGCTCCATGATGATCAATGGAAAGCCGCATGGTCCTGAATCTATGACAACCACATGTCAATTGCATATGCGTAAATTCAAGGATGGCGATGAAGTAATTGTTGAACCTTGGAGAGCTAGTGCCTTCCCAGTCATCAGAGATCTTGTTGTGGATCGTTCCGCATTCGATAGAATCATTCAGGCAGGTGGATTTGTATCAGTAAATACCGGCAATGCACAAGATGGTAATACTTTGCCTATTCCAAAACCTGATGCAGATGCTGCCATGGATGCTGCTGCTTGTATTGGATGTGGCGCATGTGTTGCGGCTTGCAAAAATGCATCAGCGATGTTGTTTACAGCGGCAAAAGTTTCGCATCTTGGATATCTACCACAAGGTCAACCTGAAAGACAACGCAGGGTATTGAAAATGGTGGAGCAAATGGATAGCGAAGGTTTTGGAAATTGCACCAATACCTATGATTGTGAAGCGGCATGTCCCAAAGGCATCAGTGTCCATAATATCGCAAGACTCAATCGTGATTTCCTCAAAGCGAAATTATTCGGTTGAACTGATTGAACAAAAAATTAGGGAGATGAGTAATCATCTCCCTTTTTTTATTGTCCTAATAAACCTTTCTTCAAATCTGAATCTGCCGGATCTTCTCCCAGCCAAATACCGAATAATCCTTTTTTGAAATCAATTCCGGGAATCACTCCCGCCTTATTTCCATTCTTCAGTACAGTTACACCTTTTCCGGGTTCATACATCATTGAAAAGACATCGCCCTTCTTAATTTTTTCTTTGAAGAATGACTTGAATTGATCGATTCGCGAGCGAAGTGAAGATACATTTCCATTAGCAGATTTCTCAAATCCCTCTTCAACCGCATCCGACATCTTATCACTCGTGATCAGCGAAGAAACTATGGTCAATTCCATGGCTATTGGTTCATCTGCATTGATGATGGACTGTGCATCTTTTGTCTTTTTTGTGACAAACAAAGCACCAACATACATGTCCATCCAGAATTTCTCCCTTGTTCCTGCACCATTCAAAGAAAGGGACTTACCGGCAAATGATTTTGTTGATGGAATATTGACACCACCAATATTCATGTCGGCATATGCTGACACAACAAAAAGAAAGGAACATAAAACGATGATTGCTTTCATGATTATCTCCCAAATCATAGTTCATTAAAGAAGATCTTTGCGATGTCTTCCAATGGAAATAAAGAATCCTGTCACCATCAATATAACACCAAGCCAAACAAGATTGATGAGTGGTTTGATAGAAACTTCAACTGTAAACACTTCTTTTTTCTTTTGCAATGGTTTAGACATATCCCGGAATGCGATTTCCACTTGAGAAGAAGCAAGATTCCCTTTTTGAGCAATGAGTTTTGCAAAGGAAATTTGCTGAGAAGTTCCGGGTAATGTAATTGGTTCCGGAGTAAGCTCCGTTGTTTGCATATTCATTGCAGCACGGAGCGAGATATCTGCGGAGTCCTTTGTCGAATATATTCGAACAATGGCCGATGGATAGATCATCCCTGTGCTATCAGGACCCGCACTCATGCGAGACATATCGAATGCTATAAATCGTATTGCTCTTGAGGAATCCGTAGGGAATGTTTCTTTTTGATCTTTTTTCAATGTCAAAGTCGGAATTCCACCGGTTTCACCAGTAGCTTTTGGTGATACATACAGATCGCGTCCAAGAGTCCATGCAATCCCCGGCTCGAGAAATGCAGATTGTCTTTTATTGAAATCACTCCAAAAAAGCATTGGAGCAACTGATGATTTGGTTCCGTCTTTTTCTACTTCGATATAAAAACGATACTTTTCACGATCCACAAATTCTTTTTCGATGCGCTCTTTACCTTTGAAAGTCAATGTATAGCCCAACACTTTTGTTGGCACTCCTTGTACCAATTGTGCATGCTCCATGACGGAGTATTTGGAAGTCCATACAACGCCAATCAAAAGTAATGCAATGCCACTATGTGAGACATATGCTCCTGCCGAGCTAAATTTTGCTTGCATAACCTTGATCGCAAGTTCAAGATTGATAATTAATGCAAACCAGGCCGCAAAAGTGAGAATGACATAGAGTGTATCTGTTACACCTAAATACATTGACACTATTGTTCCTGCAAGCGTTAAAATCAATGGTAGAATCAATGACTTATAATTCGCAATGAGAGACTTCCCTTTCCATCTTGCAATAAGCGATATCGCATTTACAAGCATGATGAGAATAACCAATGGCAAATGCGTGGAATTATAAAAAGCAGGATCAATGGCAACTTTCGGTTGTTTGATGATCTCTGCAAAGAGTGGCCAACTAGTTCCAATAAAGACAATGATTGCCGAACCCAAAAGCAAAGCAGAACCAATGGAAAGTAAAAACTCTCTACTCTGCATTGAAAAAGAAGCAGAAGAAAATAGAAGATCCTTTCTTCGGACATACATGATTGACAGAGCAATCAGTAGAAATGTGGACATGAATGCTATCAGCATTACATAGGCAAACATGCCTGGATCCACAAAAGAATGTACTGAAGTATCACCTAATACTCCACTTCTGGTAAGAAATGTTGAGTATAGCACCAATATGAATGATAAAGATGCGAGAATGATATTTGTTTTTACAAGACCGCCTGTCTTCTTTTGAATGATCATGGTATGCACCAAAGCAGCAGAGACAAGCCAAGGAATGAGCGATGAATTCTCAACAGGATCCCAAGCCCAAAATCCTCCCCAGCCCAAAGTTTCATAAGCCCAGAAGCCTCCGAGCATGATACCGAAACCGAGGATTGCCGTTGAATATAATGTCCATGGCAAAGCATGCTTCACCCAATCTTGATAATCCCTTTTCAGCAAACTTGCCATTGCCAATGCAAATGGTGCACTCATGGCTGCAAATCCGGTAAAGAGAATTGGAGGATGAATGGTTATCCATACATTATGCAGGAGTGGATTCAGCCCTTTCCCATTTTGCGGTACAAATCCTTCGGCAACGCCATCTTTTGCAAATGTTTCCCATACATAGGCAAATGGATTCTTGATGACCAATAACAGTAATAAGAAAACAAGGATCAATGAGTAAAAGACCATGATTTCAGATTCCATGCCTTTTCTTCGACCAAAGGCCGAAAGAGCCACACCTAGCACAGCAACCCAAAGCGTCCATAACATGAAGCTGCCTTCTTGTCCGGCATAACCTGCTGCGAATAAGTACCAAGCCTGCAATTCTCTTGAGGAATAATTCCAGACATAATGGTATTCAAATCTATGATTAAAGACGAGCCAGAGAATAGCGAGAAATGATATAACAATTCCAATGGTCGTGAACCTGAACAGGAATCTACCAATATCTGCCGCTCTTTCATTTCCTTTCAGTGCAAAGGCATAAAAACCCGTGCCGATGAGAGCTGTCGCAAATAAGAGATGAATGAGAATTTGGCCGATCATATATTATGGTTTTGGTTTGGTCAATGGTGAATTAAGCAATGGTGGTTTTGCTTGTGACTTTTGTTTTTTCTGAACTTCTATTGTCTTTACAAAGAGTGAAGGTGAGCTTGCAGAAACCGGAACACCACCTGACTCAGCGCCGCAAACACCATTGAAGATGCCAATATCATGAGAAGCGGCAATGATATTATTGAAGGTAGTGAGCGGAGTACCAATCAAATCAACGCCACGAACAAGCTCATCAGGCCTTCCATCGGCATAGATCTTATATACCACGAGTGGTTGAACATTGAAAGCATTGGGAATAGTTCTTGCCGTAAATGTAAATCCACCCGAGATTTCAACAAAGTACAATCCATACTCTTTGTTTTGTTTCAAGCACTCTTCACGAAGTAATGTTCTTAATGAATCAAAAGCAACTGTTTGCGAAGCTTGTACCAACAAATTCGACTGTCTTGAAACGGGTCGCAATCCAGGTTGTCTTCTGCCATGTCCATTCGAAACCGGAAATGATTCAATTGGTGAGCGATTCATGAGAAAGTTCTTGAAGATACCTTTTTCAACTGCAATGACTTTTTCTGCCTTGACACCTTCATCATCATATTTATAATGGCCAACAATATCTTGACCATTCAATGTCTTTAAGCCCGGATCAAAAACAACATCAATAAAATCAGGTAGAATTTTTTTATTTAGGAATGATTTGAATGTCTGTGATGAATTCGGATCTTTTTGACGATGACCTTCTACACGGTGTCCGAATATTTCATGAAAAAACACGCCTGATGCAGGCCCTGATAGAATTGCAGGACCTGAATATGTTTCAGCCAAAGGTGCAAGTCTCAAAAGACCCATCGTTTTGATCATGGATTGAATATCACTTGCAACCTTTTCCTCATTTGGTAAATTCTCAGGCAAGAATCCGAAATAACTTGAGAATAGAGGGAGCGTCATGCCATCTTCAGCTTTTGTTGATGCAGAAGCAAACATGCGAACATTGGGTTCACTCTGCTGAATGAGACTTCCTTCTGAACTCACAAAATATTTCGTGATGATATCAGCTTGAAAATAGACTTCACCTGTATAAATCTTGGGGTCTTCCGAAAACAGAGCAGATAGTCTTTTAATCCTTTCCTGCCATTGTAATGAATCGATCGAAAATGTTTGCTCATCCTCAACATATCGCACGATTTGTTGTCTGGAAAAATCGGATGAACTATCTTCTTCTTTAACTTTGACAGCACGATTGGTTAGCACCTTTCCATATCGCTCAACTGATTTTTTGTACAGTTTATCCGTAGCATTCCATATTACTGCACGAATCGCTTTTTCATCATCAGACATCGGAAGTTCAATTCCTTTTCCTCCACCACCGAATTCAAATCTAGATCCACGGATGGTATGCGTATTGTCTAATTCATAATTACCGACTCGAATATCAATGTCAAGAATTCGAGATGCAACATTTTCTGTGTATTTCAATTTGCCAAATGATGCCGACATCCGAATTGTCTTTGTTTCAGTTACCGCATAAGATAGAAAATATGGTGGATTGCTTTGCTTAGATAATCCTTCCATCGTTCTCTGCATCTCATTCTTCATAGCAATGAGAATAGGAAGCTCGGAACCTTTAACGATTACAAGTGCACCAAACAGTATTAGGAAATATGCCGACAATGTTCTCATGGTATGCCTGATTAAAAATCGCTCGCTAATGTGGTAATGATTACCGATACATCGATTGGTGTTTTAAGATTTGCCTTTTCAAATGTAAATCGAGATTCCGGTGCTCCTGCGATAGCAAGTTTGGAACGAATCTCTTCCACTCTTAGATCATATAATGTTTGAATAGGTGTACTAACAGCACCTTTTTTACTCTTAGTTTTCTTTTCGGCTTTTGTTTTTTTTCCGGTAGTTTTACCTTCTGATACCAATACTTTGATTTTCAGATGAGGCATCTTTTTCAACATTTCCGGAATCATCGTAAAGAGTGGAGAAGGCATTGCATTTGACTGTCCGGCGGGAAAAAGAGGAAACTGTTGAATTGTATCCCCTTTTGCGAATGTTCTTAGTTGAAATTCTTGAGATATTTCTTGATAAGATGTTCCATCAGGAACTCTAAAATCTTGTTTGGCCATGAATAAGTCATTTCTATCAAATGACATGGAGTAATATCTACCGGGTTTTAGTGTCATGGTGAATTCACCATTTACAGTCGTCTTTGATTTGCCGGATACTTCATCACCATCTTTTGCGACAACTTGCACTCCTTGCAAAGCTTTCTTTTGACCATCCACCACTTTTCCTTTGATAAGGAAGGTCACACCCTGAGCTGCGATCTGTTCAGTAAGAAAAAAAGTACCGATCAGCAGCATGGCTTTGATCAACATTTTCAACATTGCTTTCGCTCCCAAAAAAAACATATTGATTAAACACAATGAACAATGATTTCGGTTTCAATGGATTGACCTTTGTCTTTGGCATAGAAACCATGTAATGCCTTATATATTTCTTGCTTTTCAGCATTCTTTGCTCGCAGTTCATCAAACAATTCCTGCGCTTTGTTTGGCCTGGGTCCCCAATTCCATTCTTCATTTCCATGTATGTCACAAGCAATCAATTTAGGAATGCTCATCGAGCCATTTGTACGATATTGTTCCAATAATTCAGGATACTCATCTCTTGACACAATTCGCAATTCAATTTTTTCTTCCGATGCTTGAGCTAGAGCAGCTATGATCGGAAGAGACTGTGCTGAATCTCCACACCAACCTTCTGTAATGACAATCCAAGTTTGTTTTGATTTCATTGTTTGCAATGCGAGCAAAGCATGCTCAGAGGGTTGATATACTTTTTCAACTCTAGTGCTTCTTGCCCAGTTCAATTCATAATACGCAAACATTTCTTTCTCTTTTTCTGTCATATATCCTATTGGAGCATGTGCTTTCAGAGAAAATGCTTCCTTATATGATGCATAGTCAACCGAATGTTTCACATATTCAAATGCAGCACTAATCATGATATGGTTGTGTAGATTTTATGTAAATGAGAGATCTCACAGGACAAATAGAACTGTTCAAATTTTTACGCATACTTTTGTTATATGTTCATCATGTTGGTTCGATTGAACTTTCCTTTTTGGGAAAAACCAAAGAAAGAATAACTGATGCTGAAAGTATGATAAGAACAAAGAGAAGGGCGAAATGTATGGGCACATGATAGAAACCACTGATCATCATTTTCACACCTATGAAACTCAAAATGATTGCAAGACCAAAATTGAGATAGTGGAATAATCCCACAACTCCTGCTAATGCGAAATACAATGATCGCAAACCAAGAATTGCAAAAATATTCGATGTATAAACAATGAAAGGATCAGGAGAAACAGCCAAAACCGCCGGAATGGAATCCAAAGCAAATACCAAATCTGTAGTTTCAACGAGGGCTAATACAAGAAAGAGCGGGGTAGCAAATACATAACCCATCTTTCTAACAAAAAACTTATCCTCGTGATAATGCTTCGAAACACCAAAGAATCTACGAACTAATTTCAATGTCCATGAAGATTCTGGTTTAAACTCTACATCATCTTTGGAGAAAAACAATTTGAAGCCGGTGAATACAAGGAAGGCACCAAGAATATAAATGATGAATTTGAACTTCGCCAGAATTGCCACACCGACAATTATAAACAAAGCACGCATCACCAAAGCACCGAGAACACCCCAAAAAAGGACTTTATGTTGGTATTTGTCGGGGACTTTGAAATAACTAAAGATCGTAAGGAAAATAAACAGATTGTCTACACTCAGTGATTTCTCAATGATATATGCTGTGAGAAACTCTGTAGCTTGTACCGTTGAGCGCAGGAAAAAAATACCAACTGCGAAAAGACCAGCAAGTGCAATCCAAAAAGCACTCCACCATAAAGCTTCTTTCACTGAAACTGCATGTGCTTTCTTATGAAAAACACCAATATCTAATGCTAGCATTATAAGAATGAAGATGTGGAAACCTATCCACAGGTATTGTTCATTGGACATAGTGTTTTCTACACGAAGTATTGTAGGTCAAATTGATGAACACAATGAATTGAGTGGTGATCATCCTTGCAATCCTTTGACCTGGCCTCTCAGTATTGAGAGAAGAATCTCCGCAAAATAATCAATTTCACTGTCCGAAATGTATATGTTCGGCGTAATTCTTATCCCATCGATATTGGCATACTTAATGGGCGTGGTAATTATTCTATGAGTATTGAATAGGTATTCCCCGATTTTGGCATGATCAAAGCCTTCGATTCTGAAAACCATCAATCCACACCATTGAGTTGAATCTTTGATATTCGTCATAAAACTCACTCTGGTATCATCCTTGATTCGGTTTATCCATCGCAATTGCAATTCTCTCAATCTCGAAGCTTTTCTTTCAAGACCAACTCTTTCATTAAAAGCGATTGCTTCAGTCACTGCATTATGCAAAGAGGCCGGATGAGTACCTATCTCCTCAAACTTCTTTATTGAATCATTCATTTCAGGGCCTGCAGCCATGAGTGGCCAAATCGATGGAATTTTGTCTTTGGCAACATAAAGCACTCCATTTCCAACCGGGGCATAAAGCCATTTATGAAGTGATGTCCCGAAAAAATCACATTGGAGATCTTCTTGAGTAAATGGAAAATGAGCAAATGAATGCGCTCCGTCAACTATACATTCAATTCCATTTTCCTTGGCTAGCATGCAAATTTCCTTGACAGGATAGATTTGACCGGAGCAAAATGCAACATGTGACACATGAATCACTTTTGTCTTTTTATTGATAGCCTGCTTAAAAGCATTCACTATGTCCATCGGATCCATGACGGGAATAATAATTGGTATTTTTTTAATTATTATGCCATCTCTCCTAGATCTTTGTTCCCAAGCGGTAAGCATCCTTGGATAATCATGTTCGGTCGTGAGGACTTCATCTCCTTTTTGTAAGGTAAGACCCATCTGAATATGATGCAGACTTTCGCTTGCATTCCTGGTAATGGCTATTTCTTCATTAGAAACGCCAAATACTTGAGCAATTCCTTGCCTCACCCTTTCCAATCCGGGCTCTTGTTGTTGCCAAATATTTCTTGCGGGAGCTTGATTTGCATAATCCAAACCGGTATGTAATGCTTGCATCACTGATCTTGGGCTGGGGCTTACTCCCCCATTATTCAAATTGATCATTGTCCTATCCATCGGAAATTCGGTTCTAATGGATTGCCATAAGTCATTTTCATTCAACGATTTATGCTTTTCATTCTCAGTATTTTGAAGAACTGAGAATGTTTGCATTGGTGTTGCCAGCATCAGACCTGCTTTCAGTACCAATCTTCGATCAATTTGAGAAGGAAATTTCATAATTCTCACCGGAAGTTTATGGCGGAATTTATGAAAAAAAGATTGAACATTCATGCTCAAAAGCTAAAAGGATTCAATGATCATTCTACATTGAAATGGAAAAAACCATGAAATTCCACATCAAAAGGCAATTAGTGGTGTGGAAAACTCTGAATTTTCGTATTTTTAGGACCATGGTAAGTTATATTCTTTACAAAGCAATCCGTGGATTAAGCCTTTATTTTCTATTGCTTTTGTACAAACCATAGTTTGAGATCATGATGAAACGCAGATCATTTCTTCACTCGGTTGGAACAGGTTTTTCAGTACTTGGCTTTGCATCGATTCAAGCAAAAGCAAGTACCGGAAACGGAGAATTTGTGAATACAACAGAGTCCGTGCTTTCCAATAATATGAACAAGCACTCTGATTTTGTTTCATTGCTTCCTTCCGCATTGAAAAAGGGATCTACAATTGGAATTACGGCTCCCGCAAGTGGCGTTGATAATGCAGAGATTCAAGAAGGCATTGCTTTGTTGAAGGCAAGTGGTTATTCAATTGTATTGGGCAATACATTAACAAGAAAATATGGATATCTCTCTGCTCCTGATTCTGAAAGGGCGGCTGAGTTCATGGAATTTGTGGAAAGACCTGACATAGATTGCATTCTTTGTGCAAGAGGTGGTTATGGCGTGATGAGAATTCTTCCAATGTTGGATTTTGGCGTAATTCGGGCTAATCCAAAAATCATCATTGGTTATAGCGATATCACTGCTTTACTTGTAGCCATTACCAAACTGAGCAATGTCATCACATATCATGGACCAGTTGCATCTTCAACTTTTGACTCTTTCACTGTTGATTATTTCAAGAAAACTCTGTGTAAACCAATTGCAAATGAGATAATTACACAACCGATTTTACCTGAATACACTCCGATATCATTCAGTGATTCGAGAATAACCACATTATCCAAGGGTATTGCAAAAGGAAGACTAACAGGTGGCAATTTGTCGATGATAGTTGCAACGCTTGGTACACCTTATGAAATCGACACTAAGGATTCTCTGTTATTTCTTGAAGACATTGCTGAAGAACCATATCGTATAGATAGAATGCTCACGCAGTTATGGCTTGCCGGTAAGCTTCAACAATGTGCAGGTATTATTCTTGGTCAATTTAAAAATTGCGAAGCGAAAAAGGTACCGGGTTTTGAAGTATCATTCTCTTTGCAAGAAGTTTTGGAATCTCGAATTACTTCGTTAGGTATACCTGCTGTTTATGGTCTTCCTATTGGGCATGTCAAGAGTAAAATGACAATTCCACTAGGTGTAATGGCTGAATTGGATGCAGGGAATAAGACATTCTCTATAATGGAAAGACCAGTCGCCTTTTCTTGATGAGAATAGTGACTTTTTGTTCTTTTCATTGTCTTTACTTTATCAATTCCGTGAGAATGCAGCATTTCACGGGTTGTTTACATTGATTTAAACTTTATTTCATAATTGATTGGAGAATCTTCAATGATTCTATTATTACGATCACTCGCCATATTCATGGTGATTTTCTCGGCAGTAGGAGTCTCGTTCGCACAGAACAGATTCAATGCTTATACACCTGATGCTGAGAAATTCCCAAAGGTTCGCGCCTTTTATGAGGCTACGGACAATAACAATGTTCCCTTAACAGGGATTACTTCTAGTGATTTCCGTGTGGTTGAAAATGGTATCACCATTCCTGCATCTGATATCACTCAAAAATGCTCAACAATAGTTGATGGACCCGAATTGAGCGTTGTTTTGGTTATTGATAAAAGTGCATCAATGTCCGAACAAGTAGGATCCAGACCCGAAGAGACTCGTTTCCGATTTGTGAAACAAGCATCAAAACTCTTCGTGAGCTTATTGAATTTTATTGGAAGAACAAAAGTTGCCATTGTGTCTTTTGATGGTCAGGCATATCTCGAGCATGATTGGTCAAACAATAGAAATTCGCTTTTAAAGGCAATTGATTCGATGGTTCTTGGTTCTGCCACTTATTATGATCCACCACTATTGCATAAGCAATGGGGTGCCACAACTCTGATCAAAGACAGATATGTTCGTGAGAATTTGCCTGCAACGGTAAAGAAAGTCATCATCTTTTTGACAGATGGAGAGCCAAATCGCGCTCCCACTCGTGATACAATCAAAAAAGAATTACTTGATAATGGTATTGCATTTTATGCAATTACAGCTTTTATGGGTATGAACAAAGATCTCGCCAATTGGGCAGATATTACAGGAGGTGAGCATTATGAAGCAAACTCAAAAGATGCATACTCCAAGTTGCAAGAGATTTATGCAGAGATTGCAAAGAAATTACAAGCAAAAGAAGTATGCTATCTTGAATGGAATTCCCCAATGGGATGTAATGAAGTTAGCAGAACCAGGACAGTGAATATAACATTACAAAAGAATATCAATATCATAGATACTTCTGTCTATCAAGCTCCTGCTTCCAGCGTCATGCAATTGGCTGTAAATCCACCCATTGTTTCTTTTGGGAATCCTGCTGTTGGAGGATCCATAGATAAAACAGTCAATGTGGAAGCAAAAAATGGCAAGCTGATTGTCACCGCAGATCCTCCTGCACCCGCAGGCAATGCAAGCTTCACCGTTACGAGTTTCAATGGAAATGCATGGAATGGTTCTACTCCGCAAGTAATTGATTCCGGAAAAACAGCGATTGTCGGAGTCCGATTCACTCAAGGAACCACATTGGATTTCAGACAAAGCGGTCTTAGAATCAAGGGTAATCCTTGCGATCCACCATTGATTCCTCTTGTAGGTGGTACTGCAGACATTCAACTTCTCGATCCAATCAATTCTGAAATTCGTTCAACATGCAATGACTTGACAATTCTTTGGGCAGGTGTTGATTCTACACAAGAAGTCATCATTCAATATAGCGCCGATAATGGAGCGACTTGGAATCTTCTTACCGACAAGGCGAAGGGTCTCAAGTATATTTGGTCTTCTGATGAATTGAAAAAACTCAGCACAAAAGGACAATACAAAATCCGCGTTGGTCTTCCTCCTTCCAAGACATTTGTCTGGGCAAAGAATATCGGTGGAACATTGACTGATTCGAGCGTAAGTCTTGCATTGTCCCCTGATGGTCAATATTCATATGTTGCCGGAAATTTTGAAGGTAATGGTTCATTTGATGGCAAACCTATGGTAAGCATATCCGGAAGTAGAGATGGATTCTTTGCCAAACTGGATGTCGGTGGAAATGTTGAATTCGTGAAGAATGTTGGTGGCCCCGGTGCTGATGCAATAACAGGAATTGCTGCTGGTGACAATAATGCCGCATATGTGACAGGACATTTTATCGGTGAATCCACATTTGGCTTTGTGACTAAAAAATCTTCAAGCTTGACAGGCAGAAACTTCTTCATGGCTCGTGTTGAGCCTGATGGAGGAACAGTCATCGTTCAAACACTTGGTGCAACTGCAACCAATCCAACTGCAGAAGCATATGGTGAACGCATTGCATGGGAACCATTCGAAAAACGCGTATATGTTGAAGGCATGTATAAAGGCGTGCTTACAGCAACCATGCGTGATGGCACAAAAGCAACAATCACTAATCGTACTCAACCCATTGTCTGGAAACCATTCACAGCAGTGTTCGATCCTGCAGGTAATTGGCTTGATCTTCAGCCGACAAGAACTCAAGGCAAACCATATACAACTCTCAATGCAACTGACAAAGATGGTTGTTTGTATGAGACAGGAACTTTCACAGGCTCAATGACAAAAGATCCAGGTAATAAGACCATCACATCTGCCGGACAAACTGATGGTTTTGTGACAAAATTCTGTGGAACTCCTTCAAGCCAGTCTTCAAGTTTATTGGCATTCCCACTTGCAAAAGCAAGATTGTATAGCATCGATTCAAATATTCGATTTAATGTTGGAGTAACTGCAGTAGGTACTCCCAAAGACAAGGTATTAAGTACCGGTATTTGTAATGATGGGAATCTTGATACATTCATCGATAGTGTCAGCGTTTCAGATCCTCAATTCAGCTTAAAGTCTGTATTGAATGGTCGTCTCTTCCCTTCTGTTAATTGCGATACAGTACCTATTGAGATATTATTCACTCCAACTGCTCCCGGCGAGCATTGCGCCACACTCACATTCTATGCTACTTGTTCCCCGGTCGTGAAAATGACTATTTGCGGTGAAGCAGTTGAACCTTGTGATTATGTGCATGTGGAAGACACAGTTTTTGCCAATACACTAGTTGGAAGCAATAGAAGTATTACTATAACCAAGGCATTGGAAAATAAGAGCAATATCTTGATCAATGGTAAGATGTCTGTCGGTGGAGCAAATCCAGGTGATTTCTCAATCAAAGGTTATCGTATGATTGACAGAAATGGCAATCCTTCAGTTGGCGATCCTTCAAATACATTCACAATCAAACCCGGTGGACATTTAGAGATCACAACAGAGTTCAAACCAACAGCCGTTGGAAAAAGACTTGCATTTATCGATCTCGGTCTTGATACTGTTTGTGTTGATGCGAAAGTACAACTCACAGGTGAAGGTGAAGCTCAACTCACAGCTTCAGCTACTGACGCGATTTGGAATTGCGTTCCTGTTGGCAGCAAAGATCAAAAGAATGTCGTGATTACAAATAATGGTAATAGCGAACTATCTGTTAAGACCATTGGACTTTTACAAAATAATGGCACATTCACAATTTTGAATATTCCAACATTACCTGTAAATCTTAAAAAAGATGAAACAATTAATCTGACTGTTGAATTTGCTCCAAAAACAAATACAAATGGTTTGTGGGATTCCGTACTTGTAACAGCAGTATCGGCAATTGATGCAAATATCAAGGCTCCTGATTTTGGTGCAAGAGTTCAAGGCAATGGTTGTATCGGCGCTCCTGAATATTCAAAGAACTGTTTTGATTCCATTCGCATCGGTAGCAAATCTGCTCCAAAAACTAATGCATTGGTAATCAAGAATATGGGACAAGGTCCATTGAAAGTACTTTCAATCAAGCCAATCCCACCAATTGAATTTGAAGCATTCAGCCCTGCAGGTCCTTTTGATATTCCTTTGAGTGGCTCACAAGATATTTCTGCTATCTTCATTCCACAGAAAAAGGGCTTGCGTAGTGGTTTCGTTGAAATCGTGACTGATGCTCGCAATGTTCCTGATACTGTTGAAATATGTGGAACAGGATTCCTACCTGACACCGTGATCAATCTTGGCAGGTTCAATGCTTGTGAAAATCCTATCATCACACTCCCTTATCCGAATGTGAGCAGCTATGATCTTCAAACAACGAACTCTGCTTCAGGTGCAACAGATCAATTCAGCATTAGTCCTTTGGGTAATTTCAAAATACCTGCAAATACGAATCACAGTTACTTGATTGTATTTACGCCAAATGCAGCAGGCAATTATTCTGTGACAGCTCAACTTGGTGAACGCAATGTGACAGTAAATGCAGAGGCAATTACATTGCCACTCACTATAACTTCATCAATCAATCCCGGTGAAGTAACACCCGGTCAAAAAGTTGCCTTCAAAGTAAATGCAGATATTCAAGGTAATGTTGGGTCAGCACAAATCAATGCAATGGATATCTTGGTGAATTACGATTCCAAAGATCTTGATTTCACCGGTACTGTTCGCTCTTTGAATGGTTGGACATGGACACCGACTTTGAACGGAAATGTGTTGACTGTTTCTGGTACAGGAAATCCCGGTCTCTCAGGCAAGAAAGATTTGTTTGAAGCGGACTTCAATGCATACTTGGGTGATTCAACATCATTCAAAGTATTTGTTGATGCAAAAGCCAAAGACATATTTGCGAAGTGCTTGGTCATTAGTAATTATACTTCCACTTTGAAACTTTCTCCAATTTGCTTTTCAAATGGTAGATTCATCAGAGGTTCCGGTTTAGGTTATGCATTAACTGTTTCAGGTCAATCCCCTGCTTCTGATATCGCAATGATTGACTACTCAATAGGTATCTCATCAAATACCATCATTGAATTGTATAATTCAATGGGCCAAAAAGTTCATACATTGCTTGAAGGACATGTGAAAGAAGGAGCATATCAACTCAGCATTGATGCCCAACAATTACCGGCCGGCATGTACACATGTATCTTGAAGTCCGGTCCATATGTAAATCAAGTGCAACTCATCATTACCAAGTAAATCAGACACGCATAAAAAAAGCCCGCTTCATAATTTGAAGCGGGCTTTTTTTTCATCATTTCTTATCAGGTATTTCCTTATATGTAATCCGGTGATGTCGCATTCCCAGAAGATTCTTTATAAAAGATTCCTTAATCTCATTTATCTCGGCAATAGTAAGTGGACATTCATCCAATTGTCCATCAAGCATTCTATCATTGATAATACCCTGAAGAATTACCTCAATATCTTCTTTGGTTTCTGCATTATTCAAACGAACGACAGCTTCTGCCGCATCCGCAAGCATGAGAATACCTGTCTCTTTAGTATTTGGTTTAGGTCCTGAATATCGATAATCCTCTTCTTTAACGATAGTTGGTCCTTCACCGTTCTGGGATAATTCAATTGCTTTGGCATAAAAATGTTTGACAAGCATTGTACCATGATGCATTGGAATGAAATCTATAATTCTCTGAGGAAGCTTATACTCTTTTGCAAGTTCGATACCATCATGAACATGTTCCTTGATGATAGATGCACTTTTCTTTGGGGGAAGATGA
>Ga0315900_10004540_pt1 | contig 19528 bp, 13 predicted proteins | sample LakEriMetagenome_FD_203521 | JGI IMG/M metagenome (GOLD analysis project Ga0315900, IMG submission 203521) | Freshwater fungal communities from buoy surface, Lake Erie, Ohio, United States - Buoy 12 MA114 | ecosystem: Environmental > Aquatic > Freshwater > Lake > Lake biofilm | place: USA: Lake...
CTTTATCACCGTAGCGATAATTGTCGACGGTGCCCCGTTAGCTACGTTGCTCGCTGTCTTGGCGTAGGTAAGGGTGTTCGACGTGGTAGAAGTAACGGTATAGCTTCCATCAAAACTTGAGCCGATGTTCTCAACGTCAACGATCTGGCCGACGCTAAGATCGTGCGTAGACGACGTTGTGAGAGTGACTACGTTATCTGTCAGCGACCTTGCAGATACGCCGAACTGCGACCTAACTCCAGGTTGAATCTCGGAGTTAGGAAACTCAATGTTAGAAAAATCTACCTGCATCTCCGTCAATAACTGACGGGTGTAGTCGTACGTGTCGACACGAACCTTGACCGTCGTAGATGCGTACGTGCCAACAGGCAGCGACGGGATACTTACAGCAAATGACGTGTCCGTCAAACCGGACGCAAGAGTAGTGTAGTACCCGTTGTACGTAAAGTTCGACACATCATAGAACTCAATCTTTACGGGTGCGCCGGCAACAAAATTGTACGATCCGCTGCTGAGAGTCACTACTGTAAGACCGCCAACACTTGCTTTAACAGCGGTCGCACCGAAGTCGTGGCTGAATGTTCTCCAGATGTTTCTATGGTAGAGATAGCTCGTAAACTCGGATGCCTGAACAGACAAACTCTTTTCTGTCAAACTATACGATCTACTCCAGATGATACCGCCCCAGACGCACTCGTCGTTTCTGACAACGTACAACCCGGTCTTACCCGGCATCGTGTTTTCGTACAGATTGAACTGGTCTGTAGCGTCGATGACCGCGATGTTCCCGCTGAACTTGCCAGCGCTCTTCAATGACCTCTCGTACGAGACACCTTGAAACGGGATCTCGGCAAGAAGAGAGTTAGACAATAGATCCGTTACAAAGTATCTATACTCTGGCGCTGTCGGGTCGAACCCTGTCATGTCTGTCTCTCATCTCTGTTTCTTTGTCAAGGCTAACCGATCCAACCCGACCTATAGTAAATTACCATGGACGCGTCGGACGTGGCGTCGCCTTCGTCAGTGAACTGTATCGGATTGTTGCCAGGCGCAAGCGTCAGCCAGTCTGTAAGAGTGTCGACCTTTACGCGGGCACCGATCGTGTTCCCGTTCAAGGCAACCTCGTGTGTATACGTGTCAATCTCAAGAACGTCCGCGTCACGAGACACCGTGCCGGATGCGGCGCCGTTAGCTACGGTCTGTGTGACCGTGTTCGTGTAGCTAATGTTGTACACTCCCGCGCCCGAGTTTGCATTAACAATCAAAACAACGCCATCATACGGGGCGCCCATACCAGAAACGGTGACGTAGTCACCTTCAACTATCGTGTGCGCCGCACTCAATGTCAGAGTGACAACGTAGTTTGCGATCTGCCTAAACGTCACAGTCGCTGTTTCACTGTTTCGCAGAGGCTCAACGATCGTCAAAACCTGAGTGTTCGCGCTGTTCGCTATCGTCGCCGGTGACACTACCGGCCCGGTGACCTCAATGAACAACGGGACCTCGGTGTTACCGACGTTCTCGATCGTAGTCGCACCAGTAGCAGACGTAGACGAGTTCGCGCACGCAAGATTCACGATATCGTACCCGTCAGGGTCCGAATCGTTCCACGAATACTTGATCGGATCCGCGGCACGAAGACCGATCGAAAAGTCGGTTCTTCCGCGCGCGTTGACGGTTTGAATAGAAGGTTTGCCGCTCAAACGAACAAACGAAGCACGGGTCGGTGACTCATTCGTTTTTAACCACGCGCCCGACCTGACAAGACTTGTAGCAGAGATCAATGTTGCTCTCGCTGCCGGCATTAGTTCAGGCCCGGGTGTCAAAAACGACCCGTTAAGAGTGATCTGACGCGCCGCCCATCGCCCTGAAGCATCAAACGATCCGTCTCCCCACCCGCGAGGAATATCTGGTATCTCAGGCTCAGGGTGTTCCCACCAGCCTTGAATGTCGGTGCACACCCAAAGAACATTGTTTTCATCGAGCCTGTTCAACACGAGGTCACCGAGTACGACGTCCTCACGAAGCTTCATGCCAGTGAATACTGGCGGTGGCTCCGGTATGAGCGTCTTGTTTACGTTTGTTGTTTCCCTGTTCTGGGAGTTGCTGTCGATGTACGGCCCTGAACCGTACTCACCACTCCCGTAGGTCAACAAACCGGTGTACTCTGCCATTGAAGTTCAGCCCCTGATCAGGCTACGTCTCCGTAGGTGATGTTCGTGGTGCCGCTCGTTGAAAGACCAAGATCGACAAACCGTAACCAGCTACCAGCCTTCGGTGTAACCGTGCCAGAGGCCACTGAGACCTGCAGAGGGAACCTCGCTGTTGCCGTACCCTTAAGCACCATTCCACGAATTCTGATCACTTGGATAGCGGCTGTGTCTCCGCCTGTGATCGCCTTGTTTGTTGTCGTGTGGAACTGGTTAAACCCTGTGATAGAAGTTGACGATCCGGCGACGTTCTCAAGTGAAACCTCGACCTCGGCCTGAAACTGCGTTGCCGCAGTCGCAGCCCAGCCGAGGGTAATCGCACCGGTAGACGAGTTGTTTAACCGCAGGTAGTACTCAAAGGTGTAGAGATGATTGAGCTCGAGATTAGGCGAGACCCCGAACGGGTCTGTCGCCGTCGTCGTGATGCCGCTACGGTCGGCGGCAATATAGTGAAACATCGTCCCGGCAAGTTGATAGTCGGTTGTACCAGACGAATACACGAAGCGGTTGTCTATCTCTTGAATAGCCGTGTTCAGGGTTGTACCCCAGTTCGCGTCACCGTTTTCAGGTATCTGCGTTGACCCGTTATTTAGATACGTTGTCACGAGTTCTCCATTTCAATCATCCTTGTAATCATAACCTACGCGGCGCCTCTGCGCAGTTGGAACGCCAGCTCTCTCGAGATCTTGGACGCAAGCTCTGTTTCACTCATACCCTCGGACGGGTAGATGTTCATTGTTACCCCGCCTTGAACGCCGCCGCTGAGGAACTTGATCATTTCCTTGTCGCGTCTTGAGAGACCGTCAGGGTCAAGAGGTTCGACACGCTCAGGGCGACCAGCCTCGCCGATAACTGCGAGTGTTCCGCCAGGCGTAGGCGACACGATACCGCCAAGCGCGAGACGCGCTCTGTACATGCTTACGTCTGCTTCTGTAACGGCTCTGCTCTTGCCGCCGGCTTTGCCTCCACCTCCGCCGACTCTTGGAAGTTTCACTTCTGGGATGCTGCCGAAGTTTACCCACGGGCCAGCTGCTGCATCAATTCCGTCAAGGATTGCGTTCAGGCCTTTGATCGCGAAGTTGATTCCGCTTTCTATTGCTGAGATAACTGCGTTGATTGTTCCAGTGAACGCGCTAGCAAGACCATCAAAAAGACCACTAGCAACGCCTTTGATCGCGTTAAAGACGCTAGTAAAGATACTTGTAAGACCTTCTATTGCTCCGGTAATCCCGCCCCAGACGATGTCAAAAGCTGCCTTGATACCGTCCCACGCAGTAGAAAAGATTGTCGCTACTACACCCATCACGGCTTCAAAGATAAGCTTAAGACCTTCGATCTCATGTTTAATGAATGCCCAGACAAGATCGAACGCGAACTTGATGCCTTCCCACACACCGTTAACTACTGTCTTAATGACACCAAACACGGTTTCAAAGACGATCTTCAAACCTTCAATGTAAAGCTTGATGGCACCCCAGACAACGTCAAACGCAAACTTGATGCCGCTCCATACGAACTTGGCAACAGCAAGGATGGCGTTAAAGATCGCTTTAAAGACGTTGAAAACGAACTTCACGTACGCAACTATTGCATTGAAAACAAACTTTACAACAGCCCATATTGCGTTGAACACAAACTTAACTACAGCAAAAATAGCGTTAAAGATCGCTTTAAAGACGTTGAAAACGAACTTTATTTGAGCTACCCACGCGTTGAATACGACCTTTACAACAGCCCATATTGCGTCAAAGACAACCTTAAACGCTGTAAATAGGAAACCGATCCTGGCTAGGACAAGGTTCCAGGCGAATAGGAACGCTTCTTTGATCGCCTTGAACGCAAACTTAAACGCGTCAGCTATAGCACCAAACGCTTTGCCAAAGTGCTCTTTTGCACCGTCAACGTCTCCTGTGAGCAGTGAGAAGACTCCGCGTATAAATTCGTAGATACCTTGGAACACCTTGATAGTGGCGCCGATAATATATATGACGTACTTGAAGGCATTACCAATTGCGTCTAAGACTGGAAGCAGCACTGCCTCCAATATTGGTACAAAGTACGCGGCTAAATAGTCACCGATCGTCTTAAATATGTTCTTAAACGTTTCGCCGATACCTTCTGCACTACCAAACGACCCTATTACTTCTTCAATCGCGCCCTTGACTTCATTGAAGACCTCTACTACCTTTGCCAGAACCTTCTCATAAAGTTCCTTCAGCGCTTCTCTAAGTTTTTCGCTATTAGCGTACGCGAGAACAAAAATTGCGACGATCGCGGCGATCGCGGCGACAAGTGCAAGCACCGGTGCAGAGGTTGTTACAAAGTAGTATCTCACTGCAAACAACGCAAACTTCAGCGCCTCGAACGCTTTTATCGCGGTTTTAACGTAGCTTGCCACTACTAAAAATACAAATTTTCCAACCTTAAACATTAGACTGAAAGCCTTAACAACGCCCATGATTGCAGATGTAAAAAGAACAATCTTTTGAACTATAGGGTTGCTGAATATGGCGATCAAAACACCGAGCGCGGCCTCAAGTGTGCCAAAGAACAGCTTTATAGACTGTGACTCAGCAAAAAGTCTTAAGAACTCGCCGAGCTTGCCAACAAAACTGGCAAGATACGGCCCGGCCTCTTGAAGAACAGCAAACACTTCGCCAAGGATTTCTGGTAGACCACCAAGTCTGTCGGCCGTCTCACCGATCGCTGCGTCGTCACCAAGCTTCAAAAACTCTTTTCCAAGACCTACAACAAGCGACGAGATCTTTGCAAAGTTCTCAGACGCGTCTCTAAAAAATTCAGCGAGCGAGCCGTCATTAAGAAGCTTCTGAGTGAACTCATCGAACTTCTTCATCGACTTTTCGAACGTGTCAAGCAGCATCTCGCCGCCAGATCCAGGGCCTGACGCGGCCTTGCCGATGTTCATGAGAGCGCCGAACAAACCGTCCTTACCGAGAGCGCGCCCAAGCTGCGCGGCGATATCTCCAGCCTGCGTGAACGTGTCTCTTAGCGCGCCGGTCTCGTTCTTTACGTTGGCTGTTTCCTTCCAACCTGTCGTAAGCGTGACAATCCAGTCGGTAAACCGTCTGACAAGAGGATCTGCAGCGTCAAGAAGCGACAAAAATATGTCGTAAAGATTCCCAGCAACTGTACCAAACTTGCCAATAGTGTCTGCGTTTGTGTCAGCTACTCTATTGAGTTTTTCTAAGTTCTTGCCTTCAGTGACTATTTTTGAGAAGTCAAGAGCTGTTTTACCGAGCGCGGCTCCGGTCTTTTGAAGAATTGGCTGCAGCGCCGGGAAAAGATTGGTAACAATGTTGTCGAGCGCGACCGTAAGCGGGCCAAATAGCTCTTTACCAGCGGCATGACGAAGCTCAACAAGTTTTGGTTGAATAGACACGAGGTACTCAGCAAAAGCTCTTGCCTCTACTGAAAGTTTACTTAGTGCTTCGGCGTCAGCCGAGCTCCCTCCGCCCCGCGGTTTCCTAGCTTCATTTAACGCTTCCTGAGCGTCGATAAGACGTTTTAGTGCATCAAGTTCGGCCTTCGCACGAGCGTCAACGGCTTCCTGCACTTCCTTCTGTGCTTGAACAACCTCTTCCTGACCGTCAATACCAAGCTTATTTCTTTTCTCTGTTTCTTCAGCAAGATCAGCGTTCCTGTCCTTCGCGCGACGCATGTTGAGGTCAGCCTCTTGATACGCGAGCTCAGCCTCGCGTCTTGCGCGCGAGTTCGGCGGTAGATCCTGAACTCGAGCAAGAGTTTCTCTCGCCTTTTCGAGCTCAATCGCGGCTTTCTTCTCTGATAGAGCAGCGTCTTCGGCGTCGAAGTTGAGTTGCTGTAGACTTTCTGACGCTTCTTGTCTTGCCTTAGTTAGTCGCTCCTCGGCCTCTGTCAGTCGATCATTTGCTCGGGCGAGAGCTTCACGGTTTTGTTCAAGAACCTCGGCTAATCGTCTTTCTGCTTGCTCTATTCGCTTTGAGTTGTCACCACCGCCGCCGCCTCCACCCTTCTTTGTAAGCGACTTCATCGCGGCACCGATGCCGCTGAACGCCATCTTCGCGGCTATCGCCGCTTGGCCGATAGCTGAAAAGACGCTAGGTAGAACGATCAGTGACGGTAGAGCTGCTGCAATCTGTGACCCAAGAGCCGTGATCCCAGACACCATCGATGAGATTCCGCCAACGGCAGTGGCAAGAGCCGGGCCAATAGCGTAGCCCGTCGTAACCATTCTAAAGAACTTTTGGTACGCCGCATCTGCTTCTTTTTGGAAGTCAGTTGTAATAGCCTTGATCTTGATGTACGCTGTACCAACAACTGCCATGTGCCGTCACCTCCTCACATCGTATTGCATCGGTATGATTTTACAACGGTTTCTAGTGGCCTAGTGGAGCGTCAAGCCCCGTACCAAACGGCAGTCTTGACCCAGCATCAGGCGCCGTCGGTGCAATGTACGGTTTTACCTCACGGTGCTGCCCGGACCGCTCAAACGGGTCGACTGGGACGGGCACGTCGCCGTCTTCTTCCATTATGCTATCGGCAATGTCCTGTGGAAGAGAAGAACCTGAGCTCTTGCTTGAAGCATACTTGTACTTCTTGCCGTAAAGATTGGCGTACAGCGACATCCGTGACTTATCGCGAGCCTCGCCCTGCTCAGCAGTGCTAATCGAGTGCATATCGTCTTCAAAATAGTAATGAAGAACGTCAAGAAGATCGGTACATGAAAGAGCCTTAAGATCAACGCCTTGAGTTATCGCCTTGCCGTTTACATACGGCCAGAGATCTACTCCCCAGTCGAGGAGAGCTCTGGCCGCTTCGTAGGGCGGTCAGAATACGTTTCTACGAGCCAACCGACGATGTCCATCAGTGTCTCCATGTGCACGATTCTGTCTGGGTCGTCGCACAGCGTGTTAAATCTCGTAAGACTCTCCGGGACAAGAACAACGCTAAAGAACTTGTCTACCATCTGTCCAGCCGCTGCTGGGTCATCAGGGTTGGAGGTCTTTGCCGCGAGATCAAGCATTGTCTTGCCCGGGATCTGCGGGCGACAGGTAAACTCCTCGTCGCACAGCTTAAACGAAATCGGCTCTGCGTCCGAAAAATCAGGGGTCCCGAAGTCCTTAAACTTAGCCATCAGATATCTACGTCTCCATCCGTGTGTTAGGTATCTTTTGTGCAACTACGCACTGGTAAACTATAACATTTCTCGTGTCTTCTCGCGTAAAAACGAGCAGACTTATCAGGTCTTCATCGCTATTTTAAGAGCTGTCGTTAGATACGGATTTGGTCTAGTGCCAGGGTGTGCAACAGCCTTTTTCCACACGATTGTAGTACCCGTTCCCTTGAATCTTAGAATTCCAGGCGGCTTTGCAATAATCAAATGCGGCTTTGTACCGTTATGATGTGCTAGAGCGTACAACCTTGAAGAGCCGACAGTGTATTCAAAGCCAGTCGCCGTTCGACTGCGCTGCATCGATATAGAAGCCGCAAGTCTCCCTGTGCGCTTTCCGACCAACGTCCTAGCGATCTCTTGCGTCTTTTTAGCCTTAATCTCGACGTGTCTCCCGACCTTGCCACCTCGCGAGTTTAGCATCACCTCAATCGCGCCTCTATCCCACCTCATGTAGACCTGTGTATCGACCTGCATCGTCTACCTACGGGATCGCCATCGTCAACTGAAGCACGACAAGTTGGAACCCACCTTCAGGCGGTGGCGTCTCTACGGTACCGATAACTCCGATACCGTACCCGCCTTCTTCCCACATGTCAAGAAGATTTATCGACTGAAGAAGCACCCACGTGTCGATCGCTGAGATCTGCGCCGCCTCCTCAATTGATGTTGCCGTCGGTGGTCTGCCATTCACAGACATCGTCGGGATTTCTCTAGCGACCGTGATAAGCATAACCGCTGTTCTTGGCGCAGTACACCTTCTCGGCTCAGAGATCTCGTTACCAGGAGAGCCAAGATACGTCTGCACGAGTGTTACGGTCAACTGCTCACAGTCAATAGACGACTGCCCGACAGTCCAGTATTGCCTTGTCGGTAGCGGCACGTTATATGAAGCGTACGTGCTAACGACGCGCGCCAGAACACCGTCAAGCATATCGCAGATGTTCAGTGCATCCGCTGAAACGTTTGAAATGTCTACGATTCCCACTTACGATCCAATCGTGTATGCGTTGATCACCGACGATGCAAGGCCAATCTTCAGGTTACCCGTGCAGATCAACGATGTCTCTGTAGTACCACCAACAGTCCTTGTGCCATACAACTCGTATGTACCAGGGTCGATCATCTTTAGAACCTCAAGGGCGTCGGCATACGTCACCGAGATAGTGATTCTATCATCTGTTGTAGAACTAGCCGTGCCGCTAGCAGCAGTCGACGTTACGTTTGTCGCCGTCTTAGCGTACCTAAACGTTGTCGGTGTTGGCACCTGAGTAATCGTATATGTGCCGTTAAACGTAGCGTCTACACCGGCGACAACAACCTCGGTGCCGACATAGAACCCGTGATCGGTGCTCGTCGTGATCGTCGCGACGTTCGACGTCAACGACTTGTTTGTTACGGTTCTAGCAGTTGTTGTCGGGTCACTTGTCACCGCGGCGCCTGTCAACGTCTTCGACGCTGTCTCACCGTAGCTTCTGATAATTACCTCAGGTGACCAGCCACCAGACAAAAGAAATAGACCGTTGATCGAATCAAGCGAAACGTTAGCGGTGCCAGTGCCACCGGCAGGTACTACGATATCGAGCGCGCTCGCGCCAAGCTTCATCGACTTTGGCGAACTTCTTCTCGCGCGCGGCACATCTGTCGAAAAGACGCGCGCCCTCGCCTTCGCCTTATCTGGGTTCACAGACTTGAGAAACAGGTCAACAGCATAGAGACCTGTGCGCATTTCATCGATGAAGTCCTGGCTATCGAGCAGCGTGTACGACACACCCTGCCGCGAGATCGACGTCACACGTTGCGGTAGCGCGCACGTATCGTCACCGTTAAACAACTTCGCAAATTCTATAGCAAGCGTTCTTGCAGCCATCTTGCCCATCGTCGGTGGCTCAACACCGTACGAATACGTGACCTCGACGTTGCACGCTGACCACGGTACGCCAACAACTGCCTGGATCGTCGAGTGGTCGACAAGATAGTACTTGTCAGGGCTGATGATGTTGCCGACCCTGTCTCTGATCGTGTGAATCTTTGTGACAGGCCGACCGCGTAGACGGATACGAGACGTTGACGTCATACCATCAGACGTCATGTCCTCGTAGAAATCAAGGTCGTCGGAGAAGAAGTTGTACACGTCGCCGTCGACAAGGATTGCCTTATTGTTGTCGATCGCTGGCCCGTATCTGTACGTACGACCGGCGCACACGTAGCGCTCAGTGACAGTGGTTGTTCCGCTGTATTTACGACCCGACAGCGCCCAGAGCAGATTAGAGGCCGCCTTAGCGGCCTCATAAGCAAACTCGGTCTCAGCAAAGTCGCCGAGTTCCTCGGGTGTTACCCATAGATTAGACATCGTACCTCGTCTCTATCTGCATAAACTGCAATGGCGCGTCCTATGTATTTTACACATAGAACGCGCCATTGACAGTTACGTTGATCAGGACGTCGGGTCCTCTGCGGAAGCGATGATGAAGTCGATCGCCTCGTCCTCGTTGTAGTTGATGTTACCAGGCATGTTGTACGCGGTGGTTGAACCCTGCGAGGTAAAGTCTGTGACTGCCCAGCTGTTTGCGGTGCAAAGAACGGTGCCGGTGTCGGCGGCCGACGTGATCGTGCCGGTCGTGCTTGTTGTGTACGTAAGTGTTGTTGTCAACGGCACTGCGGTGATCGTGTACGTGCCTTCAATTACTGCGTTGCCGTTTGTTCCAGCAACTGTGATCTCGTCGCCGACGCGCAGCCCGTGAGCTGTAGACGTTGTGAGGGTAACTGTTGAACCCGAGCGAGCACTGTTCGTGATAGTAGCGGTGATGTCGCCGTGCCACTCGTAGAAACCCTTACGCCCGGTGGGCGCCCATGTCGAACGAGCGTACGAGTACGGGCGCTCGGACGCCGTCGGGAACTCCCAGCGATCGTCAAGGCCGTTCGAGAACAACGAGTTACCGAGACCGTAACCTTCGAAGGTGGTCGCGATCATACCGTTCTCGATCACGCGATCGCCCGACTGACGAAGCTTGGCGTATGGGAACACCCAGTGGAAGTATGGGTTTGTTCCGGCGCGCTTACCGTCAGCAACAGCGAACGACCAACACTCGATGGCGACACCGTTGCCGGCGGGATCGTCACCAACGGCAGGTGACGACCAACCGATGCTCTTACGGTTCGGCGAAGCGAAGGTGCCGTAGTTCTTGCGAAGCAACAGACCGCCCGACACGAGCTGTGTCAATTCGGGGTCCGGCTCACAGATCGCGAGCTCCATCGTCACTCTCTTCAGAGTGTCAGGCGCGCGGTACGAAACGCAGATAACGCCGTTCGCCGACTTCTCGACGATTTCATCACCCTGCTCGTATTCCGGTGTGAACGACAGACGCATGAACGCGCTTGTGGTGTAGCTGTCGCCGGGGTTATTCAGAAGGTTGCCAGACGCGTCAAGACGTGTAACGCGAATCGACACACCTTGAATGCTCGCGGCGTAATCTTGAGTTGCCATTTGGTGTTCTCCTTGTTAGAAATCTGCTGACGTAGTTAATCTTATATCGACAAATCGACCCTGACAGCGAGATGAATCGACGTGTCAAAGTACACGGCCGCGGGGCGAATCGCCTTAAGCCGCATGTCATTCTGGTTGCCGGACACGTCGTATGCTTGAGCCAAATTGTCGTTTACAACATCAATGTCGCCGAGGAACACCCGTACGGCGCCTGTGGCGTACATCCACTTGTTCGTAGCAGAAGCCGTTGCTCCACCGTCGCCGTCAGGCCCAGTTCCGGAGTACCCAGAACCTAGAATAACGGGAGTACCACCCATCGTCTGCAGATGCTCCCTGCCCTTATCGTGGAAGAGCATATTGCTGTTGCTCGAGAGAATGGCTGCAGCGTCGCGAGTCATGTGAATGACCCCCTGCTCTCCGCCGTCGGATGCAGTGCCGATCGTGTACTCGAGAAGCGCGAGAGCTCTTTTAGCCGATAGTGCTGCGCCACTCGCCAGCACTGTAGCGGTGCTCGCTGTGAGAGCCTTGTTATCGTGGCTCTCGCCTTTACGAATCGCGCCGTCCCAAAGCTCAGCCTCGAGTGCTTTTTGTGATACGCCTTCAAGTTGGCGCTTAATGCGAGCGATTCTGTCTAGACCAAGAAAGCCTAGTGTAGATCTAACTTCTTCAACTTCAATGAAGAACGGCTTAATTTCGTCAAAGTAGTTTACTGCACCAGCGGCGACAATGTCCTCGCTCGTGGTGTCTGTGTCATCGTAATTTGCTACATGGTAGACTTCAGTCTCCCACTCCTGGGAAAAGCCGCGAACCCACTTATTTTCATCATTTGAGGTGTTTGGCTTAGCTACCGCAAGTAGACCAAACATCGAAGGTTCTATTTTTGGAGCTGCTATTACGCCATTTTTTGGGAAAGCCATCTATGGTTCCTTACCTGATGAAAGTGACCTTTATTCGTTTTGGGGGAGCCCGTTTCCAGGCTCCCCCATCACGATTTGATTACTGGGATCAGTACTCGATCGCAGCGGCTGTCGCAGCACCAGTGGTGTCACGGAGGGCAGCAGCCACGCCGTTCACGCTGATGGTCGACGTCACGACGAGCGACTCGATACCAACCTTGGCAACGCCTTCGAAGGTTTCAACGAACATCTTGTAGTCGTTGGTTCCGACGAGGGTCGAATCGCGGATGATTCCGAGGTCCAGGGTGCCACCGTCGAGGAAGAGGAATGTTCCTTCAGCGAAGATGTACCATGTGAACGTGTCGGAGAACTCGTCCATTGCGGCCGAGTTGCTCTGAGCGCCGTAGACGTTCAGGTCAGGCGAGAACGTAATGCTGACGCCACGAGCCGAGAGGTAGCCCTCGATCTCGGAGGCAGCTACGTTCATGGTGCCGTCGCCAGGCATGGCCAACGTGAGGTCGGCGATCATGGCGTCACGGATCCATGTAGGAGCGATGACCTTCAGGTTCTGGCTTGCGTCAAGACGGTGACGGCTACGGTACTGAGCAGCAGCGCGGCCAACCTGGACGAGGAAGTCGCGAGCAACACCGATGAGGCTGGTGGTTGTCACGGCTGTCGAACCGCTGGTTAGCTTGCTGGCCAAGTACTGCTCGGCCTCACGGGCGTGCTGAATCAGAGCGAGCTCGTTGTGACGGGCGATCAACTCTGGGTAGGCGCGTGTCATGAGGTTACCGAACTGGAGCTGCAGGGTCACGGCGTCGGTAGCGACGGTGAGCTCTGTAGCGGCAGAAACGGTAAGGCTTGTCTTGACATCAGTGCCGGGGCTGGTGTCGGTGACGTTTGTCCACACACCAACGGCATTGCCATAGCTGCTCAACACGGGAGGCTGAATGTAGCGGATACCGCCACGGTCGGCCTGGAATGTTGGGAGCGAGTCACGGATCGGGCGAACCGTGGTGCCAAAACCGAAGATGTCGTACTTGACCTCGAACGGTGTGCTGTGTCCACCGGACGCGACTAGCGCCTCGGGACCAGTTACGCTCTTGATCTTGACGTTGTTCGAATCCACATCTGTTGTGAGGATTCTCTCATCGGGGTAACGGGTAGTGATCGACGCAACGATGTGCTGCTCGCCGTCTCCGCCCTTGACACGGCGAAGACCGTGCAAACGCGAAGCCATAGCCTCAGCAATTTCGGTGTAGTCGCTCATCTGAGCGCCGGCTGTGTAGCCAGGGATGTCAGCACCGGCGGTGATCACCGTCGGAGCAGCTTCCTTGGCTTGTGGGCGGCGGTCAGCGGGAGCCTGGACGTTCACGTCCTGGGCTCCATCTTCTGCGGCGGCGGTCATAGGTGCCTCCTGGCCTTCCTGCTCCTGTGGAGCGGTTTCTGTGATTGTGGTTAGTTCAGCCACCTCTTCGACTGCTACTGCAGCCTCTTCGACGGCTTCTGTGATCTCGACTGTTGTGGTGTCTTCGGTTGCTGAAAGCTCTGACTCTTCCACTGTCTCGGTTGACGCTGACGACATGGCCGGCATTTCCTTCTTCTCCTCTTCAGCCTCGACGGCGGGGGCTTCGGCGGGTGCCTCTTCCTCTTCCATCTCATCCTCGGGAGCCATAGGCGCCTTTTCCATTTCACCCTCATGCATCGCTGCTTCGACACGCGATGACGCCTCGGCGGCGCGGGCGGCTAGCTCTTGAGCTAGTGCCTGGCGACGCTTCGACTCACCACGAACTGTGTCGAGCATGTCAGCGAGAGTTGTCATGGCCTCAACCGTTTCCGGTGTTGGATCATTACCTTCAACCGCCTCAAACTCCGCGACGATGGAAGTCTGAAGCTCGACGATTTGCTCGTCGGTCAGCTCTCCCATGTTATCGAGTTGCTGCTTGATTTGGTCCACTGTCCCTCCTCCGGGCCAGTCACGGTAAACAACTGTAGTCTACCTAGGGTTTCTGTCCAAGGGAGGGACTCTCAAGCACTAACGCTCGGAGGCACTCACCTAGGTTTCATATTAACATACAATTATGTCAACAATCGAAGAAGAGTGCTCATTTCAGAAGACACCTCTCCTTGAGAAAAATAGTCACTTCCAGACTTGTACGTCCGAAGCTTCTGTGTGACCTCGTCGGCGTCCTGCTTACCAATCTTCTTCTCGACGCGGTCGATCATGTCATCCATCAAATTTTTCAATGGCTCCGGAAGATCACTGAAACGCATTTTCTTAGTCTGTGAACCAAACGTGTCCGAGCCAGCCAGCGCGTTCGCCACCGCAAGACCAAGCAAACGCGCGGTTTCACGCACGTTTTCCAATGAATCAGCGTTTAAAGCACCGGTATCAAGCCTTGTGAGAACGGACCGTAGCTGATCGGCGGCCTTAGCCGCCGCCTTTAGGCTACCTTCCTCGTTCAGTTTCTCGATCTCCTCGGCACGAGCAAGTGAAGCCTCTAAACCAGCAACCTGAAGATTTTCCTTGATGCGAGCAAGAACAGCCCTGAACTTACCCTTAGCATCACGAGGTTGAGTCTTGCCTGACTCATAGATCGTATTTTCACGATCATATTCCTTCGTGTAAGAAACTGCTTTTGACTTCGGTTCTTCAGCCATTCTTCTTCACGACTCCGTCGGGGATCAACGCGAACCGGCACACACCCATGGGCTCGACGTCCATTGCAAGAATCTTGCACGATGTTCCGCCTTCATACAGAATGCAGTATTCGCAGCTTATATTCTTCTCAGCCTTATCGTTTTCTGACGCTGGAGTGTAGCCAGCCCAGACACCGGTGTCGTCCTGATTGAACTTACCGTACTTCTGAGTGATCTCAACGAGAGCCTCGGCGAGCTCCTTCTCCTCAGCCACGACGACGCCACCAACAGCGTCGGCAGTGATCACTCGATCAGCCAGCGCTTTTGGGTTATCAACCTCGGCGGCCGCGGCCTTGATCGAGGCAACTCGAGCCTGGATATCGTCAACAACATCGTCGTCGATCAAACCGGCTGTCTTCCATTGATCAGGGATGAGATCAGCTCTGCCAAGACCACGAGCTCTCTTCATGATGTGACGACGCACTGAAGCGCGCTTCGACGGCTTCGATCTACCGTACGCTTGAATCGCGTTACGAAGATCTGACTCGTTGCTGATCGGATACGAGCCGTCGGGGAGAGCCTTGCCTTCTCCGGCGAGCTTCTTACGGGTCTTCATCGAGATGTAGCCGAGTGACTCGTAGTCCTCACCATCACGGAACCTAGCAGAAAGCTCTTCAGCCTTCGCGGCAAGAGCAGCCTGACGTTCAGCCTTGACAGCCTCGATCTTCGCACGAGCCTCGTCAGCCTTCGCGGTAAGAACAGCCGGGTCGGGGCGAACGCCTGTCTGAATCTCGAGCTGCGCAATTCTGTTGTTAAGTTCGTTCAACGGATCGTTCTTCAACTTAGCAAGAGTCATCGCGCCTGCGGCAACAAGAGCGTACACCTGGCCGCTAGCAACTCGAGCACGGGCGATCGGGAAGCCTGGGACGTTGACTTGACACACGGCGACGAGTTCAAGGCTGCCCTTGATCGGACGCCAGTCACCCGACGGCGCGGATGCGCGCAACGCGCGAATCTGCTCAGGCTGCGCGCTAGGGCGCAATGCTCCAGCAACCCAGATACCGTGAGCGTCTTCACCGGCGTGCACGTCGGCGATCGCAGACCCAGTGTCGTCGTAGTGCTTCGCGGCCTGCGCGGCACTCGCCTCAAGAGACGCGTGACCGCCAGCGAGCGTCAACTGGCCGACAGGGTAGTCGCTGCCGTCATCAGCACGCACTACTCCGGTGTGGAAGTATGCGTACCTGCTGCGGCTGCGCGGTGGCTTCGTCCCATACGACATGCCGATATGATCGACGTGCCACGCGGCGATGTGGCCGTAGACTCTACCGTTGTCGTCAACGGTAAGAGGTGTAGGCTTCGACAGCTTCGGGTCAGCGAACCACGTCGCTGGCGGAACCACTGGAATTGAACTCGCGACCATTCCGCACGCAACGAGCGCCGCGGCGTCTAGATCGTCAACCTGATCGACGTATACACCGTCTGCCATCGGCTTCATGTCTTCCTCCTGCTGTTGAGAAGAGTTTGTATCTTCTTCAATGTAAATCTTGCATTCCTCAAACGCGGGCTTGGGAACAATCGTGACTGCCATTACTCTGGCCTTGTCAACCTTGATCTTAGTACCGCCAATTTTTTCTGACTTCTTGATCTCTTCCTTGAGGTCCTCTTTTAGATCCTCGATATCACTCTTCGAGTCGGCCGTGTCGTTAGGGTTCTCTTCGCTTGCCTCGAACCTGTCAAGGTCAGCGGACACTCCACGAATAAAACCGTTACGAACCATTCTCTCTACTTCACGACCATACGGGCCAATGTCGAACACTCCACGAGCGTTGCCGATGCCGTCGTCTGTGCGCTCCATGGTGTCGATTCTTCCGACAACGACCGAGCCGTCGTGGCCGTCAGATGTCTTTATCTGCCATAGCAGCGGCAACGGTAGCTCACGCACGGTGATAGCGCCACGCTTGAATGTTCTACCGTCTCCTGTCTCAACGCCCTCTGGGATGACGAGAGGGATCGAGAAGGCTGAACCACAGGGTGCAGATGAAGCTGAGGCAAGCGTCACGCGTGCCTTCGCGTCAGCAATCTTTGCGCGGTTCATCAACGACGCTACGATCACGTCGTGCTCAGCGACGTCGTAACCGTCGATCGCGCTGCCGCGGATATTTCGCTTGCCGACGTTGAACTTGCTGCCAGTCCACACGCCGGTCGCTTCCTTGTGACGAAGCGCGCAGTATCCTTTAGCGCGAGGTCCCATGTACTTCGACAGGTAACGGTAGCAACGTGTCCAGTCGCCAGGCGTGTTCCAGCGAATCTTTGCGGCGCCTTTGCCATACAGCCAGTATCGGCGTAGCTTTTCGGCCTTGCCGCGATTACGGTCTAGCCCGCCTTCGCCGACGGCGATCAACGGGTTGATCTGCGCAGTGTGAAGAGTCGCGATCACGCGAGCGTTAAAACCGTACAGTCCCGACGCAACAAGACCGTCAACCTGTGCAAGAGTGTCCTTGTACACGTCACCTGTAAGAGCAACAACAGGTGGGGGTGTAGCAGACGTTAGATCAGCAAGAATCTGCGGATCCTTCTCCCACTTCTTGTCGACGCGCTTAAACGTCATCGGTGAGGTGGAGTTGCTTGCTGCAGGGACGATACACACGAGGTCCATAACCGCTCGAGGGTCGTCAGGCGACACGAGCGCGAAGTACATTGGCTGAACGTCACTCGTCTCCGGGGTGATCTCTTCGCCTAGACCTTCAGACTTCGGCGCGTCTTCATCGGTGTTTGCTTCAGCGGCAGAAGTGATCGGCTGATAGTACAGGTTGTTCTTTTTCTTCTTGAAGAACTCCTGTAGGAGCGGGTGATCCTTTGCGCTGTCGGTGTATAGCTCTGTGCCGGTGTCTTTCTCAAGCTTCTTGAGATAGTCAGACTTCTCATACTTCGGGGCACGATCTCCAGGCGCCTTAGGCTCCCACTTGGTTTCGGTAGCAGCGGGCTGCTGCTTCCCACGCTGTGACATTACCCAGGCGGGGAAGTCAGCGACGATCTGTGTAAGATCAGCCGCACCTAATGCAGGCAATCCGCCAGGGATAGAAGCGTTTGGTCTATCGATAGGCGCACGTGGCTGAGCAAGAATGCCCGACGTGTCAAGAGGCTGCTGATCGCTCTGCTGTTGTGGGCGAATAGGCGTCGGCGCAAACGTGTCTTCAGCCTCCGTTTGATTTGCCGGAACATCAACAGTTGAACCGTCGTCCATCTTCACTGTCACGCTCTGCGACTCAGGGTTGATCCTAGTGATGCTGCCACGAGCGTTCGTGTCACCGCCAACAACAACGCGTGAACCGGCCTTTGAGAACTTACCTTTCTTGTCACGCACCTGACGTCTAGCGTTTTGCGCGCGTTCCTCTGGGGTGTAGCCTTCTTCGTCGCCACCAGGGCCGCTCAAAGGTTCTTCGCCGGCGGCAACCATAGCGGCATCAACCATCACCCAGTCGATGCCGTCAGCAGCCTCAGCCACAAGAGTTGCCTCGTACTCGTCAAGGTCGTCGATGGCGACTGCGCTGAAAGGCGACTCCTGCATGTGAGCCGATATGATCATTGCAGACTGCGGATCGATGAAGATATGGTGCTTTTCCACCGTGTCGTACGGGTCGTCAAGCGACCTATCGTAGGTCACAATGTCACTGTCAATATGCCCGAGATCGTCCCATCCTTCGCCGTCCCACACTGAGACCTTGCCGAACGTGTCGATCATGTACAGTCTGTCGATCCCTGAGCCGTCAAGACGAACTCTCGCGGCGAACGCTGGGGCTCTGTCGTCGTCGTCGCCGTACGCATCGGCCATGTGAAACGCGCTTACATCCGAGTCGTAGTTTGACCCATAGATCTCGTAGTGTGGCTCAAACATTTCGCCACCAGAGGCGTCGGCCTTCAATGCCTTATTCTCACGCTCAACGATCTGACGTGCCCAGCGCCACGCGGTGTCGCCACCCCAAAGACCCCAGGCAATTCTTCCTCGAGACGGAAACCCGTCCTCACCAGGCTTGTAGCCTTCGGCACGCTTGTCGATCTCGTGGCGAGGGAAATACTTAGCGATGTGGCGAACCTTGTTGATACCGATCTGCCCGCCTTTAGCAAGAATTCGAGCCGTGTTTACACCGACAGGTGTGCCGCCGCGCTTATGTTCCTTGCGCCATTCGAGAGCTCTTTTCGCCTCTTCCTGCGCGCCCTTAGGGATAGTGTACAGACGCGCTGCCGCGGTGATCGTCGTAATACTCAGGTCTGAAAGAGCGCCTGTAGCGAGCTCAAGATGGATTTCCGCAGGCGCCACATCTGTCTTGCTCCACGCGTAGATGTACGAAAGGTCCTCAAGAGGGCCGGTCTCCTCGACCATGTTTGTCAACTTGTCGATGACGACAGCATTTCTACCGTCAGTAAACAGCATCGAGTTTCGTGATTCACCGTGAAGAGTTATCATTATTTTGCACCTTCACTTGATTTTACACCATCTTTAATTGGCCCACCAGTGACCCAGGCGTCGCATGTACGGCTTGCGGCGCACTTGAAGTCGAACGCCTCGCAGTACCCGAGCTCGGCGGCATCGATCGCGTCCCACGCGTCCTGCTCGCCCGACCCGCCGCTCTCAATTCCTGTGGCGATACAGTTCTTCATCTTTGTCGTGATAACAAAGAAAACACAGTTAGCGCAAAGGCTCTTCTTTGCGTCCTCTGGCTTCAGGTTCCATGACTTAGCCTTGTCTGCCCAGAAGTCCTCGTTTGGTTCCTGCGGATTGAGCGGTCCGTAACCAGCCACGGCGATCGCTCTTTTGCGGTTCTTAAGGTTGATCGCGATGTCTAATGTAGCCGGCGGGCAGTCGGCCGAGCCCTCGGTCTCAACGGCAGCGGTAAGCGACGGCCTAAAGTTTCCACCGTACATGACAGAACGGTTCTTTGCTTGAAACTGGTCAAATCTTTCAATGACAGAAACGTCGCCATAAAACTCGGTAGAGAAGCGTAGATCGTCGGTTTCTTCCTCGAAGAACTTGTTGCTGACCTTGATCCACGACCCGTTGTCACGAACAAACGTAGCCTTCTTTTCGGAGCTCGAGTAGACTAGGTACTCAGGCTCGCCTGAGTCA
>Ga0315900_10004543_pt1 | contig 19525 bp, 29 predicted proteins | sample LakEriMetagenome_FD_203521 | JGI IMG/M metagenome (GOLD analysis project Ga0315900, IMG submission 203521) | Freshwater fungal communities from buoy surface, Lake Erie, Ohio, United States - Buoy 12 MA114 | ecosystem: Environmental > Aquatic > Freshwater > Lake > Lake biofilm | place: USA: Lake...
AGATTTCAAAAGTGGCCTTGGTGCTCTTGTCAGGGTTGTAGGCGATGTCCACAATGGCGTTGAGGCGCGCCTCGATGCCTTCTTTGAGCACAACGGTCTGCTTGTCATATTCATGGCAGCAGCCGCCGGCGACGATGAGGACACGGAGCGGTTTGACGGCGGAATCAGCGGCCTGGGCGAGGAAAAGCACGGCGGTGAGGCCGAGCGTGAGCAGGGGGAGGAGTAGTTTCATGGTCGGGGAACGACTGCGATTGCAGCGCGGATGAAACGAGATGTCGAGGCGAAAATTGCGAGCGGTGTTTTGACAGCGAGGATTCTTTCGCGATGTCTGCAGCGTGGGCGATTTTCTGACCTTTGATGAATTGATGAACTGGGACACGGTGGCGGGTCGTTTCACGCCGCCTGCGCGCCTGGCGGTGATCGGCGACCCGATCGGGCATTCCCGCAGCCCGCAGATGCACAATCCGGCGCTGGCGGCGCGCGGCATCGGAGCGCAATACATTCGCGTGCAGGTGCCGGTGGGGAGTGTGGGGCAGGCATTCCGTCAGTTTGCGAAACATGGCTTTCTCGGGGTGAACATCACGATCCCGCACAAGTTCGAGGCGCTTTCTGAAGTGGACGAGGTGGATGAGCTGGCCGCGGCGCTCGGGGCGGTGAACACACTGGTGATTCGTGATGGACGGCTGCTGGGGCGCAACAGCGACGGACCTGGGTTTTTGCGGAGTGTTCGCGAGGCATTTGGCGTCGAACTGGCGGACTTGCGCGTGCTCATCCTCGGTGCTGGCGGCGGCGCTGGCCGTGCGGTGGCGGTGCAGAGCGCTCTGGCGAGATGCGGGAAGCTCGTTCTGGCGAATCGTTCGATTGAAAAAGCAGAAGTCGTGGCTCGTGAGATTCGCGCGGTGGGGCGCTGCATGGATGTGACGGTTCTTGGCCTGACCGATGACGAAATTGCGAAGGCTGCTGCCAATGTGGACCTCATCGTGAACGCCACCTCGCTCGGCATGAAGCCCGGCGACGCGAAGCTGCTGCCTGCGGAATCCATCGAGGCGCGCCATCTGGTTTTCGACATGGTTTACCGTGCCGATGGCGAGACGCCGCTGCTCGCCGACGCAAAGAAGGCCGGTGCGAAGGTGGTGGACGGGCTCACGCTGCTGCTGCATCAGGGCGCGATCTCGTTCGAGCACTGGTTTCCCGGCCCCGCCCCGTTGGAAGTGATGAGGGAGGGCTTGCGCAAGGCGGTGAAGATGTGAAGATTCCAGACTCGCATGACGTCACCGCAGCATTTTGCCCTCGGTTTCTTCGCTCCGCTCATCGCGGGCGCGTTGTTCTGCGGATTCGTCGGCTTGATCTGGGAATGGCTGGAAGGGCACAGCATCCAGCCGTTGGTGACGATGCTGGTGGGCGGAGTGCTGTTCGCGATGGCGACGCGCTGGTTCGTGAGGAACTGCGTGTCGGTGGCCTGTCCGTTTTGCGGAGGGAGGAGCTATGAGATTCCTGACCGCGGTAATCGTTTCATGTGCCGGGTATGCGGCAAAGATCACTGATGGGGTAATTGGAATAAATCATCTTGCTCATTGCCATGAAAGTCGTTACCTATCACCGGCGTTTGAATGCAGTCTTCGCCGGATTTTTTCCGCAAGCGCCCCATCTGACTTTCCCCGCATGATTTTTTCTTTGTCGCGTCCTCTCAGCCCGCATGTCCGGGAGAAAGATGGCGCGTGCATGTCGGAATCGAGTCCGTGCTGAATATGATGAAGTTCGCAGCGCGTCGTTTCCGAATGATTTTCCTGGCGGCCGCCTTTCGGCCGCAAGGAGTTTTGAACACACCCGGAGGTATCCCATAAGCAATCCATTCCAGCAACTGAGCGGCGGCAGCTTCGCCCCGCGTCCCCAGCAAAACCAAGGCGCAGGAGCACCGCGTCCTGCAGGGCAGCAGAACCTCCCCCCTCGTCCGGCGGGACCACCCGGAGCCGCAGCGCCCAGACCTTCGGGACCTCCGCGTCCGGCGGGCACTTATCAAGGCGGCGGCCAGAGCCGGCCCGGCGGAAGTGGACCGCCCTTCAACCGTCCAGGCGGGAACCGTCCCAACAACGGGCGTTTTGTGGATCAGACCCGGGTCAACGAGCGCATTCGCGCGCCGAAGGTCCGTGTGGTCGAGGAAGACGGGCATCACCAGCTCGGCATCCTGCCGACGCATCAAGCCATCCGCATTGCCAAGGAGCGTGGTCTTGACCTCGTGGAGGTCGCTCCGAACGCCGATCCGCCCGTCTGCAAGATCGTCAATTACGGCAAATACAAATACATCCAGGAAAAGCACAAGAAGGAGGCACACAAGCACCAAAAGGGCGGCAAGGTGAAGGAGCTGAAGTTCCGCATCGGCATCGACCCGCACGATTACCACATCAAGATCGTGCACGCGGAGGATTTCCTCGCTGAGGGGCACAAGGTGCGCATCCAGCTCCAGTTCCGCGGCCGCCAGATGGCGCATCAGGAACTGGGCCATGAACTGGCGAAGAAGATCAAGGCGGACCTTCTTACCATGGGTCACGTCGATCAGGAGCCGAAGATGGCGGGCCGCAATATCAACATGCAGATTAGCCCGCTGCCCGGCCAGCAGCGCCATCGCAAGTTCAAGACGCACCTCAAAGGCGTCACCGAGCATCACGACATCAAGCATCAGGAGGGCCACGACCCGCGCGAGGACAGGCATGATGAGGATCATCACGACGATCATCATGACGAGAATCACGCAACACCGCCGCCTGCACCGCCTGCGGCCAGTTGAATTCACGAAGGGCAGGACTCACCTCCTGCCCTTTTTCTTGGTCAGTTTACGCCATTTAAGCCACTGAGGCCGCCAGCTCGCGCATCGACTGCCTCATGTCCGGCGGGCCGAAGGAAGATGTTCCGCAGACAAACAGGTTCGCGCCGTTCTTCTTCGCGATGGGCGCGGTGTTTGCGTAGATGCCGCCATCGACTTCCAGATGGAATTTCAGGCCATGCTTGTCACGAAAATCACGCGCAGCGGCCAGTTTGGGCATGGTTTCCTTCTCCATGAACGGCTGGCCACCGAATCCGGGCACCACGGTCATCACCAGCAGCAGGTCGATCTCGTTCACAAAGGGCAACGCTGCCTCAAAGGGGGTGCTGGGATGCAGCGCGATGCCGCAGTGCAGTCCGGCGGCGCGGATGCGCTTCAAAGTCTCCGCCACGCTGGTGTCATAGTTCGCCTCGACATGGATCGTGATGTTCTGGGCCCCCGCCTTGATGAAGCGCTCCAGGTAATGATCCGGCCGATGAATCATCAGATGCACGTCGAGATACATGTCCGTGCACCGGCGCACCACCTGAACCATCTGCGGGCCGAAGGAGATGTTATCGACAAAGTTGCCGTCCATCACATCCAAGTGCAGCCACTTTGCACCGGCGTCGGAGGCGCGGTTCACCTCGGAGGCCACCTTTGACCAGTCCGCGGCCAGCAGGGAAGGGAGGATGAGATTGGTCGTGTGATCCATGGAGTCTTCTAAAGAGCCGGGGTTCCAAGTTTCAAGTTTCAAGTTTCAAGTTCCACGGTTACAACACGCCGCCCCAACTTGAAACTTTGAAGCTGGAACCAGACACTCCAATCATCGACGATTCCCATTTCATGCGCGAGGCGTTGCGCCAGGCCCGCAAGGCCGCGAAACTCGACGAAGTGCCCATCGGCGCCGTCATCGTGCATCATGGCAGCATCATCGGCCGCGCCTGGAACCAGGTGGAAACGCTGAAGGATGCCACCGCGCACGCTGAGATGCTCGCGCTGACGCAGGCGGAGAGCGCCTTGGGCGACTGGCGGCTCACGGATTGCGATCTTTACGTGACCAAGGAACCATGTCCGATGTGCGCGGGGGCCATCATGCACTGCCGGGTGCGCCGCGTCATTTTTGGCTGTCCTGATCCGAAAGGTGGTGGTGCCGGCGGTTTCTGGAACCTGCTTCAGGCACCCAATCTCAACCACAGGTGCGAAATCACCTCCGGCGTGCTCGAAGGTGAATGCGTCCAAGTCCTCAAGGAATTCTTTGCCGAGGCCCGCCGCCGGAAGGCTGAAGGCATCGCGCACAAAAAAGGCGCGACCAAGGAGACGGATGGCGGAGGGCTCGTCTTTGACGGGCCGTAAGTCTCACTCCAGTCCCGCAAAACTCGCCACCACCTTGGGATCCTCGCCCGCCTTGATGGAAAAGATCTCGCAACTGGCCGCGAAAGCATCTGTGGCATATCGTTCAGCGAGGTCGGCGGTGAATTCTTGCAGGGCGGGGGAGCCGGCGGGGAAGAGGTAGAGCGCGTGCCGGTCGGGGAGGGCGGCCCAGATTTCCTTGCCGAACAACTCCTCGAAAATTTTCGGCAGGGAAGGGGCCACAAGCAGGGTGGCGAAGAGGGAGGACTCGCCGCGATAAACGGCGTAGGCGACTTTGCCGTCGGTGCCTTTGATCAACTCGGGCTTGAGCTGGATCAGGCGCTTGTCGGCGGCGGTTTTGGCTCGCTGGACGAAGGTTTCGATGCTGAGGCCGAGTTTGGAGAAAGATTCCTGCCGGTAAGGCTCAAGCCCGTCCGGCGACTCGGCAGACTCACGGTAAGGGGTGAGCACGGTCTGCTTCGCCCTGGCCGGCGTGATGGAAAACGCAGTCCGCATGGCTTTTGGCTCGGGCATGAGAAGCAGGGTTTCGAGCTTGTGGCCAGGTTGCACTGCTTGCTGTGCATAAGTGATGCCTGTGGCAAGGAGCAGAAGACAAAAAAGAGAGCGCATGAGGACCATGGTGCCTCGAAGGCGCCGCGAAGCAAACGCAGTCATGTTTGAGCAATTCGTGAAGGAAGAAGCGGGTGTTGCTGCCAAATGCGGTGAAATTATTTCAAAAAGCCTGAAATACTGCTTGCGGACATGGGGGGACTCGCCAATATCCGCGCTCCCGCCGCCCGGCCCTCCCCCACGAGACCGGGTTTAACTAGGCCCGCCACGGCGGGCCTTACTTATCGGAGCCAGAACCGGAAAAGTCTGAGCCTGCTCGTTGAGAGCATGGTTCGCTGTCCTTCCGAAACGGCCCCGATAATAGCCTCGGATCACAGTTCTTTCACACCATGCCCACCATCAATCAACTCGTCAGACACGGCCGCAAAGACAAGGCGGTGAAGTCGAAGTCTCCCGCGCTCGCCAAGTGCCCGCAGCGTCGTGGCGTCTGCCTCCAGGTGATGACCCGCACCCCGAAGAAGCCGAACTCAGCTCTTCGTAAGGTTGCCAAGGTTCGTCTGACGAACGGGTATGAAGTCATCGCCTACATCGGCGGCGAAGGGCATAACCTCCAGGAGCACTCCATTGTCCTGGTGCGCGGTGGTCGTGTGAAAGACTTGCCGGGTGTGCGTTATCACATCGTGCGCGGAACGCTCGACTGCCTTGGCGTTGAGGCCCGCCGCCGCGGCCGTTCGAAGTATGGCGCGAAGCGTCCTAAGGCTGGTGCAGCCGCCGCCGCCGCGAAGAAGAAGTAATTTTGTTGTTCCAATCCTCATTCTCATCACGCCATGGCCCGCAGAAAACGCGTTTATAACAAAGAGGCTCAAAAAGACAGCCGCTACGACAGCGAACTGGTTGCCCGCCTTATCAGCAGCATCATGCTCGATGGCAAGAAGGCTCTCGCTGAGCGTATCGTTTACACCGCGATCGAAATGCTCAACGACAAGACTGACAGCGTCGATCCGCTGGAGCTGTTCAACCGCGCCATCGAGAATTCGAAGCCAAAGGTCGAGGTGAAGGCCCGCCGTGTTGGTGGCGCCACCTATCAGGTGCCGCTGGAAGTCTCCCCTCGTCGTCAGGAGGCTCTCGCCATGCGCTGGATCGTCGGTTTCGCCCGCGGACGCAAAGGCCAGCCGATGCACCGCGCTCTCGCGAACGAGCTCAAGGATGCCTCGCAGGGGCAGGGGAACGCCGTCCGCAAGCGCGACGACGTTCACAAGCAGGCCCAGGCCAACCGTGCTTTCGCGCACTTCCGCTTCTAATCGTTTCCATCACGTTTTCTCGTCCACTTCACGATTTTCTGTTCCATGTCGAACCCCAACTCCCCCAGCCGCGAATTCCCTCTTGAGCGCACCCGGAACATCGGGATCTGCGCCCACATTGACGCGGGCAAGACGACCCTGACGGAGCGTATTCTCTTCTACACCGGCATGATCCACAAGATCGGTGAGGTGCATGACGGTGCCGCGACCACGGACTGGATGGAGCAGGAGAAAGAGCGCGGCATCACCATCACTTCTGCTGCTGTGACGGCGAAGTGGAAGCAGCTCAAGGAAGCCGGCATCTACAAGTCCCGCGAGATGGAGGACATCCGCGTAAACATCATCGACACCCCTGGTCACGTGGACTTCACCGCTGAAGTTGAGCGTTCCCTGCGCGTGCTCGATGGCGCGATCTTCGTTCTTTGCGGTGTGGCCGGTGTGCAGCCCCAGTCCGAGACCGTTTATCGTCAGGCTGAGAAATATGGCGTGCCGCGCATTGCCTTCGTGAACAAGATGGACCGCACCGGGGCCAACTTCGAAAACGTGGTCAACGACGTCCGCAAAAAGCTCGGCGCTCCTGCTTTCCCGATTCTCATCCCGATTGGAGCCGAGGACAACCTCATCGGCCAGATCGACGTCGTGAACCAGAAGGCGATCATCTACTCCGACGACGAAAAGTTTGGCTCGAAGTACACCGTGCGCGACCTTCAGGATGCTGAAGTGGAAAAGGCCAAGGCTGCCTATGATGAGTTGCTCGACGCTGTTTGCAGTGCCGACGAGGAACTCGGCATGATGTTCCTCGAAGAAAAGCCCATCGGACCCGTGGAACTCAAGGCCGGCCTGCGCCGTGCTGTAATCGCCAACAAGATCATCCCGATGGCCGGCGGTTCCGCCTTCAAAAACAAAGGCGTGCAGTATCTGATCGACGCCGTGATCGACTATCTTCCCGGCCCGCTCGACATCGAACCGCAGAAGGGCACCGTCGTTGACGAGCCTGAAAACATCATTGAGGCCAAGCCTGACGATAATGGCAAGTTCATCGCCCTCGGCTTCAAACTCTGGTCTGACAAGTTCGGTCGCCTCGTGTTCTTCCGTGTGTATTCCGGCAAGGTCTCGAAGGGAGACACGATCTACAATCCACGCACTCGCAAGTCTGAGCGTGTCGGTCGCCTGATCCAGATCCAAGCCGCTGTTCATAAGGACATCGACACTTGTTATTCCGGTGATATCGCCGCCCTCGTTGGGGTGAAGGATGTCCGCACGGGTGATACTTTCTGCGACGAAAGCCTCGAAGTGCAGCTTGAGCCGCCGACCTTCCCAGAGCCCGTGATCTCGATGGCTGTGGAACCGAAGACCAAGGGCGACCAGGAAAAGATGGGCAATGCCCTTCAGCGCCTCTCCGAAGAAGATCCGACATTCTTTGTCAAGACTGACGAAGAAACCGGCCAGACCATCATTGCTGGCATGGGTGAACTTCACTTGGAAATTCTTTGCGACCGCCTCAAGCGCGAGCACAAAGTTGAAACCAACACCGGCAAGCCGCAGATTGCTTATCGCGAAACTCTCACCAAGGAAGCGGATGGCGAAGGTAAACTCGTCAAGCAGTCCGGTGGTCGCGGTCAGTATGGCCACGTCGTGATCAAGGTCCGTCCTGGCGAGAAAGGTTCCGGCATCGTCGTTGAGAACAAAGTTGTCGGCGGAACCATTCCGAAAGAGTTCATCAACCCTGCCAAGGCAGGTTGCATTGAGGCTGCTCTCAACGGCATCATTGCCGGTTATCCGGTGATCGACATGCACATCGACCTTGTTGATGGCTCCAGCCACGAAGTGGATTCCAACGAAAACGCCTTCAAAATGGCCGGCATCTTCGCTGTCAAGGATGCGCTCAAGAAGGCCAAGTGCATCCTCCTTGAGCCCATCATGGCCGTCGAGTGCTCCACGCCTGAAGATTACCAGGGTGACATCATGGGCGACTTGAACCGTCGTCGTGGCAAAATTCAAGGCATGGACAGCCGCGGCACCACTGCCATCCTGCGTGCCGAAGTGCCTCTGGCGGAAATGTTCGGTTATTCCACCGCCATCCGCACCCTTTCCTCCGGTCGCGCCAGCTACTCCATGCAGCCCTCGCACTTTGAACAGGTGCCGCAGCAGATCGTTGACCAGATCGTCGAGCAACGCGGAGGCTCCAAAGCATAACGCACGCGCACTGAATCACTCACCCACGGACCACTGTCATGACTAATCAACGCATCCGCATCCGCCTCCGCGCGTATGACTATCGCGTGCTCGACAAGAGCACCGCGGACATCGTCGAAACCGCGAAGCGCACCGGCGCCCGCGTCGCCGGACCCATCCCGCTGCCCACGCGCATCGAGAAGTACACGGTGAACCGCTCCCCGCACGTCGATAAGAAGTCGATGGACCAGTTCGAAATCCGCACGCACAAGCGCCTGCTGGACATCGTGGATCCCACCGCCCGCACCGTGGACGAGCTCAAAAAGCTCAACCTCCCCTCCGGTGTGGACATCACCATCAAGATCTAACGCGGCCCCAAACACTTTTCACAGGAGGACACACTCATGAGTCTCGGATTGATCGGAAAAAAACTCGGCATGACGAAAGTCTACACGGACAAGGGCGACGCTGTCGCCGTGACCGTCGTCGATGTCAGCGGAAACACCCTCGTTCAAGTGAAACGCAGCGACGGCAAGGACAAGTACAGCGCGGTTCAGGTCGGCTACGGTGACCAGAACAAACCTGAGCGCGTCACCAAGCCTCTGCTTGGTCATTTCAAGAAGCACGGTGTCGAAAAGCCGAAGCGCATCGTGAAGGAGTTCCGTTTTGCCAGTGACGACCAGCTTCCTGCCCCCGACGCCAAGATTGACGCCAGCCTCTTCAGCGCCGGCCAGATCGTTGATGTCATCGGCACCACCAAGGGCAAAGGCTTCCAGGGCGTTGTAAAGCGCCACAATTTCTCCGGCCAGCCCGCCACACACGGCCACATGATGCACCGCCGCTCCGGCTCCATCGGCTGCCGTCTCACTCCGGGTCTTGTTTGGAAGAACCAGAAGATGCCAGGTCATGACGGCGTTTCCCGCCGCACCACGCAGAATCTCGTTGTCGTCCAGAGCCGCCCCGAAGAAGGCGTGCTGCTCATCAAAGGCGCGGTCCCCGGCAACACCGGAAGCATCGTCGTCGTGCGTCCCGGCAAAAAAGCCGTCGCCAAGAAATAACCAGGAGGATTTGAACCATGTCCGCGACCATTCTTTCCGCTGAAGCCGCCAAGCAGGCGAACATCCAACTCACCGAGGGCCACAAAGGCTCCCAGGCGTTGAATGACGCCGTTGTCGCCTACCGCTCCAACCGCCGCCAAGGCAACGCCCATTCCAAGAACCGCTCCGAAGTTTCCGGCTCCGGCAAGAAGCTCTGGAATCAGAAGGGCACAGGCAACGCCCGCATGGGCTCCAAACGCTCTCCGATTTGGAGCGGTGGTGGTGTCGTCTTCGGCCCGCGCAACACGCGCAATTACAAGAAGACCCTCACCAAAGGCACCAAGAAGCTCGCCCTGCGCGCCGCTTTGACCGCCCGCATTCTCGACGGCGAGGTGCTCACCACGAACAGCTTTTCCATCGCCGATGGCAAGACGAAGAGCTTCATCGCCGCCGTCAACGGCCTCACCACCGCCAAGAATGTGCTGCTCATCGGCAAAGGCTTTGACGAGCTCACCTTCCGCGCCGCCCGCAATGTCCAGAACGTCCAGCTCATCTCTGCTGACGAAGTGAACGCCGAGCACCTCCTGCGCTATCGCAGCGTTGTTGTCACCGGTGACGCCCTTGAAACCCTTGCCAAGAGGACCGCCTGATCATGAAAGACCTTCACAAAGTCATCAAAACCATCCGCCTGAGCGAAAAAGCCACGCTGCTCGGCGAGAAGAACAACGAGTACGTTTTCGCCGTCGATGTCGAGGCCACCAAGATCGACATCAAGCAGGCCGTCGAGAAACTCCTCGGCAAGAAAGTCACCGGAGTGCGCACCGCGAACTATGACGGCAAGGCCCGTCGTGAGCGCCGTGCCGACTACGGCCGCACCAATCACTGGAAGAAGGCTATCGTCCGCCTCAAGGAGGGCGAAAAACTCGATCTCGCATAATCAGGGCCGTCCGCCCGAAGGCAGAAACTCTTAACTCACCTCACCGTCATGGCGCTGAAAACATTCAAGCCAACCACGCCCACCAACCGCTACAAAGAGTGGAACTCGTTCGACGAGATCACCAAGCATTCTCCGGAGAAGAGCCTCACCGTGGCCCTTCGCCGCAGCGGTGGCCGTAACAACACCGGCCGCATCACCTGCCGCCACATCGGCGGTGGTCATGACAAGCGTTATCGCCTCATCGACTTCAAGCGTGTGCGTCGTGACGAAGCCGCCAAGGTCGTCGGCATCGAGTACGATCCGAACCGTTCTGCCCGCATCGCCCTCGTCGAATACAAGGACGGTCAGCGCGCTTACATCTTGGCTCCGAACCAGCTCAACGTCGGATCCTCTGTCATGGCAGGTGAAAAAGCGGCTCCTGAAGTCGGCAATGCTCTCCCGCTGCGCAAGATCCCGCTCGGCACGTTCATTCATAACATCGAACTCACTCCGGGTCGTGGTGGCGTCGTCGCCCGCGCCGCCGGCCAGGCCGCCGTCCTCTCCAACCGTGAAGGCGACTTCGCCCTGGTGCGCATGCCTTCCGGTGAAATCCGCAAGATTCTCGCCGACTGCTACGCCACGATAGGCCAGGTCGGCAACGTGGAGCACATGAACGTCGTCAGCGCCAAGGCTGGCCGCACGCGCTGGCAGGGCGTCCGCCCGACCGTCCGCGGTATGTGCATGAACCCGATCGACCATCCGAACGGTGGTGGTGAAGGTCGTTCCAAGTCCGGTGGTGGCCGTCAGCACCTTCTCAGCCCCTGGGGCCACGCGAAGGGTGAGAAGACACGTCATCCGAAGAAGGCCTCGGGCAAGCTCATCGTGCAGTCCCGTCACGCGAAGAAGTAATCCATATCTCACTCACGCTTTCCCATGCCACGTTCCCTCAAAAAAGGCCCCTTTGTTCAGCAGGCCCTCCTCGAAAAGGTGGACAAGCTCAACGACGCCAAGCAGAAACGCCCCATCAAGACTTGGGCCCGTTCCTCCATGGTCACTCCTGACCTTGTCGGCCACACCTTCCTCGTTCACAACGGCAAGGACTTTGTCTCTGTCTATGTGACCGAAAACATGGTCGGCCATCGTCTCGGCGAGTTCGCCCTGACCCGTATCTTCAAGTCCCACGGTGCCGTCACCGTCAAGGCCGCCAAGTAATCCCTACGCAGCTAGCTTTTCATGTTCACCCGCACCTCCATCGCCAAAACCGCTCTCTCGCTGCTTCTCGCAGCGGGCGTCGTTGGCGTGCGTGCGGATGACAAGCTGGAAAATCAGGAATTGCTCCTCTCGCTCCAGGTCGCCGCGGCGAAAGTTCAGGCTCTTGAGTCGGCCGCGATCTCTGCCAAGGACAAGATTGATGCTCTTGCCCAGAGTGCTGCTGCCGCCAATGCCGAGAGCAGTGAACTCAAGGAGCGTTACGAAAAGCTCCGCGGCCTGCTCGAAGGCTTGGGAATCGGTGCCATCGAAAACACCAAGGACCAAACACAGGACCGTCTTCTGGCGGCACTCAGCGATCTGCGCATCATGAAGGATCAGCGCGACTCTCTCGCTGAAGCCCTGATTGAAATGGCCGAGTCCAGCATGACGCTGATGAAGGCCGCTCCGAACGCCGATCCTGCCGCTGCTGATCGTGTGAACAAAGCCATCACCAAGTCGGATGCCGCGCTTGTCAAAGCGGGTGGTGGGCAGGACGCGAACGCCCCGGCCGGCGACTTGCAAAACGCCCGTGTCGTCAGCATGAAGGCGGAGCTTGGAATTGCCGTCCTCTCTGTCGGTGCCAAGGATGGTGTGAAACCCGGCATGCCTTTTGAAATTTACCGCGAGGACAAGCCTGTTGCCAAAATCCTCGTCACTGAAGTCCGCAACTCCGTCTGTGGCGCCGTGGTCCAGGAACTCGCCAGCGCTGCCGACCCTGTCCGTGTTGGCGACCGTGGTCGCGTCGATCTCTCCAAATCCCTCTAAACGAAGAAGCCCAGAACCCTCCGCTTTATGTCCGTCCGCTCCGTCCTCAAATACGCCAGGATCTCCTCGCAGAAAGCCCGCCAGGTCACTCGTGCCATCACCGGCCTGCCTGTTTCCCAAGCTCTGAGTGTTCTCGACTTCACGCCGAAGAAGGCCGCCTTCCTCGTGGGCAAAACCCTTCGTTCCGCCATCGCCAACGCCGAGAACAACCATGAGCAGGACGCCTCCGAGTTCATCGTCGAGTCCGCCATCGCCACTCCCGGCCCGGCCCTCGCGCGCATCATGCCTCGCGCCCGTGGTTCTGCAGCTCCGATCAAGAAGCGCATGACGCACATCACCGTCGTCATCGGCGCGCCGAAGACCGCCGAGACTCCAGCCGCTGAAGAAGGCGCGAAAGCCGGCAAGACTGCCAAAAAGCCGGCCGCCAAGAAAAAGGCAGCCCCCAAGGCCAAGAAAGAAAAAGTTTCCGAATAATCGCAACGCCACCGAACCGCACCTCATCACTTTATGGGACAGAAAGTAAATCCGATCGGCTTCCGCCTCGCAGTTTCCAAAGACTGGCGCTCCAAGTGGTATGCTCCTGAAAAGGAATACGCCGACTCGCTGCATAGCGACCTCGCCATCCGCGCCTACCTCAAGGAAAAGCTCATGCAGGCCGCGATCTCGAAGATCGTCATCGAGCGCGCTTGGAACCAGGTCCGCGTGACATTGCACACCGCCCGCCCGGGTCTCGTCATCGGCCGCAAGGGGCAGGAAATCGACGTGATGAGCCAGAAGATCTCCGAGATGTGCGGCGGCAAGCAGGTCAAGATCGACATCTTCGAGATCAAGCAGCCGGAACTCGACGCCCAGCTCGTCGCCGAGGCCGTCGCCGTCCAGCTTGAGCGCCGTATCTCCTTCCGTCGTGCCATGAAGCGTTCCGTGCAGACCGCCATGGACATGGGTGCCGATGGCATCCGTCTCCGTTGCGCTGGTCGTCTCGGTGGTGCTGACATCGCCCGCGCTGAATGGTACCGCCAGGGCAAGGTGCCGCTTCAGACCCTCCGTATTCCCATTGATTACGGCTTCGCTGAAGCCAAGACCGTTTACGGCATCATCGGCGTGAAATGCTGGTTGAACCGCGGCAATGCGCCAGAGACCGGCGTGTCTCGTCCTGGTGGTGACCGCCGTCAACGCCGCGATGGCGACCGTGGCGACCGCCGTCCTGGTGGTCCGGGTCCGCGTGGTGGCGATCGTGGTCGCGGTGCTCCCGCCCCTGCTCCGGCACCGGAAGCCGCTCCAGCCGAGTAAACTCCGACATCCTTCATTTTAACTTTCGTCATCTCACGTCATGGCCCTCCTTCCCAGCAGAGTAAAGTATCGTAAGGCGCAGCGCGGCAACCGCGGCGGCAACGCCACCAGTGGCAACAAGCTCGACTTCGGTGAGTTCGGACTTCAGACGCTTGAACGCGGCTGGGTAAAGAACATCCACATCGAGGCCTGCCGCGTCGCCATCACCCGCTTCCTGAAGCGCAAGGGCAAGGTCTTTTGCCGCATCTTCCCGCACAAGCCTGTCACGCAGCGCCCGCCGGAAGTCCGAATGGGTAAAGGCAAGGGCTCCCCGGAATTCTGGGTCGCCGTGGTTCTTCCCGGCCACATGCTCTTTGAAATCTCCGGCGTGAACGAGGCCACCGCCCGCGAGGCGTGCCGCCTCGCCGCCACGAAGCTCGGCATCCGCTGCCGCTTCGTCAGCCGCGAAAGCATGCACAAATAAACCGCGAACCGAGAACTGTTTTATGAAGATCAAAGAACTCCGTGAATCCACCGTGGAAGAGCTTTCCGCCCGTCGCCGCGAGCTGAAGCAGGAGGCGCTCAATCTGCGCATCCAGCAGAGCACCGGTGGCGGCCAGCTTGAAAATCCCGCGCGTCTGACGCACATCCGCAAGGAGATCGCCCGCATCGAAACCATCATCACCGAGCGCGCCCGCGCCGCCGCCGCCAAGAAGGCCGCCTGATCCGCGCCGCAAACTTAAAGACCTTTTATCCACATGAGCGAGACCGCAGCAGCCCCCGAGAAAAAAGCCGTGCGCAAGACCCGAGTCGGCGTCGTGGTGTCCGACAAGATGACGAAGACCATCGTCGTCGAGGTCGAGCGCCGCGTTCCGCACCCGCAGTTCAAGAAAATCGTGCGCAAGACCTCCAAATTCTACGCCCACGACGAGCAGGAGCAGGCCAAGGAAGGGGACAAAGTCCTCATCGCCGAAACCCGTCCGCTTTCCAAGCTGAAGCGCTGGGAGCTGGTCGAGGTGCAGAAGCACTAATCCCTCACGACGATCCCAACCCCTCACAGGACACACGCTTATGTTGCAAATGGAATCCTCAATCCCGGTGGCTGACAACACCGGCGCCCGCATGGCCGAGATGATCGGCGTGCTTGGCAAGAAAAACACCCGCTTCGCCTACGTCGGTGACATCATCACCGCCCACGTCCGTGAATCGACGCCCACCGCCGCCGTGAAGAAGGGCGAGGTCGTGCGCGCCGTCGTCGTGCGCACCGCGCATCCGATCCGCCGCACCGACGGCTCCATCCTGCGCTTCGACAAGAACGCCATCGTCATCATCGACAAGGACAACAACCCGCGTGGCACCCGTATCTTCGGCCCCGTGGCGCGCGAGCTGCGCGACAAGAACTTCATGAAGATCGTCTCCCTTGCCCCCGAAGTGCTGTAACACCATGAGCCGCGTCAAAACCCACGTCAAAAAAGGCGACACCGTCGTCGTCACCACCGGGGAGAGCAAAGGCTCCCAGGGAACTGTCCTCGAAGTGCTGCCGGCCAAGGGCCGCGTCATCGTCGAAGGCGTCAACATGATCAAAAAGGCCATCAAGCCCAGCCAGCAGAACCAGAACGGCGGCTTCCAGGAGAAAGAGGCGTCAATTGCCATCTCCAACGTGAAGAAAGTGGACGCTCCCGCGAAGACTGCGAAAAAGAAAGTTGCCAAGAAGAAGGCGAAAGCCTAAATGCCCGCCCCCCATTTGCCTCCCCCTTCGTTTCCAGCCCGAAAACGGACTGTTCATCGGAGGAAAGGCGGCACAGCCCGAAACTGAACCATGGAACACACCCTCCAGACACTCTACAAACAGAAGCGCGCCGAGCTGCAGACCCAGCTCGGACTCACCAACGTCCACGAAGTCCCCAAGCTTGAGAAAATCGTCGTCAACTGCTCCGTCGGCAGCCAGGGCGAGCGCAAGCAGGCCGTGGAAGACGCCGTGAATGAAGTCACCCTCATCACCGGCCAGAAGCCCGTCATCACCAAGAGCAAGAAGGCCATCGCCAACTTCAAGCTCCGCGAGGGTGAGAATGTCGGCGTCAAGGTCACCCTGCGTGGCCCCAAGATGTATGACTTCATGATGCGTCTCGTGCGCACCGCCATCCCGCGCATCCGTGACTTCCGCGGTGTCGCCCCCCGTTCCTTCGACGGCCGTGGCAACTACACCCTGGGTGTGACCGACCAGTCCATCTTCCCCGAAATCGAGCTCGACAAGATCAAGCGCTCCCTCGGCTTTGACATCACCTTCGTCACCAGCACGAACAACGACGATCATGCCCGTGAGATGCTCCGCGCGCTCGGCATGCCCTTCCGCACCCGCACCGCCCAGCCGAAAAAAGAGGGCGAAGCCGCCGCCGCGTAACACGAACCTGACTCTCCCAGCGACATGAACGATCCGATTTCCGACTTTCTCACGCGCATCCGCAACGCCTGCGCCGCCCAGCAGGAGCAGGTGCTCATCCCCTTCAGCAAGATGAAGGCCGAGCTCAGCCGCATCCTTCAGGAAGAAGGCTACATCTGGGGCTACGAGGTGGACACCAGCGCCACGCATCCCCGCCTCAAGCTGAAGCTCAAATACAACGACACCAAGGACAAGAGTCCGGTGATCCGCAACCTCACCCGCGTCAGCAAGCCCGGCCTGCGTCAATACGTCGGCAGCGACGAGATTCCCCGCGTGCTCGGCGGTCTCGGCATCTCCATCCTCTCCACCCCGCGTGGTGTCATGACCGGCGCCAAGGCCCGCAAGGCCAAGGTTGGCGGCGAACTCCTCGCCACCGTCTGGTAAACCTCAACCCGTCGCAAATCTCATGTCACGCGTAGGCAAACAAGCCATCACCATCCCGGACAAGGTCAGCATCAAGCTCGGCGGAGACCGCTCCGTGCAGGTCAAAGGACCCAAGGGCGAGCTCGCCTGGACCATCCCGCAGGGCGTCGTCGTTGACGCCGATGCCAAGCATGTCAACGTCACCCGCGAATCCGAAGACCGTCGCGTCCGCGCCCTCCACGGCACCACGCAGCGCCTGATCACCAACATGATCGTTGGAGTCAGCCAGGGTTACACGAAGAACCTCGAAATCCACGGCGTCGGTTTCCGCGCCGCGGTCAAGGGTTCCAACATCGACCTCCAGCTCGGCCAGTCCCACGACCGTCTGCATCCGATTCCGAAGGGTGTGAAGGTGACCGTCACCGAGAACACCAAGATTGCCATCGAAGGCATCGACAAGCAGGTCGTCGGCCAGCTCGCTGCCGACATCCGCGCCTACTATCCGCCGGAGCCTTACAAGGCCAAGGGCGTCCGTTATGTGGGCGAGCACATCCGCCGCAAGGCCGGCAAGTCCGTCAAGTAACCCCTTTCCGCACCGCTCACCATGGCTCTCTCCAATCGCAAAGACATTCGCGCTCGCATCCACAAGCGCATTCGTCGCAAGCTCAGCGGCACCGCCGCCCGTCCGCGTCTCACGGTCTATTTCTCCAACACGAACGTTTACGCCCAGGTCATCGACGACGAGGCGGGCAAGACCATCGTCTCCGCCTCGACCAAGGAAAAAGGCTACGGCGCCGGCAAGGCCAACATCGAGCACGCCATCAAGGTTGGCGCGACTCTCGCCGAGCGTGCCCTCGCCAAGAATGTTTCCGAGGTGGTCTTCGACCGCGCCGGCTTCATCTATCATGGCAAGGTCAAGGCGCTCGCCGATGCCGCCCGCGAAAAGGGCCTGAAATTCTAATCCACCGCAACGCTCTATTTTTATGGCCGAAGAAACAGTAGTTATCGAAACAGAAGCCCCGGTGGAGGCACCAGCCGCTCCCGCTCCTTCTTATGGCGGCTTCCGTGGTCGTGATGACCGTGGACCCCGTGAAGTGGATGGCGTCGAGAAGGTTGTCCACATCAACCGTTGCGCCAAGGTCGTCAAAGGCGGCCGCCGCTTCAGCTTCAGCGCCCTCGTCGTCTCCGGCGACGCCGCAGGCAAGGTCGGCTGGGGATTTGGCAAGGCCAACGAAGTGTCCGACGCCATCAAGAAGGCCACCGAGGCCTCCCGCAGGAACCGCTTCTCCGTCAATCTCAAGGACAGCACCATTCCGCATGAAGTGACCGGCGCCCACGGCGGTGGTTTCATCATGCTGAAGCCCGCCACTCCCGGTACCGGCATCATCGCCGGCGGCGGCGCCCGCGCCGTGCTTGAGGCGGCCGGTGTGAAGGACGTCATCGGCAAGTCCCTCGGCTCCAGCAATCACGCCAACGTCGTCAAGGCCACGCTCGCCGCCCTCGGCGCCCTGCGTCCCGCCGACGAAATCCTCCGCTCCCGCGGCAAAGAAATCAAAGAGCGCAAGGCGCTCTGATTTGAACTGAGAAAAGCGAACAGAGAACCTCCATGCAACTTCAAGACGTCAAACCCCGCCCCGGAGCCAAGAAGCGCCGCAAGCGCATCGGCTGCGGTGAAAGCTCCGGCCACGGCAAAACCTCCTGCAAAGGCAACAAGGGCCAGATGGCCCGCGCCGGCCGCGGCATCCGCCCTGGTTTCGAAGGTGGTCAGATGCCGATGCACCGCCGCCTGCCGAAGAAGGGCTTTAACAACGCCCTCTTCCAGGACGCCATCGAAGTCGTCAATGTCGGCGACCTCAACGAGCTCTTCCAGGACGGTGCTGTCATCAATGAGGCCGCTCTTCGTGACGCCGGTCTCGTCAGCCGCACCTGCGATATCATCAAGATCCTCGGCTCCGGCGATCTTTCCCGCAAGCTCACCATCCAGGGCGCGAAAGTCAGCGCTTCGGCCCGTGAAAAGATCGAGAAAGCCGGCGGTTCCATCGCCGCCTGATTTTTCCTGACCCAACCTCTTTGATGGGCCGGTTTCCGCGCGGTGATAGCCGCCAGGATTCAGGCCCATCGTCGCTTCCAGCCTCTCTCTCATGATCTCCGCCTTCGCCAACAGCTTCAAAGTCCCGGAACTCCGTTCGCGCATCCTCTTCACGCTCGCGATGATCGTCATCGTGCGCATCGGCACCTCCATCACGCTGCCGGGCATCGACCCCGCCGTGCTCGGGGAGTGGATCAACAACAAGGCCGGCGACAACGCCTCCGGCGCCGCCCAGGTCGCCGCCTTGCTGAACATCTTCTCCGGTGGCGGCCTGCAAAACTGCGCCATCTTCGCCCTCGGCATCATGCCCTACATCAGCGCCAGCATCATGCTGCAGCTCCTCACCGCCGTGTGGCCCCCGCTCACCAAGCTCGCCCGTGAGGAAGGCGGCCGTCAGAAGATCACGCAGTACACCCGCATCGCCACGATCATCCTCTGCCTCTTCCAGTCCTTCCTGCTCGCCCAGTCCCTCGCCGATCCAGGGCAGAACTACCTCATGGCAGGTCTGCAGGACGCCATCGACCGCCTCGGCGGACGCCCCCTCGTGCCGAACTACGGCTACGGCTTCCTCTTCACCAGCGTCATCACCATCACCGCCGGCACCATGCTCATGATGTGGCTCGGCGAGCAGATCACCGACCGCGGCATCGGCAACGGCGTCTCCATCCTCATCTGCGTGAACATCGTCTCCGACCTTCCCGGCGCGCTCATCCAGGTCTGGCAGACCTACGTCAGCAGCGCCAAGGCCGACCCGAAGAGCGCCTTCACGCTGGTCCTCCTCATGGGATTCATGATCCTCGTCATCGCCGGGGTCATCGCCCTCACCCAAGCCACCCGCCGCATCGCCATCACCTACGCGAAGCGCGTCGTCGGCCGGAAGGTCTATGGCGGCCAGACGCAGTATCTCCCGCTGAAGATCAATTACTCCGGCGTCATGCCCATCATCTTCGCCCAGGCCATCCTGCTCTTCCCCTCCACCATCCTCGCCTCCTTGTTCAAGGACGTGAACTGGATCCAGAAGATGGCCATCTTCATCAGCAGCGGCTGGGTTTACTACGTCGCCTCCTCCCTCCTCATCTTCTTCTTCAGCTACTTCTGGGTCGCCACCATGTTCCAGCCCACCCAGATCTCCGAGGACTTGAAGAAGAGCGGCGGCTACGTCCCCGGCATCCGTCCCGGCAAGCCCACCGCCGACT
>Ga0315900_10004544_pt1 | contig 19524 bp, 17 predicted proteins | sample LakEriMetagenome_FD_203521 | JGI IMG/M metagenome (GOLD analysis project Ga0315900, IMG submission 203521) | Freshwater fungal communities from buoy surface, Lake Erie, Ohio, United States - Buoy 12 MA114 | ecosystem: Environmental > Aquatic > Freshwater > Lake > Lake biofilm | place: USA: Lake...
GCATCAGGCATGATGGGTCGTGGCGCAGAGATGATCTCTGGTGGCGCACAAGCCTATGATCCAAACGCTGTCACAGCGTATATGAATCCGTATCAAGAGGCTGTGACACAGAAAGCCTTGCAAGAGATGAACCGTCAGGCTGCTATTCAGCAGCAAGGCGTTGCTGCCGGTGCATCAAAGGCTGGCGCGTTTGGCGGCTCTCGCTTCGGTATTCAGCAGGCCGAACTCGGTCGCAATCTTGCTGACGTTCAATCAGCACGTATCATGCAAGACTACGCACAAAACTACAGCCAAGCGCAACAGGCTGCAATGAACGCATTTCAAAACCAGCAGGCTCGTATGCAGTCAGCAGGCCAAGGACTTGCGACGGTTGGTCAGGGGATCGCTGGTCTCGGTCAGCAGACCTCGGCCCTTGGACAAGGTGATGTTTCATTCTTGTATAACATGGGCGCTAACATGCAGGGCCAGCAGCAGAAACTGCTTGATGCTCAACGTATGAATCAGGCTATGATGAATGCCGAACCGTATCAGCGTCTGTCTTACTATGCCGACATCTTGAACAAGACACCGTCTGGTCAAATGGGAATGACAGCAACAACACAACCTACGCCTAGCCCCTTCTCCCAAATTGCGGGCCTTGGTATTGCAGGTCTTGGCGCTTACAACATGGGTAAGACCGCAGGCTTCTGGGGAGGCGCATAATGGCTTATGATCCCGTTCTTGATCGTGAGATGGTTCGCCCAAGGTCCAAGGGCCTAGATTCTTTGAGAGAGTCTGACGATCCTGAAGTCCGTGCTCGGCGCGAACAAGCTCTTGCTATGATGGAAGCGGCCAAACAAAAGTTTGATCCTGCAAACTATCAGACGCTTTCTGAACAGAATCGTCCGGGTGTGTTTCGTCCGGTTGCTGTCAACATGCCTGCACAACAGCAGACTGCTGACACGGCTATGCGTATGCAACAGATGGCGTCACAAGGCATTCGTCCTATTGCCATGAGAAATGGCGGGTCTCTTGATATATCTGGACCTACGATGATGGTGCCGAAGACCCCCATTCCGGGAACTGGATATGACCCAATGGGTGTTTATACTGGCGTTCCTGAGTATGAGATGGAAGAAGTTCCTGACACGACGCCGAGAGGCAATCGTCGGGATCGTCCTAGCAGCTTGCCGTCTGCATCAACCAAGCCTGCTAGGATTATTGAAAGCCCTCCTAAAGAAAAAGAGCCAGAAAAAAAGACAAAAGAGGGGGATGATGACTATCCCACTGGGCTTCCTGCGATTAAGGCTGAACGCGAGCGTGAACGCGCTCTTCAGCGTGAAGAAAACTTTAACATGGCTTTGATCCGTGCAGGTCTTGGTATTGCCGCTGGTAAGAGTTCAAATGCTCTTGCAAATATCGGTGAAGGCGGCATTGCAGGTCTTGAACAGTTTGCTCGTGCTGAAAAAGAAGATCGTGCGTTTGCTGCCGAGGAGCGTAAGCTTGATGAAGATCGGGCAGCTCGCGCTCTCCGCAGCAGGGAACTTGCACAAGATAAGGCACTTGCTCGTGAGACACGTGTGTATGATATTGCTTCTGGAAACATACGCTCGTATCTTTCAGACATAAAAGATTATCAAAATCTCCTTAAGGATCTGTCTCTTAGCGAAGACCAGAAAAAAGAAATCTACGGGAAGATTGAAGATCTACAACAACGTGTTGACTATGAGAGAGACGTCATCAATCAAAGTCAAAAACGGCTTGGTATTGATGTTCCTCCGTTCCCTGAAAGGGGTAAGGGTACAGTCAGCCCTACTATTGATTTCTCAGGGCTCCCGCAGAGCTAAGAGTAGTGGAGATAATAAATGGATGTCCGTCTTCCTAACGGAACAGTTCTTTCCAATGTTCCGGAAGGAACGACTCAGGCCGACATTATCAATCGCTTGAGGGCGGGCGGGTATGATCCCGCAGAACTAGGTCTTCAAGAGCCGAGTGACAGATTTCCAACTCTCCGGGCTGTTGCTGACGTTCCTGTTTCTTTTGGACGCGGTGTCGTAACAGGCATCAAGATGATCTCCGATGCTTTTGGCGCTGACAGCGCAGCATCGCAGGCTTTGCAATCTGCTGACACATACCTTGCTGATCTCATGTCAGCGCAGTCCAAGAAGGACTCCGCCGAGATCTCCCGCATCATGCGGGAAGCGCAGGATAAGGGTGTTTATGAGCAAGTGAAGGCGGGTATTAAGGCGCTTAGTGTGGCTCCCGTTGATGTCCTGACAAACGCTTTGGGTACAGCAGCTCCAACGATTGTTGCTGGTCTTGTTGCAGCAGCCGCTGCTCCTGAGATTGCTGGTGCAACACTTGCTGCTCGTGCAGTTCAGGCAGGCGTTGGTGCTGTCAGCGGCGCAGGTACTGTGAAGAGCGCAATCTATTCCGACGTCAAGTCGTCCCTTCTTGAACAAGGCGTTCCAGAGGATCAGGCCGAACAGGCGGCGCAAGAAGCGCAATCCTATAATGGAAAGAATCTTGACAGCATTCTTGGTGGCACGATCCTCGGAGCAATTGCTTCATCGACGGGTCTTGAAAAGACGGCTGCTCGGTCGCTTGCGTCAAGAATCTTAAATAAAGCAATAAGCAAAGAAGCTGCAACAGAGGCCGCCGAAACAGGTGCTGTCACGTTTGCGAAAGGCTTTGCAAAGGAAAGCGCAACGGAAGCAGCGCAGGCTGGTCAGGAACAGCTCGCAGCAAACATCGCCGCTCAACGCGAGGGTGTTGACGTTCCGACGATGCGTGGTGTTGCTGGTGCAGCAACTCTTGAAGGTCTTGCTGGTGGTATTCTTGGCGGCGGTGTCGATGTCATGGCACGTCCGAAGACGGCTCCTAAAATATCAGAAGATGAAGAGCTTCTTGATGCAATAAAAGTCCTTCTTGAGGACAAGGCTGGAGATCGTCTTATCAATTTTGCTGAGCAGCAACGAGCAAATATTCCAGTTCTCGGTATAATTCTTGATTCAAATACACCGCGTGACACTAAGATCGAACTTCTAAGAAGCAAGATCGGAGAGCAGTTTGAGCTTATCCCAAACGCTCCTATCTTAGCACCGGGTCAACTTGCATTACCTGAAGTTGAGCAGGGCTCTGTCAGACCGCATGAAGCATACAATATGTTGGTTGAGTCCGGCGCTCCGCTCTCTGACCTTGGATTTGAACAAACCCCCGGAGGGAATGTTCGCCTGCTGAGTGGCGATCAGAATGTCCTGACAGCCCCAATCCGTTTCACCTCCGAGCGTGAAAAGACACTGTTTGTTGAGGCGCTTCGTCGTGAGAACGATATGCGCCAGCAGGCAGATTACCAAGATCTGTCAGAAAGTTATAAAGCAAAGCAAAGAGGCTTTCTGACAGAAACCCTTGCGGCGGCTGCTCGTGAAGTAAACACGCCCCTTTATCCTGTCACGCTTGAGGAAGTCGGCAAGATTGACCCAGACCTTGTTCAAAAGGTCCGAGTTTCAAGGCAAATGGAGGGTTCCTCCAACGTCGATGCCCCGGCAACAATTGACGAGTTGCGGCAGCGTGGTGCATCTCGTGACACGATAACAACGTTGGCACTTGACCAAAAGCCGATTACCGGTGGTGGTGACACGATTCGTCAAGAATATATCGAAGAGAATCTCGGACCTCGGCCCTCGGAACCTACTCCGACGGCGATGACAGAAGAGCAGCTTGGACGTTTGGAACTCCCGGAGGTAACTGTTGCGGAGGAAATGCGTCGCAAGTCAAAGAAGAAAAAAGCAACGGCTGACGAGGCTATTGCTGAAGAAGAAGTTGCTCCTGAAGAGCCGTCTGCCCCTATTACGCCAGTTTTTCAAAGACGCGCAGAGCCCCGTGACCCACGGATTGTCGAACGCGCACGTGCTTTGATTGACGAGCGGATCAGCCGTGTCAGGGGTGAAAAAGAACAGGGTAAAATTCTGGCCGATGCTTTGCGTAAGGCATTGGACAGCATGGAGTTTAGCCCTGAGCAAATGGTGGCAGCATTCAATGCTGCTGACGTGACAGCACGTCTTCTTGGCAAGACGGAGGTTGAGCCGCATACGTTTGAATTTTTAGGTCGTGTGTTTTCTGGAAGCACTGAAGCATTTGCCAAGCGTGTTCCTCCGTCAGAAACAGTTAACGGTCTCATTCAATTTGCTCTTGATAAACGTAGAATTAGCGAGCGTGGAGAAGCTGGTAGAACAGCGGCGCATGAGGCGTTTCACGTTCTTCAAGATATCTTTGCAAAGTATGACCCGCAGGGATCAAAAATCATTAAGGCCGCTTTCAAAGGTGCTAAGTCCTTGGACGAAATTAGTCCAAGTCTCCTTGCAGCGTTAAAACGTATCAAAGACCCTGACACCGGCGCATCTATCTATGACACGATGCAGGATCAGGTCCCGCAGGAAATCTTTGACGCTCTTGGTGACAACCAAGCGCAGCGCGAACGTGAATTGCAGGCGTACGTCTTTGAATACTTGGACAACGCTGCATCTAAAGAAGTTAATATCAAAAGCATTGGCGGGGCCTTTGTCCGCCTGCTTAACTTTATTAGAAACTTCAAGGAACGCTTTGGTAACTTGATCCGTGGTCAGGGCTTTACGTCTGTGGAAGACGTATTGCGTCAGGTGTCACGCGGAGAGAGACAGGCTGGCATTGGTGAAGCAGGCGTACGTGTCAAAAAAGACACGGAAGGGGAGGAGACAAAGGTTGCTCCTTCAGCGGAGTTTTCTGCGGCGATCAAGAAGACAGGTCAAGAAGGCGCTGCTCGTGTAAACTCAAGTCGCTTCCGTTCAGTGTGGGACAGTATGCGGGAGTTCTTTAGCCCGTTTGCCCTCATCGATAATCTTGAGGATCTTTTTCAGCTTCGTAATCTTTCAGTTGGAACGACTGCGAAGTCTGAGGAGTTTGCTCGTCAGATGTCAGATATTATTTCGAGCGGATCTGACAAGGACAAGAAGGCTGTATACGAGTATCTGACGACCCGTAATGCTTCCCCTGATAAGATCTTGGACAAAAAGGTCAGAGACGCTGCGATACAGACAAAGAAGGAAATCAACTCCATCGCAAAGCAGCTCTTTGAACAGGGGCAACTTAAAAAAGAAAGCTTTGAAAAGTATTACGATCAATACTTGCCGCGTCTTTATATGGTCAATGTGTTGAACGGGAAGGGTCTTAAGACACCTCTCGGTGGTAAGAGTGTGCAAGAATATCTGTATGAACGTAACAACGATCTTACAGAAGAAGAACGCGCAATTATGGGTGAAATTAAAGACCCTGCGTTCCTTGCATATATTGCGATATCGCGTCCTTCGAGAGACTTGGCAATGATCAAGTATCTCAACAACATGTTTGCTGTTGGTGAAGAAAACGGATGGATTGCTCCGCAAACCACTGTCACGTGGCGTGGAAACAAGATGACACCGTATAGTCTGAAGGAACGTGCAGATGACATGCTCAATGTTGTTGAGGATGTTAGGAAGCAGGATCCGAAGCAAGCCGAGATCATGGATAAAGAAATCCTTGAGATGTACCGTATCGCGGATGCCGGTATGAAAGACATTAAGGCAAACATGAGCGTGTATGAGTTGGACGGATTTAAGCAAATGCCGATCCATCCAAGATACGTAAATCTTTCTGGCGCTGTCGTTCGCACTCCTATCTACAATGATCTTGTAGGCACATTTATCCCAATGGGTAAAACAAACGCATCTCTTGTGCAGAGATTGTTTGCTGACGAAAACTCACGGCTGGTTCAACTCACTCAGCTTTGGAAGCTTGGTAAGACAACGCTCAATCCTCCGACCGTGTTTACAAACATGATCTCAAACGGGATTGCGCTCAATCTCTTCGGCGGTGTCCCCATCAGCAAGTTCCCCTCCTTGTTGAATAAGGCTCTTGTAGAGATGCGTGACAAAGGCAAGAACTGGGAAGACGCGCAAAGTCTTGGATTGCAAGGAGGAACGATGGCGTCTGCGGAATTAAACGCGGCCATCAACAGACTTCGCCTCTATCAGCTTCGCTCTGGCAATGACACGTCTCTTATCGGCATGTTCGCTAGAATTAGAACGGTCGCCAGTGCCTTTACTGAAAAGTCTGCGGAACTTTATCAGCTCGCAGAAACCCTGTTTAAGTTTATGAAGTACATTCATGACATCGAACAGGCAGGACCTAACCCGACGATCAAGCAAAAATCTAATGCTGTGAATGCAGCAAACGAAGCGTTGTTTGATTATACCTTGGTAAACCCAAACATCCGTTGGTTGCGTCAAGCCCCAATTGGTCTTCCGTTTATTACGTATTACTACAAGGCTCTTCCAAAACTTGTTGAGACTGCGGTTAAGACACCGTGGCGTTTTGCACCATATGTTGCTTTGGCGTACGCCATTCCAATGGCAACAATGGCTGCATTCGACATCGACGAGGACGAGTTGGAAAAGCTCCGTAAGTCTATGGCTGAATACATCCGTGACAATGGCTCACTTTATATTCTTCCTTACCGCGACGAGAAGGGGAACATCCAGTTTATCGATGCTGCTCGCTTCTTCCCGTTTTCAGCTTTCGTCGATCCAATAATAACGGCGGTAAAGTATGGCGAGGTTAAAAAGGGCATAAAAGAATTTGGACAGCCATTCATTCCTAGCGGACCTATGGTGACAGCAATCACTGCACTGAATGCTGGGGTAGACCCGTTCACGCGGAAAAAGATCTATGATGATCGTGACACGCCAAAGGCGCAGGCGCTGTCAATTCTGTCATATGTTTGGAACCAAGCACTTCCCCCTGCGTTGAATATTGACTTGAACAACCCTGACAACAGTGCTGGCGCATTGCCTCGCATCTACAATGAGTTGTTTGTCGATAAGACAGGCGTGGATAGACGCGGTCTTCCGAAACCTGAAACGGCAGAGACAATAGCTCGTCTGTTTGGTTTCAACATCACACCACTTGATGCTACGCGGCAACGTGCCCTCAACATCATGTATATGCAAAACAAGATTGGTCAGTCCCGTGCTTTGATTGCTCAGATCAAAAAGGATCAGAGTATGTCAGTGGAGGACCGTCGGGCAAGAATCCTTGAAATCTTTGATGACATCAAAAAAGATTCCGAGGAACTTCGTAAGTATGTCGCTGACACGGCTGGTGTTGAACAGGTGGCTCAAAAGATTAGGAAAGCACAATGAAGGACAACTTTGATAAATGCCTCGCTCTCGTTCTTCAGCACGAGGGAAATTTTGTTAATCACCCAAAAGATCCCGGAGGAGCTACCAACAAAGGGGTAACGAAAAAGGTCTGGGAAGAGTGGATCGGTAAAACCGTTTCAATCGATGACATGAAGGCTCTGACGGTGGAAGATGTCAAACCGCTCTACAAGAAGAACTACTGGGACCGTGTCCGTGGAGATGATCTACCGGCAGGTGTTGACTATGTTTGCTTTGATGTTGCTGTTAATAGTGGTGTTGTTCGTTCCGGCAAGTTTCTTCAGGCTGCTCTTGGACTTCCTACGGATGGCATCATTGGGCCAGCTACCCTTGCTGCCGTAGCATCTCGTAATCCACGTGAACTCGTGACAGACGTATGCGACAGGCGCATGGCTTTCCTCCAAGCCCTCCCGACATGGAGTGTCTTCGGGAAGGGCTGGGGTCGTCGCGTCAAGGAAGTCGAGGAAAAAGCCTTTGAAATGGCTACATGAGCCATTCTTTATATTCCTCACGCATGACAAGCGTGGCTATGTCGATCTTCTCACGAAGAGCCTTGAGGATCTTCTCCTCAACCGTGTTCTCCGTGACAAGGTCAATGTAAGTAACCGCGTTCTTCTGGCCGATACGATGCGCTCGATCCTCGGACTGAAGTCTGACCTCTAAGTCATAAACATTGTTATAATATATGACAGTTTTGGCCTCAGTCAGGGTCAGACCGTATCCGCCCGTGCGTGGCTGTCCGACGAAGAACCGGAGCTTGGAACTCGGATCTTGGAACTTCTCAACGATGTCCTGCCGCTCTTCAGCAGGCGTGTCACCGTAATACATGGCGGCTGATCCTTCGCCATACTCATCATTCAGCATATTGGCGATGCGCTTTATGTCTTCTGTGAAGACGGCCCAGATAATCACCTTGCCGTCGATCTCGTCGATGGTCGCGGAAAGCTCCGCAAGTTTGTTGGTCGGCAGCGATGTCATGACGCCCTCGTCGTCTGTCACGTTCCCGGAGCAGATCTGTTGCAGGCGGAGGATCTGTGTCAGGACATTTGTCGCTGTCACAGTTGACAGGTCGCCTGCCTCGTTGACTAACTTAGCCAAGGCCAGCCGTTTCATGTAACCGTAAGCCGTCGCTTGTTCGTCGGTCATTTCGACGGTGCGCTTGATGTAGATTTTTTCCGGCAAGTCGAGGCAGTCCTTTTTCAGGATGCGGTAGCTAAACTCCTCAAGTTTGTCGGAAAGCTCTTCAAGGTTCTGATAGCCCACCACCTGATTAAAGCTGTGACTTCCAAGGCTTCTGCGAACAGTCTTTGCATACCGTCCTTGAAAAGCGTAATATGAGGAATACCCGATGAGCTTGGGGTCAAGAAAGGCACATTGACTGAAAAGGTCCATCGGAGACTTGGTGATCGGAGAACCCGTCATGATCCTACGATATTTCGACTTTTCCCCAACTTTTGTAACATTCTTTGTTCTTTGGGCCGAGCGATTCTTAATTGTTGTGCTCTCGTCAACCGCCATAAGTGATTGATGTGTCTCGCAAAACTTCATTGCAAAAGCTGTCCCACGGGGCGAGGAAAAAGCTTCTACGTTCATAACTAGTATCTTTAGACGTCCATCCTTGTTCAGAGAGAGATCTAATTTCTTTTTCTGTTCAATGGTTTGCTTTGGATCCCATGCAATGACATCGCACTTCTCAAGAATGCGATCAGGCATATGGCGGGGGATCTCGGACCTTTGCCAATTCTTATATACACCCTTGGGCGCAACAATCAGGGCCGCGTTAATCTCTCCGCGTTCAAATAGTATTCCAATAGTGTCTATAAGCATCTTGGATTTTCCAGTGCCCATCTCACAGAACAAGGCAAAAACATCTTTGTTCCAAGACATTTGCAGCCCCTTTTTCTGATGCTCGTAGGGCGGCAACTTAAATTCATACTTGGTGAGGATTGGTTGCATGACTTCATCTTTCTAATTAGGGAGGTGATACAATACGGCATGTGGAGAGTATTTTTCAAGCCCCTTGACAGTCGGTCGTTAGACGCTATGTTGGGGGAGGAAAGGAAGAAAGCAAGAATGACTGTTTATATCACACATGAAATGCGTGGCCGTGACATCTCCAATGCTCTTGAGTATGGGGCGTTGAAGGTTATTCTACCCGCAGAAATACAAGTCATTGATAATCCTACACAAAAAAAGATTGTCGTCGATCTTATCGAAGAGACTCTTAAGGATTTTGGTGACAGCGACTACTTGCTCCTTTCAGGGGACCCTGCTTGTATAGGTATTTGCTTCGGCGTTGCCGCATTAAATAACAACGGCAGGGTAAAAATGTTGAAATGGGATAGGCATCAAGAAGCTTATTTCCCATTAGACATAACACTAGAAATAGGATCAGAAGGCGATGAGTATTGATTTTGAAGATGTCGCATCCGACCTCATGGATATTAAAGAGGAAGGGATGTCGAGAATTGCTTCACTTGTGAAGCAACAACTTGCACTTGAAAGATTTGTCGAGGACCTCGAACAAGATCTTGCAAAGGCAAAGAAAGACTTGAAGGAAGTTGCAGAAAACCAACTTCCTGCGGCTATGGCAGAATACGGCATGGCTAAGGTCAAAATGGAAGACGGCAGTGAAATCGCTGTCTCCAAGTTTTACTCAGCGTCCATTCCAAAGGCACGACAGGAAGAGGCTTTTAATTGGCTTCGTGACAACGGTCATGACTCGCTAATCAAAAACCAAGTTGCTGTCAGCTTTGGACGCTCAGAAGATGCGAAGGCACAGAAGTTGATGGATCAACTCCAAGCTGATGGGTTTGAAACAAATCAGAAAGTTTGGGTCGAGCCAATGACCTTGAAGGCATTCGTAAAGGAACAGGTCGAAGGGGGCGCACCGATACCCTCTGACTTGTTTGGTATCTACATCGGTGAACAAGCCAAGATCAAAAGGAAGTGACCAATGGCAAAATCAAATGTGGTTCCCGTTACCGCCAAAAAAACGGAACTTGCCACTGCTTCAGACATTTCAGGGTTTGAAGCGTTCGCTAACGAAGGTCTGGAAAGTGTGTCCGCACAGGACTTAGCTATTCCTTATCTGCGTATTCTCGCACAGTTGTCACCACAGGTGAACAAGCGTGACGGGGCATACGTGCAAGGCGCAGAAGCAGGGATGATCTACAACACCGTCGAGAATGTCGTCTATGACGGCGAAGAAGGTGTGTCAGTTATTCCTTGTTACTATCGTCGCGTTCTTGTCGAATGGAAACCGCGTGAACAAGGCGGCGGATATGTCGGCACATATAATGCCGAAGATCCAGTTGGTAAGAAGACATTCAAGGACTCCAAAGGCAAAGACGTTTTGCCGAACGGAAACATTCTTGAGAACACTGCTGAGTTTTATGTTCTCATGGTCGATGCAGAAGGCAACATTAAGCGTTGCTTGCTCACCATGACATCGACTCAGCTTAAGAAAGCTCGTAAGTGGTTGACACAAATTCAGACCACGATGGGCAAGGGCAAGGACGGAAAGATGTTCGTCATGCCTATGATGTCCCATATCTATAAGCTCTCAACAGTTGAGGAGCGTAACGATAAGGGCTCGTGGTTTGGTTGGGAAATCGCACGTGATCGTGTTCTCAACTTGGCTGATGAAACAGACGTCGCTCTCTTTGAGATGGCTGTAGGTTTCTCCAAGTCCGTGAAGGCGGGCGAGGTAAAGGTCAAGCAAGAAAGCGAAGATCACGCTTCGTCTGGCCCTTCAGGTCAGACCGTCGATGCCGATGATATTCCTTTCTAACAACGTGATGCCAAGGCAGACCCTGTCACAGGGGTCTGCCGTTTTTGTTGTTGGGGGAAGAAATGTCATTAGCAGAAAGACTGCATACTATTTTTCTTGGGAACGCCCGTGCTCACGGCGTGTTCAATGTCACAAAAGACAGGGAAAAAGACGGAAAGAAACAAGGCTATGCACGAGTTATTCAAGAGCCAACGACTATTGCTCATTGGGAAAAGCATTTGGCGGGTGATGCGGGCCTTGGGATCATTCCTATCAAGGATAACAACCATTGTCACTGGGGCGCGATAGACGTCGATAACTACACCATCGATCATCGTGTTCTGATTGAGAAATTAAAGAAGCATAAGTTTCCGGCGATTGTTTGTAGATCGAAGTCCGGCGGCGCACACGTGTATTTCTTTTTCAGAGAAGAGATACCGGCAGAAGATCTGCAACCCAAGCTTGGCGAGATATCCTCGGTCCTTGGATATTCAGGATCTGAGATCTTTCCAAAGCAGACACAGATTCTTGTTGACCGTGGTGACACAGGCAACTTCATCAACATGCCGTATTTTGGCGGGGATAATACTGTCAGATACGCCTTCGGTCCAACGGGCGAATCCCTGACACTTGAAGAGTTCATCGGCTTTGCAGAGAATAGCAGAATGTCGGTCGAGGAGTTTATGGCTCTTCCGACGAAGCATAAGAAAAGTGAAGAACTTCTTCCACATGGTCCGCCGTGTCTCCAACATCTTTGCGCTCAGGGATTTGGTGAAGGTGGCCGTAACAATGCTCTATTCAGTCTTGGCGTGTATGCCCGCATGGCACACAAAGAGGATTGGGAGAACGTAGTCCAGAACTATAACACCAAGTATATGAAGCCGCCGCTGTCAGCAAACGAAGTCGCTGTTATCGTGAAGCAGCTTCAAAAGAAGGATTACTTCTACAAGTGCGACGACCAGCCGATCTCCAGCTTCTGCAATAAAGATGTGTGCATGTCACGCAAGTTTGGTGTCGGACCGGGCAGTCGTAACAACGACCTCAGCTCGTTGACAAAGGTCAACGGTGATCCGCCGATTTGGCTTTTGAACGTAGACGGTCAGCGCGTCGAACTCAGCACGGATGCCCTCGTCTCTCAGAACATTTTCCAAAAGGAATGCGTGGCTCAGATCAACAAGTTTCCGCTGACACTTACGTCACGGGCTTGGCAGGTGCGTATGCAGAACCTTCTTGAAAACCTGACGATTGTCGAGACAGCTCCTGACACGACGATCAAGGGCAACTTCGAGGATCTCATGTCATCGTTCTGTTGTGACCGTGCGCGTGGGTTTGAGAAGGAAGAAATTATTCAAGGCATTGCCGTGTGGACAGAGGACAGGGTCTTCTTCCAGATCAAGGATTTGCTCAAGCATTTGACAGTGAACAACTTCACTCACTATTCGATCAACAAGGTTGGTCTTCGCATTCGTGAACTTGGTGGTGAACGTGTCTACTGGAAGATTGCGGGCAAGGGTATGCACGTATGGAGTTTCCCTCAGTCATATTTCGGAACGGATGAGAGCCGTGAGATTGAACTACCGCCTAATCCAAAACAAGAACAGGACGTGATGTAATGGATAGAATAGAAGCTGAGTTTATTAGGTTCCACACTGAGAACCCAAAAGTTTATGATGAGATAAAAGAAGTTGCATTGAGCCTGAAAAGGTCTGGTGTTGAGTTCTATGGAATAGGAGCGATCTTTGAGGTTGTGAGATTTCATAGAGTCATGAAAACATCGGACCCAAAATTCAAACTCAACAATAACTTTAGGGCTTTGTATAGCAGGTTGTTGATGGAGAAAGAAAAGGAGTTGGAAGACTTCTTTCGCACTCGTGTCAGGAAGCCGAGAAATGATCGGCGTCAAGCAAACTCTTATGATGATTTTGACTGATGAACATCATCCTCGGCCCTCCGGGAACGGGCAAGACAACAAAATTGTTGGGCTTGGTAGAATCCTATCTTGATCGGGGCGTAGCACCTGACAGGATAGGATACTTCTCGTTCACACGCAAAGCGGCTCAAGAAGCTGTTGTGCGTGCGATGATCCGTTTCGGTATGTCAGAGAAGGAATTACCATACTTCCGGACCCTCCACAGTCTTGCTTTTCAAATGCTGGGCGTCGGTAGAAACGGCCTCATGACACAGAAGCATTATCAGGAGGTCGCAGATTGGTTAAAGCTTCCGGGCTTTATTGAGGTCTCTGTCATGTCAGACGGGCCTTTTGTTGACTTCGGATTTGGTGACAAGTTTCTAGAAATCATCAACATGGCTCGCATCACTCAGCAGCCGCTTCGTCAGCTATACAACAGTTCAACCGTGGCAGAGCGGACCGATTGGAGCCGTATCGATTACGTTGATCGGGGCCTCAAGCACTACAAAAAGCGCAACGTCCTTTACGACTACACTGACCTGATCGAACTATTCATTGAGCGCCGCCTCGCGCCAAAGCTTGAGGTTCTCTTCATCGACGAAGCACAGGACTTGTCTTCTTTGCAATGGAAGATGGTTCACCATCTCGTCGAGAACTCCAAGGAGATCTTTATTGCCGGAGACGATGACCAAGCGATCTACCGTTGGGCTGGCGCTGACGTCAACCAATTCATCAATCTGGAAGGCAGGGTCGAGGTCCTAGGTCAGAGCTACAGAATCCCAGCTTCCCACCACGCCATCTCTCAGCGTGTCATCCAAAAGGTCTCCAACCGGCGTCCTAAAATATTCCTTCCAAGGAATGATGAGGGTCTCGTCTTCTGGCATCGGCACTCTGAAGAGGTTGACCTGTCACAAGGTCGCTGGCTTCTCATGGCACGGACCAAGAAGGGTGCGAATCAACTTGAGGAAGAAGTGCGTCAACGCGGATATCTATACACCTACGAATCTGGCAGGACGATCAAGACCGATGTCATCCGGGCTGTGTCACAGTGGGAAAAGCTTCGCCGGGGAGAGGTTGTTCCTGCTGTTGATGTCAGGAACATCTATCGTCACATGGTGATCGATGTTGACGTGTCACGCGGGCACAAGACACTTCCCAATGTCGAAGACCATAAGATGTTGGATATCGGAACTCTGACCTCGGAACATGGACTTCTGCATGAGAAGCCGTGGAGCGAGACGTTCGCAAAAATATCTGAAGATGACAGGCGCTATTTGAAATCGTGCCTCCGACACGGGACTTTTGAAGACAGCTCACGGATTACTATTTCAACAATACATGGTGCAAAGGGTACTGAATCGGATAACGTGATGCTCTTGACAGACAGTGTCAGGAAGAATCAAGGTCTTTGGAAGAAGCAGAGCTACGAGGAAGAAGATGAGCATCGAGTTTTTTATGTTGGTCTTACTCGTTCTAAGCATAGCTTACACCTTATACACCCGATGATGTCCAAAGGTTTTAGTATTTCGTAGGCCACGTTATGTATGCACAAAGTGTGAAAGTAGAGTGTGACTGCAAGCAGACGGCGTATGTTACGACATCGTTTGTCGTGTCATCAAAGTGGCCTCGTTGCGCTTGCGGTAGATTGATGAAGGTAGAAAAAAATGCAACTCCCGTTACTGAGGACGGAATCCGAGTGGTCCGCACCAGAAAGTTTTCCAGACCTGTCAGGGGATCATGAGATCGCCATTGACTTGGAAACCTACGATCCGAACCTGAAGACAAAAGGTTCGGGCTGGCCTACCAAGGACGGACACATTATCGGGATTGCTGTAGCTACAGCAAACGGCTCTTGGTATTTCCCGATACGTCACGAGACGGGCGGCAATCTCGACCGCAAGCGTGTCATGAAGTGGCTTACCGACACCTGCGCCGATCCCCGCAAGACCTACGTATTTCACAACGCCATGTATGACGTGGGGTGGCTGTCAGCGGAAGGCATCGCCATCGCAGGTAAGATCATCGACACGATGATTGTAGCTACACTTTTGGACGAGAACCGCTTCAGCTACTCGCTCAACAATCTTGGGCGCGACTACCTCGAACAGCGCAAAGACGAAAAGCTCCTCAAGGACGCGGCGAACGAGTGGGGCGTCGATGCGAAAGCCGAGATGTATAAGCTCCCGCCGCAGTATGTCGGGCCATACGCCGAACAGGATGCGGCCCTGACGCTCCGGCTCTGGGACCTGTTCAAGGGCCTGATCATCAAGGAAGAGATTCAGGACATCTTCGATCTGGAACTGCGCGTGCTAACGTCCATCATCAAGATGCGTCAGCGTGGCGTTCGCGTGGACTGTGACCGCGCCGAGCAAACGAGCAAGAAGCTTGAGCAAGAAGAACGCGCACTCATCAAAAAGATTAAAGACGACACGGGTGTCGCGGTGGACATCTGGGCGGCGGCATCAGTGGCGAAAGCCTTTGATGCGGCAGGGCTTGAATACCCCGTGACAGGCGGGACGGGTGCGCCAAGTTTTACCAAGCAATTTTTGGCGGCCCATACCCACGATCTCCCAAAACTGGTCGTCAGGGCGCGGGAACTCAATAAGGCCCGCACCACCTTCATCGATACGATCTTCAAGCACGAGCACAACGGGCGCATATACGCGGACATCCATCAGCTCCGGAGCGACGAGGGCGGCACGATCACAGGTCGTTTTAGCTACTCAAACCCGAACCTTCAGCAAATCCCTTCACGGGACGAGATTCTCGGACCTATGATCAGGAGCCTATTCCTTCCGGAAGAGGGCTGTCAGTGGGGTGCGTTCGACTACTCGTCCCAAGAACCTCGGATCGTGGTCCACTATGCTTCGATTTTGAAACTTGAGGGGGCGTCAGAATTTGTCACCCGTTACAGGGAAGATGCTCGGTCGGACTTCCATCAAATCGCCGCCGACATCGTCGGTGTGCCACGCAAACAAGCCAAGACGATCAATCTAGGTCTGTTCTATGGCATGGGTGTCACGAAGCTTTCAAACCAGCTCGGTCTGTCATTGGAGGAGGGAAAGAAGCTCTTCGCCCTTTACCATTCAGAAGTTCCGTTCGTGAAGCAACTGAGCGAATACGCATCTGACAGGGCGTCTAAGCGCGGGGCGATCCGGACACTTCTCGGTCGCAAGTGCCGCTATGACAAGTGGGAACCCGCGTCGTTCGGCCTTCACAAGCCGCTCCCGCACAAGGAAGCTTTCTCGGAATACGGTTCACACATCAGACGTGCGTTCACTTACAAAGCTTTGAACAGTCTCATTCAGGGCTCGGCGGCGGATCAAACAAAGAAGGCTCTTGTTGATCTTGCAGACGAAGGCATTCTTCCAATGATCCAAATCCACGACGAACTTGCTCTCAGCATTCCAGATGAGGCGACGGCTCGAAAAGCGAAGGAAATCATGGAGAACTGCGTCACGCTTGAAATACCATCCGTCGTTGACGCGGAACTTGGCCCGTCGTGGGGTGAGGCTGTGAACAAGATGGAATAAAAAAGGCCCCGCCGAAGCGAGGCCAGTTAACGCTACCAAGGGAGGATAAGGTAGCGTTTAAGAAAACATCTCTAAGACTTGGGGTGCTGACATGAAGCGAACTTTCTTCTCCAATTCATCAATGCTGATCGTCGCTTCTGTGCTATTGCCTTCTTCATCAACTGGTCCGAAGACCAACCCTCTTCCGGCGAGAGGTGACATTGTCCCTTCGACGTGAAAGAACTTTGTTGGTCCTTTGAGTAACCCTTCGTCGTCAACATAAATATCCCCTATGTCCGTATAGACAACATCAAACAGATCGCATCCAAGATGCGTGTAAATTGATTTGTAATCTCCGTTGTAATCGACTTCTGTGAATGACCGAGCTACGGGGTCAATAAGTATTGTTCTCATATCGCATCTCCTTTCTATGTTCAGCGATGGTTACAATATATCCCGACAGTTTTAATTGTCAAGCGGCTATTGAAACATTATATGCAACGCGACTTGATTTAATATCCTCAGAGCCGTTTACAAAAACGGATGGAATAAAAATCTTTTTAGTTAGTTCGTTGCGTGGGCCATAGTGCTGTGTCCTGACATGACCGCGTCGCAGGTGAGGACGCCGTGACATGCCGGTAAATTCACTTCCATTATAGTTTTCCGTAATTCTCCCAATGGTTAGTGTTGTTGTATATGGGTATTTTTTACGATGTTTCGTGGCTTTAGAAACTTTTCCATTGCTTATATCTTTATGAAATTTGGTTGTTTTTTCAATGTTCTTGGTTGCCAAAAGGACAATTAGAAATTTAAGCAATGTCTCAAGAAGTCTATTGGTATATCCCCTCAACATTTTATTTTCCTTTGGGTCGGGAGAGTGTATCTCTGAAAACTTTCTTGATATTCCTGAGTGCAATAAAGCAAAACCGTCTCCCCAATATGCCATCTTATTCATGGCTTTGTATGCCATGTCCATTTCATATTCCATAAAAAATGACTTAACTTGTTTCCATGCCACTTCATCGACAGGGTCTTCATTTTCGTTAAATCTCATAAACTTATTTAAGAAAACATCCAATGCCTCTGCTGACACTTCTATAGCGAAGTTATTAAACGGCGGGTAAGCCACACCTGCTTCAACCATGTCATCAAATGTATTGTCTATCTGATCGGATGTGCCTGAAGCTTCTATGACTTGTTTTGATAATCTAAAAACCTGCAGATCATTTTTATCTTTCTTCATAATCTTTCTCCTTTAGAAAGTAATTTCTCCATTGATCATTATATCAAGATAAAACCGCTCGCCGTCCTCGTTCTCACACACGGCGCGGATTGTGTTCTCGTCATACTCGTAACGAATGATTGTTCTCTTCATCTTTCTCTCCATTGAAAAGCCCCGCCAAGGTCCTCGGCGGGGCAATTATTATTTCACTTATACTTGCGCGGGCGACCGCGTTTCTTTTTTGCAGGAGCCGCCGCTTCCGTGGCAACTTCTGTTTTTTCTGGGAAGAAGTGCGCCCTCATCATGTCACGTTCTTTCGTCAGCTCTTCTATTTTCTTATTTGCGGCTTGAAGTCTATCAATGGTCTTCTCACTGTTGCTCCAACTAAGTGTCTCTTTGTGAGCGAACCAAACCTCAATAAGTTTGACCACGCCCCATACACTCGCAAGTATCCAAGCAACCCCGCTAAGGGTTTCAGCAGTAACGATACCCATCACTCTATTTCTCCTCGTTCCATTCACTAAACAACATGTCCAATTCAGCTTCTCGCCTTTTGCAGGGACATTCTTCTGCCTTTAACTGCTCGTTTTCAGCAGCTAAAACCGATACAAGTTCAATAAGGCCCTCAATACAGTGGGCGGCTTCCATACGCTCTTGGTTCAGGTCCTCAGTGGCTCCCAAGTAGTGAACCCTAAGACGCGATACAAGAGCCTCAACTGTTTGTGATTGCCTACCCATTTTTTTCTCTCAGCCGATCAACTTCTTTTTTTAATGACATGACCATATCGAGAGCGTTGTCGCGCTGTCGTTCAACTTCCGCTAGCCTCTTTCGCAACTCGATAAGATGATCCAATGTCACCGTGTCAGCGTGACGATCCTCTGGTGCATAAGGCCCAAGCCATCGTATCTCGCTCATTTGTCTCTTGCTCCTAAATCCTGTCATTTCTGCCTCAATAATTTCTTGGCAAACGACCGCAACAATTCGTGGTGTCGGCCCTCGTGCCAATGATTACGGATATATTTCAAATCGTCAAACCATTTCTTTTCCGACTCAGGATGACATCCGATCAAGCCCACCCGACCTTGGATCACGGCCATTGGATCTTGGTTATTATACCGTGACACGATCTGACAGCGACCATCCCCGACAAACGTGCATCCATCGTAGAAGAACATCATCTCTTTTTTGCTTTGCCATTCGACCTCGGCAACTGTTCCGTATGATCTTCTGACAGATGCTTCGGGACGCTTAATAAACTGGACAGGTTCGAGCCTGTCGAGCAGATCAAAGTAATTTCTTCCAGCCCAGTAAGCACCCATGCAGATGCCGAGGTATTTTCCCCCTCGTGACACGAAATCAGCAATCGTGTTTCCTTCTCTGCGTTTGAAGAAATCGTAATAACGGTCCGCGTCCCCGATGCCACCGCCAAACGCAACGATGTCAATGTCGTCAAATCTACCTGCATTGAGTTCTCTTTCGTCAAACATTCTTATTTCAAAATCAGGTGACAAGGCTGTCACCATGCCATCAGCGCAATCCTGAGAACATTCAGGGTGATGTATGAAGATAGCCATCGTCGGTTTCATTTAGAGCGGATACCCCGAAGCTTCTTTAATCTCTTTATCGCATCGTCGTGGTATGTTCTGCCAATGTGCATGATTGATAGTATTTTTTCCACGTTCTTTCTACGATCTTTGTATTCAGACAAGTCTGATCCGGAGCATTCATATTCAATCACCTTCATGGTATCGATTGTCCTACGAACAGATAACACGATAGAGTCTTGTTCCCATTCGTCGATCATCGACGCTTCTGTCAGCATGTCAGCTTTCTTTTCAAGGGTCTGATTTATTATCTCTTTACCGTCCTTGCCAATCCTACGTTTTCTAAATCCGAA
>Ga0315900_10004545_pt1 | contig 19522 bp, 17 predicted proteins | sample LakEriMetagenome_FD_203521 | JGI IMG/M metagenome (GOLD analysis project Ga0315900, IMG submission 203521) | Freshwater fungal communities from buoy surface, Lake Erie, Ohio, United States - Buoy 12 MA114 | ecosystem: Environmental > Aquatic > Freshwater > Lake > Lake biofilm | place: USA: Lake...
CACCTCGGCGCGCAAATTCCTCAATGGCTGGCAGCGCCGCGTGCAGCAGATGGAAGGCGGGCTGATCGAGATCACCGGCCTCGGCGTACGCGGCCTGCCCGAGCCGATGTTCGGAGGCTGAGGGCGGGCCGCGTTCCGCAGGCAGGGGCGAAGCAGAAGGCGAGCAGGTGCCGGGCTTCCAGCATGGGGTGAACCGTTCGGGATTCGCGCAGCGCGGCGGGCGCTGCATCTCCCCAATAGGTCAATAGACTGATTGTTTGACTCTTCCCCGCCTGCATGGTGCGCTTCGCGCGTCCGGCAAAGGCGAAGCCGCAAGGGGGAGAGAACGCAATGACGCATGGATGGCCCGGGGCGCGCCTCGGCGGCGCGGCCCTCCCACGGCGGCTGGTGCTCGGCGCGGGGCTGTGCTGGCCCGTCCTGGCCGCAGCCCAGGCCCCCTGGCCGCAGCGCGGCCTTTCCCTGATTGTACCCTTCGCCCCGGGCGGCCCCGTGGACAATTCGGCGCGGCCGCTGGCCGAAGGGCTGCGCCGCCAACTCGGCCAGCCCGTGATCATCGAGAACCGCCCCGGCGCCGGTGGCGTTGTCGGCACGCGCCAGGTCGCCCAAGCGCGGCCTGATGGCTACACGCTGCTCATCGGCTCGCCCGGCCCGCTGACGATTGCGCCCGCGGCCTCCCCGGATGCGCCCGATCCGCTGCGCGTGCTGGCGCCCATCGCGCTGATCGCGGAGAGCCCGCAGGTGCTGGTGGTGCCGCCGGGCTCGCCCGCCACGGATCTGGCGGGCTTCATCGCCCTGGCCCGTGCGAGGCCGGGCGCGCTGAACCTGGGTTCGGCCGGCATCGGCACGACGCCGCATCTGGCGATGGAACTGCTCGCGCGCATCGCCGGGCTGCGCTTTGAACACGTGCCCTATCGCGGCACCGGGGCGGCGCTGCCCGATGTGATGGCCGGCAAGATCGACGGGCTGTTCGGCGACATCTCCGCCGTGCTGCCGATGGTTGAGGCCGGGCAGCTGCGCGCGCTGGCGGTGACCGGCGCGGCGCGCTCGGTCCTTGCGCCTTCCATCCCCTCGGCGGCGGAGCTCGGCTATCCGCAGCTCATGGTGCGAAATTGGCAGGCCCTGCTGGCGCCGGCGGGCACGCCCGAGCCGGTGCAGCGCCGCCTTGCCGAGGCTGTCGCCGCCGCGCTGGCGGACCCGGGCATCCGCGCCGCGTTGCTGCGGCAGGGCAGCACGCCGGGCCAGGGCGGCCCCGCGCAGCTCGACGCCTTTCTGCGCGAGGAACGCGCGACCTGGGAGCCCGTGGTGCGCGCGATCGGTCTCGTGATGCAGTGACCGCGCGCTACCAGAGCTCGGCTGCGAAAGCGAGGAGCGCCTCCGCCACCGCGGCGGGTTGTTCGGGCAGCAGCGCATGGCCAGCCTGCGCGACGACGACGCGCCGGGCGAGGGGGCCGAGCGCGGTCTGCACCTCGGCTTCCGAGGGTGGCGGCGCGATCGCATCTTCGGCCGCGGCCAGGTAGAGCAGCGGCTTCGTCTCGGCCGCCCGCAGCCAGGCGCGGCCCTGCGTCGCCTGGCGCGCCGCGCGCTGCGCGCGCGCGACTTCCGGATGCCAGCCGGCGAGCCACACCCGCGCATCCTGGCCCGGCGCGAAATAGGCGCGGCGCAGATGCACCAGCCGCTCCTCATCCGGCAGGGTGAGGTCGAAGCTCGCGGTGATGGCGCGGCTGATCTCGGGCGTCACCTCGGTGCCGGTGACGGCGGCCAGCATGGCGACGCCGCGCACGAGCGCCGGATGGTCATGGCCGAGCATCCGCGCGACCCAATTGCCCGCGGCATGGCCGGCGACAAGGGCCGGGCCGATGGCGAAGTGCTGCATCACCGCGGCGACATCGGCGGCCATGTCATGCAGATTCGCGCCCGGTGCGAGCGGGGCTGAGCGGCCAATGCCGCGTGGCTCCGGACGGATCAGGCGCAGCCCGGCCGCGCGCAGGGCGGGGACCAGTGCGTCGAAATCCTCCTGGCCGCGGCCGAGCGAGGGGATGAGCACGAGGGGCCTGCCCGAGCCCTGGACCTCGACCTCCAGGGGGCCGCGTGGAAGGTCCAGCATGTGATGTCCGTCGTGCTGGCCTGGCTCGGTCATCGGCGCTCCTGCTCCCGCCTGTCCGGCCTGCGGCATGTGGTCTGCGTAAAGGACATTCAACCATACTATTGGCACACATGGCCGCGGCCGGTGGCAAGAGCTGGGCGGCGGCCTCTGGACTCGGCGACAGGACGGTCACACAGTTTGCGCATCCCTGACGGAGGCTGAGCCATGTCGATGCGCACCACTGCCCTCTCGCGACGCGCCCTTGGCGGCGGTCTGGCCGCCGCTGCCCTGCTCGGCGCCGGCGCCACGGCGCGCGCGCAGGCCGCAGGCAGCGTGAACTTCATCGGCTGGTCGGCGGCGGTCGATCAGGTGCGCGCGCAGATCTCGGCCTTCGAGCGTGCGACAAGCATCCGCGTCAACTACGAGAACTTCCCCTGGGCGCAGTTCCGCACCGCGCTGGTCACGCGCCTGGTCGGCAATGCGCCGATCGATGTCTCCTGGATCTCCGACGCCTGGCTGCCGGAATTCGCCGAGGCCGGGTGGCTCGCCGACATCAACGATATCCCGCAGCTCATGCGCTACAACGCCGAGGCCGCCGCCTATTGCACGCAGTCGATGACCTATCGCGGCAAGCAGTACGGCCTGTCCTACTACGGCGACCACATGTCCTTCATGTACAACACGGAGATGCTGGCCCGTGCAGGCATCACCACGCCGCCCACGACCTGGGAGGAGGTGATCCAGCAATCCCTGCGCATGAAGCAGCAGGGCATCGCGGAATTCCCGCTGCTGCTCTCGCTTGCCGCCGATACCTGGCTGATCGAATTCGTCACGGCGCTGACCTACTCCTTCGGCGGGCGCTTCGTGGATGACCAGGGCAACGCCGTGATGGCCGAGGCCAATGGCGGCGCCGTGCGCGCGGCGCGCTTCCTGCGCGAGGCGATCCACCAGCATCGCGTGCTCTCCCCCGGTGCGGTCGAGACCGGCGAGATCAACGGGCTGCGCGCCTTCGGCAGCGGGGCGCATGCCTTCGCCATCGTGCCGACCTATCGCATCCGCGCGCTGAACGACCCGGCGCAGGCCACTGCTGCGGGCAAGATTCGCATCGCGCTGATGCCGAAGGGTGGGCCGAACGGCACCAACGAGACCTGCGGCTGGATCCGCTTCTACGGCATGACGCCGGGTGCGAAGGCGGATCGCGCGCGGCGGGAGCGCGCGGTGCGCTTCATGGAGTTCTTCGGCGGGCGTGACACGGCCGGCAACTACTCCATGCAGAAGCTGCTGCTGACCGATGTGGGTCTGCCTTCCTGCGCCATTCCGCTGTCGCAGGATGCGGATGTCACGGCGTTCTGGCAGCGCTGGGCGGGCGGTGGTGCGATCATCGATCAGCAATCTGCGCTGGCCAGAAAGAAGGACGTGATCTCGCCCTGGTTCGGCGAGTGGGTCGAGACCTCGAACCAGGCCTGGCAGAGCGTGTGCCTCGGCCGTGCCGAGCCCGAGGCCGCCATGCGCACGGCCGGTGCGAAATGGACGGAGCTACGCCGCGCCTTCCGCTGATGCTCGCCGCGCTCAATCGGCGTTTCGGCTATGATGAGCGCAGCGCCGCCCTGCTGGTCTTTCCGGTGGTGGCGGTGCTGCTGGTCGTCGCGGCCTTTCCGATCCTGTATTCCTTCTGGGTCAGCCTGCACGACATCGTGCTGACGCGCCCGTTGCGTCGCCCCTTCGTGGGCTTCGACAACTACCTGCGCGTCTTCGACGATCCACGCTTCTGGGTCGCGGTGACGCGCACCACCATCTACACCGTCGTGACTGTGGCGGTGACGACGCTGCTTGCCGTGCTGGTCGCCCTGCTGCTGAACGAGCAATTCCCGGGCAACCGGCTGTTGCAGGCGCTGCTGCTGGTGCCCTGGGCCACGCCCTCGGTCGTCAATGGGCTGATGTGGAAGTGGATCTATGATCCGACCTATGGGTTGCTCAACGCGCTGCTGCTCAAGCTCGGGCTGATCGAGAAGTATCGCGTCTGGCTGGGCGATCCGGACCTCACGCTGCTGCTGATCGCCAATGCGGCGATCTGGAAGCAGATGCCGCTGGCCGCGCTGCTCATCATCGTGACGATGAAGGCGATTCCGGATGATCTCTATCGCGCGGCGAAGGTGGATGGCGCGGGCGTGTTCCAGCGCTTCGTGCATGTCACCCTGCCGGCGCTGCGGCCGGGGCTGATGTTGGTGCTGGTGTATGAGACGATGATCAGCATCCGGCATTTCGACCTGTTCCTGATCATGACGCAGGGCGGGCCGGGCGATGCCTCCTTCACCCTGTCCTGGCTGATCTATGTCGAGACTTTCCGGAGTCTCCGCTTCGGCACGGGGGCGGCGATGTCCTACATCCTGGCGATCACCACCTTCGCGCTGAGCTGGGCCGTGATCCGCTTTCTCGGCAAGAGGATCTAGGCGATGCAAGCTGCACCGCGTCGTCCCGTTGCGCCGCGCGTGGTGCGCGGCGTGTTGCTGTTCCTCTTCTCCGCGCTCTTCGTGCTCTATGTCGCGGGGCCTGTTGCCTGGTTGGTGTCGTCCTCCCTGCAGAGCGAGGCGGAGATCACCGCCGTGCCGCCGAACTGGCTGCCACCCTCGGCCAGCCTCGCCAATTTCGAGGCGATCTTCACCGCCGGCGAGCGGCAGGTCACCTACGAAACCCGCCGCCAGGGTGATGCGGCGACGGGCGGCTTCCTGCCCTCAGGGGCGGCGAATCTTCTGCCCTCGCTGTGGAACAGCCTTACGGTCGGCGTTTGGGTCGCGGTGCTGAATCTGCTGCTGAGCGTCACAGCCGCCTATGCCATCGCGGTGATCGATTTCCGCGGCCGGCGCGCCACGCTCTACACCGTTCTTGCCACGCGCGTGGTGCCCGACATCGCGTTGGTCGTGCCGCTGTTCCTCGTGATCCGCAACCTCGGGTTGATCAACAGCGTGGGCGCGCTGGTGGTCACCTACCTCGCCATCACCGTGCCCTTCACCATCTTCATCCTGATCTCCTATTTCGAGGGCATCCCGCGCGATCTCTACCGCGCGGCGCGCATCGACGGTTGCGGGCATTGGGGTGCGTTGCGGCATGTCTACCTGCCGCTGTCGCTGCCCGCGCTGGTGGCTGCGCTCACCTTCGCCTTCCTGACGTCCTGGAACGAATTCGTCTTCGCGTTGGTGCTGACGCAGAATGTGCAGGCGCAGACCCTGCCCATTGTCATCTCCGGCTTCATCATGGACTTCACCACCAGCTTTTCCTTCGTCAACGCGGCCGGGGTGATCGCCATCATCCCGCCGGTGCTGATGGCGGTGGTGTTCCAGCGCTACATCGTCTCCGGCCTCACCGCCGGGGCCGTGAAGGGATAGGCGCATGGCGCGCATCGTCTGCGAGCAGCTCACCAAGAAATACGGCACGACGCTGGCCGTCGATGCGCTGGACCTGACCATCGCGCATGGCGAGTTCATGGTGCTGCTGGGCCCCTCGGGCTGCGGCAAGACCACCACGCTCAACATGATCGCGGGGCTGGAGGAGATCAGCGGCGGCCGGCTGCTGTTCGACGAAACCGACGTCACCTACACGCCCCCGCACAAGCGCGAGGTGGCGATGGTGTTCCAGTCCTACGCGCTCTATCCGAACAAGACGGTGCGCGAGAACATCGCCTTCCCCTTGCGCCTGCGCGGAACCCCGCGCGCCGAGATCGACCGCGCGGTGGAGGCCGCCGCTGCGCAACTCGAAATCGCGCATCTGCTGCATCGCCGGCCGCAGGAATTGTCGGGCGGGCAGCGCCAGCGCGTCGCACTCGGCCGCGCCATCGTGCGCCAGCCTTCCGTCTTCCTGATGGATGAGCCGCTGTCCAATCTCGATGCCACGCTGCGGCTGTCCATGCGCAGCCTGATCAAGCGCCTGCATCACGGCCTGCGCGCCACCTTCGTCTATGTCACGCACGACCAGGCCGAGGCGATGACGCTGGCGGACCGCATCGCGGTGATGCGCGGCGGGCTGATCCAGCAGCTCGACACGCCCGAGGCCGTCTATGCGCGCCCCGCCAATACCTTCGTCGCGAGCTTCCTCGGCAGCCCGCCGATCAACCTCATCGAGGGCAATGCCGAGGCGGACGACATCTTCGCGCGCGGCGATTTCCGACTGCCCGTCGCCATGCCGGTCGCCCCTGGCCGCGCGCTCACGCTTGGCCTGCGGCCCGAGGATGTCTCCGCCCCCGGCGAGGGTCTGACCACCATCGAGGCGCGCGTGGAACTCGTCTCCCCGCTCGGCTCCGAGACGCATCTGGAGGTGCTCGCCCCTGGCGGCGTGGCGCTTACGCTGCGCGTGCCGAAGGAGTGGCGCGCGCGGGAAGGCGAGACCATCGCCTTCGGCATCGACCCCGCCCGCCTGCACGTCTTCGACCGCGCCACTGAGGCGCGCCTTTGAACGCAGTCCCGCCGCCACCCGGCCCCGGGACGCCGCTCGGCCAGGCGCTGCGCCGGCGGGAGGATGCGCGGCTGATCCAGGGCGAAGGCGGCTTCCTCGACGACATCCCCGATCCGCAGGGCTGCCTGCACGCGATCTTCCTGCGCAGCCCGCACGCCCATGCGCGCATCCTGCGCATCGATGCGGAGGCCGCGCGCGCACAGCTTGGCGTGGTGGCGGTGCTGACCGGCGCCGATCTCGCCGCGCATGTCGCACCGTTGCGCATGGCCCCGCCCATCGAGGGGCTGCACCCGATGGAAATGCCCGTGCTGCCCATTGAGGCGGCGCGCTTCGTGGGCGACCCCGTTGCGATGCTGCTCGCCACCAGCCGCCGCGCGGCGGAGGATGCGGCGGAGTTGGTGGACATCGCCTGGGACCCGCTGCCCGCCATCGCCAGCATCGAGGATGCGGCGCGTCCCGGTGCGGTGCTGGTCGATCCTTCCCTGCCGAGCAACCGCGTCTCGCAGCAGGAATTCGCCACACCCGGGCTGGAGGCCGCCTTCGCCCGCGCCGATCGCATCATCGAGACCAGCTTCGCGCAGCACCGCCAGACCCATGCGCCGCTCGAACCGCGCGGCGTCTTGGCGCTCTGGGACAAGGGCCGGCAGCACCTCACCATGCGCGTCGGCACCCAGGCGCCGCACCCCTATCGCAGCGCGCTCGCCGGCCGGCTCGGCCTCAGCGAGGCGCAGGTGACGATCGACAGCCCCGAGATGGGCGGCGGCTTCGGCCAGAAGATCATCCCGCTCCGCGAGGATTTTTGCCTGGCTGCCGCCTCACGCCTCCTGCGTCGGCCGGTCAGGTGGCGCGAGAGCCGCGGCGAGAACCTCATGGCGGCCTTGCAGGCGCGAGAGGAGCGCATCGTCACGCGCGCCGGCGTGGCGGCCGATGGGCGGCTCGTTGCGCTGCATTGCCGGATGGAGGCGGATTTCGGCGCCTGGTCCTTCTTTCCGGCTAACTACATGGCGCGCGTCGTCGCGATGATCCTGCCCGGCCCCTATCGGCTGCGCGACTACGGCTATGATGTTGCCGTCTGGCTCACCAACAAATGCCCCTCTGGCCCCATGCGCGCGCCCATGGCGATCACCTCCTGGATCATGGAGGGCACGATGGATGCGATCGCGCGCGAGCTCGGCCTCGATCCGCTGGAGGTGCGCCGGCGCAATAGCCTCTTGCCCGCCGACCTGCCCTACATCACCGCGACAGGCGAGCGGTACGATGCGCTCTCGCCGCTCGCCACGCTGGAGGCGGCGGCGGATGCCGTGGGCTATGCCGGGTGGCGCGACGCGCCCGTGCCCGACGGCAAGCTGCGCGGCCTTGGCCTCTGTACCGTGGTCGAGAGCACGACCTATGGCAGCGCCTTCTACCGCGCCGCCGGCATCGCGGGCTCGGGGCATGAGGTGGCGAGCCTGCGCATCGAGCCCTCGGGCGCGGTCATCGCCTCCTGCGGGTTGATGGGCTCGGGGCAGGGCTATGAGACCACGCTCGCCCAGGCGGCAGCGGCGGGGCTGGGCGCGGCCTTCGGGCAGGTTTCGGTGCGGATCGGCAACAGCGACATCGCCCCCTATGGCATGGGCAGCCGCGGCAGCCGAGGTGCTGCGGCGGGCGGGGGCGTGCTCTACATGGCGGGGCTGAAGCTGCGCGCGAAGCTGCTTGCCATCGCCGCCAAACTGCTCGGGCTGAACAGTGCCGAGGGGCTGGTCATGCAGGGTGGCGTGGTGCTGCGCGCGGGTGAGCAGGGGCTGGTCGAGACCGGGCTCACCCTGCCGCAACTCGCCCGCGTCGCGCATCTTGACCCGCTGCGCCTGCCGCCGGGGATGGAGCCCGGGCTGCACCAGATCCTCGCCTTCGATCCGCCGGCCATGACCTATTCCAATTCGACCCATGCCTGCCTGGTGGAGATCGACCGCGCGACGGGCGCGCTCACCATCCTGCGCCACGTCATCGCCGAGGATGCCGGCACGCTGATCAATCCCATGATCGTCGAGGGCCAGACCCAGGGCGCGACCGCCATGGGCCTCTCAGGTGCCATGATGGAGCACGCCGCCTATGGCGCGGATGGCCAGGCGCTTGCCGGGAGCTTCATGGACTACGCCATCGCCCGCGCTGGCGACCTGCCCGCCTTCGAGATTTCGCACCACGCCACCCCGGCACCCGGCACGCCCGCCGGCATCAAGGGCATGGCGGAGGGTGGGACGATGGGCGGCATCGGCGCGCTGATGAATGCGGTGAATGACGCGCTGGCCCAGGCCGGCGCGCGGCTCGACAGCCAGCCGGCAACGGCTTCCCGGATCTGGGCCGCCCTTGCTCTGACAACGAGATGAGGAACTCCTGATGGCCACGCTGCCCCGTATCGGTTTCATCGGCATCGGCATCATGGGTGCGCCCATGGCCGGGCATCTGCTCGCCGCCGGCCATCCCCTGACCATCACCAACCGCAGCCGTGGCCCGCGGGTGGAAGCGCTGCTCGCCGCCGGTGCGACCTGGGCGGAGAGTCCCGCCGAGGTCGCGCAGGCCAGCGACGTGGTCATCACCATCCTCGGCTTCCCCCAGGATGTGGAGGCGATCTGGCGCGGTGAGGGCGGGCTGATCGCCACGGCGCAGCCGGGCACGCTGCTGATCGACATGACCACCTCTTCCCCGCGCCTCGCGCGGGAACTGGCAGCGGCGGCGGCGGTGCGCGGCGTGCTGGCGCTGGATGCGCCGGTCTCGGGCGGCGAGCTTGGCGCGAAGGGGGCGAGCCTCTCGATCATGGTCGGCGGCAGCGCGGCGGCCTTCGCGGCGGGCCAGCCGGTCTTCGAACGCATGGGCAAGACCATCAACCGCCTGGGCGAGGCGGGCGCGGGCCAGCACGCGAAGATGGCGAACCAGGTGATCATCGCCTCCACCCTGATGGGTGTGGCGGAGGGGTTGAGCTACGCCCGCGCCGCAGGGCTGGACGGGGCGGCGCTGCTCGGTGCGCTCGGGGCCGGCGCGGCGGGTTCCTTCCAGCTCAACGTGCTGGGGCCGAAGATGGTCGCGGGCGATTTCGCGCCGGGCTTCATGCTGAAGCACTTCCTGAAGGACCTCGGCATCGCGGTGGCGGAGGCCGACGCGATGGGCCTCGCCCTGCCGGGCCTCGCTGCCGCGCGCACACTTTGCGCCGCCGCGGCCGGGCTGCGCGGGGCGGATGCCGGCACCCAGGCGATCATCGCCGCCCTAAGATAGCCTGGCGCGTCGAAGGGCGCGCTACCCGGCCTCCTGCGCCAGGCATTCGGCGGCGAGCACGCCGAAGACCAGCGCGGGGCCGAGGGTGATGCCCGGCCCCGGATAGGTGCCGCCCATCACGCTCGCCATGTCGTTGCCAACGGCGTGCAGCCCCGCGATGGGCGTGCCATTGTCGCGCAGCACCCGGGCATCTCCATCCACGCGCAGCCCGGCGAAGCTGCCGATATCGCCCGCGCGCAGCCGCACGGCGTGGAAGGGCGCCGCCGCCAGGGGCGCGATGCAGGGGTTGGGCGCGTGGCCGGCCTCTCCGATATGGCGCTGATAGGCATCCCCGCCCTTGCCGAAATCCGGGTCCTCGCCCCGCGCCGCCGCCGCGTTCCACCGCGCGAGGCTCTGCGCGACGCGCGCGGGCGGCAGGCCGAGCCGGCGGGCCAGCCCCTCGAGCGTGGGGTCGGAGACGAGGTAACCGGCGCGCGCCAGGGCGCGGTTGCGGGCCGGGAAGGGGCGGGCGGCGCCGATGCCGTGCCGGCGCAGCGCGCGGGAATCGCAGATCAGGAAGGCCTCGCCCCCCGGCCGGGCGGCGATCAGCGGGCCGAGATCATGGTAGGAGAGCGCCTCATTGGCGAAGCGCGCGCCCGTGCGGTCCAGGATGAGGAAGCCGGGCTTGCTGCGGTCGAAGAAGTGCGGAAAGGGGCTGGTGCCGCCGCCCGGACACGGCACGTCCGAGACCGGCACCCAGGCGATGGGCGAGGCGATGTCCGCGCGCAGCGCCCCGCCTGCCGCCCGCGCGGCGCGCACGCCATCGCCGGTCGAGTCAGCCGGCGCCAGGGAAGGCCCGATGCCCGTGAGGCCGAGTTCGGCCCGCAGCGCGGCGTCATGCGGCACGCCGCCGGTCGCCAGCACCACGCCGCGTCGCGCAAGCAGCTTGTGCTCCGCGCCGCCACAGGCCAGCACCGCCCCGCTCGCGCGGCCGCCCTCCAGCAGCAGCCGCGCCAGGGCCACGCTGGTGCGCGGGCGGATGCCCTGCGCGAGCAGGGCGTGCAGCAGCGCCCCGGCCAGGGCGTTGCCGTTGGTCAGGCGCGTCGCGCGGCCATGCACCGCCCGGTCGGCGGCGTAGCGGCCGAGCAGCCTTGCGGCCGTCACCGCCGCGCGGGGCGCCCGCAGCGCCTGGGAGAGCGGCGCGATGTCCTCCGCGCTCACCATCATGCCGCCGAGCAGCGTCAGCCCCGGCAAGGGCGGGCGGAGCAAAGCGAGATCGGCGCCGAGGCGCCTTCCATCGAAGGGCGCGGGCCGCACCGCGCGCCCGCCGGCGGACCAGCCAGGCAGGGCGGGGTGGTAGTCGGGGTAGATGGGCGCGACCAGGCGCAGCCCGGCCTCCGCCACCAGCCGGTCCAGGATGCGCGGCGCGGCTTCGAGGAAACGGCGGGCGAGCCCTTCCTCCAGGCGATTGCCGGCCTCGGCGCGCAGATAAGCGAGGGCGGCGCCGAGCGGGTCTGGCTCACGCGGGCCGGCGAAGATGCTGTTGCCCGGCGCCCAGATCACCCCGCCCGAAAGCGCGGTGGAGCCGCCCACCACCGCCGCCTTCTCGACCAGCACCACATCGAGCCCGGCGCGCGCGGCGGCGAAGGCGGCGGCCATGCCGCCCGCGCCCGCGCCCACCACGAGCACGTCGCAGGCGTCAGGCAGGGGCGATGCCGGGGCGCTCATTCCAAATCCCATTGATCGAAACCTGCGGCCGGGGAACCCGGCCGAGGCGCCGAATGGCGCCCGCCGCGAGTGCGGCGTAGCCAAGCGCGCGGAGGCGCGCGCCGGCGACTGAGGGCGGATCGGTCACGATCCGCGGGATCTGGTATCAGCGCAGGATCTCGTTCCAGACGTCATAGGCGGCGGGGCGCATGAAGATCGCGTCGATCTTCCGCCCGGCGAAGCGCCAGACGCCGTCCTGGCAGACATATTCGTCGTGGTAGTTGCCCATGAAGAAAGGCCCGTCGAAGGGGATGCGCGTGCGCGGCTTCTCGTCGGCCGCGTCGAAGCGGTAGCTGGTGACGTAGGTTGTGCCGATGGCGTGCGTCGCGTCCTGCACCTCGATCAGGATGTTCGAGACGGCGTGGCGCGTGGTGCGGGTCTTGGGCCGGCCGTGCATGTAGCCGCGGATCGCCTCCCGCCCCGCCAGGGGCCAGCCATCGAGGTTCAGCACCGCGTCCTCGGTGAAGAGGTCGCAGAGTTCGTCGAAGCGGCGGAAATCGATGAAGACCGCATAGGCGGTGGGCAGGCGGGCGCATTCGGCCTCGATGGCGCGGCGCTGGGCGTGGTCCATGCGGGCGGTCCTCCTCGTGTTTGACACAGGCTATATCTTATAGGATTTTGGGGTCAACCAGCCGCAGGGGCCGCATGGACATCCAGCCGATCCGCACCGCCCAGGCCGCCGCCCCCGCCGTCTTCGGCAGCGCCGCGGCGGAGGTCGGCCGGCTGCTGCGCGACGCCATCCTCGCCGGCCACTACCCCGCCGGCACGCAGATCAAGCAGCAGCACCTGGCCGACGAACTCGGCGTCAGCCACATCCCGGTGCGCGAGGCGTTGCAGACCTTGCAGAGCGAGGGCTTCGTCGTGCTGGCCGCCCGGCGCGGCTACTTCGTCGCCCCCGTCTCGATCGCCGATGCGCAGGAGATCTGGGGCCTGCGCCGCACGCTCGAGCCCATGGCCATCGCCGCCTCGGTCGGCCGGGTGACGTCGGCCGGCTTCGCCCAGGCCAAGGCCGCGCTCGGCGCCCTGGCGCGGGCCGAGGACCACCTCACCTGGATGCGCCTGAACTGGGATTTCCACGCCGCGCTCTATGCCGGGGCGGGGCAGCCAAGGCTGCTAGACTTCATCCGTGCGCTCTGGGCCAATGTCATCCGCTACTGCGCGATCCTGGCGGTGAAGGAGACCAACTACATCCGCAGCGGCGCGCATGGCAGCATCCTCGCCGCCTATCGCGCCGCCGATGCGCTGACGGCGCAGCGCCTCGTCCTGGAACACATGGATGAGGTCGAGCGCCGGCTGCTGCGCGTGCTGCGGGCCGCCGAATGACCCGCCGATCAGCGCGTGCTGCGCCCGCCATCCACCGGCAGCGCCACGCCGGTGATGAAGGAGGCATCGTCGCTGGCCAGGAAGGCGACCGCCGCCGCGACCTCCTCCGGCCGGCCATAGCGGCCCATCGGGTGGCGCGCGATCGAGGCCGCGCGCAGCCGCGCCGCCTCGGGATGCCCGGCGAGGAAGCCATCGGCCATCGGCCCCTCGATTGTGCCGGGGCAGAGCGCGTTCACGCGGATGCCCTCCGCCGCATGGTCGAGCGCCATGGCGTGGCTCAGCGCGACGACGCCGCCCTTGCTGGCTGCATAGGCCGCCATGCCGGCATTGCCGCGCAACCCGACGACCGAGGCGATGTTCACCACCGCGCGCCCCGCGCCCTGGCGCAGCAGCGGCAGCATGGCCCGGCAGCCCAGGAAGGCGCCGGTGAGGTTCACATCCATCAGGCGCTGCCAGGTGGCGGGATCGGTCTGCTCGACGCTGCCGGTGGCGAGCACGCCGGCGCAATTGACCAGCGCATCCAGCCGGCCGGGGGTGGCCGCGAGCCGCGCGGCCAGCGCCGCCCAGGCGGCCTCCTGCGTCACATCCAGCGCCAGCAGCCCGCCCGTGGCCACTTGGTCGCAGCCCAGCACCGTCGCACCCTCGGCCGCGAGGCGCGCGCAGATCGCCTGGCCGATGGCCCCGCCCGCCCCGGTGACCAGCACCACGCGCCCGTCGAATCGCCGCATCCTTCGCCCCCGCACCTGCCCCGCGCAGCCTGCCACACCCCGCCGCGCCCTGACCACGCGGCCCAATCCGAACCAGGGAGGACACCATGACCCAGATCACCCGACGCCTGCTCGGCGGCCTCGCCGCCGGCGCCCTGCTGCCCGCTTCGGCCTTGGCCCAGGCGCCCTGGCCCAACCGCTCGCTCCGCTGGATCGTGCCTTATGCGGCCGGTGGCGGGTCCGACTTTCTCGCGCGCACCCTGGCGGCGGCGGTGGGCAACGCGCTTGGCCAGACCATCGCGGTGGAGAATCGCGGCGGCGGGGCGACCATCCCGGCCACCGAAATGGCCGCGCGCGCCGCGCCGGATGGCTATACGCTGCTCTCCGCCGACCTCACCGCGCTGGTCATCACGCCGGCCATGGCGCGGCGCCTGCCCTATGACCCGATCCGCGATTTCCGCCCCGTCGCGCCGATTGCGCGCTTTCCCTATGTGCTGCTGGTGCACCCCGACGTGCCGGCGCGCAGCGCGGCGGAGCTCATCGCGCTGGCCCGCGCGCGGCCGAACACGCTCAACTTCGCCCATGCCGGCACCGGCACGCCCAACCACCTGGGCACCGAGCGGCTGATCCGCGCGACCGGCATCCAGGTGACGCAGGTTTCCTATCGCGGTGGCGCGCCGGCGGTGACGGACCTCGTCGCCGGCGTGGTGCAGGCCTCGGTCAGCGACTATGCCTCCGCCGCCCCGGCGATCCAGGGTGGGCGGGTGCGCGCCGTGGGCGTGCCGGCAGCGCAGCGGCTCGACCTGCTGCCCGACGTGCCGACGCTCGCCGAGCAGGGCATCACCGGCGCCGATGTCTATTCCTGGCAGGGCGTGGTGGTGCCGGCCGGCACGCCGGATGCCATCGTGGTGCGCCTGCAGGCCGAGCTGGAGCGCACGCTGCGCACGCCCGAGATCGCGCAGCGCCTGCGCTCGGTGAGCCTCGAGCCCTTCCCGGGGTCGAGCGCGGAGCTGCGCGACCTGATCGCGAGCGAGACCGCGATCTGGGGCCCGCTGATCCGCGAGCTGGGCATCACGCTCGACAGCTGAGGGCCGGGGGAGGGGGCTGGCCCTAAAGCCAGCCCAGGCTCTTCTCCCGCTGCGTGCCGCGCGCGATGACGAAGAGCACAAGCCCCGCCGCGGCCACGCCGACCAGCATGGTGGCATAGGCCGCCGCCATGCCGACATCGCCGGAGAGCGATTGCTGATAGGCCGCGATCGGCAGGGTGCGCGTATTGCCCGTGTAGAGCACGATCGAGGCCGAGAGTTCCGAGAACACCTCGACCCAGGCGATCGCCGCGCCGGCCAGGATGCCCGGGCGCATCAGCGGCGCCATGACGCGGCGGAAGCCGCGCAGCGGTGGTTCGCCCAAGGAGCGCGAAGCATCCTCCAGCCCCGCATCGATCTGGTAGACGATGCCGGCCGAGGCGCGCGTCATGTAGGGCAGGCGGCGCACGAAATAGACCGTGACGATGATCGTCGCCGTGCCGGTCAGCAGCAGCGGCGGCTCGTTGAACACGGTGGCGTAGCCGATGCCCAGCACCGTGCCCGGCACGACATAGGGAATCATGATCAGCGAATCGAGCAGCCGCGTCATCGGCCCCGAGCGCCGCGCGATGACATAGCCGATGGCTGCGCCAATGAAGACAATCATCAGCAGCGCGATTCCGGCGAAGATCAGGCTGTTCCACAGCGCATCGCCCATCGCGGCGATGGCGCGGCGGTAATTGTCGAGCGTCAGCACAGGCTGGAAGACCACGCCGCGCACCTCGAGGAAGGAACACAGCGTCACCACGATCTGCGGCGTGCTGGCGAGTGCCACCAGCGCGGTGGTGCCCAGCCCCATCAGCAGGCTCGCCGCGCCACTCAGGCGCGCGGGCGCGCCGCCGCCGCCGCCATCATCGGCCACGTTGCGTCGGCCGGAGAACAGCCGGAGTGCGACCACCAGCGCCATGGCGATGATGACCAGCACCGCGCAGGTCGTCGCCGCCATGCCCGGCTCGGCGCCGATCTCCGAGAGGTAGAGCGAGAAGGCGAGGGTGGCGAGCACCGGGAAGCGCTCGCCCTCGCCCAGGATCGAGGGCGTGCCGAAATCCGAGATGATGCCCAGGAACACCAGCAGCGCCGCGGTGAGCAGCGAGGGCAGGATCAGCGGCAGCGTCACGGTGCGGATCACGCCGAGCCGCCCGCGCCCCAGACTCGCCGCCGCATCCTCCAGCGTGCGGTTGACGCGCGCGAGCCCGCCGCGCACCACCAGGAACACCACCGGATAGAGCGCGAAGGCGCTGGCGAGCGAGATGCCGAAGGCGCCGTAGATCGGCGGCAGGTTGATGCCGATCTCGCGCGCTGCCTCGGTCACCAGGCCCGAGCGGCCGAACAGCATGATCCAGGCATAGGCGCCCACGAAGGGCGGAGAGAGCATGGAGAGCAGGATCGCCACCTCGATCCACGCCTTGCCCGCGAAATCATAGCGCGCAAACGCAAGCGCGAGCGGCACGCCGATCAGCAGCGCCAGCGCCGTGCCCATCGCGCCGACCAGCAGGCTGTTGGTCAGCGCGCGGCGGAAATAGGAGGAGCCGAAGAAGGTCTGGAAATTCTCCAGCCCGAATTCGCCGCTCTCCTGGCCGATCAGGCTCTGCCGGCCAAGCTCGGCCAGCGGCCAGGCGACGAAGACCAGCATGAAGGCCACGGTGGCGAGCGCGATCGCGCTCCACGGGTCGCGCCGGAGGCGCGCCATCCAGGGGGCACGTCGGAATCGCGCCAGCAGCCCGCCTGTCATGTCAGCCGCGCGCCATCGGCCTCGGCGAAGAGCAGCAGACGGGCAGGGTCGAAGGCGAGGCGGATCGCCGCCCCTTCCTCCGGCAGGTCGAGCCCGCTTGGCAGGTCGGCCTCCACCATCGCGCCATCCGCCAGGGCGCATTTCACGCGGGTGCGCGGGCCGAGATAGGCGCGGCTCACCACGCGCGCGGTGAGGCAGGACGCCGGCGCATCGGCATCGACGGCCAGGCGCAGATCCTCATTGCGCAGCGCCGCGCGCGCGACGGCCTCGGCCTGCGGACCGAGCGCGGGCAGGGGGCAGGGCGCGGCATCGCCGATGCACACCGCCATGGCGCCGCCATCGCGCTGCAAGCGCCCCGCGAGCCAGTTGCAGCCGCCGACGAACTCCGCGACGAAGGCATGGCAAGGGGCCTCGAAGATCGCGCGCGGCGTGCCGAGTTGCAGCAGCCGCCCGCGCTCCATCACCGCGATGCGGTCGGAGATCGCGAGTGCTTCTTCCTGGTCATGCGTGACGTAGATGGTGGTGATGCCCATCTCGCGTTGCATGTGGCGGATCTCGTCGCGCATCTCGATGCGCAGCTTGGCGTCGAGGTTGGAGAGCGGCTCATCCATCAGCAGCAAATCGGGCTCGATCACCATGGCCCGCGCCAAGCCCACGCGCTGCTTCTGCCCGCCCGAGAGCGCATCCGGGTAGCGTTCCGAAAGCGCATCGAGCCGCACGCGGGCGAGGGCCGCCGCCACGCGCTGCGCCGAGGCCTCGCGCCCCACGCCGCGCGCGCGCAGGCCATAGGCGACGTTGTCGCGCACTCTGAGGTGCGGGAATACGGCGTAGCTCTGGAACACCATGCCGAAATTGCGCGCCTCGGGCGGCATGTCATCCAGCGCGCGCCCGCCAAGGCGCAGCGTGCCGGCTTCCTGGCGCAGGAAGCCCGCGATGATGCGCAAAAGCGTTGTCTTGCCGCAGCCCGAGGGGCCGAGCAGCGTCAGCAGTTCGCCCCGCGCGGCGGCGAGGGAGACATGGTCCAGCGCCGTGAAGGCGCCGAAGCGCTTGACCAGCCCCGCGACTTCCAGATGCGCGGGCCCGGCCACGCTCTCAGCGGCGGACAAGGCGGAGATAGCGGTTCAGTAGGTCGCGCTGGCGCGCATTGGACCACTCGACCGGGATGTTCTTGATCGGCAGCTGCGCCGGATCCATCGCGCCCGCAGGGGGCGGAACGTCGGTGCGGATCGGCCGGCGGCTGAAGCGCTCGACGATCAGCCGCTGGCCCGCGGCCGAGGCGACGTAGTCGAGCAGCGCGCGCCCGCCTTCGGGGTTGGGGCCGCCGGCCACCAGCGCCATGGCGTCGGCGGCCAGCGTGATGCCCTCCCGCGGGTAGGTGATGCGCACCGGCGCGCCGCCATCGATGAAACGCTGCGCGAAATCCTCGAGCGTCAGGCCGATCGCATATTCGCCCTGCGCCACGCCGCGCGGCACCGCGCCGGAGGAACCGGTGATGACGAAGTTCTCGACCATGCGCTCGAACAGGCGCCAGCCCTCGTCATCGCCGAAATTGTAGACCACCTGCATCATCTGCTGCAGCGCCGAGCCCGAGCGGTCGGCGCCCGCGAAGGCGATCTTGCCCTTCCACTTCGGGTCCGCCAGGGCCGCCCAGGTCGTCGGGATCTCGGCCTCCGGCACCAGGCGCGTATTGACCGCGAGCACGGTGGGGATGGTGACCGAGAAGGGGATGTAGTTCGGGCTGATCTTCAGCGCCGGCATGATCGCCGCGTCGTCGCGCACGGTGTAGCGCGCGAAGACGGCCGGGTTGGCATCCACGGACTCGCCGCCGACCGAGATCACCACATCGGCCAGCGGGCGCGCGCGCTCGGCCAGGATGCGGCGCACCAACTCGCCCGAGCCGGCGGCGACGACCTGCACCTCGCTGCCCGAGGCGGCGCGGAAGCCCGGCGCCAGGGCGGTCACGCCCTCCGAGAAGGCGGTGTAGGCGACCACGTTGCGCGCCTGCGCCTGCGACCGCCCGGCAGCGCCGAACAGGCCGGCAAGAGCAAGGCCCAGGGTTGAGCGACGATGCGCAATCATGATCAGCCTCTCGGATTGTTGTGCTTGGCTTTGGACATAGCCAAGAAACCCCTGCCTTGGCCAGCGACCTTTGGCCAGGGTTCAGGCCGGCACGGTTCCCGGCAGCGGGGCGGCGGCATCGGCCAGCAGGGTGGGGCCGAAGAGTCGCGGGATATCGTTGTGCGGCGCGGCGGTGATGAGCACGCGCCGAGTCGGCCCGGCGAGCCCTTGTCGCGCAAGCCCGCCCGCGAGCCGCCGCGCCGCGCCCTGGTTGGCCTGCGCGGCGATGGCGACCAGGGCGGTGGGGGGTGCGCCGCGCGCCTCGGCGGCGTGGCGGGCGGTGAGCCAGCGCAGCGCGGGGCTTGGGTCGCCATAGAGCGCGTCATGGAAATGCGCCTCATCGATCCGCGCCGCGCTGCCGGCCAGCGCCGCCTGCAACCCGCCGCCGCCGCCCGAATGCGCGGTGAGCACAAGGCGCGTCACCGGCGGCAGGCCAGGGCCAAAGGCGGCCAGTGCCTCGGTCACCACAGCCTCCAGCCCGCCCGGCGTGGCGGTGGCGGGCCAGTCGAAGGCACCCAGGGCGCCCTGGGGGCGGCGCACGGGGCGGCCGCGGATCATCATCGCGACGGTGGGCGGGGCGGCGCCCAGCACCAGGCCGCTGCCATGCAGGCGCGACGCCAGGCGCAGCCCCTCCGGCCCGGCGAAGCCGTGATAGTGCACCACCACGCGCAGCCCCGTGGCGTTGCGGGGCAGGCTGGTCCAGCGCAGCACCGCATCGGGCTCGCCGGGGATGGGATCATGCGCCGCCAGCGCGGCGAGGCGCGGCAGGGTTGCCTCGCCCCCGCCGCGTGACAGCCCGCCGGGCCCGCCTGTGGTGCAGGCGACCAGGGAAGGGAGCGCCAGCAACAGCGCGCGGCGGGCATGTGGCATGGTCCGGCTCAGGCCAGGGTCAGCTGCCGCCAGGCGAGTCGCGCCTGCATCACCAGCGCCGCCGCGAAGTAGTCCGGCGCATTGCCGATGCGCGGCATGGCCGCCGCCTGGCCCCGCGTGCCCAGCGCCGCGCCGCAGAGCCGGGCGATGCCGACGACGCCGGAGG
>Ga0315900_10004547_pt1 | contig 19507 bp, 11 predicted proteins | sample LakEriMetagenome_FD_203521 | JGI IMG/M metagenome (GOLD analysis project Ga0315900, IMG submission 203521) | Freshwater fungal communities from buoy surface, Lake Erie, Ohio, United States - Buoy 12 MA114 | ecosystem: Environmental > Aquatic > Freshwater > Lake > Lake biofilm | place: USA: Lake...
ACGCTCCTTCTCGATGGACTCGGCAGTGGTATTGGGCGGCAGGTCGTTGTCGAAGCGGAGATAGAGCTGCTTGTCGTCATACATCGCGCGGACTTGCGTGGCTGCGGTGGTCGAGCCGAGTGACTGCGGCTGGAGCTTGTCCCATTGGGGTGAATCCATCGTCACAGGTCCTTTCGCGAGGCCTGCGATCATGCGTTTGGCGTTCTGCAACGGAGCGTTGCGCTTGGCGGCGGTGTCCCAGTTGAGGAACGAGTTCTTGTAGGGCTCCTGGTAGCCATCATTCGTGAGCTTCAAATGGTTGGCACTATGACCGGAAGGTGGAAAAAGGGTGACGGGCCAACCCTTGAGCCCATTGCCCTTGGCGACGAATCGATCGATGGCAGCACGCCGGGCATCGAGGGCGTTGAGCAAGCGGTCCAACGACGCTGCGTCGGGCGATATCTGGTAGGCGTTGTAGAGATGGACGGCAGTGACCACGCCTTTGAGGTAGTCGAACTCAGCGCGCACGAGCGCCAGGCGGGTCTTCACTTTGGGACTGGTCTCAGCCTTTTCCGCGAGGGCCAATTGTTTCTCCATGCCTTGAATCAGCTCCACGGGATACAGGAAGGCGATGATCGATTCCGGGGTGGAGAGGTGCTTGTGTCCGCGACCATACATGTCCACAAAGCTCCAGCCATCCTCGCGCGTGGCCATGTAACGCGCATAGATTTCCAGCGAGTTGAAGAGCTGATCATAGAAGCCCATCATCGCGGAAGCCGACTTGCCGAAGGCGGCGCTCACATACTCGATGACGAGGTCCTTCGCGGTGTGCGCGCCAGGTCCATCGAACATGCGGCCCATGGTGTAATACGTCGGACCTTCGAGCCCATAGGCCGTGCCACCGTTACCGTCGCGGGCGATGGAGTGGACCTTGGCCGCCATCAGGCGCTTGGCGGCGTTTTCCACATAAAGCGGCGTCCGCATCGGGAAGTAGCGCGGCATCATGTTAGGGCACCAATAGTAGAGATAGGTGGCGAAGCCCTGCGGAGCGCCAAAGGTCTGCCAAGTGGCCAGCTCGCGATCGCGGGTGCCGGACATGGCGAGTCTCACGTTGGGCGGCAAGGTCTTGAAGGTCTTGGGCAGTGTCTCCGTGATCGCATATACGGTGATGGCGACGTTGCGGTCCGGGTAGGCCTTGTAGGCGCGTTCGGCGAGGTTGCGATGCAGAATCCAGACCTTCTCGCTCCAGTCAGAGCCGGTGCCGTATAGCTTGGTGCAGGCTTCACACTCGCAGCCGCGAAAGCCGTCGGGCTGGCCGATATCCACGGTTTGAAAGCCCATCTTGAAGTGCTTCTCCAGGTCCTGATACAGCAGTTCCTGCACCTCTGGATTGGAAATGCAGAACTGAATCTGCGCCTCGCTGCCTGTGAGTTGACGCTTGCCGCCGAGCAAAGCGAAGCGTTCAGGATGCTCGGCAAAGGCGGCTTCACTGCAAGGGATCGCCCGATGCCAAGTGTGTGCGGCAAAGGTGGCGTCAATGTTTGGGAAACGATTCTGCGCGAGATGATAGAAGCTCACCGTCGGAGGCCAGGTGATGTCATACTCGATGGCCGGCGTGGCTTTGACATCGAGATCCGGAGGCACTGCGATCCTCGGCGTGGGCAGATACTCAATGGTGGGCGTATTGAGCAGATCCACCTTCGCGACAGAGGCCAGCGGGACATAGCCATCCTGCTCAGGGAATAGGAAACGCGTGCCCACATACCGCTGAAGGAAGTCTGTCACAGCCTTTGCGGTGCCGATCCGGTCAAAGCCTGGACCTTTTGGGTTATTCGGTCCCCTGCCTGGCGCGGGTTCATCACGACCCGCGATGATGACGTCACGTCCCACCACCTTGTGGACGTAGCTCCAACCTTTGCATTCCACACCATGGGTGCGCGCGAAAGATGTGGCACCCAGATAGATGGCTGGTTTGGCTTTGTCGCGGGCAGCCTCGGTCACGACCGCGAGTTCAGCACCATTTGCCTTGAAAGCTGTCTGGAGCAAACGCGCGACCTGCTGCATGTCCGCTTCGATCGCGGGTGTCGGGTTGCTGTCCGGCAGAACGATTTGGTAATCGCTCGCCCCCTTGTCTGCCATCACCAGCAACGCCGCGCCGAGTTTGTCCGCGATCTTCTCATTCAAAGCGCGCATCTTGTCGCCCCACACGGGAGCCATTTGCACGAGGTCGGAGGTGTCATAGCGCTCCATGATCTTCTGCGCTTCCTGCGCCTTGCCCTGCTTGAGGAGGAGCGATGCTTCATTGATCGTGGCGCTGATCGGCAGCCAGCCCAAGGACTTGCCTGAGCCCGCATAGGCCTTGGCGTAGGCCTCGAGCGCCAGCGCTTCATTTGCCAGCAGACCGCCGTAAAGCATGCCCAGGTCGTGCCAGTGCTCGCCATTCTTTGACACCTGAGAGATGGCAAACTTCAGTTCCTTCTCAGCCCGCGCACCGTCTTTGAGGGCAACGTAAGCCTTCGCCCGCAAATTGGCCGCCTCAGCAGCCTTCGCTGGCGCATCCTTCCATGCCGCGAGATCCTCGTCCTTGAACTGCGCGATGAGTTCCGTTGACTTATGGAGTTTGGTCAGCTCGCGCATTTTCGTGAGCGTGGCATCCGCGTCGGGACTGGCGGCATGAGCAGCGGCAATCGTGAGTGTGGCGAGAAAGAGAGTGAGCAGCCGTTTCATGTGGGTGTTCATTGGAGTGGGAAAAATTTATGGTTGTGCTTCGAGTTGCAGAGCCTCACGGAACTTGGCCAGTGACTCCTGCTCCTTGCCTTGAGCGGCGTAGATGTGGCCATAGGCGCGCAAGAGCTTGATTCGCCAAGTGTGCGCAAGCTGGCTGAGGTCGCCGTAGGTTTTGAGCACGTCGAGGGCGGCATCTAGCTTCACTTGATCGGTATAAAGCCTCGCGAGTCCGACCGTGGCCGTGAGCGGCTGCCAGCCCAGAGTATTTGTGCCGGAAAGCGTGAGGGCCTCCTTATAGGCGGCGATAGCCTTGGTTTCGTCGTTGAGGTTGTTGATGTAGTTGTCCGCCATCAACAACGCGGCGTCCGGATTGCTGGGTACCAGCTTCCTGGCAGCTGTGAGGTCCGCTTCGGCGCGCGAGCCATCCTTGAGGAACGAATAAATTTGGCCGCGAATCTGCAACGCCTCGCTCGCCTGCCTGGCTTTCTCGGGAGGCCAGGAGGCGAAATCCTCGCCGCCATATTTCTCGATCAGCTCTTTCCCTCTCCGATCCTGAAACATCGCGCGCATCCGGATCACCGTGGAATCTTTGTCCGAGGCGTAGTCGTCGTATCGCCGGGCGACACCGGCCTGTAGCGCATCGCCGTGATGAAAATAGAAGCGATGGCGCAGCGTGATGCTCTGGCCCGCCGCGAGCGTGTAGTCGCCGGAGTGCGAGGCACAGGCAGGGCAATTCGCCCCCTTTGACGGCGCGCAGATGACGGTCTTGTGATCACCGTAGTTTCCCTTGAAGTGATCGGTGCCAAAGCGATTGGCCGTCATCAACCCATACGTCCGCGCATGCCAGTGCGTGGGGAAACGCAGGTTTGAAGGATGATCAAAAAGCGCGATGCCAACGGCCCTGCCGCTCGCATCGGGACCGGAGTAATCCGTCCACTCGGCGCGCTTGCCCCAGGCACCGGCATTCTTGTCGCCACGGCTGTTGATGATGGTTCCCGCGCCTTTGTTCCCCTTCTCATCCTCGACCTTCATCGTGCCCGCCACCCGCACCAGCAGCCCGCCATCACGCTTGTCGCCAAAGACGACCGGCGCATCCGCCGCTTCAAACGTGATGTCGTAATCCATCAGCAGCTCCTTGTTCTCCATCGGCGCAAACACCAGTCGCACCTTCTCGCGCAGCACCAGTTTGCCATCGCCCAGCCATTGGTTCCAAAGCACCAGTTCGTCCGTCTTTCCCGAGGTCATTTTTTCGATCTTCTCCAGCCTCACCTCCGCCGAGTGGCCCGCCTTTTCCTTGCCCGGTGCCCACCAGAAGTTGAAGCCATTCACGTCGCTGTGCGAAAATCGAATCGAGCGATGCCAAGGATGATCCGGATCTTCGCCGGGCATGCCATCCTTCATCGGGTAGTGCCGCGTGACATTCTCTCCATTCGGTCCGATGACGGGATACAAAAACGGCCCCGACCATTCCTTATGCCGCCATTCGGTGAAGACCTGATCACCGACCTTGACCTGAATGCGGTCCGGCAGTTCAGCAATCGAGACATCGCCGCCGCCAAACGCGGCCAGCGGCGCAAGGAGAAGAGCGAGAACGGGGAGAAGGCGATTCATTGAGATTGAGGAAGAATACACCCGCAGCGCCTGGATTTGTGCGAGCCATTCGCCGCCAACAAAGTAAAGTCGTTTACCCTCAGGCTAAAACCATCCCCATGAAAACCGACCTCCGCTTTTTCAAAGAACTCCGCTTCCGCCAGCTCCGCGCCTTGGTGGAGCTGTCACGACAGAAGACCTTCTCCGCCGTGGCCGCCGCGCTGAAGATGTCCGTCGTCTCCGCGTGGCGGCAGGTGCGGGCGCTGGAGGAGGAGTTCGGTGTGCAACTCTTAGACACGCAGGGCCAGCAGGTGGTGCTGACCGAAGACGGACGTCTGCTCGTGGAGATGGCCGAGCCGATGGTCGAGAGCTTCCTGTCGTTGCGCTCGGTCTTCGATGACCGACAAGGCAAAGCCCCGCGCAAACTCACCGTCGCCGCGCCCGCTGGCGTGCTCAATGACACCCTGCCCGATCCCGTGACTCGCTATCGCCGCCAGTTCCCCAACGTCGGCCTCCGCCTCATGGAACGCCCCTCGCGCGGAGCCCTCGCGGCACTGCTGGCCGGACAAGCTGACATTGCCATCATCGGCATGACCGCTGCCGATGAACTCCCGACCTCACTGAGCCTGCACCGGCTCACACGCTATCCCATTCACCTGCTCTGCCCGGCGGATCACGTTTTAGCCACAGCGAAAAAGCTCACCGTGAAACAGATCGCGCAGCATCCGCTGGTGCTCAGCAGTGAGGACACCTCGGACCGCTCGCAGGTCGATCTCACCTTTGCCAATGCCGGCGTGCTCAACCAGCTCAACATCGCCATCAGCGCCTCGCGCGTGCCGATGATCACCAAGTATGTCGCCATGGGCTTCGGAGTCGCCCTGCTGGCCCCAGGTGAAGTGAAGCCGTTGGTGCCCAAGCGCGGCCAGCCAGCACTCACCTGGCGCGATGTCAGCACTCTCTTCGGTCACGAAGACCTCGTGCTCGTCCAACGCAAAGGCCGCTTCGTGCTGCCGCATGTGAAGGTGTTTCGTGAACTGGTGGAACGATCCTTCCAGGTCGTTTGAGCGGACCACTCTACGCCACCCTCTCCAAGGCCGCCGCGATCTCGCTCTCGATCACTGACAGCGGATTGAGCAGCGCGAGCGGATCATCGACCGGCGTCACCTCATTCGTGCTCGGATCCCAGTTCACCGGCCCAAATCGACACGGCGCGGGGTTTCCAGTGAGGATATGCATTCCGGCATCATCTTTGTCGAAGTGCCAGAACTCAAAGGGGAAGGGGATGAAGCCGTGCTTTTCCATCATGGCGGCGATTTCGAGTCGCGTGGCGATAACCTCGGGCGCGACGAAGGGCGAGCGCATGGGCGTGCACTCGCTCATTTCGAGATATGGATAACCGCGCCAGACCTCCGTGCCGTCGTCGCGATTGAAGACCGAGATGTCGATGGCGGAGCCGGACATGTGCGCGCCGATCTTAGGCATGTTCGCCGTGAGCACGATGGCGCGGCGGAACATCATCTCGGGCGATGGAATCTCACCACCGAGTTCCCAGATCGTCTTCTTGAGCACGGTGTCGAAGACCGATGGCTTGCGCACCAACTGCCGCTGCATGTCCAGGGTGCGGAAGCAGTCCTCGATCGTCAAAATCCACCCTCGCTCATTCATCTCGCGACCGATGGTGACGACATCACGCACGAGGCTCTCACGCATGAAATAGACGCGATCCAGTTCACCCGCGATCTTGCTGGTCGAGAACAGCATCTCCACTCCACCGTCCGAAACAGCATCCCGCAATGACGCAAATCTCTCGCCACACTCGTTCACCGGAAAGGCGATGAGCTTCTCCACGATGGCATAGCCCGCTTCCATTTGTTCGGTCCAATACGCACGGCGTGCGGCTTCGTTGTTGGTGGAGGTCATCATTGTGGTTTCGGAATTGAAGTGGGCTATTTGAGCGAATCGAGATACTCGAGCAGGTCGGCGGCTTCCTGGGCGGTGAGGGTTTGCAGGAGGCCATCGGGCATCGTGGAGACGGGGGTAGTGATGGTCTTGGCGATTTGGGTGGTGGCGATTTTTTCGGTGAGGCCACCAGCCATTTTGAGTGTCAGTTCGGTGTCGCTGCGGGCGGTGATGAAGCCGGCTTTGCTGTCACCGGTCTTGAGTTCGATGGTGGTGAGTTGCCATTGCGGCTCGATGACCTTCGACGGGGTGAGGATCTGCTCCAGCATGGCTGCGCGGTTCCACTTGGTGCCGATGTGGCTGAGGTCGGGACCGAAGTCGGTGCCGACTCCGTTGGCGCGATGACAGGCGATGCAGATGCCTGAGAACAAGGTCTTGCCGCGTGTCGCATCGCCTGTCAAGGCAAGCAAAGTGGCGGGTTTGATGTCGGGGCCGAGGACTTTGCGGCGTTGGGATTCGGGGAGGAATCGCTCGAACAAATCGCGGCGCAGCGGCTCGGTGAGGACGCTGCCTTTGGCGATGGCTTGGGTGCGGATGTCGGCGCTGAGTTTGTCGTCGAGGATGGCGAGGAGCACGCTGAGTGCGCCGCTGTTGGTGGCGAGTAGTTGGTCGAGTTGCGTGCTGTCGCCTGCTTTGAGTTGGGTGACCGCTTGTTCTTCGGCTTGGCGCTGCGAGATGGTGGCGGCGGTGAGGTCGGGTGCCTTGTTGCCCATGCTGGCGATCCAATCGCGCACGACGAGCAGTCCGCGATCATCGACAAGGTGACTGCCGAGGTAAGGCATGTGACCGCGACCCGCAGTAGCCATGCGATAGAGCAGCACACTGCGCGCGGGATCACCGCTGGCGATGACGCGCGCATCGGGAAGGCCGAGATCGCCTTGCACGGGTTTGGCGTCGATGAGTCTGGCGTCTTTGAGCGGCGCATTGATGTTCATGAAACTGGGCACACCACCGCCGCTGTTGAAACGATGACAGACGCTGCAATTGACGTGCAGGTAACTGCGTGCGCGGACCTCCACACTGCCCACGGTGCCATGTGGATCGGCGAGTCGCGGCTCTGCGGGCGTGAGGCCGAGGCGTATGAAGGCATCGAGTTGATCGCCTTTGTCCTGCGGCGTCGTGCGGTCGAGTTGCAGTGCGCTGAAGCCTTGTGCGAAATCATTCATCAGCGTGTGACAGCGGGCGCATTCACTGCGGCTGTAGAAGCGCCAGCGCTGTTGCATCACGCCGCCCGGCGCGGCTTTGTCCTTCACGGTGAACGTCGTTTCGTCGCCTTGTTTCGGCACGAGTTCGGCGTCGGTTTGTTCGGCGTTCCACCGATAGCTATAGGTGCCCCAGAGGCTGCCGTCGTAGTGCAGGATCTGTGTTTCAATCCTGCGACGTGTGGCGGGATTGCCACGTTCCATGTCGAGCGAGTAAGTCTTTGCGAGCACGGCTCCCGCAGGGAATCCCCAGTGGCCACGCAGCACCACGCCCTTGGATTCACTGGCGACGGTGACGCCGGATTGATCTGAAAATGCAGCCCAGCGTTGCGCGACCGCGTGATCGGCCCAGCGCGGCGCATTGATCTCATACGGCAGCACACCGGGCGCGAGTGATTGCTTTAGCGTATCGGTAAAGAGTCCGGTTTCGCTGAGCTTTCGCGGAAAGTCGGAGTTCTTCCCGGAGCGCGGATTTCTCGCTAGTCGCCACAGGCCGCCGCCGCTGTGGTCTGCAATGATCAACTCACCCTCCTGATCGATGCCGAAGCCCGCTGGCATGAGCGAGCTGCGCGCCAGTTCGCGATGCTCGGTGACCTTTTCGCCTTCATTGCGCAGCGACCAGAAGGTGCCCATCTGCCAGTCACCGTAGAGATACGCGCCCTTCAACTCAGGCAGCTTTTCGCCGTGATAAAACTCGCCGCCGGTGATGCTCGCCGCTTCTTCATGCGAATGCGCGACGAGCGGCGGCAGGATCGGCGATGGGCCGCGCAGGCGATCCGGCCGCACGTCTTGCTTGCTCCCCTCGGTAATGCTCCAGCCGTAGTTGCCACCGCGCTGGATGCGATAAATCATCTCCCACAACTCCCAGCCGACATCGCCCACGAACAGCTCCTCATTCTTCGGATTGAAACTCATGCGCCAAGGATTGCGCAGCCCGTAGGCCCACACTTCACCGCGCGCTTTCGGCCCACCGACGAAAGGATTGTCCATCGGGATGCTATAAGCGCGACCTGCCTCGGGATGATCCACGTCAATGCGCAGCACGCTCGATAGCAAGTCGCTGATGTCCTGCCCAGTGACGAAGCTATCCGGCGGGTCCGGCCTCGTGGCGTCGCCCGTGGAAATGTAGAGCATGCCATCGGGACCGAAGCGCAGATTGCCGCCATTGTGACCTCCGGCGCGCCAGGAGATGATGACCTTGGCACTGCTGAGATCGACTTTCGGCGGTGATTCATCAGTCACACGGAAGCGCACGATGCGAGTGCCGTTCTCGCGATTGCCCGCACCCTTGAGATCGAAATTGGCCCATGTGAAGACGAAGCGATTCTCCGTGAAGCGCGGATGAAACGTGAGCGCATACGAGGACGTGATCTCCGGATCAAAGGCCGCGAGTTCGCCGAAGAGATCCGCTTTCTCGACACTCGCACCCGGAACGAATGAAAGCATCCGCCCGCCTTCCTCCAGCACCACCAGTCTGTCACTGCCGGGCAGTGATTTGATGTCGAGCGGATTCTTGAAAGTAAGCCTAGGGTAAAGACGCTCGACCACATAAGGCGGCGGCGGCTCCGGCGTGCCTTGGATGCGCGAGGTCGTCCACGGCACGCGCTCCTGCGCGAAGGCCGCGAGGCAAGTCAGGTGAAGGATGAGGAGGTAACGCATGGGTGGCTTTGGTTTTGGAAGGAAAAAAAGTGAAATCCATTTTTCTACCTGAAAATCCTTTTGCCTTGTTTCAGGACTCCCCGTCCCGTCACTCCATCCAGCGGAGGCACGAGGCCATCGGCACCTCGACGGGGGTTCCGTGGGGCGTGATGCTGCCGCTGGCGGAATCGATTTTGAATACGACGACGTTGTTGCCGGGCATGTTGGCACACAGCAGCCAGCGGCCGTCCGGACTGATAAGGAGGTTTTGCGGGCACGCAGGGCGGTGTCGAAGTCTGTGCCTGGCTCGGCTCCCTTCAGGTCATGCCGTTTCATGAACTCGCGCCATGCGGCCACATCATGCAGGCCGTTGGCGGCCGCCTGTGGCGCGTCCTTGCGCTTCTTCCACGTGGTGATCGACTGGCGCGTCGCTCCGAGGAATTCGGCCAGTTCAACGAAGTTGCGGGCGAAGGCTGGGCCGGTTCCACCCGCCGTGCTGCTGGCGAGATTTTGAAGCATGGAGCGCTCCGTCCGGGTCAGCTTGCCACCTTTGTGAACACGTTGAACGAGGTTGGCGAGATCCTTGTTGAGGAGCTTGCGGGCGAGGTCGGGCGGGAGCGAGGATTCCATGCTCCGCAGGCTGCGGAGTCAATTCAGCGGACCTCAATCACACGATCAACCTTAGGATCGAAATACTCTGCGCCGCCGGTAAAGACCGTCAGTTTGCCTTCGCGATGCACGCCCTCACCGTGGGTATGGCCGCAAAAAACGGTGAGCTTCGTGTTCGGGAACTCGATGCAGGATTTGCGCAACAACCGGCCCAGTGTTGGATTGCAGAAGTGCGGAAGAAACTCCGCGTCCGACTGCTTGCCTTCGTGCCATGTTGCTTCGGGCAATGGTGGAACGTGGGTCAATACGATCACGTTCGGATAGTTCGCCATCGCCTCGTTCAAACTGGCTGCAACCGTAGATGCGAACTCATCTGCCAGTTCGCGCATCTTCAGCCATCGCATTTGGCTTGGGAGCACCGCAAGATCACGGATGAAGCGGGAGTCATTGAGTTCCACCTCGGAGGCGGAGCCTGCACCAGCGGTTCCGTCTGCCCAACCATCCACACCCAGCAATGCCGTGGTCGGGCTCAGTTCCACCAATTCATTGCCGGTGAGCCGGTGCAGATGTGGATGTGGGGCGGTGGCTTGCTTAACAATGTCCTCGATTGAGGCGAACGACGAATGGTAGCGGTCGTGATTGCCCAGCAGTACGAAGACAGGTTTGGTGATGGTGTTTCCGATGCGTTGGAGATCCCGTTCAAGATTGCTGCCATCGGAGATGTCTCCTGTGATGGCGAAGGCATCCGCCTCCATAGCGGCGACACGTTCAATGAATCCCTGTCGTGCAGCGGGTTTCAGAAAATTCAAATGCCAGTCGGTGCCCCAGGCAAGCTTGCTGACAGGAATGTTGAGCTTTTTCATCGTCTGTGTGGCGTCACGTCTTACCTTTTTGCAGCAGTCACTCCGATCAGCTTCATCAGTGCTACGACGGCATAGCCACGAGGCGTGGCCCGTTCCTGCTCCCAGTTCTCCAGCGTGCGTTTGCTGATGCCGAGGAACTCTGCCGCATCGCGCTGGCTGAACGATTTGCGTTCACGCCATGCCTGGAGAGCGCGGGCAAATTTTCTTGGAGTCACCCCTTTGGGCAGTTTCATGGCAGCCATACGCAAGTCACGCATAGCCACGGTTTGACGTCAACCACGTTGACACTCCTGCCGGAGCGTGAGCATTCCCATTTACTGCGCCCATACGCGCGTGATTGATCCCAACATCCTGAAGCCCAATCCGGCGAATCCAAACCGGCACAGTGCGCATCAGATCCAACTACTCGCCTCGATCATTCAGGAGCAGGGCTGGCGCAATCCCATCACTCTGTCCAAGCGAAGCGGCCTCATTGTGCGTGGACATGGCCGGCTGGAGGCCGCGCTGCTCATCGGCTGTGACGTCGTGCCGGTCGATGAACAGGACTACGCCACCGAAGCCGAGGAACTGGCCGACCTTCTGGCGGACAATCGCCTCGCGGAACTGGCCGAACTCGATGAAGATGAACTCAAGCGCCTGCTCAAATCCATCCAGGAGAGCGATCCCGCCTTCGATCTCGAACTCACCGGCTTTGCCGAGGATGAAATTCGCAAGCTGTTCGACGCCGAAGACCCTGCGGAGGATTTGGAAATCATCCCGCGCATGGAATGCCAGGCTTTCGAGCACCACGACTACCTCGTCTTCATGTTCCATGATCTGCGCGACTGGATGCAGGTTCTGCAGCTCATGGGCGTGCGCGAAGTGGACTACTCCATCACACGAACCACCAAAAAACTCGGCATCGGCCGCGTCCTCCATGGAAAACGCCTCATCCAACTCTGCCAACGGGCCGCAATGGCCGGAACTCCAACCGCTGAGCCTGCGCCTGGTCATCCTGAGCCGCAGCCGCGCGCGAACGATGACCAGCCACAAACTGTTCCCGAGCGCCACGCTGCTCGTGCCCGAAAGTGAGCTTGAGCAGTATGCGCACATCCCGCTGGAGAAGGCCACGGTGCCCGATGCGGTGATGGGCATCTCCTCGTTGCGCAACTGGGTGCTCAAGCACTTCAAGGAGGACGCCATCATCATGCTCGATGACGACATCAGCGCCTGCGTTTGCATGGTGTCTCTGCGCTGTCGCAAGCTCTCCATTGAGGAGACCGTGCAAATGCTCTCCAACTCGGCCTACAACGCACGCGGTGCCGAAGCCCGTCTGTTTGGCTGGCATCAGCGCAGTGATCCACGCCTGCTGCAACGCAACGATCCCTTTGGCGTGAACCATTGGGTTGGCGGAGCGGTTGGAGTGGTGCGTGATGCGAATGGCGGCGTTCCCAAGTGGGACGAACTTCTCAAGTGCAAGTGTGACATCGACGCCACGCTTCAGGAGCTTCTCGATAATCGCCTGGTCTGGAAAGAGCCTCCGGTTTTCGTGGTTGTTCGTAGTGTGTTGATTGTGTGCATGTTTGTTCATGCACGCGAAAAAATTTATAGCATGGAAATGCACAGGAGTGAAACTTTTTGTCATGCATTTGTCATGCTTAAGTAGCCAGAGAGCTGCAACGGGCTGCCCATGAAGGGGGTGACTCGGTCGCCATCGCGGATCTCTTCCGCGACAGTGCCAACTATGCTTGTCATGAGTGGCGGCGATCAATACGGCCACACCGCCACCGTGCTGGCCGATACTAAAGGCAAGGCCCCCGGTCACCTAGATCACTATTTGTGATCCTCGACCCACGGTCCCGCCTGCACCCAAAGGCGGGACCGCTCATGCTGCCTCCGCATCTCTATCTCTTTATCCCGGCGTCGATCGCAAAAGCCGGGATGGAGTAGGTACAAGCGTACGTTGTTGGTGCATTTTTTAGCTGCGCAAGTAAGGCAATATCTTGAACAGGTGCATCAACACGACTCATGCTGGGAGCTTGGATGCGAATCCGGCGAAGTAGCATGGGACGCAGGATGTGTTGAAGTGGGAGATTGCGAAGGTGAGGCAGGCCAAGGCGGAGGACTCGGGGGAGAAGGGGACGAGCCGGAGGATTAGGTTTCAGCCGATTTGATCGGCGGAGAAATTGTTTTTTGGTCCCGGGGCGAGGTGACGAATTGGTGAGCAAGTTGACGCGGCGGCGGGCCGTAGGTTGCGCCGTGCGTTTTCTTCTTCCGCTTTGCCTGCTCGTCGCCACACCGCTCACTGCGGTGGATTATGTGCGTGACGTGCTGCCTCTGATGAGCCGCTTCGGTTGCAACGGCTCCGCCTGCCACGGCAAGGCGGACGGGCAGAATGGATTCAAGATTTCCATCTTCGGCGCGGACCCCGCCGCCGATCATGAAGCGATAACGCGTCAGTCGCGTGGTCGTCGCATCATGCCGACCGCGCCGGAACACAGCTTGCTGCTGCGCAAGGCCGCTGGCGAGGTGCCTCACGCTGGCGGCTCGCGCATGAAGACGGGTTCGCGCGAATACTCGATCCTGCGCGACTGGGTGGCCCAAGGTGCGCCGTTTGCGACCGAGGGCCGTGCGGAGATCACCACGCTCATCGTGGAGCCGGTCGAGCGCGTGATGGCTTTCGGCCAAAAACAGCCGCTGCGCGTCAAAGCCGTGCTCAGCAACGGCACAGAGCAAGATGTGACCTGGCTGACACAATTTCAGTCGAACGACAACGCCATCGCAGAGGTTAGCGAGCGTGGTGAGGTCACAACCGGTAGCGCCGTGGGCCAAGCGGCCGTCATGGCGCGCTACCTTGGCCGCATCGCTATTTTTCATGCCATCGTGCCGCGTCCAGGTGAAGCAGTGGCGGCCAACGCGGAGACTTTCAATGATCTCGACGAGCATGTGCAGGCCAAGTTGCGCAAAATGAACCTGCAGGCCTCTGCCGTGGCAGACGACGCGACTTTCCTGCGTCGTGTCACGCTCGACCTCATTGGCCGCCTGCCGACGGTGAATGAAGCACGTGCCTTTTTGCAAAACACGGCGATGGACAAACGCGCGCGCCTTGTCGATGCGCTGCTCGAGATGCCACAGTTCGCCGACTTTTGGGCGCTGAAGTGGGCGGACCTGCTGCGCGTGGACCGTCTCGTTCTCGACCACCATGCCGCGCATGATTACCACGCGTGGATTCGCGCCGCCGTGGCCGAAAACCGGCCGCTGGATGTCTTCGCGCGCGAGTTGATCACCGCGCAGGGACCGTTGGAGGAGCAGCCGGCCGGTTACTTCTTCAAAGTGGCGAAAAAACCGGGCGAAATGGCCGCGTCGCTCTCGCAGGTGTTCCTCGGCGTGCGTATCACCTGCGCGGAGTGCCACCAGCACCCGACCGACCGCTGGACACAGCGCGACTACCACGGCATGCGCGCGTTTTTTGAGCAGGTGAGCTACAAAAAGGCCGGTGGCGGCGAGGCTCTCATCATCCAGGGCGATCCGCAGGTGAAACACCCGCGCACCAAGGAGCCGGTGCAGCCCTACGCGCTCGGCACCACGATGCCGAACAACGCGCCGGAGGGCGATCGCCGTGCCTCGCTCGCGCAGTGGCTGACCGCGCCGGAGAATCCGTGGTTCGCACGTAACATGGCGAACCGCCTGTGGGCGCACTTCATGGGCCGCGGCGTCGTCGAGCCAGTGGATGACTTCCGCGCGACGAATCCGCCGAGCAATCCCGCGCTGCTCGATGCGCTGACGAAACACCTCGTCGCGAGCAAGTTCGACGCACGCGCTCTCATCCGCCTCATCACCGCCTCGCGCACCTACCAGCTCAGCGCCACGCCGAATGCCACGAACGCGAGCGACGCGCAGAATTTCAGCCGCGCCGTCTTCCGCCGCATGCCTGCGGAGTCGCTGCTCGATGCCGTGTGCGATGTGACCGGCGTGCCGGAAAAATTCCTCGGCGTGCCGGCGCAAACGCGTGCCGTGGAGCTGTGGGACAGCCAGCAGCAGCACTATTTTCTCAAACTCTTCGGCCGTCCCGCGCGCACCACGCCCTGCGTGTGCGAGCGCAGCACCGGCGCCAGCATCAGCCAGGCGCTGCATTTGATGAACTCGCCGAATCTGCAAAACAAACTAACCCACGCTGGCGGCCGCATCACCCGGCTCGCCTCCATGACCGACGCGCAAGTCATCGAGGAGCTCTGGCTTGCCTGCTTCAGTCGCTTCCCGGATGAAAAGGAGCGCCAGGACGCGATGGAGCACATTTCCACGCGCCATGACCGCCGCCGCCAGTCCATCGAAGACCTCGCCTGGTCGCTGATGAACACGACGGAGTTTGTCTTCAATCACTGAGCCGGACAAAGAAGCCGCCCGGCCGCCGTATTAGCTCGCCATGAACACCACACCCTTCTGCGACGGCCTTTCACGGCGCAGCTTTCTGCGCGTCGGCGCGGCGGGCACGCTGGGGGCGAATTTTTCGCTCGGCGGTCTGCTGCGGGCGGAGTCGGCGGTGAAAACGGCCGCGCGTGGTGATGTGTCGTTCATCTTTGTCTTCCTGCGCGGCGGGCTGAGCACGATCGACACCTTCGACATGAAGCCAGACGCGCCGGACACCATCCGCGGCGAGTTCAAGCCCGTGCGCACGAAGGTACCCGGCATTCACATTTGCGATCAACTGCCGCGCATCGGCGGCGTGATGGACCAGTTCTCGCTCATCCGCAGCTTCACGCATCAAAACGCCGGCCATGGCCACGCGGATCACTACATGATGACCGGCTACCACCCCACGCCGGCCTTCAACGGCAATCTCACGCCGAACAACGAGCACCCGTGCATGGGCAGCGTCATTGCCAGCAAGCTCGGCGCGCGCGGCAGCATCCCGCCCTACATCTGCCTGCCCACGCATCATCCCAGCGCCGGCAGCGCCTACCTCGGGCCGGATGCCGCGCCCTTCACCATCGAGGCCGATCCGAACTCCCCCGGCTTCGCGGTGCCGGACCTCATGCCGCCGCTGAACATCGACGCGCAGCGCCTCGACGACCGCCGCAGCCTGCTGGGCCGGGTGGATCGCTTTCAAAGCAGCATCGAGCAAAAGGCGAACGCCGCCGCGCTTGATCTCGGCGTGTTCAGCCAGCGCGCGGTCGCGCTGATGACCAGCAAGGAGGCAAAGCGCGCCTTTGACCTGCAAGCCGAGGACAAAAGGCTGCGCGATGCCTACGGCCGCAACACGCTCGGCCAGAGCTGCCTCATGGCGCGTCGTCTTGTCGAGTCCGGTGTGCGCTGCGTCACCATCGAACATCAAAACTGGGACACGCACTACGGCCAGTTCCCCACGCTCAAAGACGACCTGCTGCCAAAGCTCGACGCGGCCATCTCCACGCTCTTCACCGACCTGCGCCAGCGCGGCATGCTGAAAAAGACGCTCGTCGTCATCACCGGCGAGTTTGGCCGCACGCCGAAGATTTCCAAAGAAGGCGGTCGCGACCACTGGAGCCGCTGTTTCACCGTCGCGCTCGGCGGTGGCGGCATCCAGGGCGGCCGCGTTGTCGGCAAGAGCGACAAAATCGCCTCCGATCCCGCGGACAACCCCTACGGCCCTGAGGACCTGTGCGCCACGGTCTATTCATTGCTCGGCATTTCACCGCATGATGAAATGCACACGCCCGAAGGTCGTCCCGTGATGCTCACCAACAATGGCCGCGTCATCAAAGAGCTGATCTGATGCGCACGCTGCTATTCATCGCGTCCTCCTTCGCGATGACGCTCCACGCCGAGCCGCCGGGTACCTCGCACATCTTTCCAGCCGGCGGGCAGCGGGGAACGGTGGTGAACGCGCGCATCGGCGGCTTCTATTTTCACGGACGCGCGGCCTTCGTGATGAACGACGCGAAGATCAACGCACCGCGCGAGGTGCGCGAAGTCGAGACCTTCTGGATCGAGGGGCCGATGATAACCAAACCGGCTTCGCAGAAGGGCGAGGATTACCCGCGTGATCATGCCGTGACGCTGCAAATCGCGGCGGACGCGCCGCCGGGCACGCGCTACTGGCACTGTACCACCTCGCAGGGCAGCACGCCGACGCTGCGCTTCATCGTGGGTGAGCTGCCGGAGCTCGTGGAGCAGGAAATCGACGGCGCGCCGGTCCCGCAGCAGGTAAAATGGCCGCTGACGATCAATGGCCGCGTCTTCCCGCGCGAGGATGTCGATCTGTGGACCTTCCACGCCAAAAAGGGCCAGCACATCGAGTGCGCGCTCGTTTCGCGCGGTCTCGGTTTGCCGCTGGATGGCATGATGGAGGTGCGCGGGCCGGATGGCCGTGTTTTGCCAAACGTGAAGCGCACGACTGACGCGGCGCACGATCCGAAACTGAGCTTCACGGCCGCGGGAGCCGGTTTGCACACGCTGAAGCTTCACGACGCCGGTTTCGACGGCGGGCCGCATTTTGTGTATCGACTGACGATTCAGGCCGCGGAGGCCGAAAAGGCCGTCGCGGATGAAAAACCGGGTCTGGTGAGCCTTCCGGCCGAATTTGGCGGTGTGATCGCCCAACCGGGCAAGAGCGATGTTTGGAGCGTGATGCTAAAAAAAGGCGAAACGCTGGCCCTGGACCTCAGCGCGGCCCAAAACGGCAGCCGGCTCGACAGCGTGATCGTGCTCGGCAACGCGCAGGGCGTCGAACTCACGCGCAACGACGATCGCAACGAGTCCAGCCCGGATTCGCGGCTGCGCTTCACCGCGAAAAATGATGGCGAACACCGCATCACGATAAGCGACCGCTTTGCGACACGCGGCGGGCCGGATTTTCATTACCGTGTGAAGGCCGCGTTGGTCGAGGCGGATGATTTTGAGCTAACGCTCGCCAGCGACGTGGTGAACATTACACGCCAGACCGAGGTGGAGGCCGCAGATCCCGAGTTTGGCAAAAAGCAGCCGCCGAAAGGCAGCGCGCTGAAGGTGAACCTGCTGCCCGTCGGCAACTTTGCTGCTGAGGTCAAATTGAGCGTCGAAGGACTGCCCGCAGGCGTCACTCTCGACAAGGACAAGATCGGCGCGAAGCAAAAGTTCACCGACTTGCGCTTCATCGCGCCGCCGCGCACGAAGGCGCAGGTGGCGGATATCGTGATCAAAGGCACGGCGAAGATCGGCGAGCGCGAAATCACCCGCACGGCGGTGTTTCCGATGCTCGCAGGCGAGGCGGCGGTCACGCAGGTGCGTCTCGGCATCGCTCCGCCTGCGCCGTTTCGCCATGTGGGCGAGTACTGGGTGACGAACGACCAACCGGCCGGCACGACGATGAGCAAGACCTTCCAACTCGTGCGCGATCACTTCGACGGGCCGATCACCGTGAGCCTCGCCGACCGCCAGGGCCGCTGCCTGCAAGCGGCGAGCGCCAAACCGATGATCATTCCGCCCGGCGCGAGCGAGTTCACCTACAGCGTGCTATTTCCACCCGAGCTCGAACTCGGCCGCACGAACCGCCAGCAACTGATGCTCGTGGCCGAGATCACCGACTTCGATGGCTCGAAGCACACGGTGAGTCACACAAGCTTTGAGCAGAACGAGCAGATGATCAGCGTCGTGTCGGAGGGCATGCTGAAACTCATTCCCACCAACACTTCCCATGCCTCAGTCCCGGAAACCGAAATCAGCGTGCCCTTCACGCTGCGTCGTGATGCGCGTCTCGCGAACCGGCCCGTGCGTGTCTCGCTGCAAGTGCCGACTCACATGAGCGGCGTCAGCGCGGAGCCCGTAGATGCCGCTAGTAGCCGCATCGTGCTGCGTTTCGGCAAAACCCTCGGCCCCTTCAACATGCCCCTGACCTTGCTGGCCGAAACCAGTGACGGCAGCGCTCCCCCGCACGCCGCTGCGGCCAAAATCGAACTGGTGGCACCGGTCCACGCTGCCGAATGATTTCTCCGTGTCGTACCCGCTTCATCGTCCCCGCTGGTATCTGTACGGTCGTAGCCTTGGCGGATTTTGTGCGCAATGGTGTGGGCTGCAAGAAATTGCTTTTGAGTGTGTCTGGTCGTTGGTCCCTGGACGTGGCGCGTGGACAGGTGGAGGGGGGCTGTCCCATGGTCTAAGGACAGGAAAGTAACATCGCGTGGGCTTTGATTTCACGCCTGGCCATGCGGGGCGAATTCGGCATAATGGCGGCTGACTGTCGCTTGGGCTGATTGCAGAGTGGTGGTGGGTTCGTATGACTTGAAGTCATGTCCACACACTTCCTCCGATTCCTCTTCGCCAGTTTAGTCCTTTTCGCTAGCCATGCGGCGGCCCAGGAAACTCCCGTCTCTCTCGATGGCGTGACCCTCGGTCACGTTCCTGCCCGCTATCGCGTGGAGATGAAATGGGCCAAGGCAGATCCCTCGGTCGCTCCGGTGATCAATTCGCATGCGCTGGCTGAGGGGCGCGACGGGCGCATCTACCTCGTCACTGATCATCCGCAGAATGACTTCATCGTGTTCGAGAAGGATGGTCGCTATGTGCGGTCGATCAGCAAGGGGCTCGGAGGTGGACATGGACTGGAGATTTTCGAAAAGGAAGGAGTGGAATACCTGCTGCACATCGACTGCGGCTGGCACTTTGCGGCGGAGGGATGGAATCCGAAGGCCGGTCAAGGACGCGTCACCCTGTTGACCACCACGGGGGACGTGGTGCGGAAGTTTTCCACACCGCAGGAGCTCGGCATCAACGAAGGAAAATTTATGCCTTGTGACGCGGCCTACACGCCCAGTGGCACGCTGCTGATCGCGGACGGTTACGGATCGAACTTCATCTATGAGTTCACGCTGGAGGGAAATCTCATCAAGAAATGGGGTGGGCCCACGAAGGACGCCGCGAATCTCAGCAACGCGCACGGTATCTCCATCGATGCGTCTGATCCTCGCGGTCCGCTCGTGTGGGTGCCATCACGCAGCCAGAGCCAGA
>Ga0315900_10004550_pt1 | contig 19499 bp, 23 predicted proteins | sample LakEriMetagenome_FD_203521 | JGI IMG/M metagenome (GOLD analysis project Ga0315900, IMG submission 203521) | Freshwater fungal communities from buoy surface, Lake Erie, Ohio, United States - Buoy 12 MA114 | ecosystem: Environmental > Aquatic > Freshwater > Lake > Lake biofilm | place: USA: Lake...
GGGTAGCCAAGTGCGGAATGGATAACCGCTGAAGGCATCTAAGCGGGAAACCAGCCTCAAAACCAGGTCTCCCTAAGGGCCGTGCAAGACCAGCACGTCGATAGGCCGCACGTATAAGTGGGGTAACCCACTCAGCTAAGCGGTACTAATCACCCGATAGAACTACATATCCAAAGTCCACCGCAACGAACTTCCCTCAAAAAGAAGTTCACCGCGCACAGCGCCAAATTACGCAACAACACAACACACCCATTCAACACTTCACCATAACATGATCCTGTACGGTGGCTCGGTGGCTATCGCGGTGTTGCAACACCCGTTCCCATCCCGAACACGGCCGTGAAACACACCTGCGCCCATGGTACTGCGTCTCAAGACGCGGGAGAGTCGGTCGCCGCCGAGCCACCATACAGGATCATACAAAACACATCACCCAACGCGGGGTGGAGCAGCCCGGTAGCTCGTCAGGCTCATAACCTGAAGGTCACAGGTTCAAATCCTGTCCCCGCATCCAAATTCGCACGCTAAATCAAAAGGTTAGCGGGGTCTGTGCTTCCAAGACCCGGAAGCGAAACAAATCCTGGAAGCACTGCGGAAGCAAGAGGGCGCGAAGTCCTTCTAATCGCAGCGCAAACGGATGGCGCCGGGGCAAGGCGGAAGTCGGCACGTCACGTGGCACGCTCCCTGGCCGTCAGCGGAGCCGGTCGAGAAGCAAGTCGACCATTTCCCTGTCCGTGTGCGCGACAATGTCGAGTGGGCGATTCTCCCCTCGCATGAGCGCGATCAGCAGGCAGGCCGTAAAAGGCCAGAAGGACGAACCGTCCGGGAGAGTGTAGCCGTTTATCATCGCGGTCAGCCGTTCGGCGATCGGAGGGTACTGGCGGTTACCCCAATGTGCGTGGGTTGGTGTCATCGCGTGGATGATCACCGCAGCAAGAGCTATCCCCATCGCGCGCTTCTGCTGGACCTCTGCGAATTTGTGACCGTGCTCCTTTGCGTAGGCGTCGGCGCCACTCGTCATGAAGTCGCGGGCATAGGTATCGCAGGCGATTTCCTCTTCAGGCAGCGTGGTTGGCGCGCTCTTTTCTGCACAAAATATGACGTGTTGGAACTCGTGCAGCAGCGCGAAGGCTAGGCCAAGCGAGACGAGATCAAATGCTGCCTTGTGCTGGACGTCGCCCAGGCTTTCGCGGTCGGCGGTCGGCTCGGGCACGTCTACCGGCCAGGAAATGTCGGATGTCTGCTCGGCTGTGATAAGCGTGTGGGCGATGCCGATGCGCTGCTTGAAATCGAATTCGTAATGGCCTCGTTCAGTATCGATGCTGAGGGCTTGGTCGAGCGGCACCCCGCTCGACGTTGCCACTACTAAGGCCGGCGAATAGACCTCGATGGCGCGCCATGCGCTAAAGCCGAGCAGCCAGAAAAAGTCGATCGTCTTCGTGTCGAACTGGATGCGCTGGTCATCGGCGTTCATTGTCACGCCTGTGGTGCTCGCCGCGACTTCCACCGCATGACCGTACTGTTTCCACAGGCTGCTGATCTTGTCGGCGCGCTCGGGCACAGCACCCCGAAGGAGATGCAGAACGATGGTTCGGTCGGAGGGGTTGGTCGCCATGGTCAGCGACGACCTTGTGTTGGATTGCCTCTTGCTGGCAGAGCGAACCCAAGCCATCGCATGCTCACTACGTTACCTCAATTTCTTTCGTAGGGTGCCAAAGGGGAAAACTATTGCGCACCCCACGCGCCGTCCCTTCGTTGGTAAACAAGTGGGGATTGCACGCAATCCAAGCCCCCTGCGAAAGCCCACCATTAACGTAGCGATCTTCTGCGACGAACATGATTGCGTGGAGCCTTTCGCGTGCTGTCGCCGCAAATCGCATCCGATTATCCGGATGCCATACTCCCCGCAGCGGGACCTGTTGGTTATTCTTGTCTAGCCAATGCTTGCGATACTCCATAGGAACAGCCTCGGCGCCATAGGCAATCTGCTTCCAGTCCATGATGTCACCCCCACCGAGGTGCCCACGCATATCGACGACAACGACGTGATATTTCTCTGGCGAAGGAACCGGAAACTTTATCGGTACGGTGCCGTCATGCAGCTTCTCGCCAATCTTCTGTACCACAAGCAATGCTTCGCCCTCTTCGCTTCGGCGGCGTTCCTCCATAGATTGCGAAGCATTGGGCGACGAAAGTGTGGTCCCGTAGCATGGGCCGGAGTGAAAGGTTGCTTCGTTAACGGCATCACTCAGTCCGATGCTTACGACCTCCACCAACCATTCCGGTTGCCCCCCGAGTCGAAAGTCGACGCTACTGTCGCCTACTTCGGCACAGTACTCATACTCGACCGCCGTGATCGCTGCTTTTGCGAGAGCGTATGCCACGCGTGCCTCGAACAGGAGCGGCTTGTTCTTGTAGGTGAGTCCCCCGCGGCGTCCAATTTCCCGGACCAGCGCCCCAGCCCAGGGAATGGACTCAAGGTACGCCAACACTTCCTGAGTAAACTCAGCTTCGCTTTGGGTCAGAATCTCGCTCCAATCCATGACAGCGGCGGCCCAGTCGTTATCAGTTGCGTCTATCGGATGTTGATCCTGTACGCTAGGTAGCGTATCAATTCGCTGATCCGCGAAAAAGCGTATCGGCGCAATGAGGGAAATCTAGATGGGACAGCCATGTCAGCCCAAGCCATGACATTCGGCCAAGCGATTGCGAAGGCCCGGAAAGCTAAGGGGTTGAATCAGAAGGAGCTCGCCGCGCTAGTGGTAAAGGACGAAGAGGGTGGGGCGATCTCGCCGCAATACCTGAATGACATCGAGCATGATCGTCGCAGCCCGACATCGGATCATCTGATCAAGCAGTTCGCCAAGGTGCTCGGAGAAGACGAAGGGTATCTTTTCGTTCTGGCAGGCAAGATCCCCGACGATCTCCGCAAGAAGGCAAAGGATCGCGATCAAATCGTCGCCGGGTTCGCCAATTTCCGGAAAACATTTACGAAATAGCAATGGGGCCCGCGATGGTGAAGATGGTTCCGGACACGACTCGTCGCTTCGCCAAGCGGCCCCATTACTCGCCCGAGGACCTCGATCGCGAATGTGAGCGGATCGTCTCGGCCTTCTTACGCAAGAAACGTGGTGCAGCAAACTTCCCAATCCTGACCGAGGATCTGCAGACTCTCATTGAGCAGGAGGATGCTTCCCTCGATAGCTGTGTCGATCTCTCCGCTTTCGGCGACGATGTCGAAGGGGTTACGGAATTCTTCCCAGACCAAGGGCCGAAGGTATCGATCTCCGACAAACTGGCGAATGATGCGCGGCGCGAAAGCCGATTGCGCACCACTCTCGCGCACGAGTTTGGCCACGTTCATTTTCATCGGCACCTCTGGGCCGAGAAGTTTTTGACCGTCAGGCTCTTTGACCGGAAAAGTGCCGAGAACAAGGCAATTTGCAAGCGGGATACGGTCCTGAATGCCAACCAGTATGATTGGATGGAATGGCAGGCGGGATATGTCAGCGGATCGGTTCTGATGCCGCTGACGCATGTTCGTCAGCTTGTGTCCGAATATTGTCAGCCGCTCGGGCTCCATGGGGCTGTTTATCAGGGATCTCAGCAGGGGTTGGCGCTCATAGCGCAAGTCGTTGACCGATTCGCCGTTTCGGAGGAGGCGGCACGGATCCGGCTGCTGAAGCTGAACCTCTTGGCCGCGTCAAATACGCAAAAATCGCTATTCAGCTAGAAAAACCGCAAATTCGCGGATGTGCGTAATTTTTCGATTGACTCCGCCCAGCTTCTCTATACGCTAATCCGCAGATCGCCGGAGTCGGCCGGCTGGAAATGCGAGGATTAGTCCATGTCTTCAGGCAAGCGTGAACCCGGCACCCACCATGTGGTGCCAAACCCCCAGGGCGGCTGGGATGTCCGCCGTGGCGGCGCCAACCGCGCCGCCGGTCGCTTTGATCATAAGGCGGATGCCGTCGATCGCGGCCGGGAGATCAGCCGCAACGCTGGCACCGAGCTCAAAATCCACAACCGCGACGGTCGCATCGGGCAGAGCGACAGCCACGGTCGCGACCCCCGTAACGTCAAAGGCTGAGGGGGAGGCGGATCATGGCCTCGGTGACGAGCTTCATTCGCAATGTGCCTGCTTCGTCGCTGCGGGCTTACTTCGACCAGACCGGCATCCAGCCGCCGACGCCGGTCAATTGGGACGCGGCCGAGCCCGAAGTAGTTCGTGGGGCGCTCCGTGCCGTCGATGAAATCGACGACGAGGCGCGCGCCCGCGTCGTTAATGACGCTGAACGCGTCAGCAGTCTGGCCGACGATGCCGGTCAGATCGCGGTCTATAGCGTTGTCGAGAACCGCGAAACGCTGGACGCTCTCGCGAATGGCCACGCCCGCGCGCTCTGGATGTTCCTCAACGAACCGATCCTGTTTCGGCATGCTGAGGAGGTTCGCTTTACCGACGAGAAGCGGCGCGGTCGTAGCTGGGACGGCTTCATTGCCCCTCCCAACCTCGACATTCGCCGTGACCCGGCGTCGCTCGATGCCTTCAAGGCATCGCTCCGCGCGCATTTCGGGTCGAACAACGCGCATATCGACATCTTCGAGCGGTGCCGGCCGACCTTTGACGGCGGGGACAGCGATTTGGTGCAAATCGCGATCTACCGCGAAGGTCTGCCAGACGACTTCTTGGCGTTCGACGGGGGCGGGGCCCTCGTGCGCCGTGCCCGCCGTCCCGTGTACGAAGCGGCGTTGACCTATGAGGCGGCGACGGGGGTGATCGAGGTCGTTGCGAGCGAACGCGAGAGCCGCGAGGAGATGGTGCGCCTGATGGCGCGCGATCTTCTCGGGATCGATTACCAGAATGAGAAGGTGCCGCTCCGCCGATATGATCTCGCGATCCTGCTGCAGCCGTTCGCGTTTCCGACCGACCCGGCGGACGGCATCGAATCGGTCGAGGTGAAGCAGCTGCGGCTCATGCCGATCGACGATGTCGGGGAGCGCGTCACCCTCGAATGCTTGCGCAAGGCGGATCGCACGATCTGGAGCATGGCGGCGAACCATTTTGGTGCGGGCGATCCCCTGGCCGGCGGATGGGTTGCGACGCAGGCCAAGCTCACGATCAAGTTCCATCCGAAGGGCGATGCCAAGCGGGGCCGCACCTTGCCGCTGACCATCACCATGCCCCATGGGTGCAATCTGAAAGACCAGACCGAGGAAGAGCAGCTGATCGGCGAGAAGTATCTTCGCCGCTGGGGCATTCTGCGCGATGCCTGACCGCCGGCTGAGCCTCGATCCACAGGCCGTCGACATTCTTCTGTCGGTGATCGAGACGTCGCACGCGGTGGTTACAAGCGCAGCGCTCGACGGGTTCTATGCGGCGAAAGCGCCCGCCATCAAGGCAAGCGGACTGCTTGAGCTGAAGGACCATCGGCGCGCGGCTGTCTCACTCGCAGATCACGACGATGAGCCGGTCAATCTGTCCTGGTCGCCCGAACACCGTGGCTACGGCTATTTCAGTCCGTCGGCGGGATGGGTGCCCGTCTCGGACAGTAAGATGGCGTCGTTCGGCATCAGCTTCGAGAAGCTGTTCGAGCACCTGCTGGATCGGCTCGATCTTTCCACACGCGTGTCACCCACGGTCCTGTTGCCCGACCTGCTGTGGGAGATCGGGGAGGTGAGGCTGCCTGGCCGGAGCAAACGCGTGCCGCTCTGGATTGGCCGCAGGCTTGCCGACCCGAAGGTCTGGAACCGATTCGTCGAAACTGTCCGCGCACGCCCGGCGCCTGGATTGCGGATCGTCCTCAGCTTGACGTCGGCCGACCGTCTTCCGGCATTGATCCATCAAGGCCATTCGATCATTGCGGTCCGCGACATCGTGGATCATGCCAGCGGCTTGGTGGTCGACCCCGATTTGCTGGCCGCGCGTATCGCGTCGGGGACGACGTCGACCGATGCCTTGATCGCCATGGCCGCCGACGGGGCGTCCGTCACCGTTCGAGGGAAGCGCTACGCGTTCTCGGGATCGAAGCAGCGCGCCGTGATCCGGCAGCTGTACGAAGCGTGGGAAGCCGGAAAGCCGGAATGTCTGACGGCGGAGGTTCTCGAAGCCGCCGGCTACAGTGACAGCGTGAATACGCTGGCAAAAGCGTTCTCGCGCAATAGCGATTGGCGCGAGTTTATCGCCGAGGGCAAGGGCCGCTGCTGGATGTTCCACTGAACCGCTCGATACATCACTACCTTCAAGCCGCCCGCTGGGGCGGCTTTTTCGTTTCTGGCGCTGCGGTTTCTTGATTCCTACCCTGAGCCCTACCCAGCGCCTTCCCGGCTCCTACCCCCGCACCCCGCATATTCCTCGCAGGTTTTCGTCACCGCCTGCTGGAGGACGCGATGTCCGTCAAACACCTGAACCAGATCGATCTGGCCCGCCGCTGGAGCATCAGCCCGCGCACACTTGAGCGCTGGCGTTGGATCGGCGAGGGGCCGCGATTCATCAAAATCGGCGGCCGCGTCGTCTACCGCGTTGAGGAGGTCGAGGCCTTCGAAGCGCAGCAGACCCGCGCCAGCACAGCGGATGGCCCGCAGGCGCAGCGCGCCACCGCCTGATCGCACCCGGCTCCTCTGCCGGGTCTTCCAGGGAGTGCAACACCGCCGCGAGGCGGAAATACCTGGACGGTCTGCTCCACCGCGTTGGGGCCCGGCAGCACCATTACCAGCGAAACGCGAGCGCGACGACACAGGAGTCACGCTTCCATGTTCAAGAACATCACGCCGCTGCAGCGGCTTCGCGAATCCTCCTACACGCTTGCCGACCTGCCGGATAGCTTCCGCATCGGCGAGTTCGGGGAATACGGCCAGCCGCTGAGTAAGGCGATCACCGACGCGACGGTGGATGACGTCGCGTTTGCCATCCAGGCGCACGGCGACGAGGCGGATGCGATCTTCCGCCGCGTGGCTGCCCTCAAGCAGCTGCATGACCGCGCCCGCCGCGCGGGTGCCCGCGGCACGGACCTCGCTGTCGAGGCTGCCGCACGCCTCGAGGAGCGCCGCAAGTGAGCGCCGCCTTCGATAGCCGGCCGCACAGCGGCTTCCGGATCATCACCGCCGACGCGCGGATGGCCGAGCAGCGCGGCATAAAAGGCGTGTTGACTGGCATCTCGGGCATCGGGAAGACCTCGCAGCTCTGGACGCTGGATTCCACGCGCACGCTCTTCGTCAACCTCGAGGCGGGCGAGCTCGCCGTGCAGGGGTGGCCCGGCGACGAGGTCCGCGTGCGCAGCTGGGAAGTGGCGCGCGACCTGGCCTGCTGGATCGGCGGTGCGAACCCGGCGATGCGCGCGGACCAGCCCTACGACGTGACGCATTACGCGCGCGTCTGCGACGCCTTCGGCAGCCCCGACCAGCTGGCGAAGTACGCCACCATCTTCGTGGACTCGATCACGGTCGCATCAAGGCTTTGCCTGCAATGGTGCAAGGGACAGCCGCAGGCGATGTCGGAGCGCAACGGCAAGCCCGACCTGCGCGGCGCCTACGGCCTGCTCGGGCAGGAGATGATTGGTTGGCTGACGCATCTTCAGCACACGCCGAGCAAGAACGTCTGGCTGGTCGGCTTGCTCAACAAGCAGCTCGACGACTTCAATCGGCCGTACTTCTCGCTGCAGATCGAGGGCAGCAAGACCGGTCTCGAACTGCCCGGCATCGTCGACGAGGTCATCACCCTCGCCGAACTGCCGCGCGAAAACGAGACGCCGACCCGCGGCTTCGTGTGCACCACGCTGAACGCCTTCGGCTATCCGGCCAAGGATCGCAGCGGCCGCCTCGGCATGGTCGAGGAGCCGCATCTCGGCCGGCTCATGGACAAAATCCGCAGCCCGCAGGCGACGCCGCCCACCGAACGGCTTCAATTCACCCCGCTCCTGGCAGGTCCCGCCACGCCAGCGGCCATCCCCGACACCACCGCAACGACGACGGAGGGCTGAGCCATGTCCGGCATGAATCCGCTCGACTACAATAGTGCCGACGCCCAGAGCTCGGCCTTCGACCTGCTGCCCAATGGCACGCTGGTGAAGGTCCGCCTCACCATTCGCCCCGGCGGCGCCGGCCCGGAGGGTTGGCTCACCCAAAGCAAGACTTCCGACGCGCAGTATCTGAACTGCGAGGCCGTGGTGCTGGATGGCCCCCACGCCAAACGCCGCATCTACACGCGCGTCGGCCTGCGCGGCAAAGGCAGCCAGAGTGCCGAAGACACCTACGCCAACCGCGGGCGCGCGCTAATCCGCGGCATGCTGGAGAGCGCCCGTGGCGTGCAGGCGAAGGATACTAGCGACCGCGCCCGCTCCGCACGCACGATCCGCGGCTACGGCGAGATCAACGGGCTCGAGTTCATCGCCAAGATCGGCGTCGAGAAGGACAAGGCCGATCCGCGCGACGAGGGGCGCAACGTCATCGCCGCGGCGATCGGGCCGGAGCACGCCGACTACCTCCGCGTGATGGGCACCCCGCCCGCTGCCGCACAGCCCCCCCTGCTGCAGGCGCCGCCCCCGGTGGCCGCCCCCGCGGGAACCGCGCCGTCCTGGGCTGCGCCAGCACCGGGCACGGCGACCGGCGGCAACGCGCCCTTCTGGGCGCGCTGAGGGGGAGGAGCGCCATGATTCCTCGTCCCTATCAGCGGGCGGCGGTCGCCGCCGCCCGCGCCAAAACGACCGCGCACGGCAACACGCTGGTCGCCCTGCCGGTGGGTGCCGGCAAGACCGCAGTCGCCGGCTTCTACATCCAGGAGGAGGCGGCGGCGCTGCCCGATGCCCGCTTTCTGGTGCTGCAGCATACCGACGAACTGATCGAGCAGAACCGCTCCACCATCGGCCGCGTCGCCGGCCTGCCGGCCTCCGTGGTGAAGGCCGAGCGCGACGATTGGTCCGGCCAGATCGTCTTCGGCAGCGTCCAGACGCTGGCCCGCACCAACCGTCGCGCCCGCATGGGGCAGGTCTCACATCTCGTCATCGATGAGTGCCACCGCGTCGCCGCCGACAGCTACCAGGCGATCATCGCTGCTGCGCGCGCCACCAACCCGGGCTTGAAGCTGCTCGGCCTCTCCGCCACGCCCGAACGCGGCGATCGCCGCAGCCTGCGCAAGACCTTCTCCAACATCGCCTACCACCTGCCGATCTCGGCGCTGATCGCCCAGGGCATCCTGGTTCCGCCCCGGACGCTCACCCTCGACCTCGGCGTCGCCGATGCGCTCGACCATCTCGGCACCGCCGGCGCCGATTTCGACATGGACGCCGCCGCCAAGGTGCTGAACCGGGCGGTGCTGAACGAGGCGGTGGTGGAGCACTGGCTGGAACACGCCGCCGATCGGCGCACCATCGTCTTCTGCGCCACGGTCGCCCATGCCGAGGCGGTCGCCGCAGTCTTCCGCGAGGCGGGCATCACCGCCGCCACCGTCACCGGCGAGATGCCCGGCAAGGAGCGCGCGGAACTGCTGGCGCGCTTCGATCGCGGCGAGGTGCAGGTCATCACCAACTGCATGGTGCTGACCGAGGGATTCGACAGCCAGCCGGTTGGCTGCATCGTCATCCTGCGGCCGATGCTCCACCGCGGCACATTCATCCAGGCGATCGGTCGCGGCCTGCGCAAGGTGGATCCCGAGCGCTTCCCCGGGGTCATCAAGACCGACTGCGTCGTGCTCGACTTCGCTGGCGCAGCGCAGCGACACGCCTCCATCGAGAGCGACGGCACCCTGCTGGAGGAGGACGAGGAGGAACCCGGCGAGCCGGCCTACAAGATCTGCCCGAGCTGCGATGCCGAGGTGCCGATGGGCACCGTGGCCTGCCCCTTCTGCGGGCATGTCTGGCAGCGCGCCTTCCGCGATAAGAACCCGATCAAGCGCTTCCAGTTGACCGAGATCGACCTGCTCGACCGCTCGCCCTTCCAGTGGTGGGACATGCATGGCGACGGCCAGTCGATGATGGCGTCCGGCTTCGAGGCCTGGGCGGGCGTGTTCTTCGATGGCCAGCACTGGCACGCCGTCGGCAAGACCAAGCTCGGCCGACTACGCCACATCGATGTCGGCGACCGGACCCAGGTCCTGGCCGGCGCCGACGACTACCTGCGCCAGGCCGAGACCAGCCTCGCCTCCGGCAAGAGCCGCCTGTGGCTCTCCCATCCCGCCACGGCACGGCAGCGCGAACTCCTGGCCCGCGCCGGCGACGCCAATCCCGCCCTCGATTTCGGCTTGTCGAAATATGCCGCCAACTGCCGACTGAACTTCCTTTGGAATCGTGCCGCCATCACCGCCGCGGTACTCGGGCAGGGCATGGGGAGGGCAGCATGAATGCGCTCCGCACCGTCCTCCCTCTGCGCAGTCTGTCGGCGAGCCGCGCGTGGGTTTGGCTGGTTCGACCCGAGGCCGGGGACGCGGCCGCGGCCCTCAGCCTCTTTCTGCTGCAGGGCGTGCCAGGGGTTCTGGACGCGCTTCGCAGGGAGGTCTTCCGCCTTGGTTGATCTCACCGAACAGGAGCGCGCCGCCATGCGCGCCGCCATGCCACCCGTCGCCGAGCTCATGGCCGAGATCGGCTGGACCACGCCGCTCAACGCCCTGACCGCCGAACAGGTGCTGACGCTGATCGAAGCCGCCATCGGCGGCTTCCAGGACGCCATGCGGGCCATCGCCGGGCCTGGAGAGCCGGAGATCCCGCTGTGACCAACATCATTCCGCTCGACTTCAATCACCGCCCGAAGCCCCCCACCGCCGCGGAGGCGATCAATAGGCTGATCGACATGGCGCTGGTGTCTGAGAACGGCACCCGGCCGCGGCGCGACTATCTTGGCGGCTCGCGGCTCGGCGATCCCTGCGCCCGCCGTCTGCAATACGAGCACCTCGACCTGCCGCGCGATCCCGACACCAGCTTTTCGGGGCAGACGCTGCGCATCTTCGGGGTGGGGCACGTCTTCGAGGACCTGGCGATCGGCTGGCTCCGCCTGGCGGGTTTCGACATCCGCACCCGCGGGCGCAATGGCGAGCAGTTCGGCTTCGTCGTGGCGGGCGGTAGGGTCCAGGGGCACATCGACGGCGTGGTGGTTGCCGCACCGCCGGAGGCCGTTCTGCTCGTTGCCGCGCCAGCATTGTGGGAATGCAAATCGGCCAACGCGCGCAACTGGAAGGAGATCGTCCGGCGCGGCGTCGCTGCCGCCAAACCGGTCTACGCGGCGCAGATTGCGCTCTACCAGGCCTATATGGGCCTCGCCGATACCCCGGCGCTGTTCACCGCCGTGAACAAGGACACTGCCGAGCTCCACCACGAGTTGGTGCCATTCGATGCGGCGCTGGCGCAGGCCACCAGCGACAAGGCAGTGCGGATCCTGCAGGCCTGCGATGCCGGCGAATGGCTGCCACGGATCTTGGCCGAGCCGGGTCACTTCGAATGCGCCCGCTGCCCGTGGCAGTCGCGGTGCTGGGCATGAGCGCGGCTGAGGTGCAGCCGCCCATGCCCATCATTCCCGACGGTGCCATGGTCGCGGCCTATGCCGAGGCGCTGTTTGGCTATTGCGAGGGCTTCGTCGCCGTGCGCGCCCTGGCCGAGAAGGGCGGGCCCGACCGCGCGCCGCACATGCCCTTCATGCGCGCCGATGATGAACTGGCCGCCAAGCTGGCGGTGCAGGCGCAGTGGGCCGCCGAGGCGGGTATGGCGCTCTACGTCATTCCCGGCACGGTGGCGGCGCCGGGCGAGGCGCGGGCCGAGCACGTTGTGCAGATGCAGACGGTGCTGGTCGACCTCGACCACGGCGACATCGCCGCCAAGCGCGAGTACCTGCTGCAACATCTCGGCGCGCCGAACCTCGAGGTCGCCTCCGGCGGCGTGACGGTGGAGGGTCAGCGAAAGCTGCATCTCTATTGGCGGCTGACCGAACCCGCCGAGGGACCCGACCTCGCCACCGTATGCCGGCTGCGCCACGCAATCGCGGTCAAGGTTGGTGGCGATCCCGCCTTCCGCTCGGCGCACCAGCCGATCCGTATCGCCGGCACTGTGCACAGCAAGAGCACCCCTCGCCTGGTGGAGGTCCTCGCCTCGGGCGGCCCCGACCGCGACCTCGCCGACCTCGCAGAGGCGGTCGTCGCCATGCCGCCGATGCCCGGCGAGCCCGACGTGCTGCCCGATGCTGCGCCTGGCGATCCGATGGACTTCAACGGGGTAGGGGAACTGCGCGGTGATGTCACCGCCCTGTTCGGGCAGCGTATCCGCGAGGGCGGCGTCGACGGCACCACGCGCTTCGACGCGCTTTCGCGTGTGATCGGCTACTGGATCCGCCGCTGCCGCGAGGGCCACACCACACCCGCCCAGGCCTGGCAGGAGATCCTCGCCTACAATACCGCTCGCATCGATCCCCCCTGGCCGGAGGACCGGCTGCGCCACGAGGCCGAGCAGCTGTGGCGGCGCGATGCGGCGCGACAGGGCGCGGAGGCGCCCAGCCAGGACAGCTCCGCCGCGGCGCGCGATAGCTCCGGCGACGCCGGTGGCGGCGATGATGAGACCATCCCTGTGGAGTTCACCGAGGACGCGCTGGCCGCCGCCTTCAGCGACCTGCATGCCGAGGACTGGCGCCACGTCGCCCTGTGGGGTGCCTGGCTGACCTGGACCGGAACGCGCTGGGAGCGCGAGGGCACGCTGCAGGCCTTCGACCTGGCACGGCGGGTGTGCCGTACTGCCGCGAATCGGGCCAACAGCAACAAGGTGCGGGCGAAGCTGTCGCAGGCCTCCACCGTCGCGGCGGTGGAGCGGCTGGCTCGCGCTGATCGCCGCCACGCGACCACTACCGAGGTTTGGGATCGCGATCCGTGGCTGCTGAACACCCCGGCCGGGGTGGTCGACCTGCGCGCCGGCACCGTCGTCCCCCACGACCGCGCACTGCACATGACGAAAATCACCACCGCGGCGCCCGCGAGCGATTGCCCCAGCTGGCTCGCCTTTCTCGCGCAGGTCACCGGCGGCGACGTCGAACTGCAGGCCTATCTGCGCCGGGTGGTTGGCTACGGCCTCACCGGCGTCACCACCGAGCACGCACTCTTCTTTTTCTATGGCACAGGCGCCAACGGAAAGTCGGTGTTCGCGAACACGCTCACTGCCTTGCTTGGTGACTACGCTACCGTCGCGCCGATGGACATGTTCATGGCGACCACCGGCGATCGCCACCCAACCGATATGGCCGGGCTGCGCGGCGCCCGCATCGTCACCTCGATCGAGACTGAGCAGGGCAGCCGCTGGGCCGAAAGCAAGCTCAAGGCGCTGACAGGCGGCGATCGCATCACCGCGCGCTTCATGCGGCAGGACTTCTTTGAGTTCTCCCCGCAGTTCAAGCTGCTGGTCGCAGGCAATCACAAACCGTCCATCCGCAACGTCGACGAAGCGATGCGGCGGCGGCTGCACATGGTGCCCTTCACCGTCACCATCCCGAGCGCCCAGCGTGACAAGCGCCTGCCGGAGCGGCTCCTCTCGGAGCGCGACGGGATCCTCGCATGGGCGTTGCAGGGCTGCCTGGAATGGCAGCGCGTCGGACTCCGGCCGCCACCCAAGGTGCTGGCGGCAACAGACGAGTACTTCGAAGCTGAGGACGCTCTCGGTCGATGGCTCGACGAATGTTGCGAGCGCGGCGCCCAGCACGTCGAGGCGACGGCGGCGCTGTATGCGTCATGGAAGGCGTGGGCAGAGGCGAACGGTGAGTTCGTCGGCTCGATCAAGCGATTCTCCCAGACGCTGAGCGCACGAGACTTCTTCCCGCACCGCACTGCTGCGCTGCGCTCCTTCATTGGACTCCGTCTTCGCGACCACGCAGCCCAATCCACCTCATCCAACAGCATGGAGTTCTGATCGATGATCGAAAGGAAGGTCACGCCGGTGACCGATAATGACGGATTGACGCGTCACTCCCCTATCTATGCCCCACGCGGGCGCGCGCACGCTCAAAGGGGGTCTCCGGGAAATAACGCCAGAAGCGTCAGGATCGGTCATTCGAGCGTGCTCGCCTTGGACCTTGGCAGCACCCTCGGCTGGGCGGTCCGCCTGGCGGACGGCACCATCACCTCCGGCACGGCGACCTTCCGGCCTGGGCGCTTCGAGGGCGGCGGCATGGGCTGGCTGCGCTTCCGCCGCTGGCTGGACAGCATGGCCTCCAGCGCCGGCCCGCTCGGCAGCATCGCCTTCGATGAGGTCCGGCGCCATGCCGGCACCACTGCCGCCCACGTGTACGGGGGCTTCCTCGCCCATCTGACTGCGTGGTGCGAGGGCGCCAGTGTCCCTTACCAGGGCGTGCCGGTCGGCACGATCAAGCGCTTCGCCACCGGCAAGGGCAACGCGCCGAAGGACGCGGTGATCGCCGCGATGCGCGCCCGCGGCTTCGCGCCGGCGGACGACAACGAGGCGGATGCCCTCGCGCTGCTGCTGTGGGTGATCGACGCCCAGGGCTGTGTGCAGTGAGGATGCCCGGCTCACCAGCACTGCCGCGCTGCCCGCTTGGTCGCGAGCCGAGCCCGGCCACACCGCTCGATCTCGAGGCCATGCGCCGGCGCGTCTGGCAGCAGCAGGGAGTGGTCTCACTCGCGATCGAGGACATCACCGACCCCTGGCTGCGCCAGGCGGTCCAGAACGAAGCCGTACGCCGCTGGGGCCCTCGGCAGCAGGAGAAGAATCATGGCCGCTAAGCGCAAGCAGAAACGCACCAAGACGCCGGATACGATGGGCCCGTCCCCATGGCGCCTCCAGCATGGCGACTTCACGCCGCCGATCCGCGAATCCGATCCCGAGACTGGGCGACCCGTTCAGCATCGCCGTGCGGTGGATACACTCGGCATGATGCTGGCGAACGGGACGATCACGCAGGAGATGCACGATGCCGGCGCGACGTTCCGCGCGCTGTTCTACGTGGCTGCGCTGGATGGCGTGACGCGGTCAGCCCTGCTGCGGCAACCTGGGGGACCGGGCGATGACCTCTCCGAGCGCAGCCTGGACGCGCGGCGGCGGGTGGCGGCTGCGCTGAATGCGCTGGGTGGCCACGATAGCGCCGCAGGCTCCTGCGCCTGGTACGTCGTGGGGCTGGAGATGTCGGTGCGCGAGTGGGCCATGCGCCAGGGCTGGGGCGGACGGCCTGTCCCGCCGCCACAAGCGCAGGGGATGCTGGTGGCCACGCTCAGCGTGCTTGCGGGGCGGCAGAGGGCGGCGTGAGGCCTATGGCCACCGCCGCACACCAAGATGACGAAGATGTTGCTCGGGGCTGAACCAACACGTACTTTCAACTTCGAATGAATTCATCCAGGGATCAGAGAATTTAGCATCTGCTGGCGTATGAACGGCATCCGCAAAGGAATAAAATTTCCCCCAAAAGTCGCCGCAGTCCAACAGTACCTCCATTTGGTCATTGATCCATTTGTTTAAGTGATAGCGACCAGAGAGTTCCTCATCAGCGTCATGAGATGGAACGTTTATGTAGTCGCGCCAGTCCAGACTATCTATCCATTCAGGTAACAGTTTCAGTCTTGAAGCGGCATCGATCAACTGCTCGTCATTTTTAAGTACCCAGATTCTTGGTGTCCCGATCACTTCAAAGCGGTGTACTTCAATTGCGAAAATCTTCTCCAGGCGCCCTTGATCACAGCACAGATCAAGCCACGCAGAGTTACCGTCTTTACGTTCGGACGATGTCCAAAACCCGTTCATCGGCTTGAATCTGTTTCCGGTCATGCCCTCGCTTGATCGCTTCAAAAATCTTCCCCCCCACAGCTCGGCAGATGCATGAATTTGGATAGGAAGTCTGACACTAGAGAACTCGAAGTGGGGCATGTCGTCACCATTCATTACTCAAGCAGCCTAGCAAAATTTCTGCCCTTAGAAAACAAAGGTAGTGCAGCGAAAGATTGTCGTGTTGCACAGCGGAATTCGCTTCGGCTATTATCCCTTCACCTTAAAGAATTGTGATCGCGATTGATCGTGAGGTCGTCGCAGGTCACGTTCCTGAAGGCCAGAGAGGAATAGCGAAACCAAGAGTGAACCTGATGGTTCCTTCCTGGCCATGTCGTATGCGGGGGGCGGAAGCGCCCGACCCCTCTAGCGCCAGAATAAAAATATGGGTTGCAGTTTGCACCATAGCGACGTGAATTCAATGACTTAGGTGCAAACCTGGGCCGCTTAGGGTTGCACCTAGTTTGCACCTAGCCCCCGCATGGTTTGCACCCTTTCGACGTGATTTCAGCACCTTAGGTGCAAACCTCAGCGCATCGTCGCCCAACCCTTCCCGGATACCCCCCATGACGCTTCCCTGGATGGCCGAGCGGATCCAACTCCGCGCGATTGCCTCGCTGCGCCCGCATGCCGGCAATGCGCGCGTGCATGACGAAGCGCAGCTCACACAGATCATGGCCAGCATGCAAGCTTTCGGCTTCACCAACCCGCTGCTGGTGGACGAGGATGGAGTGCTGATTGCGGGTCATGGCCGGTTGGCGGCGGCGGAAGCGCTCGGCATCGCCAAGGTGCCGGTGATTGTGCTGAAGCACTTGGCACCGGCGCAAAAGGAAGCGCTGCGGCTTGCCGATAATCGCATCGCAGAGAACGCCACCTGGGACCAGGCGCTGCTGCGTGACGCGCTGGCCAGCGTCCAGGCGGCAGAAATTGACTTGGCAGCGCTTGGTTTCTCGGCGGATGAACTTGCGGGCATCCTCGCGGCGGCTGGAGATGCCGTGTCCGACGGCGCTGCGCCCGAGGCCCTGTCCGCGGACACCGCCGAGAACCCTGCCGCGCCCGCGATTGGCGATGACGCCGACGATCCCGCCGATGCTGAGCCCGAGGCACCGCGCCAGGCAGTCTCGCGCCCCGGTGATTTGTGGTTGCTGGGCGAGCATCGGCTGTTGTGTGGCGATAGCACCGACGCGGCGACGGTCGCGCGCGTGATGGAAACCGAACGCGCAGCGATGCTGTTTACCAGCCCGCCCTATGGCAATCAGCGGGCTTACACCACCGGCGGTGTGATGGATTGGGATGCGCTGATGCAGGGCGTGTTTCAGCATCTGGACGCGGCGCTGCGGCCGGATGGTCAGGCGCTGGTCAATCTTGGCCTGATCCATCGCGAGAATGAATGGCAGCCCTATTGGGAGGGGTGGCTGGAATGGATGCGTGCGCGGGGTTGGCGCCGCTTTGGGCTTTACACCTGGGACCAGGGACCGGGATTACCCGGCGATTGGAACGGTCGCTTGGCGCCGGCGTTTGAGTTGGTGTTTCACTTCAACCGTTCGGCCCGTCAGGCGAATAAGATCATCCCCTGCAAATGGGCTGGCACGCCGAATAAGGGCAGCGGGCTGCGCGCTGCCGATGGCGAAGTGAAGGCGTACACGCATATCGGGCAGCCTGTGCAGGACATGCGCATCCCTGACGCGGTGCTGCGCATCACACGGCACAAGGGCCGCGGCATTGAGACGGAACATCCGGCGGTGTTCCCCGTCGCGCTGCCAGACTTCTTGATGCGTGCATATACCGATGCTGGCGAGGTCGCGTTTGAACCCTTTGCTGGTAGCGGCACGACGCTGATTGCCGGCGAACGCACGGGCCGCGTTGTGCGCGGCATCGAATTGGGGCCCGCCTATGTGGATTTGGCGATTGCGCGCTGGCGGATGCTGTATCCGGATCAGCCGGTGACGCTGGCGGGCGATGGGCGCGATTACGATACAGTGGCAGCAGCGCGTGAAGGGGTACTTTCCGATGCAGCCTGACCTTGCCGTTATCTCGCTGCCGGTCGCGGCGCTGGTGCCCTATGCCGAAAATGCGCGCACGCATTCCCCGGCGCAGGTGGCGCAGATTGCTTCCTCAATCGCCGAATTTGGCTTCGTAAACCCGGTGCTGGTGGATGGTGCCGGTGTTCTGGTGGCAGGCCATGGCCGCGTCATGGCGGCCAAGCGGCTCGGCATGGCGAGTGTCCCTGCTATTCGACTGGCACATCTCACCGAACCCCAGGCGCGCGCACTGCGGCTCGCTGATAATCAGATCGCGCTGAATTCTGGCTGGGACGAGGCGCTGCTGGCGGCGGAGATCGCGCGCATCCGCGACGATGCTGCGGTGGATTTGGATGTCCTTGGCTTCTCCGGCATGGAATTGGACCGGCTGCTGGCCGCCGCGGATGCCGGCCTTGATGGCGAAGACGCTGACGAAGCCCCGCCGCTGCCTGTCAACCCCGTCACGCGCGAAGGTGACCTCTGGCGCTGCGGTGACCATCGGCTGCTCTGCGGTGATGCGACCAAGCTCGCCGATGTGCAGCGCGCCCTTGGTGCGGGGCATCTCGCGGACATGGCGTGGCAAGACCCTCCGTATAATGTTGCTTACGAGGGCGGCACGGCGGCCAAGATGACCATCGCGAATGACGCGCTGGGCAAGGGCTTTCTGGATTTCCTGCGTCCGGCGCTGACGAACCTTCTCGCGGTCACCAAGGGCGCCAGCTATGTTTGCATGTCGTCCTCCGAGTGGCCGACGCTGCATCGCGCCTGGCAGGAAGCGGGCGGCAAATGGTCCAGCACGATCATCTGGGCCAAGAACACTTTTGCGCTGGGCCGCGCAGATTACCATCAGCAATTCGAAGCGATGCTCTATGGTTGGAAGGCTGGCGCGCAGCATTACTGGTGCGGCGCGCGCGACCAGGGAAATGTCTGGCATTTCGACAAGCCGGCCAGGAACGATCTGCACCCGACGATGAAGCCGGTAGCGCTGGTCGAGCGCGCCATCCGCAACAGCAGCAAGCCGCGTGATACGGTGCTGGATTGCTTTGGCGGATCGGGCACGACGATGATCGCAGCCGAGCGCACCGGGCGGCGTGCCGTGCTGCTGGAGATTGATCCCGCCTATTGCGATGTGATTGTGCAGCGCTGGCAGGAGGAAACGGGACAAGCGGCAGTGCTGGAAGGCGAGGACCGCACCTTTGCCGATGTCACTGCAGCGCGCGCGATCCATAAAACATGATTGGAACTTCCCATTCATAGCAACGAAATAACGCACATTCTTGCTTGGCTCGCCCCCCGCTACAGCGCGAATGGTCCCTTACGCGCAGGGAAACTCCCCGGCGCCACAGCAAGGAGACCAAGATGAACAACACCCCTTCGACCGACCAGCTTTTCCTGGAAATCGCCAAGCGGCACATGCCCTCGGTTGAAACGCTGGAAACCAGAAACCGCGACGCGCTCGATTTCCATGATGTCGCGGTTTGGTCCATCCGCAATTCACTCGCGGAAGCCTACGCCGCCGGCCAAGCCGCCGCGAAGCGCAGCAGAAAGCGCAGCCGATAAGCGAAAGCGAGGGCCGAATGGTGCTGCCATTTGGCCCTCACATCATGATCAAAACGCCTGAATCATAGCAATGAAATAACGCTCTATTTCGCTTGGCTCAGCCCCCATCACAGCGCGAATGGTCTGTCACGCGCAGGGGATTTCCCCCGCCGATGACGGAGACAAACAGATGAGATACCGTCTGGTCCAGCAA
>Ga0315900_10004554_pt1 | contig 19492 bp, 34 predicted proteins | sample LakEriMetagenome_FD_203521 | JGI IMG/M metagenome (GOLD analysis project Ga0315900, IMG submission 203521) | Freshwater fungal communities from buoy surface, Lake Erie, Ohio, United States - Buoy 12 MA114 | ecosystem: Environmental > Aquatic > Freshwater > Lake > Lake biofilm | place: USA: Lake...
GTTCGGGGACATTCTTAATCAACACGGCGGGTCAACCCGTCGTATCTGGCACGGTCATCTCATCCACGGCGTTCAATGCGCTGACGGCTGACCTTGCCACCGGCCTCTCGACTGCCATCACGAAGGATGGTCAGACGACGGTTACGGCTAACATCCCGATGTCCACCTACAAGTTCACGGGGCTTGGGGTGGGTTCTGCCGCCACGGACTCTGCGAATTTGTCGCAGGTGCAGTCTACGGTTACCAAACTGCTTAACAGCGTCTCTGGGGCCGACACCATCACGGCGACTGCCTCGCCTACCCTTGCTGCCTACGCCGCTGGACAGATGTTCTACTTCGTCGCAGCGGGTGATAACACCACCTCTGTCACGCTGAACATCGACGCGCTCGGCGCAAAGGCTGTGACCCGTGACGGGTCTACCGCCCTTGCTGCTGCGGATATCAAATCCGGCGAGGTGGTGGTAGTCGTCTATGACGGCACGCGCTTCCAAGTCGTCTCGCAATTGAACAGCGCGGGTAACGCAACCTTTGCCAATGTCTCCATCACCTCGGCGCTCAATGTTGGCGGCGTAGCGACTTTTACGAACAACCCTGTCCTCTCCGGCAACACGGCGAACGGCGTGTTGTACCTGAACGGCAGCAAGGTGGCGACGAGTGGGTCGGCGCTGACCTTTGATGGGACTTATTTTACTGCCAACGGGCTGCGACTGGCTGGTACTGATGTAACGAATACGATTTATCAGGCAACTGGCGCGTTAGGCATTTCGACTGGAAGCGCAAGCGGGATAACTTTTTACACCAATCTTGCGAACAGATATCAAATTGACGCGACTGGTGTTGCCGTGTGGTCTGTCGGCGGCAGCGAATCCATGCGGCTCACCTCGACGGGCCTCGGCATCGGCACGGCGAGTCCTGTTGCGCGGTTAGATGTATTCAAAACATCAAACGACACCGTTTCAAGAACCAACGCTGTTGGTGCTTTTGGTGACTATGCATCCTTGGGCGCTGGTTTGTTGCTACAGCAAACTTTGAGTTCTCCGTATGGCTTTGCTTTGCAAGCCGCCAATGCGGCAAACAGCGTTCAGTTCCCGTTGCTGCTGAATCCGTCCGGCGGCAATGTCGGCATCGGCACGACCACCAACGCGCTGACCAATGTCTTGACTGCCTACCGTTCTGGCTCCACGCAGTCGGCTATGGCTGCTGGCAACAGCAACACCGGACTAAACGGCACCCTGTTCGGCGTGGACACGGCTGGCAACGGCATCGTTAACCAGACGCAAGTTTTGCCGCTGATTTTCAGCACGAGCAACACCGAACGCGCACGCATATTAAGCACGGGCGAATTTTTGGCTGGTGCAACATCTGCTATATCCGTTGCCGGGGTTTCTGGATTTCATGGATTATCGGCAGATGCTAACAACAAGTGGGCTACTGTTGTTCGAAACACTACAAGCAGCACCCCGTTTGGTTTGGCAATTAATTATTCCGCAGCCGCTCCAAACAACACTTCTAGCAATTTTGTTTATTGCTACGACAGCGGCGCACTTCGCGCATCTATTCGTGCTAACGGTGGTTTGGCTAACTACCAAGCAAACAATGTTGACCTGTCCGACGCTCGTACGAAGAAAGACATTGCTCCTGCTGCGTCCATGTGGGGCAAAGTGGCTGCGCTTGAGATTGTTGCCTACAAGTACAACGACCAGACGCATGACGATGTAAACCTTGGCGTTATCGCGCAGCAAGTAGAAAGCGTTGAGCCGGTGTGGGTTGACGCTGACGGGTTTGGTGACACCCCGGAAGACGGTGTTCCGCTCAAGACGGTCTATACGAAGGACATCACATTTGCCGCCATCAAGGCGCTGCAAGAAGCAATGGCGCGTATCGAAACCCTTGAAGCCAAGGTCACCGCTCTGGAGTCCAAGTAATGTCCGACATCACCCTCACCCTCACCCTCGAAGAAGCCGTCGCATTGACGAACCTCGTCGGCTCACTCCCAACGGCGCAGGGTGCGTATCCCCTGTTCCAGAAACTTAAATCGCAGGTCGAACCGCACCTGCCCAACGAAAAGGAAGCAAAGCAATGACTACGATTACTTGGGTTATCGAACGACTCGACTGTGTGCCGCAGACCGCCGAAGGCGCTGACTATGTTGTGACGGCGTACTGGCGCTGCAACGGCGTGGACGGGGACTACAGCGGCACGGTCTATGCCACCAGCGGGTTCCCGGTAGTGCAAGACAAGTCCTTCACCCCGTATGCCTCGCTCACGCTCGACCAAGTGCTTGGCTGGGTCTGGGCCAACGGCGTGGACAAGGCGGCTACAGAGGCTGCGGTAGAGGGTCAGATTGAGGCCCAGAAGAACCCGCCGATTGTCGCGCCGCCGTTGCCGTGGGCTGTGTGATGACCACCATTGATGCCACCGATGCTAGATTGACTACGCACGAGGAAGTGTGCGCGGTCAGGTACGAGGCCATCCATGCGCGTCTGAAGCGTATGGAGAACCTGTTGGTCAAGGTCGGTGGAACCATCATCCTCATCCTGCTGACGGCGTTTGGCACGGTGACAATGATGTTCTTGGAGACGGTCAAGTGAGCCAAATGAACTTTGGCGAAATCATGAAGATGCTGGTGCCTGTCCTGATTGCCTGCATTGCATGGCTCTTGGGGCAGGTCACTTCCTTCAGCACCCGCCTGACCCGTATCGAAGGCCAGATGCCTGCGCTCATCACGCCGGAAGGGGTGCCGACCGACAGCCCAGTTTCGGCAGAGCGTCGTCAGCGTCAGAAGGAAGAACTGCTCGACAAGATTTATGACCTGCAGATGCGGGTCAAATTGCTTGAGCAAAAGGAGAATAATTGATGATTCCCGCAGCCTTGTTGCCCATAATCCAGCCGTTGCTCTCCAACGGGCTTAACCTCGTTGCCAACGCCGTTATGGCGAAGGGCAAGAAGGTGGTCGAGGAAAAGTTGGGCGTGGAACTGAAGCCGGATATGTCCCCGGAGGACTTGGCGAAGATTCAGATTGCACAGATGGAGCATGAGGAAGAACTGCTGAAGTTGCGTTTAGAGGAAGACAAACTCGACCTCGCAGAACTGCAAGCGCGGCTGAAGGATACAAACGATGCTCGGGAGCGTGAGGTGCAGATTGCAAACTCCGACAAGGCACCGCTCATCAACAAGATTGTTACCCCCGTTCTCGCGCTGTCTATCCTGTTGCTGACCTTCGTACTGTTTGGCGTGGTCATGTTTGATGGTAGCCCTGTGGAGGCAAGCCGCAAGGACATCCTCATCTTTGTACTCGGAGTGCTGAGTTCCATCGCGTCGCAGATAGTGTCGTACTACTTTGGCTCCTCGCAGGGCAGCAAGGACAAGTCCGACGCGCTAAAGGAGGCCATCAAGTGAGTCTCGTAGCAGAACAGGCGGCGTTCCTGTTGGATGTCGCCAAACTCATCAACAAGGCAACCGAGTTGGGCTTTGTCGTCACGGGCGGCGAACTTGCACGCACCCCGGAGCAGCAGGCTATCTATGTGAAGTCTGGGCGCTCCAAGACGATGAACAGCATCCACCTCAAGCGGTGCGCCATCGACCTCAATTTCTTCCGCGACGGCAAACTCTGCTACGACATCCCGGCGCTCACGCCGGTTGGTGAATACTGGCAAAGCCTTTCACCGAAGAACCAATGGGGCGGGTTCTGGAAGTCGTTCAAGGATGTCCCGCACTTCGAGCGCAGGGTGTGATGGAGAGGGTGGAATCGAACCACCGTTAACGGAGTCAAAGTCCGTTGTCCTACCGCTAGACGACTCTCCAGCCGTTTACCAAGTATCGCGGTAGCCCCGACTGCATCGCCAGTTAGGGGGCGGTACGCGGCTCCATTTGTACTGCCGTCGCGTGCTTACTTTGCTGAACCATTCGACAAGCCATCTGACCATAACGCCTCCACCGAGTAAGACTGTGAGGGAGATTGTTAGTCCTTTGGCGGGTTGCCCGAGAGATGGCTCGGGTCAACCCAATGCAGTTTGTTGTTCGGGTACGCGATAAGCGGCCCCGACTCCAGCCGGATGATGTGGTGGTCTTTGCTCTGGTCGGACACTTCCGACCATCCACCCTGATGCCAGAACACGCTGAACAGGTAGACCCCCGGTCGCCATACCCCGTCACGGCCCCTTGCTTGGACGCGGTGACCCCGCAGGAACTCCATTTCCCTGACCTCGGCATGGCGACTGAAGGAGTCCCACCAGCAGACGAGTTCTAAAGCCATTGGAGGGCATGGCTTGCTAACAAGGGCATGGATAGGCACCCTCGCCCATTGCGCCCCACAGGCCGCCATAACGCTAAACATGGGTACTCGGGCAGGTTCAGCCCGGAATCCAAAGATGGTACAGGGGGTAAACTCCCCGCTGCCCGTCTGGTGGTCATATAGGAATTCGTTGCGGATGTACGCCGGGGTGTAGGGGGTATCTACTACGAAGGTCACAGTAGTCCCTCCCTGTTTAGTTGGGCGATTGTCCTGACCATGCCTTCTAAATGCAGCAGGCGCACATAGTCGCGGTCAAGGTCGGTATGCGCTCGGCGGTCGATGGCGTCGTGGCAGGAGGAACACGCCCACGCCCCGATTAAATCTGATGGTGCTTTCATGCCCATGCCAGACACCCCGGCAAGCCTGTAGTGAGCCAGCACGGTTGTTTCGCTGTTGTGGTTGCAAACCTCGGGTATCCGCACCATGCAGCCTCGGCCCCTCGCCTCTTTACGCAGGTTCATACGACGGCTCCGGTATCACGATACCCATGTCCATGCACTTTGTTTCGAGGAACAACAGGTAATCGCTGAACTCTTGTTTGTTGAGCGCAGAGGAACGCTTGAGCGGTCGCATACGCTTACGCCCAAACCCCTCCAGCGTCTCCCATCCAAAACACTCGCCCAGAAAGTAGTCGTGCAAATCGTCACGATTCCATCCGCGCAACGCCTCTCCGCCACCTTCTATGATGGACGGATACACCACGCCCCACAGAAACTTGTTCTGTTGGTTGGTGCGCGGCCTGCGCCATTCCGTAACCTCAACCGCCCATGTCTTGAGCGGGTCAAGGTTAGACACCATACGCGCCACGACAGATGCCATTGCGTCGGGTCTGGTGCCTCGCGGGAAGATACGCTTCATCGTTCAGATGCTCTCACACGCGCAGCGGTCTGTTTCCATTCGTGCGCGTACTCGACATTCTGGTAGGTGTCGAACCACGGGCCACCCTCGGTGAAATGCACGCAGGTCGGGTCAGGAACCTGCGCCCGTGTGTGCCAGCCCTCAAGGTAGTTGAAGGTTGTCGGCAGTTCACCGATAACCCTGTCAGCGGCCCACATGAATCGGTGCAGATACATTCCCGTTTCTGTGTTTACGATGTCAGGCGTTAACCCTTGCGTCATCGGGTGTTCGCAGTTGAACCACATAAACGACGACCAGTTTTTGCGGGGATAGACCCGCTGTGCTTGACCGTCCATCTTGGTCAACGCAGTAGGACGGTAGTCGTGTTTAACAACCCATGTCGCAATGTCTGGGTTGGAATATTCGAAAAGCGACTGGAGGCTTTTGCGAACCAGAAAGTCGCAATCCATGAACAACGCTCGACCCCTAAAGTTGCAGAGCGCAGGAACGAGGAACCGCGAGAAACTGAACTCCGTCGCTGACATGGGGTCAGGCGCACGCCAGTACAGCCCCATCTCACGCAGGTCGTCTAGTCGCAGCGCCAACACCTCGGCATCCATATGCTCAAGGATGGAGGCGCGTGCGACCTCATACGCGATATCCTCGCGGCTGTCGTAGCCAATGAAGATTTTAAGTTTCAAAACGGCAAATCCTTGTCATCGTCGAACGGGGTTTCGTCCATCACCGGGGCGCGTTTCGGTGCGGCAACCTTGGCCTCGAACCGCAGGGACATGAACGCATCGCCGGTCTTCTGGCTGCGCTTAATCCATGCGCTGATGTTGAGGTCTACATTGTCGATGACGGCAGAGCCGCGATAGTCCGGTCGCTTGTCGTTGTTTTTTTTATCGTTTTTGAACAAAACGCCGGTCATGTTGTTGTCGTATTTCACAGGCTTACCTTCTCCAGTTTGTTGAGATTGTCGTCAAGTTCCGCAAGGAATTTCTTTACTTCGGCTTCCAGCATGGCGATGTAAACATCGTCACGCGGGACACGAACTATTAGCAGTTGCAGACGCTCGGGGAGGCGCGGGTCAAATGACACGAAATCGCACCACGGTCTGCCGGTGCAGGCCATCTGCCATTGCATCTGCGTGAAGTATTTAAGCGGCGGCAGTTCTGCCAAAACATACTCAAGATGGGTGGCTGTGTTGGCACATTTCACCTCAATCAAACCCTCCTCGGCAAAACCGTCAGGGCTGGCTCCAGACATTGCCACGGTCGGGTGGTCGATAAACCCTACCTCCTCAACCAAGATGCCCGTCTTGGCGCTGTACGCGGCTCTGGCTTGCGGCTCGGTCTGGGTACCCCATTCCATCGCGGCGTTACTGAACCCTTGTGCCTTCTGCCCCGTGAGGCGTTCCACCACAAGGTCGGCAAGGTAGTTAGCGCGACCTGCGCCATAGCCGCTTTTGGTCTTGGCGATGACATCAGCAACACGCGATGCCGTGACCTTGCCGATGCGTGCGGCAAACCATTCGTCTGTACGCTGTTCCATCAAGCAAGCCTCAATACTTCAATGCATCGCTTGCTGCGGTTTATTGAAGTCAAAACAGAGCCTTTACCCCAAATTGCGACACAATGCGAAGCAATGCCGCTCCGCAGAGATTCACCGTCAAACATATCAAAAGGAATTTCAATCAATCCTTTAGGCTGTAAACTTGCAATGTATGGCTTGTAATGCAGGGCTACGCTTCCCATCGGATATTTCAAGTTTCGGCGTTTGCGTTTTGTTGTTTCCAATTGCAAATCACCCTGCACATATTTTGTGCCGTCAGGCAATACAATTACGAATTTAACGGCAGGCAGGGCTTGCAAAATAATAATTGCTCGGTCAAATAGAGAATTCATGTCAACTCCTTCTTGCGTGCGCTGAAAGCATTTATGTGCGTTGCGCGGGTGGCAGCATCAAGCGATTTGAAAAGCGCAAGCAGCGTAGGCTGGTCAGCGGCGGCTGCAATTTGCGCCAACACCTCGGGGTTAGGCTCTGCCTTTTCTGCTTCCGGCAAATCCTCACCTGCGTAGATGTAGAGGCCAAGGCCGTGCATGGCGATGGCTTTTGCAAGGCAGCGCATGATGGCGGTGTTTACGGCAAACGCATCCGGGTCAACGATGGCTTTATTGCGGTTGTCCATGACAGGCAGGATGCAGGTCTTGATGTCGCCCTTTATCTCGACGCTCACCTTGACCATCGCCGTGCCGTTACGCAGAACCATAACGGGGCTGTTGTCCCATTCGTGCGCCGTCCACCTTGCGCCGGGGTCAATCTTTAGCACCTCGGCCCACGCCCATGCCCACGACAGGTAAGACAGGTTGCCCTTTTTCTCAAGATGCCCGTTGACATTGATTTTCAAAAGTTCTGACATTTCGTGCTCTCCTCAATCATTTGTTTGAGTTCGCGCCGCAATTCGTTGTGGCGGTCGATGTCGGCTTGCGTCCAAGTAAGGATGACCGGCTCGGTGTAGTACCGGCGTTCCTCGCACTCGCGTTGCTGTTGCCAATCGTCCATCAAAACGCCCTCAAGCCAAGCCACGCGAGGGCGGCAAAGATGGCAAACAAAAAGAGATACAGGCCGATGGTTTTCATTCCGTCACCTTGATGAGCAGGTGTGCCAGCGATTGTTCAACTGTGGCGTACTCCTCCGCGCACAACGCCAGCCGCCAGAACATATATGCGTCATCCGTTTCGTCTGCGATGTCCTGCACCAACGCACAGTCGGCAGGGCTGCGGGTATGAACCATTCGCGCCCATGCGGCACGAAGGGTCTTGTCGGTGATGCGGCATTCAAGGTGAGCAAGTTCGTCCCAGATGTTCACAGGTTGTCCTCCCACGAGCGGCGGCGGTCGAGTCGGTCTTCAGCGGCCCAGTCAGCGTCGCGCTCGGCTTTCTCGCGCTCGGCAAACTCCGAGAGTTCGTGGGTGTGAACAAAGATGGGGGCCGGGAGGGTCAGCCAAGTGCCGTCCGGCAGTTTGATGGAGGTGATGGCGGCTGAATCCATCGTGCCGTCATTGCAGAACTCGAAGTCGAGTTCGCAATGCAACCCCTCGACCAGTTCGTACTCGCGTGTCATGTCAGTCATGTCTGTTGCTCCTATCTGTGGATTGACTCAACACCCATAGGTTAACACAGGTTACGGGTATGTCAACACCCCCCTTGCATTTATTTTCACGCCCGTTAACCTGCGCGGCATGGACATTCAGACCGCACTTGACGCCGTTGGAGGCCGCAAGGCCGAACTCGCCCGTAAGTTGGGGGTGTCCAAGCCTGCCGTCTCAAGGTGGGTAAAAGCAGGAAAATTGCCCGAGATGAGAGTCTGGCAATGGAAGGCTCTGGAAGCCTCGACCCCGCCGATTACAGCCGATTCCACAACTACCCCTGCCTAACCCCTAGCCCTGCCGCAAAGCCGCCAGAATCGTTCTGGTGCGGCTGCCTGTGCGATTGGACGCTACAGGACTTCCTTGGACGACTACCCAGAAACGACAAACCCTCCGTGAAGGAGGGCTTGACGCGGGCGGGGGGATGCCCTTACGCTAGAGATGCTGTTCTTGCGTGATGGTTAATTTACACCGCTGTTCTAGCCGTGTCAAACACCCCACCACGCAGCCCCTCGACACGGGCTAAATCTGTCGCCAGCGGGGCCGGTGCAATTCCGGTTGGCGAAAGCCACGACCTCGGGCTGGTTAAATTGCCGGGGCGGGTCAGAAAGACGGCATACGGGCATACCGTGGGCCTCTTTAACTTCCACGAACACCGTGGGGGTTAGGGGGGCCTTCTCCCGGCTCCGAGCATTAGGGTTTAAGACAGGGGTTAAGAAAGATTTAAACCATTCCTAAATTTAAGATTTAGGAAGGTTTGTTTTTTTTCTTAAACGCTAAACTAAAATCGGTTGCGTTCACCTCCGTTAACGAGTACCGTTGAGCCTCCACAAACAGGAGACTGCGATGAACGAACTTGACGAAGCCGCATGGGAACGATGGGTCGCCTACAGGGTCGCCATTCGCAAGCCCATCAAGACCGCCAGCGAACACGCGATGAAGTTGAAACTTTCGCGGTATGGCGCTGACCAAGATGCTGTGGTTAACCAGAGCATTAGTAACCAATGGCAGGGCTTGTTCGAACTCAAGGACAAGAAGAAACCCGACCGCCCAACCAAAAGCCCGGAGCAGAAGGCGCAGGACGATGCGATGTTCATCGCCGCGCAAGACCGTGCCAGTCGAGGCTGGGACAAGCAGGAACCTACCCCGCTAAACCGACTCAAGTTGTGCGATGCGCTCTGGGCGCGGTACACCGTCGAGGAGGGCGCAGACACAGCCGAGCGCATGGAATGGCTCCGTGGTGTCGTTGCGATGCACCTGCGCGATGCGCCTGCAAAGGATGTGTTGGACAACCCGAATCTCAAGACGATGGTGTTTTGCTTGTTTGGCCCCCGTGGCATCTCACGGCTCAAAGAGCGTCAGGAGGTGCAGCCGTGAACCGCGAGAACATCATTGCGATGGTGCAAGAGGCGGTTATTGAATTTCCAAACGCAAACCCGTTTGATTTTAGACTCCTACAAATTGAAACGATTGAACGCTTTGCCGCCCTAGTTGCCGCAGCAGAACGCGAGGCTTGCTGCAAAATCGTTCACGGTCAATGCGAGTCTGACAATGTTGCTCAACGAACTGTGGACGCTATCCATGCGCGGGGACAGGAGGTGCAGCCGTGATTCTTGTTGGCGACTGCATCAAATCCATGCGCGATCTGCCCGACCAATCGGTGCATACCTGCGTGACTTCGCCTCCGTATTTTGGGCTGCGTGACTACGGACACGACGGGCAAATTGGCCTTGAGCCTACGCCGGACGAGTTTGTTACCAAACTGGTCGAGGTGTTCCGCGAAGTGCGGCGCGTGTTGCGGGATGACGGTACGCTGTGGCTGAATTTGGGCGACAGTTATGCAAGTTCTGGCAGAACTGACCGTAAAGAGTCGCCGGGTGTTGGCGCAAAGCAGGAAATGAAAGCCCCCGGTAGAAAACTTATATGGGAGGCGGGAGGTGGTCACAATTTTTCGTGGTTTATTCCAGACGGCAACGGCGGGAAGATTAAACCGAAAGACCTTATGGGCATCCCGTGGCGCGTAGCCTTTGCCCTGCAATCGGACGGCTGGTATCTGCGGCAGGACATCATTTGGCACAAACCGAACCCGATGCCGGAGAGCGTGACCGACCGCTGCACGAAGGCGCATGAGTACATTTTCCTGTTGTCGAAGTCGCAGCGGTATTACTTCGATGCGGAGGCCATTGCCGAGCCTGCGATAAATGCAGGAAAAGTCGTTACGAACAACAACGGGAAAAATGGCCAAATAAGTGATTTTGGTGTTACTCGTGGCGGCTTTATGAAACCGGAAGGAGTGACCGTTAAAGACACCCGCAATCGCCGTTCCGTCTGGACGGTGACGACCAAGCCTTTTAAGGGGGCGCATTTTGCCACCTTCCCGCCTAACCTTATCGAGCCATGCGTTAAGGCGGGGTGTCCAGAAGGCGGCACCGTCCTCGACCCATTTGGCGGCAGCGGTACGACCGGACTTGTGGCGCAAACATGGAGTCGCAAATTTATTTTGTGCGAATTAAATCCAGAATATGCACAAATGGCGCAAAATCGGATTGCAGCAGAACGCGGACTTTTTTCAGAGGTGTCGCGATGACCCGCACCTGCAAGCAATGCGGTCAGAAGTTTTTCGGCGCATCGAGCATCCTCCAGCATCGCAGCGGCGCGTGCGGTGGCGAGGAACTGCTAAAATCTCGCGGCTGGGTCAAGACCCGCGCAGGTTGGGTATCGCCACAACGCGCCATGTTTGACGCCAAACGCCGTGGAGTTTGAACGGCTGATGAAGAACCGAGATGCGCCGCACATTGACTACGGCGCGTTCCTCGGCCTACTTCCGAACAACCCGAAAGCCTGTCCGTGCAACATCGACGGCATCATCGAGAGGAAGGGCAAGTTCCTCGTACTCGAATGGAAGCGCGAAGGCGAAAATACATCGGAAGGGCTACGCCGAACCCTACAGGCACTTGCAGGGACGCCGGGCTTTCAAGTGTGGATAGTGCGCGGCGACACGGACGACGGGCTTCGCATCGGCAAGTTCTATTCGGTGCCGCCCTTCGGTAAAGCAAAACTGTTAGGCGAAGGCGTGGACGAGTTTATTAAGATTTACAGGATGTGGTACGAGTACGCCGACGGGCTGTTCTGATGCGCTACGCCGCACGACGGGATGCGAATGATGCCGCCATCACCGAAGCCGTCAGAGCCGCAGGGTTTACGGTTTACGACCTCGGGCTGGCGGGTCAAGGCGTACCCGACAAACTGGTTACGGCTCCCGGCTTTGCCGCGTTCCTTGAAATCAAGACCCCGACCGGCAAACTGCGAAAGGGTCAGGAACGCTTCAAGGAGGCGTTTGAGCCGCTCGGGATGTGGTACCTAGCCCGTGACCCTGTTGAGACGGTAGCGTGGCTTCAGATGCGGCTAACGACGACCCAGAAACCCTGACCCATCATCTGGTGGTGTTGGAGGTGGTGTATATGGAACCGCTCACAGAGGCGGGGGAGCCACCAGCGTGCGGGTTCTTGGATGAGGTGGGCATTGCGCCCGTCCGACAGCACCTTGACCGCCGCCCCCGTATGGATGCTGAAGAAGCCGATGCGCGGCATGATGCTGGCAAGGTCATCCAGCACAGCGTCGAGCCGGTCGGGTTCGATGTGTTCAAGGACATCAATGCAGCAGACCATATCAGCCTCTACGGGAGGCCCATACTCCGGGAAGGCTGGGTCATAGGGGCGGTAATCAAACTCAAGACCAGCGCCCTGTAGGGCGGTTTGGAGGTGTTTCTTGCCTGCCCCGTAGTCGCTGATTGATTTAACCTCATTGTCCACCGCCAATTTGGCGACGATGGGGGCAAAGGCGATGGAGGCCACGCCGTAGTTGGGGTTGGTGTGCAGTTCGACCTGCTGGGCGCGGTACTCGTCGGAAATGGTGTTCATGCTTGCAACTCTCTGTGGGAGGGCATAGCATCATCGTAACCCAAAGTGGGGGGAAAAATGGCTTCGCACGAAAAAAACGCCGCGTTGTTTGTCGGAACGATGTTCCACAGCGCAACCATCACGCATTTGCAACACCTCGCCACGAAATCCTACGCCCAACATCAGGCGCTTGGCGCGTACTACGATGCAATCCCCGACCTTGTTGACGCTTACGCCGAGGCGTACCAAGGGCGTTACGGCATCATCAGCGGCTACGATGTCGAGTTCCACAAGCAGCGCGACCCCAAGGCGTATGTGAAGGGGCTGCTGACCTTTTGTGATGAAATTAAACCGACGCTCCCAAAGGACAGCGACCTCGTTAACCTGTTTGACGCGGTTGTGGATGCCGTGACGAGCCTTAAGTACAAACTCGAAAACTTGAGTTAACACATGGCAAAGCCTGCGCCATCACGGGTTGCCGCCGCGCTCGACTACTTGGAGCGGCTGAAGAGCCAAGCCGCCGAGTTTGGTGGCGGTGTGGTGGAGAACCTCGCAGACCGTGCTAGGAGCGTCGGAGGACTTGCATACGAGGCTCTGACGAGCGACCCCAACATGGGGCGTATGACGACGGCAGAGTACGCCCAAGCCGCCGACCGCCCAACCCCTCGCCTAGACCAAGCCGCCCAAGACCTCGGTACCATCGGCAAGGCAATCGTTACGCAGCCGGTTCAGACGGGCAAGGCTCTTGTGCAGGGCGAGGTTGAACGCGCACAGCAGGCGATGACCAGCCCCCGCGCTGCCGGTGAATACGCAGGGTCGATGGTTGACCCCATGCGGATAGCCGCCGCGCTACGCAAAACCGCCCCCATCGCTGAACTAGATGTGTACCACGGCACCCCGCATCGGTTCCCCGAAACGGAGGCCAACCCGTTAGGCGAGTTTGACGCAAGCAAAATAGGTACGGGTGAGGGCGAACAGGCTTACGGGCACGGAATTTACTTTGCCGAAAGTCCTGATGTCGCGAAAACATATCAATCAGCGCAAAGCCCACCAGCGCGAAAAGCAACGATGGCATTGCAAGCAACTGACGGAAATGTAAATAAGGCTATTGCTGCAATAAAAAAAGAAGTTGCAACAATGAGCGCCCACAAGGATTCGCCGTATTTACGGCAAGGCGCGTTCCAAGAGACGCAAGACGCGCTAAATTATCTGCAACAAATGAAAAAGGGCGCTGCACCACAAACGGGCGCGCTTTATACCGTCGACCTACCCGACGAAATGGTAGACCATATGCTCGATTGGGAAAAACCGTTAAGTGAGCAATCAGAGTTTGTAAAAGCCGCTATACGCGCCATGCCAAATGCGCCTGACGAAAGCAAATGGAAAAATTGGACGGGAGAATATTTGTATCGAATTCATCTTCAGCGCGGCGGAAGAGAATCACCAGAAAAACCGTTGAAAGTTACAGCATCGGAAAAATTACAAAACGCTAGTATCCCCGGCATCAAGTACCTAGACGCAGGTAGTCGTAGTCGCGGATTGAGCGCCACCGGAACGCGCAACTTTGTCGTATTCCCCGGCGAGGAAAAGAAGGTACGCATACTGGAGCGTAAGTAAGTTAACCCAAGGCAACAGCGGCAAAGATAGTTTCATTAGATAAACAATCAAGATATATTAACCCCGGTATGCCAGCAGGAAGACCCAAAGGAAGCCCGAACAAGTCAACCCAAGCAGCGAGGGAGGCTATCTCTCGTTTCGTAGACGGCAACGCAGACCGCTTGCAGGGCTGGCTTGACGAGATACACCAAGAGAAGGGCGCAGAGGCGGCGTTTAAGTGCTTCAGCGACTTACTTGAATACCATGTGCCTAAACTCGCACGCCACGAACACAGCGGCGTAGATGGCAAACCGCAGGAACTGAACATCCGTTGGGGCGAACCCAAGTAATGGCAAAGGGCGACCATCGGTATCGCCGGTCATTGTGGGATAGGTTCCACGATAAGGTTATGCCCGAGCCGAACACGGGTTGCTGGCTTTGGACGGGCGCGACGAAGGAACACGGATACGGGGTCATTGGCCTCGGTCGCCGCGATGAGGGAACCGCGAAAGCGCATCGAGTAGCATGGCGGCTTTACAGGGGCGATATTCCTAAAGGCGAGTGCATATTGCATCACTGCGACCAGCCTCTTTGCGTTAACCCGAATCATCTGTTCTGCGGAACGCTGTCAGACAATATGCAAGATTGCGTGCGTAAGGGCCGCAACTTCACGCCAAACAATCGTGGTCGCAATGCGAAATGGGCGCGGTTAACAGAAGATGCCGTGAAGGACATTCGTGCAAAAGCGTTGTCAGGCATTGAATACGCAAAAAAGTATGGCGTAAGCAAAAGCGCAATTTACGAAGTTTGGCGCGGGAAGAATTGGGCATGGATGTAGTCCTGCCATATAACCCTCGAAAGGCGTTTTTGCCTTTCCATGACAGGAGCAAGCGGTGGGCGTGTTTAGTCGCCCACCGCCGCAGGTGCAGGTAAAACAGTTGCAGCCGTCAACGACATCATTCGGGCGGCCATTATGTACAAGGGGCCAAACGGTTTGTTCGGATTCGTCGCGCCATACCAAAACATGGCACGGCGCATCGCATGGGATTATTTTAAGTTCTTCTCCGAACCGCTCATCAAGGACGCAAACGAGCAGCAGATGACTATTACGCTGGTTAACGGCGTAAAGGTCAGTCTGTTTGGAGCCGACAACGCAGATGCCATGCGCGGCCTCGGGTTCAGCGGTATCTACCTAGACGAATACGGCGACTTCAAGCCCAGCGTGTTCGGTAATGTCATACGCCCAGCCCTATCAGACAAGCAAGGGTGGGCTGTGTTCGCCGGTACGCCGAAGGGCAAGAACCAGTTCTGGGACATCTACGAGACTGCCCAACGCCTGCCCGATGAGTGGTTCCTGCTACGCCTACCCGCTAGCCAATCAGGGCTACTACCGCAGGGTGAACTCAACGCAGCAAAGGCGCAGTTGTCGGAAGACCAGTACCTCCAAGAGTACGAGTGCAGTTTCGAGGCGGCTATCCTTGGCGCGTTCTACGGCACAGAGATGCGACAGGCAGACCACCGCATCAGCCCAGAGGTGCAGCACGACCCCGGCTACCCTGTGTACACGGCATGGGACTTGGGCTACCGCGACGACACGGCTATCTGGTGGTATCAGGTCATCAGCGGCGAAGTGCGCGTCATCGACTTCTTCGCCATCTCGGGTGCAGACATCCGCGCTATCGCAGAGGTAGTCGTTAACAAAGGTTATCGGTATGCCAAGCATTACCTGCCGCATGACGCACGGGCAAAGAGCCTGCAGACGGGTCGCAGCATCGTCGAGCAGTTGGCCGACCACCTCGGGATAGCCAATCTGTCGGTGGTTCCTAACATTGGCCTGCAGGACGGAATCCAAGCAGTTCGCCAAATGTTGCCCCGAACTTGGTTCAATTCCGTAAAATGTGGCGACGGGATAGAGGCTTTACGGCAGTACCAACGGGAGTATGATGAGGACAAGAAAGCGTTCAGGGCATCACCCCGACATGATTGGACATCACACCCTGCTGACGCTTTCCGTATGTTGGCAGTTGCGTGGAGGCAGGAGCCTGCCGCGCAAAAGCCGTTAGAGGGCAAGGTGCTTATCGTTGGGCCGCAGAACGAAGTCACCCTTAACGATATGTGGCAAGTGCATGAGCGCAGCGTCTCAAGGAGGGCGCGAATATGAGTGGCGTTAATCTTCCGTATCAGTATCCCTACGAGACGGTCGCCGCCTCGCAGACCGCGCAGGTGCTTGGCACCAATGGCGCAGCAAACGACTACCTGCATCGCATCGTGGTGACGGTATCCACGGCTGTAAGTTCGACCGTTAGCATTATCGACGGCAGCACGACCGTGCTTGCAATCCCTGCCAACACGCCCATCGGTGTGTATAGCCTCGAACTTGGCCTCAACGCGGCTACCGGCCCGTGGAAGGTCACGACGGGCGCAGGCGCTGCTGTTCTCGCAGTTGGGCTGTTCAGCAAATGAACCGCAAGCCCGGACTCTACGCCAACATCCTAGCCAAGCAGGAGCGTATCAAGGCTGGGTCGGGTGAGCGTATGCGTAAGCCGGGAGAGGCTGGTGCGCCGACTGCAGCGGCGTTCCGCGAGTCTGCCAAGACCGCTAAACCCGAGAAGAAGGGTTACTAATGAGCGCAGCGTGGCAGCGGAAGGAAGGCAAAAATGAAAAAGGTGGCCTCAACGCAAAGGGCCGCGCATCGTATAAGGCCGAGACGGGCGGCACGCTCAAGCCTCCCGTGAAGGGTGGCGACAATCCTCGCCGCGCCTCGTTCCTCGCACGCATGGGCAACATGGCTGGCCCGATGGAGAAGAACGGCAAGCCTACCCGCCTCGCTCTCGCGCTGCGTGCGTGGGGTGCGTCGAGCAAAGAGGATGCGCGTGCGAAGGCTAGTGCCATCTCTGCGCGAAACAAGAAGGACTGAACATGGACGAGCGCGTTAGCCAAGAACTAGAGAAGTACCTGCGTGCTGTGGGTACTTACGAGAACGAGTTCGCCAAGTGGCAGGCGCGTGTCAAGAAACTCGTCAAGCGTTACCGCGACGATACCCGTGGCTCTGGCGGCAACGAGACGGCGAAGTTCAACATCCTGTGGTCGAATGTCCAGACGCTGATTCCTGCCGTCTACGCCAAACTCCCGAAGGCTGATGTACAGCGCCGCTTCGGTGACAACGACCCCGTGGGCCGCGTGGCATCACGCCTCATTGAACGCGCCGTAGACTTTGAGATTGAGCATTACCCCGACTTCCGCTCGACCATGAAATACGATGTCGAGGATAGATTCCTCGGCGGTCGCGGAACTTCGTGGGTGCGGTACGAACCCCATGTAGCACCAATCGGCGTTGAGGATGACGGTCTATCCATCACCTCGGACATCGAAGCCGGTGAAGGTGCGCCGCCGCCGCTGGAGCAGGTCGAGTACGAACGCGCCCCCGTTGACTATGTGCATTGGAAGGACTTCGGGCACTCTCAAGGGCGCACTTGGGAAGAGGTAGGACAGGTATGGCGCTGGGTCTACATGACCCGTGAGGCCATCGTGGAGCGGTTTGGCGAGGAGATGGCACGCACCATCCCGACCGACCAAGGCCCGGAGACGCTCAACGCTTACCGCGACAGCAAGCGTCAGTACAACCTCGCCAAGATTTGCGAACTCTGGGACAAGGAGACGCTGAAGGTCTATTGGTTCTGCAAGGGGATGCCGCACTTTATCGATGTGCGCGACGACCCGCTCGGCGTGGAAGGGTTCTTCCCCTGCCCGAAACCGTTGTACGCCACGACGACCTCGGACAACCTCGTACCCGTCCCTGACTTCGTGCTGTACCAAGACCAAGCGATGGAGTTGGACATCCTGTCCGACCGCATCGACGGATTGGTGAAGGCTCTGCGGGTGCGCGGCGTGTATGACGCAAGCCAGCCTGCGCTCCAGCGCCTGATGACCGAAGGCGACAACAACGCCCTCATCCCGGTAGACAAGTGGGCAGCGTTTGGCGAGAAGGGCGGCCTCAAGGGCAGCATCGACCTTCTGCCGCTCGACACCATCGCGCAGGCGCTTCTGCAATGCTACCAAGCGCGTGCCGACATCAAGGGCCAGATTTACGAAATCACGGGCATCGCTGACATCATCCGTGGTCAGTCTGCCGCCTCGGAGACTGCAACGGCGCAGCAGATTAAGGGTCAGTACGCTGGCCTGCGTCTGCGGTCGATGCAGGAGGATGTGGCGCTCTACGCTACCGAGGTCATCCGGCTGAAGGCGCAGGTGATGTGCCTGCATTATCAGCCGCAAACCATCCTCGCCTATGCCGCCGCCGAGCAGATGTCAGACGCTGACAAGGCGCTCATCCCGCAGGCGTTGCAACTCATCCGCGACAAGCCGCTGCGTAACTTCCGCATCGACATCGCCGCTGACAGCCTTGTGCAGATTGACGAGGCGCAAGAGAAACAAGACAGGATGCAGTTTTTGCAAGCCTTCGGTGGGTTCTTGCAGCAGGCGCTCCCGGTTGGTCAGGCATCGCCCGAACTCATCCCGGTGATGATGGATTTGCTCAAGTACGGCGTGCAGGCGTTCAAGGCCGCTCGACCGCTTGAGGGCAGCATTGACGCAGCGGTGGAACAATTGAAGATGGCTGCACAGCAACCGCGTGAGAACCCGGAAGCGCAACGCGCACAGATGGTCGCGCAGGCCGAGCAGGCAAAGGCGCAGATGATGATGCAAGTTGAGCAGGCGAAGTTGCAGCAGGCTTCGCAGGTCGAGGCGATGAAGGCGCAGAACGACCAGCAACTTGAATCGCTGAAACAGCAGTTTGAGGCGCAACTTGCACAACAGAAAATCGCCGCCGAACAGCAGATGGCGAAGTACAAGGCAGACTTGGACGCTGCAACCAAAATCATGGTGGCACGCATCTCGGCTAACCCCGGCCTCGACATCCCCGCTCTGGAGCAGCAGCAAGCCGTCACCGAGCGCGTCATGCAGGACATGGGCGGCGAGGTAAGGCAGGCCATGCAGAATCTCGTGGCGCTCTACGGTCAGATGGCATCGTCCAACGACGAGAACATGAAGGGCGTTCGCTCTGCCCTTTCGACGCTGACCGCCCCGAAGCGCATCATTCGTGGCCCTGACGGTCGGGCTGTGGGCGTGGAGGCGGTGCAGCAGACCCTTGAACTGGAGCCGCGACTGCAATGATTACGACGACCAAAGGGATGATGGACGAAGCCCTGCTGGATAAGCGCGAGGGCGAGGTTAACAACGACCACGAACATACGCGGTGGGTTGAGTATTGGCACGAAGGCGAACTTGTCCATCGGTCTGTCCATGTCCACCTGAAGGAAGCCCCGGCGCTGTTCCCCGAACTGGAGAAATTTTGATGGCTAACACGCAGGCAATGTGTACCTCGTTCAAGGTCGAGATTCTGGGCGGTGTACACGCCATCGGCACGCCCCCGACTCGCGGCTCGACTGCGAAGGACACCTTCAAGGCTGCGCTTTACGAGGCCACCGCCACGGTCAACGCTGCCACGACCGCCTATAACGCCTCTGGGGAGGTGTCGGGCGCAGGGTACAGCGCAGGTGGCATCACGGTAACGAACGCCACAGCGCCCACCTCAACGGGAACCACGGCGTATTGGACACCTTCTGCCTCGCTGACCTACACCGGGGTGACGCTGACCACGGCGTTTGACGCGGTGTTGATGTACAACAGCAGTCAGGGTGACAAGGCGGTAGCGGT
>Ga0315900_10004557_pt1 | contig 19487 bp, 15 predicted proteins | sample LakEriMetagenome_FD_203521 | JGI IMG/M metagenome (GOLD analysis project Ga0315900, IMG submission 203521) | Freshwater fungal communities from buoy surface, Lake Erie, Ohio, United States - Buoy 12 MA114 | ecosystem: Environmental > Aquatic > Freshwater > Lake > Lake biofilm | place: USA: Lake...
CGGGCCAGGGCAGCACCTTCACGCTCGTGATGCCGCTGGCGATCGCACCCGCCGAGGATGCTACGGCACCGATGGCCACGTCCGCCCCCGGCGGCCTATCCCGGCTCGCCGGCCTGCGGCTGCTCGTGGCCGAGGACAGCGAGCTCAATCGCTTCCTGATGGAGCAGATGCTCGTCCATGAGGGCGCCCATGTGCGCTTCGCGGTCGACGGTCGGGAGGCTGTCGAGGCGGTGCGCGCCGATCGCACCGCATTCGATGCCATCCTGATGGATGTCCAGATGCCGGTGCTCGACGGGCTGGCTGCCACCGCGTTGATTCGCGCCATCGCGCCCACGCTGCCGATCATCGCGCTCACCGCGCATGCGCTGCCCGAAGAGCGCGCGCGGTGCCTGGCAGCCGGCATGAACGAGCACCTCAGCAAGCCGGTCGATCTCGATGCGCTCGCCACGGTGCTCGCGCGCTTCTGTCCCCCGGTGGCCTAGCGATACACCCGCGTGCGGCACAGGCGGGCGCTTCCGACACGCGCAGCGCCGATGGTCCGACCCGGGTAGCGCCGGGCTTGCGATGATCGCGGTGCCGCGCCGAGCCGGCCTGTTGACGGCCCGACGCGCGACGAGCCCATGTGCACCCCGAACGACGAGGAGACCTCATGCAACGAAGCATCCTGGCCCTGGCTGCGGCCGGCATCCTGGCGATCACCGCGCCGGCCTACGCCCAGAAGAAATACGACTCGGGCGCAAGCGATACCGAGATCAAGCTCGGGCAGACGATGCCCTACAGCGGGCCGGCATCGGCCTACGGCTCGCTCGGCCGGACCATGGTCGCCTACTTCCGGATGATCAACGATCAGGGCGGCATCAATGGCCGCAGGATCAATCTGATCAGCCTGGACGACGGCTACAGCCCGGCCAAGACGCTCGAGGCCACACGCCGGCTGGTCGAGCAGGATGAGGTGCTGCTGATCACCGGCAGCGTGGGCACGCCCACGAACTCGGCGATCCACACCTACATGAACCAGAAGAAGGTCCCGCACATCTTCATCAACACCGGCGCGGGCAAGTGGAACGATCCGAAGAACTTCCCGTGGACCATGGGCTGGGCGCCCACCTACCCCCTCGAGGGCCGGGTGTTCGTCGAGCACATCCTGCGCACGAAGCCCAACGCGAAGATCGGCATCCTTTTCCAGAACGACGACTTCGGCAAGGACTATGTGCGCGGCGTGCGCGAGCGCCTGGGCGACAAGGGCAAGTCGATGATCGTGGCCGAGGTGTCCTACGAGGTCACCGATCCCACGGTCGACACGCAGGTGCTCACGCTCAAGGCCTCGGGGGCCGACGTGCTGATCAATGCCGCATCGCCGAAGTTCGCCGCCCAGGCGATCCGCCGCGTGGCCGAGTCGGGCTGGAAGCCGGTGCAGTACATCACCACGGTCTCGACCACCATCGGCAGTGTGCTGCAACCGGCGGGCCTCGACCGCTCGACCGGGCTCATCACCACGCAGTACATGAAGGACCCGACCGACAAGCAGTGGGATGCCGACCCGGCGATCGTCAGCTACAAGGCCTTCATGCGGAAGTACTGCACCAACTGCGATATCGGCGACCCGCTGAACCTGCAGGCCTACGCCGTGGCGCAGACCACGGCTCACGTGCTGCGGGTTGCGGGTGACAACCTCACGCGCGAGAACATCCTGCGCATTGCGTCGAACCTCAAGGATGTCAAGGTGGACGGGCCGCTGCCGGGGCTGCTGCTTTCCACGCAGCCCACCGACTACGGCCCGCTTTCCACGGTCGTGATGTCGCGCTTCGACGGGCAGAAATGGGTGAACTTCGGCGAGCCGATTTCCGGCAACCGGTGAGCCCGACCCTCAGGCGGCCAGCCTGAGCATCTCGAGCAGGTCGGCGGCGCCGCCGACCTTGCGCGGATTGGTGGCGATCGGGCCCGTGCCGTCGTACATCGCGGCCAGCCGCTCGAAGCGATCGGGCCCCACGCCCACGCCCGACAGCCGCGTGGGCAGGCCCGCCGCCGCGAACAGCTGCTCGACATGCTCGGCCAGCGGCACCTGGGCATCGAGCCCCACGCGTTCGCAGAAGGCCCGCTGCCGATCGCCATTGACCGACGCGTTCCAGCGCAGCACGGCGGGCAGCATGACGCACGAGGTCAGCCCGTGCGGCACGTTGAAGCCACCGCCGAGCAGGTAGCCGATGCCGTGGGAGGCGCCGTGGTAGACCCCGCCGCTGCGGCCCTGGATCGACAACCACGCCGCGGCCTGCGCGTCGGCGCGCGCACCCAGGTCGGTGGGGTCGGCATGCATGCGCGGCAACGCCGACCACATGCGCCGGGCCGCCTCGATGGCAGTGGCATCGCTGATCGGCGATGCATTGGTGGCGCAGAAGCCCTCGACCGAGTGATCGACCGAGCGCGCGGCGGTGGACAGCAGCAGCTCGGCCGGGGTGTCGAGCGTGCAGGCAGGATCCTGGATCACGACCGCGGGTACCGACAGCGGATGGCTGACCATCAGCTTGCGCCCGATCGTGGTGTCGGTCACCCCGCCGAAGGAGGTGAATTCGGCCGCCGACAGCGTGGTGGGGATCGCGACCATCCGCGGTCGTGCGAAGTCGGTTCCCCACTGGCTCGTACCGCCACCATTGGCGGCCACCAGTCGCTCGCCGGTGATCTCGCTGGCCTGCAACCCGGCACCGAGCGCCACCAGCATGCCCTTGATCGCATCGATCACCGATCCGCCGCCAAGCGCAACCACACCATCGGCACCACTCGCGCGGTAGTCGCCCACCAGCCGCGCAACCGCGCTCACCGGCGAGTGCGCGGCGATGTCAGCCACCCGCCCGGCGCATCGCTCAGCCAGCAGGGCCTGCACCCGATCGGCAAGGCCGCTGCGGATCAGCGAGTTGGTGGTGACCAGCAGCGGGCGGCGCCAGCCGAAGGCGTCGAGTTCCCTGGGCAACGCCTTCTCGAGGGCGCCGATGCCGGCGTGGACGCGCTGCTGCGCCGGCCAGTGATGGGTCTGCATGCCGAAGCTCCCGGAAAGTCATCGCAAAAACCCGATCCTACCGGAGCGGCGGCGCAGGAATGCGCCGGCAGGCCCGTCACCAGAACTGGTTTTTCGTCGGAGGCGGCGGTGCAGGCGGTGCAGGCGGCGGTGGCGGCGGTGGCGGCGGTGGCGGCGGCTTCGGGGGGGCAGGTGGGCTGGGGGGTTTGGGCGGCGGCGGAGGCTTCGGGGGCGCGGGCGGCGGCTTGGGCGGCGGCGGAGGCGGGGGTGGCAACTCGGGCTTGCCACCCAGGCCGGTGACGCTGGCATCGCAGACCTTGTTCGAACCGATGCCACCGCCGCTCAGGTTGCCCCAACGGGTGATCATGTAGCCACCCGCCGAGGCGACCGTCGGGAGCATGCCGATCGCGCATTCGCCGTAGCGCTTGTCGCCATCGATGCGCAACCCGGTGCCCACGCCGAAGTCGGCGGCCCGCGCCGTGATGCCTGGCGGCAGACCTTCCGGCGGCAGATTGAGGGTCTTCTCGTCCAGCATCCGGTCCCAGTCACACCGGGAACCGGGACCATGGGTTGCGAGGCACTCCTGCATCGTGACATCAGCGCCCCGCAGCATCCCGACCACCGTCGACCAGCGCGACTTGAGCACCTGGCTCTTGTAGCCGTTGAAGGCGAGGGTACCGAGCGCCCCGATCACGGCCGTGACAACGACCAGTTCGATGACCGTCGCGCCCGCCATGCCTGCGGGTGCAGGGGCTGGGGTCGGAACTGCGACGGATACGGGTACAGCAATCACGGTACGACAACGACGGGGGTGCAATGATGACGGCCGGAACGCGCGACACGGCGGCCTGACAGCGCTTCATGCGATGCTGCCACGCATTACCGCAACGAATCGGGCGATGCCCGACGAAAGGCGGGATCGCGCTCCCACGCGTGTGATTCCGCAATCGGCTGTCGGCGCTCGCCCGGAGTGCCGTCCGCCGGCCTACACTCTCGGATCGGGCCCTGTCGTGCAGCCCTGTCCCCGGGAATGATCATGTCGGAAAGCCTTCTGGAACTGCCCCCCGTCGACGAACTCGGTTTCGATCCCGCCGAACTGCGCCGTCGCTACGACCTCGAGCGTGACCGCCGCATCCGCGACGACGGCAACGAGCAGTACGTCGAGATCTCCGGCCGCTACACGCACTTCCTCGACGATCCCTATGCCGACCCCGATTTTCGCCGCGACCCGGTCGTGCGCAACGTGGACGTCCTGGTGGTCGGCGGCGGGTTCGGCGGCCTGCTCACCGCGGCCCGGCTGCGCGCCGCAGGCTACGAGGACATCGTCATCCTCGAAAAGGCGGCCGATTTCGGCGGTACCTGGTACTGGAACCGGTACCCCGGTGCGGCCTGCGACACCGAGAGCTACATCTATCTGCCGCTTCTCGAGGAGACCGGCTACATGCCGGTATCCAAGTACGCCCGAGCCCCCGAGATTCTCGAGCACTCGCGCCGCATCGGTCGGCACTTCGACCTGTATCGCTCGGCGCTCTTCCAGACCACCATCACCGCGATGCGCTGGGACGACGCCCTGGCGCGCTGGCATGTCGGCACTGACCGGCACGACGAACTGCGCGCCCGTTTCGTGGTGCTCGCGGGCGGTCCGCTGAACCGGCCCAAGCTGCCCGGCCTGCCCGGCATCGAGAGCTTCCGGGGGCATACCTTCCACACCAGCCGCTGGGACTACGCCTACACCGGGGGCGACTCCTACGGCAACCTCACAGGCCTGGCCGACAAGCGGGTGGGCATCATCGGCACCGGCGCCACCGCGGTCCAGTGCGTGCCGCACCTGGGTGCAGGCGCGCGCGAACTCTACGTCTTTCAGCGCACCCCCTCATCGGTGGATGTGCGCAACGACCGGCCCACCGACCCCGAGTGGGCCAAGTCGCTGAAGCCCGGCTGGCAGCGCGAGCGGATGGACAACTTCACCGCGGTGATCTCGGGCAGCCGCTTCGATGTCGACCTGGTCAACGATGGCTGGACCGACCTGATCGGCAACATCCTGCTGTCGGCACGCCGCAAGGCGCGCGCCGGTGAAGCGGTGGCCGACGAAGCCGCGCTGATCCAGCTTGCCGACTATCAGAAGATGGAGCGCGTGCGCGCCCGGGTCGATGCGGTCGTGAAGGATCGCGCCACCGCCGAGGCTCTCAAGCCCTGGTACAACCAGTTCTGCAAGCGCCCCTGCTTCCACGACCAGTACCTCGACACCTTCAACCGGCCCAATGTGCATCTGGTCGACACCCAGGGGCGTGGCGTCGAGCGCATCACCGAGCGCGGCGTGGTGGTCGCCGGACGTGAATACCCGCTCGACTGCCTGATCTTCGGCACCGGCTTCGAGGTCGGTACGCACTTCACGCGCCGCCTCGGCTTCGACGTCGTCGGCCGCGGCGGCCAGACCCTGACCGACAAATGGAAGGACGGCGCACAGACCTTCCATGGCCTGTTCACGCGCGGTTTTCCGAACATGTTCGTGATGGGCACCCAGCAGTCGGGTCAAAGCGCCAACTTCCAGCACATGCTCGACGAGCAGTCGCGTCACATGGCTCACCTGCTCGCGGCCATGCGCGAGCGCGGCATCGGCGTCGTCGAGGCCGGCGCGCAGGCCGAGGCCGAGTGGACCGACACCATCGTCAAGCTCTCGAGCGCCCGGCAGCCCTTCCTCAACGAGTGCACCCCCGGCTACTACAACAACGAGGGCAGGCCCAACGAGCGCACCGCGCGCAACTCGCAGTTCTGGCGCGGGCCGATGGTGTTCCTGCGCATGCTCGATGCGTGGCGCAAGGAAGGCTCCTTTCAGGGGCTCGAACTCACGCCCGTGCCCCGTGATGGCGCCTGAATCGCGGCGCCCCTCATCGCAACCCCTAGACACGAAGCGAGGCATCCATGGCCGACTATGACCTGATCATCCGCGGCGGCACCCTGCATGACGGCACGGGCAGCGCCCCCCGCGTGGCCGACCTCGCCGTGCGCGACGGCCGCATCGCAGCGATCGGCGAGATCACCGGCAGCGCGCGCGAGGATATCGATGCCCGCGGTCTGCTCGTCACGCCCGGTTTCGTCGATGTGCACACCCATTACGACGGTCAATCCACCTGGGAGAACCGGCTGGCGCCCTCCTCGGGCCACGGCGTGACCTCGGTGGTGATGGGCAACTGCGGCGTGGGTTTCGCCCCCTGCCGGCCGCACCAGCGCGATCTGCTGGTCAAGGTCATGGAAGGGGTCGAGGATGTGCCCGAGGTCGTGATGACCGAAGGCCTGCCCTGGAACTGGGAGACCTTCCCCGAGTACCTCGATGCGCTCGAGGCCCGCCACTACGACATCGACATCGCGGCGCAGCTGCCCCACTCGGCACTGCGGGTCTATGTGATGGGCGAGCGTGCGGCCACCCATGAGCCGCCCAGCGCCGAGGATCTTGCGCGCATGCGCGAACTCACCGCGCAGGCGATCCGCGCCGGCGCGCTCGGCGTCACCACCTCGCGCAATCTCCTGCACCGTACCAAGGCAGGCGAGCTCGCCCCGAGCCTCTTCTCGGAGGAGCAGGAACTCGCGGCGCTGGCCGACGGCCTGAAGGATGCCGGCCGGGGGGTCTTCCAGATCATCCCCGCACCCATGGGCGACGCCGAGACCGAGTTCGCACTGATGCGCCGGCTGGCCGAGCGCTGCGGCCGGCCGCTGTCCTACTCGCTGATCCAGATGCCCACCGGCGACACCGAAGCCTGGCGCACCTCGCTCAAGCGCCTGTCGGAGGCCTCGCAGGCCGGCCTCGAGATGCGCGCCCAGGTCGCGCCACGACCGGTCGGCATGTTCTACGGGCTCGAGCTGAGCTTTCACCCCTTCGCCTTCCATCCGAGCTACAAGGCGATCGCGCATCTGCCGCTCGCCGAGCGTGTGGCGCGCATGAAGGACCCGACCTTCCGGGCCCAGTTGCTGGCCGAGCAGCCGGAGGACACCAACCCGGTCAACCTGAAGACGGTCAAGGCCTTCCAGTACTGCTACGTCTGGCGTGACGAACCCGATTACGAGCCCGATCTCGCCGATCGCCTCGATCGCCGGGCGCGGGCCGCCGGCCTGCCGATGGAAGAGTACAGCTACGATCTGCTGCTGGCCAACGAGGGTCGCGCGGTGTTCTACCAGCCGGCGGCCAACTACCGCGACGGCAACCTCGTGGCCGTTCGCGAGATGCTCGACCATCCGCGCACGGTGGTGGGCCTGGCCGATGGCGGTGCCCACTACGGCATGATCTGCGACGCGAGCTTCCCCACCTACTACTTGCTGCGCTGGGCCCGAGATGCCGTACCGGCCGAACGCATCGACCTGCCGTCGGCCATCGCGGCACTCACCAGCGAGCCGGCGACGCTCGCCGGTCTGAACGATCGCGGCCGCCTCGCGGTGGGACTGAAGGCCGACATCAACCTGATCGATCTCGACCGCCTGAAGCTGCACGTCCCTGAGGTCACCTATGACCTGCCCGCGGGCGGCCGGCGCATGCGGCAGCTCGCCGAGGGCTATGTGGCCACCATCGTATCGGGTGTGGTGACCTACCGCGACGGCCAGGCCACCGGCGCCCTGCCCGGCCGCCTGGTCCGCGGCCAGCAGTCTGGCCCGGCCGGCAGCGAGGCGGCAGCCGCGGCGCTACCGGCCTGAGCAGGACCCGCAGCATGATCGCGCAGGCCGCGGTGCCGTCCGCCGCGGGCGGGTTCCGCTTCGACAACCGCTTCGTGCGCGACCTGCCGGGCGCCTGCGTGGCCTGGCAACCCGCTGCGGCTCCCGCGCCGCGGCTCCTCTTTCTCAATCACGCCCTCACCGACGAACTCGGGCTCGACGCGGCCTCGCTCCACGGCGAGGCGGGCGCAGCGCTCTTTTCGGGCAACAGGTTGCCGCCAGGGGCCGAACCGGTGGCGCAGGCCTATGCCGGTCATCAGTTCGGGGGTTTCTCGCCGCAGCTCGGCGACGGTCGCGCCCTGCTGCTCGGCGAGCTTCTCGATCGCCAGGGGCGCCGTCGGGATCTCGCCTTCAAGGGCTCGGGCCCCACGCCCTTTTCGCGGGGCGGCGACGGCAAGGCCGCCGTGGGACCGATGCTGCGGGAGGTCCTGATCGGCGAGGCGATGCACGCGCTCGGCATTCCGACCACCCGCGCGCTCGCGGTGGTGGCTACGGGCGAGCGCATCCGGCGCGATCGCCTGCTTCCCGGCGCGGTACTCACACGGGTGGCCGCCAGCCACCTGCGCGTGGGCACCTTCCAGTTCTTCGCCGCCCGCGACGACGAGCCTGCGCTGCGGGCGCTGCTCGCCCATGCGATCGGGCGTCACGACCCCGAGCTTGGCGACAGCCCGAATCCGGCCCTCGGGCTGCTCGCGGCGGTCGCCGGGCGTCAGGCTGCGCTGATCGCGCAATGGATGGCGGTCGGCTTCATCCACGGGGTGATGAACACCGACAACATGACGATCTCGGGCGAGACCATCGACTACGGACCATGCGCCTTCCTGGAAGCCTACGACCCGGCCACGGTGTTCAGCTCGATCGACCACCAGGGACGTTACGCCTTCGGCAACCAGCCGCGCATCGCGCTCTGGAACCTCGCGCGACTGGCCGAGTCGCTGCTGCCGCTGATCGATCCCGACACCGACCGCGCCGTGTCGCTGGCCACCGGCATGCTCGACCGATTCCCGGCCCAGTTGCGCGCGCAACAACTTGCGCGGCAACGGGCCAAGCTCGGCATCGCGCATGCTGTCGATGACGATGGCGACGCGTCGCTGATCGAGGACTGGCTCGGGCTGCTGCAGGCCGGGCGCATCGACGTCACGCTCGCCTGGCGTCGGCTGGCCGACGCCGCCGCGGGCGATGCGCGGCCGCTGAAGGCGCTCTGGGCCGATTCACCCACCGACGCGCTCGAAGCCTGGCTGACACGCTGGCAGGCGCGCTGCGCGACCGATGACCAGCGCGGCGTGGCAACAGGCACGCAGCCAGCACGGGGCTCGACCGACCCGGGCGTGGCGCGGGCCATCGGGATGCGACAGGTGAACCCCCTGGTGATTCCGCGCAACCACTGTGTCGAGGAGGCGCTTGCCGCGGCCTCGGACCATGACGACCTCGGCCCCTTCGAGAGCCTGCTCGCCGCCCTTCGTCAACCTTTCGACGACAGCCCGCAGGCCGGGCGCTACGCCGAACCGGCGCCGCCGTCGGTCACCGCCTGCTACCGCACCTTCTGTGGCACCTGAGAAGCGCTGAGCGGATCCGACGCGCCGGTTGCGTCACCGGCTCCGGGTCAGGCCGACGTCCGGCGTGGCCGGCGGATCGGCACTGGGTACGACCCCGGCGCGGGCAATGGCGAGCGCCTCGCGCAGCAGCTCGCGATCGCCCACCTGATTGGCGAGCACAAGCACCAGCCCGGCCTGGAAGAGCGCGGCCTGCTCGTCGTCGAGATCACGCTGGATAGCGATCAATTCCTCGTAGAAGCCATCAGGATCAGCGATATTGAGTTCACGGTTCAGAGGCACCCGAGGCTCCTCGTTCAGGCGGCCAGGCCGATCGCACGGCGCAGCGCAGCCTCGATCTTCGCAGCATCGAAAGCACGCCAGCGCGCCGCGACATGGTGATCCGGGCGCAGCAGATAGACGGTGCCGGCGCGCGCGTCATAGCGGCGGGCAACCAGCCCCTCGATGTCGTGAAGATCGTCGCCCACCGCCAGCACCCTTGCCATCAGCTCGCCGGACCGCACCCCATCCACCGGCGGGCGAAGCCCGAAGACCAGCAGCGTGAAGCCCTCGAACAGCTCATCGAGCAGCCATCCCGCCCGCCCTTCGCGAACGATCGGCGCGTCGGCGGCAGGCGCGCCGGGCAGGAGTTCGCCGTCGAAGGCCGCGTCGTCCGCGGTGTTCAGCGGCGAGGCCCGATAAGCGGTCGGCATCGACAGGCGCCCGCTGTTGACCAGCCGGCGGGCGAAGGGCTCGGTGCGCGCAAGGCCGAGCACCGCGTCGCGCAGCCGCCGGCTCGCCCGGCTCTTCGGCGTGATGAAGTCGGTCGACCGCGTCGAGTTGAGCAGGTTGTCGTCGGCAGCCACCGATCGCTCATCGTGGTAGCTGTCGAGCAGGCTCGCCGGCGCCTGCCCGGCGAGCACCAGCGCGAGCTTCCAGCCGAGGTTGTCGACATCCTGCACGCCGGAATTGGCGCCGCGTGCACCGAAGGGCGAGACCTGATGCGCGGCGTCGCCCGCGAAGAGCACGCGCCCATGCCGGAAGCGATCGATGCGCCGGCAGGCGAACTGGTAGACCGACACCCATTCCAGATCGAAATCCACCTCCGGGCCGAGCATCGCGCGGATCCGGGGCAGTACACGCTCGGGCTTGCGCTCCTCCTCGGGATCAGCATCCCAGCCGAGCTGGAAGTCGATGCGCCAGACATGGTCGGCCTCACGGTGCAGCAGCACACTCTGGCCCCTGTGAAAGGGCGGATCGAACCAGAACCAGCGCTCGATCGGGAAGTCGGCCTTCATCAGCACATCCGCGATCAGGAAGCGGTCCTGGAAGGCCTGACCGGTGAAGGAGGCGCCAACCATGCCGCGAAGGCTGCTGCCCGCACCGTCGCAGGCGATCACCCAGTCGGCCTGCAGCCGATAGCGCCCCTCCGGCGTGCTGACCTCGAGCGCCACCCGGTCATCATGCTGCACGAGGCCGGTGACCGCGTGCTTCCAGCGCAGCTCCACATGGCCGCTGGCCTCGCAGGCGTCGACCAGGTACTCCTCGAGGTAGTACTGCTGCAGATTGATCATCGCCGGCATCTTGTGACCGCGCTCGGGCAGCAGGTCGAAGCGGTAGACGAGTTCGGTGTCGCGAAACACCTTGCCCACCTGCCACTGGATGCCCTTGTCGATCATGCGCCCGGCCACGCCGAGGCGGTCCCAGATCTCGAGGGTGCGCTTGGCATAGCAGAGCGCACGCGAGCCGACGCTGACGGTGTCGTTGTCATCGAGCAGCAGCACGCGCAGTCCGCGCCGCGCACAGTCGAGCGCCGCGCTCAGGCCCACCGGCCCGGCCCCGACGATCACGACCGGATGCCGGGTGGCGGTGGCGTCGCTCCCGGTGGGCAGGGGCTGCGCCGCGTAGCGCGGTGCGCGGTAGGTCTTGAGCATGGGCTGTGCCGGGTACGGACTCAGCCCTCGAGCGCCCGCCACATCTGGATGTCGCGCTCGGCGGTCCAGATGCGAGGATCGGCGTGACCGGTGGCTTCGTCGTAGGCGCGGCTCACATCGAAAGGCATGCAATGGTCGAAGATCACCCAGTGACCGTAGCGGGGCTTGAGCGCGGCAAAGGTTTCCTGGTAGACCGCGCGCAGATCCTTGCCCGCCGCAGCACCGGCCTTCACGCTCGCGTAGAGCTCGGCGACGAAGTCGCGAGTGCCCGCGAGGCCGCGCGCCACCTGCTCCGCGCCCACCAGCGCGGCGCCCCGGCCCGGTACCAGCGCGCGCGGCTCGAGCGCGGCGATGCGCTCGAGCGTGGCCGGCCAGTCCTGGAAATAGGCATCGCCGGCATAGGGCGTGGCGTCGAACTCGACGAGATCGCCCGAGAACAGGGTGCGTTCTTCCGGCAGCCAGATCACGGTGTCGCCCTTGGTATGGCCGCGACCGAGCTGCAGCAGTTGCACCTCGAGCCCGCCCAGCCAGACGCTCATGCGCCCGCGGAAGGTCATCGTCGGCCAGGTGAGCCCCGCCGGAACGCTCTCGACGTCGCGAAACAGCCGCGGGAAGCGACCGATCTCGCTCGCCTTGTCGGCCTCGCCGCGCTCGACGATCAGATCACGGGTGTCTTCGCTCGCGAGGATCTGCTGCGCACCGTAGGCGGCCGCTCCGAGCACCCGGACCGCGTGGTAGTGCGTGAGCACGACGTAGCGGATCGGCTTGTCGGTGATTTCGCGAATGCGCCGGATCACATCGGCCGCCATCGAGGGCGTGGCCTGGGTGTCGGCCACCAGCACGGCGTCGTCGCCGATGACGATGCCGGTGTTCGGATCGCCTTCGGCCGTGTAGGCCCAGGCATGGTCGGAAAGCTGACTGAAGGTGACCTGCTTTTCCTCGAGGTCGGCTTGGGAGGCGAACTTCTTGTCGCTGCTCATGGGCGCTCCGGGACTGAACGGGACGACCCGCGCCGGAGGTCGAGGCGGGCCGGACGAAAGATTACGCCACGCAGGCGCGGCGCGACAGGCAGGCGCTGACCGCGGCCTGCGCGCCCGGCGTCATGCCGCGGCTTCAGGGGCGACCTGCACCAGCCGCTTGCCGATCGCCTCGCCGCGCAGCATGCCGATGAGCGCTGCCGGTGCCTGCTCGATGCCCTGGACGATATCCTCGGCAAAGACCACCTCGCCACGCCGGACCCACGGCCCCACACGGGCGAGGTAGGCGGGCAACTGGTGCACATGGTCGTAGATGATGAAGCCGGTCATCTGGATGCGCTTGACCAGCAGCGCATGCAGACCGCGAATACCCGGGTCCTCGAGCGCGTTGTAGCCCGAGATCATTCCGCAGACCGGAAAACGCGCGCCGACCCGGGCATGGCGCAGCGCCGCCTCGAGCGTGGTGCCGCCGACATTGTCGAAGTAGACGTCGATGCCCTCGGGGCAATGGGAGCGCAGTGCATCGTCGAGATCGATGCGCTTGTAGTTGAAGGCCGCATCGAAACCGCAGCGGCGCAATAGAAAGTCGACCTTGTCGTCGCTGCCCGCCGACCCGACCACGCGTGCGCCCATCCGGCGCGCGAACTGGCCGGCGATCTGCCCCACGGTACCCGCCGCCGACGAGATGTAGACGGTTTCGCCAGGCATCGGGCGGGAGAGATCGGCGATGCCCACCCACGCGGTAAGCCCTGGCATGCCGAGCACCGAAATCGCATGACTCACCCGCCCGATCGCGGGATCGATGCGCTGCAGGCCCTCGCCACGCCGAACCCGGCTGCGCTGTGCCCAGTCGAGAAAGCCCCAGACGAAATCACCCACCGCGAAGCCCTCGTGGCGCGAGTCGATGACCCGGGCCACCACCCGCGAGACGATCGGCTGGCCGAGCTGAAAGGACGCGGCGTAGGACGGTCCCTCGTTCATCCGGCCGCGCAGGTAGGGATCGGTGGACAGGTAGACCGCCTGCACGATCACATCACCCGGCTCGGCCACCGGCTCGGGGCAATCCTCGAGGGCGAAGCAGGATGGTTCGACCCAACCGACCGGGCGGCGGGCTAGGATGACGCGGCTGTTCATGGCGGGGTTCCCTCCTCGGATCGGCAGCGAGCCTACCGGTGCACCGCGATGCTGTCCACGCGCCGGACCCGACAGCGGGATCGAAACCGGGCGCACCACCGTGCAGGCACCGCCGAAGCCCGCAATACTCCGGGCGGCCATCACCGGAGAAACCCGCCATGACCTTCGTCACCCGCGATTACGATGAGGATCTGCTCATCATCACGCTGAACCGCCCGGAGCGGCGCAATGCGATCAGCGTCGAACTCGCCACCGATCTGCTCGAGGCCGTGCAGGCGGCAGCCCTCGATACCCGGGCACGCGCGGTGATGCTGCGCGGTGCGGCCGGCACCTTCTGCGTGGGTGGCGACGTCAAGCAGATGGACCAGGGCAAGGGGCGCGATGCCCCGCTCGAGCAGCGGGTGACGCAGCTGCGTCACCTGATGGAGGCCACACGCCTGCTGCATGACATGCCCAAGCCGACGATCGCCGCGATCGAAGGCGCCGCCGCGGGTGGCGGTCTGTCGCTGGCGCTTGGCTGCGATCTGCGCATCGCCGCCCGGTCGGCCGTGATCACCACCGCGTTCGCGAAGGTGGCCTTGCCGGGCGACTTCGGCGGCACCTGGCTGATGACGAGGCTGCTCGGCTCGGCCAAGGCGCGCGAGCTCTACTTCCTGTGCCCGCGGCTCAGCGCCGACGAGGCGCTCGCCCACGGCCTTCTCACCCGCGTGGTCGACGACGCCGACTTGGCGAGCGAGGCGCGGGCCATGGCGCTGTCACTCGCCCGTGGCCCGAGCGTGACGCTGGGCTACATGAAGCGCAGCCTGAACCTGGCGGAGCACGCCTCCTTCGAGGCAGTGCTCGATCACGAGGCGCTCGCGCAGACCCGGGCGACCGACACCGCCGACCACCGGGAGGCGGCGCGCGCCTTCGTCGAAAAGCGTGCGCCGGTGTTCCACGGGCTCTGAGCCGCCACCCGGCCCCGTACCCAACCCCATCGAGACGCCAGGAGCCTTCCCATGCGAGACGACTACGAAACCATCACGGTCGAGGCCCGCGGCCCCGTCCACTGGCTGACGCTGAACCGCCCGGACTCGTTGAACGCGATCACCACGCAGATGGCGACCGAGCTGGCCGACTACTTCGGCGGCCTCTACCACGACCGCGACTGCCGCATCGTGGTGATGCGCGGCGCCGGCAGGGCCTTCTGCGCAGGGCTGGACATCAAGCGCCGCGGCGAGGGCCCCAAGCCCTTCGGTGGCGGGTTCGGCTTCCAGGGGCTGCTCGCCGACGTCTACGTGAAGATGCACCACTGCCCGCAGCCGATCATCGCGCTGGTGCACGGCGCGGCGAGCGGCGGCGGCTTTGCCTTCGCACTGGCCGCCGACATCCGCATCGCCGGCGAGAGCGCGCGCATGAATGCCGCCTTCATCAAGCTCGGCCTGTCGTCGTGCGACATGGGGGTCAGCTACTTCCTGCCGCGCGTGGTCAGCCGCTCGATCGCCTCGGAGCTGATGCTCACCGGCCGGTTCATCAACGCGCAGCGCGCGCTGGCCACCGGCCTGGTGTCGGAAGTCGTTCCCGACGACCAGCTCGAGGCCGCAGGGCAGGTCTATGTCGACGAGATGCTGGCCACCTCGCCGATGGGTCTGCGCCTGACCAAGGAGGGACTGAACCTCGCCACCGACGCGCCCAGCCTGGAGGCCGCGATGGCCATCGAGAACCGCAATCAGGTGCTGTGCGCCCGCAGCGAGGACTTCGCCGAGGGGCTGCGCGCCTTCATCGAGAAGCGCAAGCCGGTGTACCGGGACGCCTGAGCTCCGCCTACCAGCCGATTGCCTTCGGCAGCCACAGTGCGATCGGCGGATACAGGAACACGATCACCAGCACGAGCAGCTGCAGCAGGATGAAGGGGACCACCCCCCGGTAGATGTCGGCAATCGTGACCGACGGGGGGGCGACGCCCTTCAGGTAGAACAGCGCCCAGCCGAAGGGTGGTGTCAGGAACGAGGACTGCAGGTTCACCGTGACCAGGATCGCCAGCCATACCGGGTCGACGCCCTGTGCGAGCAGCACCGGCAGGAAGAGCGGTACCGCGATGTAGCTGATCTCGATCCACTCGATGAAGAAGCCGAGCACGAAGATCAGCGCCATCATGAACACGATGTCGGCGTTGACCCCGCCGGGCAGCCATTCGAAGAGCCGGGTGATCACGTCCTCACCGTTCAGCCCCCTGAAGGCCAGCGCGAAGACCTGCGCGCCCACCAGGATGAACATCATCGTCGCGGTGATCTTCGACGTCTCGAGGGCCACTTCGCGCAGCACGCGCATCCGGAAGCGGCCCGACATCACCGTGATCAGCACCGCACCGACCGCCCCCATCGATGCCGCCTCGGTCGGCGCGGCCACGCCCCCGACGATCGACCCCAGCACCGCGACGACCAGCCCGATCGGCGGCAGCACGACCCTGAACAGCCGGCCGGCCAGTTCGCCGCGGCTGATCCGGCTACGCTCGTCGAGCGGGATCGGCGGCATCAGTTGCGGGCGCAACCATCCGAGCACGAGAAGGTAGATCACGTAGACCGCGGCCAGCAGCATGCCGGGCACGACGGCGGCCGCGAACAGCGTGCCCACCGACAGCTGCATGATGTCGCCGAGCAGGATCAGGATCAGGCTCGGCGGGATGATCTGGCCAAGCGTGCCCGAGGCGCAGATCGTGCCGCAGGCCACCGACGTGTCGTAGCCGCGGCGGATCAGCGTGGGCAGCGTCAGCAGCCCCAGCGTGATGATCGTGGCGCCGACGATCCCGGTGGTCGCGCCCATCAGCACACCGAAGAGCACGATACCGATGCCCATGCCGCCGCGCAGCCCGCCCGCGACATGACCCATCACATCGAGCAGGTCGTCGGCCAGCCGCGACTTCTCGAGCATCACGCCCATGAAGACGAAAAGCGGGATCGCCATCCACTGGTAGCCGCCGACCACGCCGTAGACCCGCGCGGGCAGCAGGTTGAACAGCGAGTCGCCGAAGCCGATGTAGCCGAACACGAAGCCGACCGTCGCCATCGACACCGCGACCGGGATGCCGATCATCAGCATCCCGAAGAAGGCCGCCACCATCACCAGCGCCCAGGTCGAGGGTTCAAGCATGGTGACCCTCCGTTGCCGGGCGGCGGGCGACGAGTCGCAACATGGCGGCGACCGCGTGCAGGGCGAGCAGCCCGAAGCCGATCGGGATCAGCGACTTGACGGCCCATCGCCAGGGGATGCCGCCAGGGTCGGGCGAGCGCTCGCCCACCGACCACGACTGCGCCACATAGGCGAGCGACAGCCAGAGCAGCAGGCATGCCATCAGGAGGAGCAGAACCAGCGAGGCAAGGTCGACCCACCAGCGCGTGCGCGGGCGGTATCTTCCGTAGAAGAGGTCGACACGGACATCGTCGCCACGCTGCAGCGCGTGACTCATGCCGAGCATGATCAGCGCCGCGAGCAGGTGCCACTCGAGCTCCTGGGCCCACACCGAGCCAAGGCTCGCCGCGTAACGCAGCACCACATTGACCGCCACCAGCGCGATCATCGCGAGCGCGAGCCAGGCAGTCAGCCGACCGACCCCGTCGATCAGCACTTCGATGGCGCCGGCCACGCGCTCCCGGAGATCGCTCACCCCGGCCTCCTCAGCCGCGAACCTTGATGTGGTAGTGCTCCTCGCTGACTTCGGACCAGCGGTCGTACTTGGCCTTGAAGGCGAAGTAGGAGTCATGGACCTTCTTCGTCAGCGGATCCTTGGCGATCGCCTCGGCGAGCACCTTGGCGGTCTCGTCGCGCAGCGCCTTGATGACCGAGTCCGGCAGCGGCCGTGCCACCACCTTCTGGTTGCGGATCAGATCCTCCATCGCGTCGGAGTTCGCCTTCTGGCACCAGGCCTCGCTGATCACGTTGCAGGCTGCCGCAGCATTCTCGACGATCGCCTGGAGATCCTTCGGCAGCTTCTGCCAGGCGGCCTTGTTGATCAGCAGCTCCGACACCGTGGCCGATTCATGCCAGCCGGTGGTGTAGTAGAACTTCGCGGCCTTGTGCAGACCGAGGCGCCGATCCTGGAAGGGTCCGACGAACTCCGCCGCGTCGATCACGCCCCGCTCGAGCGCCGGGAAGATCTCGCCGCCGGGCAGCACCTTCACGTCGACCCCGAGGTTCGCGTACACGCGGCCGGCCAGCCCCGGGATGCGCATCTTCAGGCCCTTCAGATCGGCCACCGAATTGATTTCCTTCTTGAACCAGCCGGTCATCTGCACGCCGGTGTTGCCGCAGGGCAAGGCGACCATGCCGAAGGGCTCGTAGACCTCGTTCCAGAGCTGTTGCCCGCCGCCGTCGTAGAACCAGCCGTTCATGCCCTGGAAGTTCATGCCGAAGGGCACGGCCGTGAAGTACTGGGCGGCAAAGGTCTTGCCGGTCCAGAAGTAGCTGTTCGCATGGTTCATCTCGACGGTACCGGCGCGCACCGCATCGAAGCCCTCGAACGCGGGCATCAGCTCGCCCGCGCCAAAGACCTGGATGTTCAGACGCCCGTCGGACATGTCGCGAATGCGGCGCGCCAGATCGGTCGCGCTGCCGGGGCCGTCCATGTAGAAGGGCGAGCCCTTCACATAGGCGCTGGTCATCTTCCAGTTGAAACGTGTCTGCGCGCGGACGACGGCGGGCGCCGCGATGGCGCCCAGCGCGCCGGTGGCCGCAGCAGCACCGGTCAGGAAACGACGACGACGAATCTCGGACATGGCGAGCACTCCTGGGAGGATGGGGAAGGCATCGAGGCGCGAGCCACTGCCGCGCGAATGACAAGCCTCAGCAAGGCCCGTGCCATCGGTGATTCCGCATCACGCAACGCGCTGTCGCGCCGATCCGTGCACGCAACCGAGGCACAGCCCGAGCCCCGAGGGCGCCGCGCACCAGCGCGGCACACCGCACGCCCGCGATCGGGCATGAGTACTTGACCCATGCACCGACAGGGATATTCGCCGATGAAACACCGCTGCCAACGAAGGCGGCTAGACTCGATGCATCGCCATTTCGTCGAGGGCCTCCCGATGAGCCTGAAAACCCTGATCACCGCCACGCTGGCCGCTGGCGCCACCGCGCTCGCGCTCTCTGCCCAGGCGCAGACCCGCCCCATCGAGATCAACATGTGGATGGGCCTGACCGGCCAGGGCGGCGAGCTCCTCACCCGCTTCGGCGAGGACTTCAACAAGACCCAGAACGACTACCGCGTGGTGGTCTCGTTCAAGGGCCAGTACCCGGAGCAGCGCGCCGCCGCGGTGGCCGCCTTCCGCGCGGGCAACCCGCCGCACATCATGCAGATGTTCGATGCCGGCAGCGGCGACATGATGTCGGCCAAGAACGCCATCGTGCCGGTGAGCGACGTGTTCAAGCGCGCCGGGCTGCAGTTCAATCCGGCCGACTTCATCGCCCCCGCGCGCGGCTACTACGGGTTGCCCAACGGCAACCTGCTGTCGATGCCGTTCAACGTCAGCACGACGGTGCTCTTCTACAACAAGGACGCCTTCCGCAAGGCCGGCCTCGATCCCGAGAAGCCGCCGCGCACCTGGCCCGAGCTGGTCGACGCCGCGAAAAAGATCCGCAGCACCAACGCCGCCGCCTGCGGCTACACCACCACCTGGCTGGCGTGGGTCATGCTCGAGCAGTTCAGCTCGCGCCACAACATCGCCTTCGGCACCAAGGGCAACGGCCGCGGCGGCCTCGACGCCTCGCTCACGCTCGCCAACAACCCGGTGCTGACCCGTCAGATCCAGACCGTGGTCGACATGCAGAAGGACAAGAGCTTCGACTACGGCGGGCGCAGCAACGATGCCGCCGCGAAGTTCATCAGCGGCGAATGCGCGATGCTCACGCAGAGCTCGGGCGGCCTGGGTGCCATCGCGCAGGGCGCGAAGTTCGCCTTTGGCGTGGGGCAGCTTCCCTACTGGCCGGACGTCAAGGGCGCGCCCTACGCCACCACGATCGGCGGCGCGTCGCTGTGGGTCTTCAACGCCCCCAACCGTACCGATGCCGAGTTTCGCGGCGTGGCCCGCTTCCTCGACTTCCTGCGCAGCGACAAGGTCATGACCGAGTGGGCCAAGGCCACCGGCTTTCTGCCAGCCACCAACAGCGCCTTCAAGGCGATGCAGACCGAGGGCTTCTTCACCAAGAACCCGGGTCGCGACGTGCC
>Ga0315900_10004560_pt1 | contig 19474 bp, 13 predicted proteins | sample LakEriMetagenome_FD_203521 | JGI IMG/M metagenome (GOLD analysis project Ga0315900, IMG submission 203521) | Freshwater fungal communities from buoy surface, Lake Erie, Ohio, United States - Buoy 12 MA114 | ecosystem: Environmental > Aquatic > Freshwater > Lake > Lake biofilm | place: USA: Lake...
ACAGGCCCGTCCACGCACCGGTCACGGGGTCATACGAGCCCGCACTCGGCGCGCCGAACGTGGCACCACCAAGCGTTGGCGCGGTCGTGTCATTCAACGTAAAACCGGCGATCGTGCTCGGACCGTCATTCCGCACCGTGATCAAGTACGTCACCGACTCGCCGGCCACCGGCGCGGCCGACGTCCTGGTCTTCAGCACGTTCAGGTCTGCCTTCCGCAGCAGCACGTCCGTCACGGTCGACGTATTGTCGTCCGGGTCGGGATCGGTCACACCAGCTGGCGGAAGCGCCGTTGCCGTGTTCACGAGTTGACCAACCGCTGCAGCCGGCACGATGCCCGTCAGTGTGATCGTCACTGACTGGCCCGTCGCCAGCGACAGGCCCGTCCACGCACCGGTCACGGGGTCATACGAGCCCGCACTCGGCGCGCCGAATGTGGCACCACCAAGCGTTGGCGCGGTCGTGTCATTCAACGTAAACCCGGCGATCGTGCTTGGACCGTCGTTCCGCACCGTGATCAGATAAGTCACCGACTCGCCGGCCACCGGCGCGGCCGACGTCCTGGTCTTCAGCACGTTCAGGTCCGCCTTCCGCAGCAGCACGTCCGTCACGGTCGACGTATTGTCGTCCGGGTCGGGATCGGTCACACCAGCGGGCGGTGTCGCCGTCGCCGTGTTCACGAGATTCCCACTGGCGGCAGCCGGCACGATCCCCGTCAGCGTGATCGTCACTGACTGGCCCGTCGCCAGCGACAGGCCCGTCCACGCACCGGTCACGGGGTCATACGAGCCCGCACTCGGCGCGCCGAACGTGGCACCACCAAGCGTTGGCGCGGTCGTGTCATTCAACGTAAAACCGGCGATCGTGCTCGGACCGTCGTTCCGCACCGTGATCAGATAAGTCACCGACTCGCCGGCCACCGGCGCGGCCGACGTCCTGGTCTTCAGCACGTTCAGGTCTGCCTTCCGCAGCAGCACGTCCGTCACGGTCGACGTATTGTCGTCCGGGTCGGGATCGATCACACCAGCTGGCGGTGTCGCCGTCGCCGTGTTCACGAGATCGCCGCTCGCCGCACCCGGCACGGTGCCCGTCAGCGTGATCGTCACGAACTGGCCCGTCGCCAGCGACAGACCCGTCCACGCGCCCGTCGCCGGATCGAACGAGCCCGCGCTCGGCGTCCCGTACGTCGCACCGATCAGCACCGGCGCGGTCGTGTCCGTGAGCGTGAAGCCCACCACCGTGCTCGGACCCTGGTTCGTGATCTTGATCTGGTACGTCACGACCTCGCCCGCCACCGGTGCACCCGAAAGCCGCGTCTTCAGCACGTTCAGATCGGCATATTTCGCGCAGATCACCGTCGCGGTCGCCGGCACGTCGTCGTTCGTGTTGAGCGTCGTGTCGATGACCGTCGTCCCGATCCGCCCCGTGGCACTGTTCACGTACGTGCCCACCAGCGCCGGGATGGTGGCCTGGAACTTCAGCACCGCCGTCGAGTTGCCCAGGATCGTGAACGGTCCAAGCCACTTGAGGTTCTGACCTGTGATGGTCGGGTTGCCGATCGACACAGGGCTGCCGTTGTTGTCGTAGGTCGACGTACCGGCGACGTAGGTCGCGTTGGCTGGCAGCGACGGCAGCGTGTCGAGGATCGAGTCCAGCCTCACGATGCGGCTGCTGGTATTCGTGAATCGCAGCGAGAACTCGACCGTCGCCCCCGTGTCTGGAACCGAGATCGACGACTGCGGATCGTCGAGCGAGCCCGCCACCTTCACGAGCTTCTCCACCGTCGTGGAGTTTGCCACCGGCGACACCGGAGGCAGAATCACGTTCCCCGGGTCGTGGTGCTTCCAATTGGCATCGCGGCCCACGAACTGCGTCGGCGAGGCCGTCGTACCCGTAGACACACCCGCGAGCCGAAAGGTGTACACGGCCGTGTACGGATTGCTCGCCGCCGACACGAACCCGGTGTCGAACAGATCGTCGGTCAGCGTCCGGGCGTTGGTCCCGGTGATGGAGATCGTCATCGTCTCCAACACGTACACGTCCGGCAGCCAATCGTCGAACGACGCCGGCGAGAACAGCACGCTGTCGTTGTTCGCCTGGCCCAGATCACCGGTCACGGTCATCGTCAGCGTGCTGCCCAGCACGGGGTCGGCCGCGTCGTATGCCACGGAGAAGATCTTGTTCGAACTGGTCTCCGCGGTCTGAAACACGTCGAAGAAGGTGGACGTCGCGGTCACCGGCGTGCCCACCGGATCCTCGATCGCCACGCCGCCGGACCGCGGGTCGCCCTCGTAGAGCCGGATCGTGTGCTGCTGGTCGACCGACGTGCCCACCTCGGCCCGCAAGTAGAAGTACGCGATGTCGGCCTGGCCCGGGGCGAGAGCGCCGATTTGATAGTAGCCGTCTTCGTTCGTCCCCAGGCTGACGACGCCGCCCGTGAACGTGTCGGCCTTGACCCACAGGTCGGCGAACGCAGCGCCGGTATTGTTCGTGATTTTGATCGCCTCGTACTCGCTGGTGATCGTCCGGTTGTCGTTGTTGATGAAAAACGTGTCGGGCGTCAGCTTCGCGATGTCCACGGCCAGGAGGTCGCGCCGCTCGAGCCGCTCCGCCTCGCCGAAGGCCCGCTGCCGCCGCCGGGCTGCGATAGGCCTGCGCGCCGGTCCTTCGCTGCGGGTGCGGGTACGGCGGGCGAAGGGCGCGGCGAGCAGGTTCATGGCTGGCTCCTCGTGACGGTTGCGAAACGAAAAAGGCCGGCGCGAACGAACGCCCCGATGGCGTTCCCTCGCGCCGGCCCACGCGTGGCAGAACCCCCGGCCCAGGCCGGGTGTTCCCTCAACTCGTTGTCCGACGATGGTCTGTGTGTGTGACTCGGCCGCCGCGACATCGTGGCCGCGGATGCCTCGTCGTTCGATTCATACGCCGCCTCGCATCGCGTCGGCAAAAAGCCGCGGCGCAGACGTCGCGGGATCGCGCCCGAAGCCGGGCGCCGCAACGAGTTGCGCGTTTCAACAGCCGCGGCGCGACACCTCCGCGGCGCGGCGTCAGGCCGCGGCCGCGTCGGGCCGGGCCGCCAGCCGCGCCGGCGGCGCGAGTCGGAAGAGGGCGAAGAGTTCCTCCGCCGTCATCCCGCTGGCCGCGGGCGCCTCGGCCTGCGAGAGGATCGTGTCCGAGAGGTTCCGCTTCCGCCGCAGCACCTCGTCGATCCGCTCCTCGATCGTGTCCGCGGAGAGAAACCGCGTCACGGTCACGGCCCCCGCCGCCCCGATGCGGTGGGCCCGGTTGATCGCCTGGTCCTCGACGGCTGGGTTCCACCACCGGTCGAAGAGGAACACGTACTGCGAGAACTGCAAATTGAGCCCGACCGCACCGGCCCCGTAGGAAAGCAGGAGCACCGAGTGCTGCTTGTCGTGCTTGAAGCGTCGGATCGCCTCGTCGCGGGCCGCCGTGGACATGCCGCCGTGATACTCCAGCGCTCCGAACCGGCCGAGGTCCTCCCGCAGCCGGCCGAGCGTCTCCACCCACTGGCTGAAGACGAGCGCCTTGCGGCCGCTGGCCTGCACCTCCTCGAGGTCCGCCTTCAGGCACTCGAGTTTCGCGCTCTCACCCGTCGCGGTGTCGAAGTTGCAGATCTGCTTGAGCCGGAGGACCAGTTCGAAGACATGGCGGATCGTGGCCTCCTCGCCCATGCCGGCGAGCCGCAAAACCCCCTCTTCCTCGGCCCGTCGGTAGGTCTCCCGCTGCTCCGGCCCGAGTTCGATCCGCTCGTCGCGATTGAGCCGCGGCGGCATGTCCTTCAGCACCTTGTCCTTCGTGCGCCGCAGCACGTGGTCGGCCACGGCCACGCCCATCGCCTTCGGCGGCATGCGTTCAGTGAGATGGCCGGGCGCCACGAACTCGAAGATCCCGACGAGATCGTCGGAACTGTTTTCGATCGGCGTGCCGGTCAGCGCCCAACTGCGGCCCCGCGTCACCGCCCGCACCGCCTGGCTCGTCTGGCTGGAGCGGTTCTTGATCCGCTGTGCCTCATCGAGCACGACCAGGTCGAACGCCAGGCCCAGTTCCGCCACCAACTCGCGGTCGCGGACGAGCACCTCGTAGTTCGCCACCTTCACGGGCACGTCGGACAGCGTCCATTGCCAACGCCGCCGCTGTGGATCCCCCTCGATGACCGCGACGACCAGTTCCGGAGCCCAGTCGGCGAGCTCCCGCGTCCAGTTCGAAACCAGCCCCTTCGGGCAAACCACGAGCACCCGCCGGGCCTCACCCGACCGCACGAGGAGCCGGATCGACGAGATCGCCTGCATGCTCTTGCCGAGTCCCATCTCGTCGGCCAGCACGGCGCCGTGCCGCGGCATCAGAAACGCCATGCCGTCGAGCTGAAACGGGAACGGCTGCCGCGGAAACTCGAGCCGCCCGGCCTGGAGCATCGTCTCGAGATCCGGCTGGAGCAGGTAGAAGAACCGCTCCGACAACTTGACGACGTCCTTCGGAGGCGCGATCCGCGTCCGGGGCCGCGCCGGCCGCGCATCGACTCCCGCGGCAGTGGACGACGCCGCCACCCGGGTCAGCGACGCTCCGGCGGCCGGTGGCGATGCCTTCGGCTCCACGCGGGCAAAGCGGCAACTGGTCACCTGAGGCCGGCCTTCGAGCAGCGGCAGCCGCGTGGCTCGCACCACCGTGTCCGCGAACGGCAGCCGCAGCGCGGCTGGGCGCGGCAGCCGCGGCGCGACGGCAGGCAGCACGGCGACGTCCGGCAGCACGAGGTCAGGACGCAGCACGGACCGCACTGGCCCGTGGGTGCGCGGCTGTTCGTCAAGCATGGCTCCTCCGGCGGCGATCAGTGCCGCTGCGCCTCGTCGATCGCCGCGCGGATCCGCTCGAAGGGCTCGCACAGATCGACGGCCGCGCCCAGCGCGGCGAGCCGGTCGCGAACCGCCGCCACGCCGGAGGCGTCGCCATCGTGCGGCAGCACGCGGGCGGCACCGATCACGAATCCGGCCGCTGCCTCGTCCGCTTCGGCACGCTGCACGAGGGCCACGGGCAGGGCCGTATGAGGACGCACCTCGAGCATCGAAGCCACGTCCGTGAGCACGACCTCGGGCTGCGTCGTGCCCTCGGCGAGGAGCGTGGCGCCGATCTGCCGGCCGTGCAGATGGCCGTGGAGCGTGGGGCCGTAAAGGATCTGCTGGGCCCGCGACACCTTCACCGGCGTCGTGCAGTGAAACTCCACCGGCCGGCCCAACGCGTCCACGAGCAGGTAGCCGCCGAAGACGCCATGGGTCGGCGAGTCCACGACGGTCAGAAATCCGAACGTCGGCCCGTCGGGCCCCGCTGCTTCCTGCTGCTGCATGCCGTGCCGCCGCTCCCCGTCCCTTCCGCACGCCCGCTTCCCTGCGGGGCGCTCCGGACGACTGCATCCATCGGGCCCGGCCCATCGGCCACTTGAGCGGCCCGGTCTAACCCTCCCTGCCCGGGCGACGGGACCGCGAGCGCCGGCACCCTGGAGAAACCCTGCCGGTGGCGTAGGGGAAACCGCCCCGCGTGGAAAACCCGGCCCCTTCTGCCTACGATGAAGTTGTTCGCATGGGACAAGACGCCCGCGCCCGCCCAGAGGAAACTCATGCACGACGTTCCTCCGATCTTCACGCAGCTCGACATCTCGTCGGGCACCGTCGCCGGGTCGACCGCGGCCGCCCCCGCCCTCGACGGATCCGACACCGCCAAGCTCCTCCGCGACCTCGTGATCCTCCAGCATCGGTCGTGCGAGTTGCTGACGGAACTCGTCAACCAGGTCTCGCTCCAGCAGCGCCAGCGGGCCGCGGAACTCAAGGCCTGGAAGGAAGCCAACCCCCAGCTCGCCAAATCGTGCCGTCAGGCCGCCGAGGCGCTCACCAAGGTGCACACCGAGTTCCTCTCGAGCATCGCCCAGGAGGCGGCCGACAACGCCGAAGACTTCTCCGACAGCGAATATGCCCTCGGCGAGTTCATCGACCGCTACGGCCCGCGGCTCGCCCACTTCAACGGCGTGCTGCAGCTCTTCGCGCAACTCGGTGCGCCGTTGCCGCAGGCCGAGGCTCCTGCGGACGGCTGACCGCCCCGGCCGCCCGTTCCTCGGCCCCTCGCCCCTCGCCCCACCCGGAGCCCTCGCATGAGCACCGCCCCCGCCGCCAAGCCCCCCGTGTTCGCCGTCGCCACGCCGGAGCAGGCGGCCGCCGCCCGGGCCGCCCTCGACGCCCACACCGTCGAAATCATCGCCTGGCACTTCCACGAATCGACCGGCTGCCCGTTCTGGCTCGAGTATGCGAAGTCGCTGAACTTCAACCCGCTCACCGACGTGAAGTGCTACGACGACCTGAAGAAGTTCCCACCCTTCGAGGACGAATGGCTCCGCGGCGGGCCGGTCCGCCGCTGGGTGCCCAAGGGGCTTGCCGACCAGCCGGCCTACGTTTTCGAGACCGGTGGCACGACGGGCATCCCGAAGTCGCGGTACAACTCCCGCGACTTCCGCACCGACTACGAGATGTTCAGCGACACGCTCCCCGAGGAGTTTTTTCCCCCGGGGGCGAACTGGCTGATGCTCGGCCCTTCGGGGCCGCGGCGGCTGCGGCTCTCGATCGAGCACCTCGCCCAGCACCGGGGCGGCATCTGCTTCTGCGTGGACCTCGATCCCCGCTGGGTGATCAAGCTCATCCAGAAGGGCTGGATGGAGCACCTCGAGGCCTACAAGCAGCACTGCATCGACCAGGCGATCACGATCCTCGAGGCCGGCCACGACGTGCGCTGCATGTTCACGACGCCCAAGCTCCTCGAGGCGCTCGCGCTTGCCCTGGAGAAGAAGGGCACGACGATCCGCAAGGCGGGCATCACGGGCATCTTCTCCGGCGGCACGGAGTTCACGCCCCAGTGGACCCGCTTCGCCGTGGAGGAACTGCTCGACGGCGCCTACATGACGCCCACCTACGGCAACACGCTGATGGGTCTGGCCGCGAGCCGGCCGGTCGTGCCCGCCGACGGCTACACGATCGCCTATTACGCCCCGCAGCCGCGGGCCGTGATCGAGGTCGTGGACTTCGACGACCGCGATGCGATCGTCCCCTACGGCGGCACCGGCCGCGTGCGGCTCACCACCCTCACCAGGGAAACCTTCATCCCCGGCTTCCTCGAGCGCGACGAGGGCGAACGCGAGCTGCCGTATGCGAAGTACCCCTGGGACGGCATCAGCGGCGTCCGCCCGTTCCGCGAACTCGCCGCGACCACAACCGTGGGCGTTTACTGACTTTACGGCTGCAGGGCCATCCATGGCCCCTGCAGCCTTGGCTCGGCGGAGGGGCAGCCAAGGTGCCCCTCGCTTCGCGGGCTGCTCGCACCTCCTCACCTCGCAGTGCCGCCGCGGAGCGGCGGCTGGAGCCGGGTTGCACGGCTCACACGTGAGCCTCGCGCACTCTGGCGCGACGAGGATCCAACAAGCCCCCGGCGGGAGCCGGGGGATCCCCGGGCTTCCGCCCGGGGCTTTTTGGGGGAACGCGCGAGGATCACGTGTGAGCCGGGTTGCACCCGGCGACGTAAGCCGGAGCCGACGCCGGGACGGTGGCGACGGCTCCCGGGGCACGACCCCACCGGCCTCCCCGTTACGGGTGAGGAGGCGAGGGGCTGCCCGTCGCCCTCGAGCGGGCTGTGGGAGCAAGCGTAGGCAGGGATGCCGAAGCGCAGCGGACATGCAGTGAGCGGTGGGCTGGAGGCCCACCGCGAACGTCCGGCGAGAGGGCACGGGCAGCCCCTCGCCGGCTTGGGCGATCAAGTTGGCCGAACGGCTAAACTATCGAGACCCTCCCGAGGACCTCACCCATGCATCTCCCCGCCTGGCGTTTCGGCAAGCCCTACGAGTCGCTCGAGCGCGAGACGCTCGTCCACTTCCTCACCGGCGCGCCCGTCGCCGAGGTCAGCCAGGTGGGCGGCGCGATCGTGGGCCGCGACCTGCAGAAGGCCGCGCAGGCCCGCGCGGCCCTCCTCGCCATCGACCCCGAGGAGATCGTCGAGCGGCTGCAGACCGCCGGCAACCTCTATGCCAACGGCACCGTGACCGTGGGCGACGGCCCGCAGTCGCCCGAGCAGTTCGTGAAGTGCCAGTCGGCCACGACCGGGCTGCCCGAGAGCCTGTGCCGGGCCAACATGCAGAAGAACATGTTCGTGCTCTCGAACATGGACCGGATCCTCGACGCCCTGTCCCGCGGCCTCGATCCCCGCATCCTCTGGACGGGCCACGGCGTCGAAGAGCGCGGCGTGACGGTCAGCTACCAGGCGCAGTCGCCCGTGCTCGGCCTCGTGCTTCCCTCCAACTCTCCCGGCGTGCACACGCTCTGGCTGCCGGTCGTCGCCCTCGGCGTGGGGCTCGTCATGAAGCCGGGCAGCCAGGAGCCGTGGACGCCCTACCGGATGGCGGCGTGCATGGTGGAGGCGGGCATCCCCGCCGAGGCCATCGGTCTCTACCCGGGAGCCACCGACGTGGGCGCGGGCATTCTCGCCGGCTGCCGCCGCAGCATGATCTTCGGCAGCGCGAAGACGGTCGAACAGTACCGCGGCAACCCCGGCGTGCAGGTGCACGGCCCGGGCTTTTCCAAGATCATCCTCGGCGACGACTGCGTGGACGACTGGGAGCGATACATCGACGTGATGGCCGAGAGCGTGGCGATCAACAGCGGCCGCGGCTGCATCAATGCGTCGGCGATCTACGCGAGCCGCCATACGCAGGCGATCGCGGCGGCGCTCGCCGAGCGGCTCGGCCCGATCGAGGTCAGGCCGCCCGACGACCCGGAGGCGAAACTCGCCGCCTTCACGATCCCCGGCGCCGCCCAGGCGATCTGGGGGCAGATCGAGGGGCTCTTGAAGGCCTCGGGCGTGACCCACGCCACGGCCCCGTACGGCGCCCGGTTCGTCGAAGGCGAGCGTTGCGGCTGGCTGCGGCCCGTGGTGGCCCACGCCACGACCCCGGAGCCGGAGATCGCGCGGGCGGAGTACATGTTCCCGTTCGTCACGGTCGTCGCATGCCCGCAGGAGCGGATGCTCGAGGCGATCGGGCCCACGCTCGTCGGCACGGCGATCACCGCCGACGAAACGTTTCAGCGGCGGCTCGTCGATTGCACGCATATCGATCGGCTCAACCTCGGGCCGATCCCGACGACGAAGCTCGACTGGCTCCAGCCGCACGAGGGCAACATCATCGACTTCCTCTACCGGTCGCGGGCGTTGCAGGTGGCGGCCGGCCGCGAGACCGGCACATCCCCTGCCGCCGTGGCGGCACGGTGAGCGAGGACGCCGTGGCAGCATCGGCCCTGCAACCGCTGGTGGAGTTCGAGTTCCGAGGCGGCCCCCGGCTCATCGTCGGTCCGGGCACGCTCGGGCGGCTCGGCGCGCTGGCCCGCGAACTGGGTGCGACCCGCGCGCTCGTGACCAGCGATCCCGGAATCGTCGACGCGGGCCATGCGGCGGCGGGCATCGAGTCCCTGGAGGAGGCCGGCATCGCCACGCGGCTCTTCAGCGGCTTCGGCGAGAACCCGACGACCACGCAGATCGAGGCCGGCACGACCGTCGCCCGCGAGTTTCGCCCCGACCTGCTCGTCGGGATCGGCGGCGGAAGTTCGATGGACTGCGCGAAAGGCATCAACTTCCTGTTCTCCTGTGGCGGACGGATGCAGGACTACAAGGGCCGCGGCACGGCCACGGGACCGATGCTGCCGTCGATCGGGGTGCCCACGACCGCCGGCACCGGCAGCGAGACGCAGTCGTTCGCGCTGGTGACCGACGTCGAGACCGGCATGAAGATGGCCTGCGGCGACCCGCGGGCCGCGTTCCGCGTGGCGATCCTCGACGTCAACCTCACGCTCACGCAGCCGCTGTCGCTGGCCGCGCTCACCGGCATCGACGCGGTGTCGCACGCCGTCGAAAGCCATGTCAGCCGAGCCGCCACGCCCGGCTCGCGGATGTTTTCCCGCGCGGCCTGGCGGCAACTCGCCCGCCACCTGCCCGCGGTGCTCGCCGACGGCGGGTCGGTGGGCGATCGCGCCGCCGTGCAACTGGGCGCGGCCTGGGCCGGCCTGGCGATCGAAAACTCGATGCTCGGCGCCGCGCACGCTCTGGCCAATCCGCTGACCGCGGCCCACGGGCTCGTCCACGGCCAGGCGGTGGGCATGATGCTGCCGCACGTGGTGCGGTTCAATGCGGCCGCGTGCGGCGACCGGTTCGCCGAACTGCTGTCCGACATCGACATCCAGTCGTCGCCGACGGCCGCGGGAGGCCGCCTCGCCGCCTGGCTCGCGGCCCTGCTCGCCTCCGCCCGCCTGAAGCTTTCGCTGGCGGCCGCGGGCATCGCTCATCCCGACGTGCCGGCGCTGGCTGCCGCCGCGGCGACCCAGTGGACCGCCAGTTTCAACCCGCGGCCGGTCGAGATCGCCGACCTCGCGGGCCTGTACGAGGCCGCACGATGACAGGGCTCCGCTGGTCTGCGGGCCTGCTCTGCTTCGCGGCCGCCGTGGCGGTCGCGGCGGAGCCCGTCATCGACACTGCGGCCGCCGACGCCTGGCCGATGGCGCGGGGCACGCTCGCCGGCACGGGCCGCTCGGCCGCCGTGCTGCGGGTACCGCTAGCCGAGGCCTGGCAGCGGGGGTTCGAGAAGACGGCCTTCGGCGCGGTGCCCGTGATCGCCGATGGCGTGATCTACCTCGGCGACCTCGACGGCACGTTCCACGCCCTGGCGCTGGCCGACGGCGCGACGAAGTGGTCGTTCAAGGCCGAGGCCGCCGGCTTTCCCTCGGCGGCGGCCATCTCGCCCGATCCCGCGTTGCCTCTGGTGATCGTGGGCGACGACACGGGCCTCGTCCGCGCGTTCGACCAGGGCTCGGGCAAGGTGGTGTGGGAATACGAGACCGACGGCGAGATCTCCGGCGGGCCGACGATGCTGCCGACCGCCGACGGGCACCGCGTGCTCGTGGGCTCGCAGGACGCGTCGCTCTCCTGCCTGAACCTCGCCGACGGCAAGCCGGTCTGGAAGCATTCGATCGCCGACCAGATCCGCTGCTCGCCGGTCGTGGCCCGCACCGCCGCAGGCGACCGCGTGTTCATCGCCGGCTGCGATGGGAAACTGCACGTCATCGACGCCGCCACCGGCGAGGAGCGGGCCGCGGTGCCGATCGACGGGCCGACGGGCACCACACCAGCGGCGTCGGGCGACCGCGTTTTCTTCGGCACCGAGGGGGGCGCCTTCTTCGCGATCGACTTCCTCCAGGCCGCGACCGCCTGGCGGGCGGCCCCGGCCGCGGCCGGACAGGCCTATCGCTCGAGTGCGGCGCTAGCCGACGACCTGGTGATCGTCGGGTCCCGCGGCCGCGCGGTCGAAGCCTTCACGGCGGCGGACGGCACTCGGGCATGGCGCCGGCCAATGCGCGGCCGCGTCGATGCGTCCCCCGTCATCGTCGGGATCACGGACGCGCGCCAAGGAGACGGCGGCCCGCGACCGGCCGCGATCGTCGCCGACGCCGCGGGCAAGATCGTGGTCCTGGATGCCGCAGCGGGCGAGCCACGCTGGGAGTTCGACGCCGGCGGGGGCTTCGGCGCGGGCGCCGCGGTCGCCGCAGGCCGGGTCGTTATCGCTGCCGACGACGGCACCGTATGGTGCTTCGCCACGGCGCCGTGAAGGGAAACGGCGAGCCACCACTGTTTGACCCGCACCCGGCACGTGGCTAGCGTTAACGATTCCTTGCACGGCGTGATCGCCGCGCACGCTTCTCGCCCCGGAACAGCATCATGCTTCGCCTAATCGCCGCTCTCTCTACCTGCCTTCTCGTCGCCGCCGTCACCGCGGCGTCGACCGTGCTGGCCGCCGAGACGCCGCCCAAGGCCGCCGCATCCACCCACCGCGTCGGCCTCGTGCCTTTCAAAATCGAGGCTCGCCTCGAGGGCGTGTTCGAGTCGCCGACGATGGCCGAGGTCCGCGTCGATCCCAAGCGCTGGACACAGCTGGTGGTTACCGAGGCGGTGCCGCACGGCAGCCGGGTCGGGAAAGGGGACGTCGTCGTCACGGTCGAGACGGAGAAGCTTGACGAGGCGATCCGCGACCTGGAGATCGGCGGCCGGCTCGCCGACCTGACCCACGCCCTCATGGAGCGGGAACTCGCCTCGCTGGAGAAGGCCACGCCACGCCAGCTCGAGTTCGCCAGCCGCGCGCGGCGGATCGCGGAGGAAGATCTGAAGCGATACGAGGAGAAGGAGCGCCAGCTCAACGAGGCGGCGAACGACGCGAACCTGAAGATGTCGGAGTTTTCCCGCGAGAACGCCGAAGAAGAGCTCGCCCAGTTGGAGAAGATGTACGAGCAGGACGACCTCACGGAGGAGACCGAGGAGATCGTGCTCAAGCGGGCCCGGTTCCAGGCCGAGGTCGCCCGGCTGTACGAAACGTTCGCCCGCGACAACCACGAGCGTTCGGTCGCGCTCGGCCTGCCGCGGCGGCTGGAGTCGATCCGCAAGACCGCGGAGGCCGCGGCTCTCGACCAGGAGCATGCCGCGGCGACCCTGCCGCTGGCCCTCGACAAGCTGCGGCTGGAACTGGAGAAATCGGCGAACGAGCGCCGCAAGGCAGCCGCCCAGCTGGCCGACCTGCAGGCCGACCGGCGGCGGTTGCCGATCACCGCCCCGACCGACGGCGTCGTCTATTACGGCCGCTGGCGGCAGGGCAAGTGGATCGACGGCGAGGCGGCCGCCCAGCGGCTGCGGCCGGGCGGTCAGCTCGACCCGCGGGAGACGGTGGTCACGATCGTCGGTGGCGGGAAACTCCACCTGCGGGCGGCCGTGGCGGAAAAGGATCTGGGCCGCGTGCCCGTGCACGCCGCCGCGAAGATCGCGCCGCGGGCGTTTCCCGAGCCGTCGCTCGCGGGCCAGGTGCGCAGCCTCTCGCCCATACCGGTCGCGCCCGGCCGGTTCGAGGCCGTGATCGACCTGACCGACGAGCGGCCACAGCTCGTCGCGGGCATGGAGGCCGACGTGCGCGTGGTCGCCGACTCCCGCCCCGAGGTGCTCGCCGTGCCCCGCAAGGCGGTGTTCGTCGAGGAACTCGACGACGCCAAACGCTACGTGCTGGTGGTGCTTGAGGCGGGCAAGGAGCCCGTGAAGCGAACGGTCGCCGTGGGCCGGTCGAACGACGAACTCACCGAAATCACAGCGGGGCTTTCCGTGGGCGAGGAGATCCTGCTGGAGAAGCCGACGCCGGCCCGCAAGGAGCCGGCGGCCGCGAAGGCCGAGCCGACCTCCAAGCCGGAGGCCGAAAAGGCGCCTGCCGCCGCCAACACGCCCGCTTCCACCACCCCGGCCGCCCCCAGCAAGTGACCACCGTCGCCCGCCTGATACGGCTCCCCCTTGATTCCCGCGCATCGTCGGCTGTAGGCCCATTCGTGAATCGGCAATCGGGCTCGCCAACGATCCAGCAAGCCCCGGGCTTCCGCCCGGGGCTTTTTGGGGCAACGCGCGAGGATCACGTTTGCACCGGATGACTCCATGCGTCCTGGCGCTCGCCGCCGTGTTCGCGGTCGGAATCCGACTGCACGCCCGCGCGGAAGAGCCGGCGGCACCGCTGGCCGAGGTCGGCCCGAAGCCGGCGGCCGTCGAACCCCTGCCCGCCGTGGAACTCGAGACCTCGATCGACCGGGGTGTGAAGTTTCTCGTCGATAGTCAGCGCGAAGACGGCTCCTGGGGATCGGCCGACAACACGAACGGGGGCCTGGACATCTACGCCCCGCCGCCGGGCGGCCATCACGCCTTCCGCGCCGCCGTCACGGCCCTGTGTGTCGCCGCGCTCATCGAATCGGGCCATGACGATGCGGCCGTGGGCAAGGCGATCGACCGGGGCGAGGCCTGGATGCTCGAGCGGCTGCCGAAGCTCCGCCGCGCCACGCCCGACGCGCTCTACAACGTCTGGGGCCACGCCTACGGCATCGAGACGCTCGCCCTGCTCCATCCGCGTCACGCCGGCGACGAGGCCGCCCAGGCGCGGATCATCGACTGCATCCGCGGCCAGGTGGACCTCCTCGACCGCTACGAGACGGTCAACGGCGGCTGGGGCTACTACGACTTCGACGTCGGCTCGCAGAAGCCGGCCGGCAGCCCCAACAGCTTCACGACCGCGACGGTGCTCCTGGCGTTGGCCGACGCCCGCGACCTCGGCGTGGACGTGCCGCAGAAGCTCTTCGACCGGGGCCTGGCCACGATCCGCCGCCAGATGAAACCCGACCGCAGCTATCTCTACGGCGAGCATCACCGCTACCGTCCGCAGCATCCGGTGAATCTGCCCGGTGGCAGCCTCGGCCGCTCGCAGGCCTGCAACGCCCTCCTCCGCCGCCTCGGCGTGGCCGACGTCACCGACGCGGCGACCGTCGCCTGGCTGGAACGGCTCTTCGCGCGCAACGGCTGGCTCGACCTCGGCCGCAAGAAGCCGATCCCACACGAGTCGTGGTTCGCGGTCGCCGGCTACTTCTTTTTCTACGGCCACTTCTACGCGGCCGAATGCATCGAATCGCTGCCCGCCGCCACGCGGCCACCGCTCCAAAATCAGCTCGCCCGGCTCATGCTACCGCTCCAGGAGCCGAACGGCTGCTGGTGGGACTATCCGTTCTACGACTACCACACGCAGTATGGGACGGCCTTCGCCGTCCGCACGCTCGTCCGCTGCCGCCAGGCAGAGTGACCGTCAGGCCGCGGTGTAGAAGGGGCTGGCGACATACGCGTCCTTGAGGTGACGCAGGCCGACGAGCAGCACGGCCGAGGCCGGCAGGGCCAGGAGCACGCCGAAGAACCCGAAGATCTGCCCGAAGGCCAACAACGCGAACACCACGGCCAACGGGTGCAGCCCGATCCGCTGGCCGACGATTCGCGGCGTGAGCACGAAGCTCTCGAGCAGCTGCCCGATTCCGAACACAACCGCCACGACGACCAGGTTGCGGGTCGGGTCGGCCTGGAGCGCGGCCACCATCAGCGCGAGCGCCAGACCGGCGCCGAAGCCGAGGTAGGGCACGAAGGCCAGGCCCCCGGCCACGAGCGCGATCGGCAAAGCGAACTCGATGCCGCCGAGCCACAGCGCGCCGGCATAGTAGGCCGCGAGCAGTCCCATGACCGCCAACTGGCCGCGGAGAAACTCGGCCAGCACGGCGTTGATCTCGCCCGCGATCGCCCGCACGCGGGCGTGCGCCCGCCGGGGCACGAGGTGGTCGATCCGGGCGACGATGTCGTGCCAGTCCACGAGCAGATAGAAGAGCACGACCGGGATCAGCAGCAGGTTGCCGATCCACCCCGCCACGGCCAGCCCACCGATCCGCGCGGAGGCGAGCAGCCGGCCGAAGAGCCCTTCGCTTCCCTGCACCTTCTCGCTGACGAGGGACTTGAGCGACTCGAAATCGACGTGGATCTCGCGGCCGAGCAACGCTTCGAGCGGCGGCGCGACCGCGGCATCGAGCCGGTCCAGCAGCGCCGGCAGCCGGCTGGCGAGCTCCGCGGCCTCCTTGCGGACCAGCGGCGCGACCACGAGAAACACCGCCAGCAGTGCCACGAAGCCGAGCACCAGAACGAGCGTCGCGGCAGCCCAGCGAGGCACGCGACGCTCGGCCAGCCAATCGACCGCGGGCGTGAGGATGTAGGCCAGCACGGCGCCGGCGAGGAACGGCGTGAGGATCGGGCCGAGCAGCCAGAGAATCCAGAGGAATGCGGCGGCGACGGCGATCCACCGGGCAGACTGCATGTGTTCGGATCGCAGCGGCATGACACACCTGTCTGTCCGTGGACGAAGCCCTCCATGGCCTGCGCCCAATTGATCGACCGCAGGACACGCCGGCAGATGATATCCTCGAACGCGTTCCATGGCTTGGTTCCAGACCGAACTGCGGCTCGCGCCGCGTCGTCGCGGGTTTCACCTCGTCACCGCCGAGGTCGATGCCGCCCTGCGCGGCATGCCCCGGCTGCGGGTCGGCCTGCTCCACGTGTTCATTCGTCACACGTCGGCCAGCCTGTCGATCAACGAGAATGCCGACCCGGACGTGCCCCAGGATCTGGAGATGGCATTCAACACGATCGCCCGTGAGGATGTTCCCTACCGGCACACGCTGGAGGGGCCCGATGACATGCCGGCCCACGTGAAGGCGTCGATGATCGGGTCCTCGGTGACGGTGCCGATCGGCAACGGCCGGCTGCTGCTGGGCACCTGGCAAGGCATCTACCTGTGCGAGCATCGCGACCGGGGCGGCCCCCGGTCGCTCGTGCTCACCGCCCACGGTGACACGGACTGATGGCCCCGACAGCATTCGACGCGGAGCGGTTTCGTCACGAGGCCCGGGCCGTCGTCGACTGGATCGCCGACTACTGGGCGACGCTCGAATCCCGCCCCGTCGCGCCGCAGGTCGAGCCGGGCAGCGTCCGGACCGCACTGCCGGCCGCCGCACCCGAGCGTCCCGAGCCGCTCGCCGCCGTGCTCGCCGACCTCGACCGCGTCATCCTTCCGGGGCTCGTGCACTGGCAGCATCCGGCCTTCTTCGGCTACTTCCCGGCCAGCACCTCCGGGCCGTCGATCCTGGGCGAGCTGCTCGCGGCCGGCCTCGGCGTGCAGGGCATGCTCTGGGCGACGTCGCCGGCCTGCACCGAGTTGGAGACCCACTGCATCGAGTGGCTCCGGCATCTCCTCGGCCTGCCCGAACGGTTCGCCGTGGCGGGCGCCGGCGGCGGCGTGATCCAGGACTCCGCCTCGAGCGGCGCGCTGGTCGCGATCGTCGCCGCCCGCGATCGGGCCATGGCGATGCACCCCGGCCGGCCGCTCGTCGCCTACTGCAGCGTGGACGCCCATTCGAGCATCGAAAAAGGACTGCGGATCGCCGGGATCGACGCGTCCCGACGGCGACGGATTCCCGTCGATGCCGCAGGCGCGATGGACGTGGCGGCGCTGGCGGCGGCCGTGGAAGCCGATGCCGCGGCTGGCCTGCACCCCTTCTTCGTCGCCGCCACGGTCGGCACGACAGCCTCCGGGGCGATCGATCCGGTGCCCGCGATCGCGGCCGTGGCCGGTCGCCACGGCGCCTGGCTGCACGTCGATGCGGCGTGGGCCGGGACCGCGGCGATCTGCCCGGAACTGCGGCCGCCGGTCGTCGCGGGAGCCGACCACGCCGACAGCTGGGGCTTCAATCCCCACAAGTGGATGCTCGTGAACTTCGACTGCCACGTGCTCTGGGTGGCCAACCGCGGGCCGCTCGTGCGTGCGTTGTCGATGAAGCCCGACTACCTGCGCAACGCCGCCACCGAGAGCGGCGCCGTCATCGACTACGCCGACTGGCAGGTACCGCTCGGCCGGCGGTTCCGCGCCCTCAAGCTGTGGATGACGCTGCGGATGCTGGGCGCGGCGGCGTTGCGGCAGCATGTCCGCGACCACGTGGCCTGGGCCCGCGAGTTCGCCGCGTGCGTGGCCGCCGACCCGCGATTCGAACTGCTGTGCGAGCCGTCCCTGGCCCTCGTTTGCTTCGCCCTGCGGTCGGGCGACGAGGCGAGCGCGGCCCTGCTCGGGCGGGTCAACGCCGGCGGCACGGCCTTCCTGACCCATGCCCGCGTCGCCGGCCGCTACGCCATCCGATTGGCGATCGGCGGCGCGATCACCGAACGGCGGCACGTCATGGCCGCCTGGCAGACCCTGGCCGACGCCGCACCATGACCCGCCGTCGCCGGGATGGCTAGGGGCGTTCGTCCGCGGTCCGGGCGGCGGCAAAGTCCACCCGGCCTCCGCGATGTGTCACCATCGATTTTCGCTGTATTTCCCGCACAACTCCTGCCGATTTTCCTTGCGTGAACCATCTTTCCCCAACCCCCGTACTATTGGCTGCGGCTCGCATCGGTGCGGCCATTTCAGGGCCGGCCGGGCGGGCTCCGACATCACGGAGCGGCAACCATGGCACGCCATGAAGCACTGTTGAACCTGCGGGCGATCCTCGTCCGACGGCGCGACGCCCTGCGCAGCGCCCTCGCCGGTGACCTCTCACTCCTCAAGGAACTGCGGAGTGAATCGCCGGGCGACGTCGTGGACGCCGCCTACGACTCCACCCAGGACGAGATCAGCTCGCAACTGGCCGAGGTCGAGAGCCGCGAACTGGCCAACATCGAGAACGCGCTGGAGCGGATGAAAGCGGGCAAGTACGGGCTGTGCGAAGTGTGCAACGGCAAGATCCCGATGGCCCGGCTCAATGCCTTGCCCTACGCCACGATGTGCATCGAGTGCCAGCGGGAACTCGAACGCAGCGGCGGTGGCTACGCCGCCCGGCGGGAAGAGACCGAAGAGACGAGCGAGGAGGCCGTCGGCGGCGAGCTGGAACTGTAAGCGTTCCGTGTGTCGCGGGCCGGCTGGTATGCTGGACGGGGTTCCCGGCCGTCGGTTCGAGGACCCCATGCACGCCGTTCCGTCTCGTCGTCCGTCCCGCGTCGTCCACGCGTGTGTCCTGGTCGGCGGTTGCCTGATGGCCGCAGACACGCTGCCGGCTGACGAACCGCCGGTGCGGCTGGCGCCGATTCCGGCCACCGTGGGCCGCGACGATCGGGTGGATCCGATGCGGCCGGCCCGCCTCTCCGCCTCCGAGCGGGAGCGGCTCTACGAACAGGCCGCCCGCGACGCCGAGCACCTGGAACAGCAGGGCCGCCAACTGCGGCGGCTGATGCAGCTGGTGCGGCCCACGGTCGTCCATATCGATGCCACGAAGCCGCTGCAGCGACCGCGCAACGGCAAGGCCACCGAGGACGAAGCCGGCTCCGGCGTGATCACCAAGGTGGCGGGCCGGACGGTCGTGCTGACAAACCGGCACGTGGTCAACCGCGCCGAACTCGACGCCATCGCCGTCCGTCTCGACGACGGACGGGAACTGCGTCCCCGGCGGCTCTGGTCCGACGCCGGCACCGACATCGCCGTGCTCGAACTGGAGGGCGACGACCTCCAGCCCGCCCGGCTGGCCGAGGGCGACGTGCTGCAGATCGGCGACACGGTGCTCGCCATTGGCAGCCCGTTCGGCCTGGCCCACTCCGTGACGCTTGGCATCGTGTCGGCGAAGGGTCGCCGCGACCTGGAGCTCGGCGAAGGGACCGTGAAGTTCCAGGACTTCATCCAAACCGACGCGGCGATCAATCCCGGCAACAGCGGCGGGCCGCTGGTCAACCTGCGGGGCGAGGTCGTCGGCATCAACACGTGCATCGCCAGCAATTCGGGAGGCAACGAGGGCATCGGCTTCGCGATCCCGATGCCCATGGTGATGTTCGTGGCCAAGCAGCTGGTCGAAAACGGCTCGGTGGCGCGGGCCTATCTGGGAGTCACGCTCGACAAGGAGTTTTCACCGCGGGCGGCCGGCCAACTGGGCATGGTGCGGCCCGTGGGGGCGCGGGTCGTGGCCGTCACTCCCGGGGCTCCGGCCGACATGGCCGGG
>Ga0315900_10004562_pt1 | contig 19473 bp, 6 predicted proteins | sample LakEriMetagenome_FD_203521 | JGI IMG/M metagenome (GOLD analysis project Ga0315900, IMG submission 203521) | Freshwater fungal communities from buoy surface, Lake Erie, Ohio, United States - Buoy 12 MA114 | ecosystem: Environmental > Aquatic > Freshwater > Lake > Lake biofilm | place: USA: Lake...
CACCGGGAGAATTTGCGGTGAAATTCCGTGCGACAGCGAACGGCACGTTGAGCCAGCAGTTGAGCGTATCAAGCCAGATCACGAAAGCGGTTGCGTTTGAGGCGAACAACAAGTTGGACGTAGCGATTCGCTTCAACGGAGCGAACACAACGATCAGCACAGTTGGCTTTGAGTTGTACCAGAACAGCCCGAACCCATGGGTGAGCAAGACCCAGATTGGATTCCACTTGCCGGAGGCAACGGAAGCACGTCTGACGATCTACGACGCCTTGGGCCGGATTCTGTACACAGCGAAAGGCCAGTTTGCGAAAGGATACAACGTATTCACGGTAGACCGGAAGTTGGTAGACGGCGTAGGCAACTTGTACTACAAAGTAGAAACCGACAAAGATCAATCCGTGAGAATAATGATCAATGGTTAATGATTAATTATTAATTGTTAATTGTTAATGGTTAATTGTTAATGATTGATTGTAGATAAAAAATGGGTGGTGAGCGTTTTGCTTGCTGCCCATTTTTTATTTTTCAACATTTTACCTGGACTTTCCCGGCATAACGGATACCAAGGGGCGTAGCCCTGCCATCTCAATAGACTCCAATTGATCAGTCGATAGGAGATAAAAGATGGGTGGTGAGCATTTTGCTTGCTGCCCATTTTTTATTTCTATGTTCTATATTCTGGATCCATAATTTTAGATGAATATTAGTAAAATGGGCTTATTTTATTGTTTTATAAATAAATAACAATCAGCAATTTAAATATAAATAATATCAAAAAAATACAGGAAATTACGCTATAAAAAGGAAGGGTAATTGTCCATTTAACATGTCTGTTATCGCCTGATCTTTGTGTCAACAAAAGCGCAAACGACTTTTAGATGTAGATGGGAGCAAGGCGCCGGGTAAATGAATCTGGCGCCCTGTTTCAGAACCCAAACCACCAATCACCAACGAAAACCACCGTCACACGGAACTTTTTCATGATGTAGATATACAGGGCTGATCCCCGCTTGGCAAACGAGTCAGGCGGGGATTTGCTTATAAACATAATAGGCTAAAGCCTACTATTGGTTAATCTGGAAATTTTATTCTGTATTTAATCGATATATAAATAGATAATTTTTCCTGGAGGCAATGGCCTAAATAAGGCAGAGAGTATTAAAGTTTCGGCTTTACCGCTTGTATGGAGCCATAATTTGTATAGTTTTTGTCCTAACTATATACCTGGGGCCCGATTTTTCGTTTTTATTCTATTTCCTATTCCAGACTAAATGTGGTTTGAGTAATTTGTCTGGAATACGTTTCAAAAGTAAATTAAGGTTACCTGTGTCTGTTAAATGATTGTCACTAAAAACTGTATTGGGGTTTGAGAGATTGCCTTACGATTTGATTCATGATTAAGTCTTTCTTTTCTTGTTTATTGCCTTTAAATCTCTAATATTGGCAATAAATAATACATAATACGGATTGTAGTTGATTCAGTGAGTAACTATTTCTGATAAATATCCTCGTACGGTATTGAAGGAGCATCTAATTAGTTGTATCCAGCATTTGATTATGAAAAATCATTTTTCAATACGCTTTCTCATGTGATAACGATTTGTTGGCTGGACGCTTTTACGCGCTTTCAAATCCGAACTGTTCTAATTAAGTTATTTTCTTCATCATCGAAAAGCCAGTCCAAAGGGATATGGGATCAGAGGGTAGTTCTTGTTGAAACTGCCATTTCAATCCTATTTAGTGCATTTTGCGTAGTCGTGTTTCGGGCCTAAATGATAAAGGTTTGTTTATGATCGTATCCTCAATTTCATGTTACTGTATAATTCGATGATGTAATAAGTACCATAATAATGAGAAAGTACTTTCGTCCTCGGTTTGCTCGAACAAGCTCGCCTATCGGCCAAGCTTTGACCGGATTGCCCTCCTTGATGATTTGGCTAGCAGTTGAGGTTGAGACTAATAGTATAGTGGGTCGCGATTTTTTAGTTAATTATTTTTTTTGAAATGAGATACTGCTTACTACTTTTGCAGAAATGAACTCTCGACTAATTGTAGTTTTTCTGGTATTTCTTTGCAATTACCTGACTGTAACAGGGCAGGATAGCTATTTATCCAAAATTAAGCAAGCAGCCGGACTGTTACCTGGAAAGCCTGTTGAGGCTGACTCTGTCTATAAAGAGATACTAGAGGAAATTATCACGCAACAGGTACGGAATGATTCTCTCTTTGTGCTGACCTATTTCCAGTTGGGATTGAGTAATTTGTATCAGGGCAAACTGAATATCGCGCTCGATTACTACGATAAATCATTACAGTATAATCGCAGTAATATTCTTCCCAACAAAGTCCTTGCCTCTCTTGCCAATACAGCTATCATATACGAGAAACAGTACAGGTTCAAAGAAGCATCAGAAACTTATCAGAAGGTACTTGAAATCGCTGAACAGCGCAAAGACTCAGCCTCAATTGCTGGTATATGGCTTAATTTGGGTATACTCAGTCATCGTATGAAAGATGATGAAAAAGCGTTGAAAATACTTGGGAAAACCTATACTTACTACTCATCCAAGCAGGACACGCTTAGTATGGGCAATGTGCTCAATAACATCGCTACCTGTTATTTCCCATCACAACCTAAGATTTCTGAAGATTATCTGAAAAAATCACTTGCGTTATACAAGCAGGTTAAAGATGAATTTTACGTCGTTATTACCACCAATAATCTGGCAGAGCTGAATATAAGCCAGAAACAATATAGTGAATCGCGTCAATTGTTGGAGGGTAATATCGTTTTATGTGAAAAAAAAGGATTTTTGGAGCCTTTGTCGGTTGCACATAGGCTTTATGGGCAGTGCGAGATTGAATCTGGGGGAGATCTCGAAACCGCTGAAGCGAGCCTCGGAAAGGCTCGCGAGCTAGCCCTCAAAACCGGAAGAAATGATTATCTGAGGGATATTCGGGAGGCTGAATTGTTGTTGCAAGTCCGAGCTGGAAACTTTGATAGGGTGAAGAAGGTACTTGAGGAGTATAAAGGTATGATGGATGAGTCGGCCCAGGAAAGTGCAAGAATAATTAATACAGAATTTCAGACGATTCATGAGGTAAAAAAGATAACGCAGCAAAAAGATTTGTTGGAAGAGGGTATGTCACTCAAAAACAAACAGTTGATACTTTCACTGCTTTCACTGCTTGCTGCTGCCCTTGCAATTAGTATCATAGCAGCACAGTACATTCGGTTGCGTAGAACGATGAGAACCATGTACCGAATGAATGTAGAATTGGCAAACAACGCTCCCATTTCTATAAATAGTCTGAACCAAGATGACATTCAGGACAGTAATGAGGGTAGAACCGGAGAGGAAAATATCGGCCTTTCAAACCTGTACCTTGATCTTCTCAGACGGATAGAAAGAGATAAACTCTATCTCAATTCTGCATTTTCATTGCAGGAGCTAAGTGAGCTATTGAATAGAAGGGAGCGGTATATTTCCCAAGCTATAAGCGAAATTGGAAAAACTTCATTTCCGAATCTTATTAATAACCTCCGGATCAACGAAGCAAGGAGGCTTATGGCAGAATACCCTGATCTACCCATTTTAGAAATAGTGAAAAAAACAGGCTTCGGCAGTCGACAGTCATTCTACCGCAATTTCAAACAGGCCACCGGATTTAGCCCATCAGAATACCAGCAACAGGCGAAGGGGGCACTCGACTAAGTGCCAGACTGATCCCTTTTTCTAGTTTTTCAAAGTGTGGCAGGCTTGGAAGCAGGCATCACAGGTATTTCACAATTACCTGGTATACCGAAATGAATCCATAAAAGAGTTCAGGCTTATTTCCCTAGTTAGTAGCGCACTGTAGATCGAATTGCAGTTGCTCTTGTTGACTACACGTGCACGTGGAGCTTGTTGATTTTAAATCGAAATACTCCCTGATTTAGATTATAAGCCTTTTAAATTGGCTGAAAAACCGCCGAATCTGGTACGTTTTGCTGATTTTGGTACATATTTAATCGAATATGCTGGCTTGGTAGCGGTGTAGATTTGTATGTTTAATTTTGAACCCTAAAATAACGTAAATCGCTTACCCAATTTTAGGAATAGTTTTCACCGCTACAATTGAAATTGCAGACATGAGATCATTTTTTACCAACAAGCTGACAATAGGCAGTTTACTTATCTTCCTTTTTTCCGGTCAGATTTTGTATGCTCAGGGGGCGAGACTGGGTGTTCAAGGTATTCTCAAGAAATCAAATGGAGCTGCGCTAGATGATGGCAACTACTCCATCACCTTCAGGCTGTACAATACTGAGCAGGGCGGAACCGCACTGTGGACGGAAACCCAACCTGATGTGGAGGTGACCAGCGGTATATATACAGTGGCGCTCGGTTCAGTAACCAGTCTCTCGCTGCCGTTCGACGAAGATTATTATTTAGGTGTCAAGGTTGGTTCCACACCCGAGATGTCGCCTCGGGCGAAACTAACCATAGCACCCTATGCACTTTCGCTCAAAGGCAATAGTAATCTGTTTCCGAGTACAGGGACAGTTGGAATCGGAACAGTAAGTCCGAACAACAGTTATCTGCTTCACCTGAATAATGCTTCTGGAGTTGCTAGTGAGCGCATTGAAGGTACCACTGGAGCCCTTCTCACCTTAAAGAAAGGTAGTATCACATCCCTTTTGGGGTACAATGCCTCCGACAATAACTTCAAAATGAATGCTGGGGCTAATAATATATTGCTTCAATATAATGCGTTGAACAGACTTGAAATAAACACTGGTGGAATTAATGTAACGGGATCAGGTGCGCTATCTAGTGGCCTCACCGTAACGGGGGGTACCTCTTCCATGAACAATGTAAAATTCACCACCTCGTCAATAGACAATACAAGTAATACGCAGTTTAGATTTAATGGAACTACCAAACTAGAGGTTAATTCTGATGGGCCAGTTGTTACAGGGTACGTAAAAGTGACTGGTTCAAAATCATATAATTCGAGTTTCAGATTTTATGCCAATGATGGAAACATCAATTGTGAACTGGATGGTAACACGAGCGGAAGTGCAAACTACTCCGTGTCTAGTTCAGGTAAAATAAGGGCCACTGAATTTGTTTCCTATTCTGATAGACGTATCAAAAAAGATATTATTCCAGCAGATAACCTCGCTGATCAGGACATTCTACGCCGTCTCCGCGTTTGTGATTATAGACACGTAGATGTTGTAAGACATGGCGAGGCCAGCAAAAAAGGTTTCATCGCTCAGGAAGTCGAAGCTGTGTTCCCAGAGGCTGTTCATAAAAGCAGTGACTTTATTCCTGATATATACGATCGGGCTTTGGAATTTAGTGTTGCTGGAGGCAAGGCACTCGTTTCCCTTTCAAAAGAGCACGGACTCAAAGTGGGAGATATAGTTAGGCTTATAATGCCCGATGGCGAGCAGGAACTGCAGGTGGTATCTGTACCTGATTTAAAATCAGTTTTGTTATCTAGCTTCAGGGGTGAGCGTCCCGAGTGGGTATTTGTATACGGAAAACAGGTAGATAACTTTCTACAAGTGGACTACGACCGGATACATACACTCAACGTCTCAGCTACCATGGAGCTTATCCGTCAAATGGATGCAGCAGTCAATGACACACAGGCTATAAAACAAGAGACGAACGCTGTGAAAACACATCTAGATCAACTGGAGTCCAGAATGCGAAGACTGGAAGCAGGAATATCAAACTGATAGGGCCAGAATTATACCCTTCATCTTTTAAAAGAAAATACATGAGAAATATGCTTTTAACCTCGATTCGATTGTCAATGGCGGCGTTTGCAATTCTGCTTGCTGCTGAATCAGTTGCCCAAACCACAAAGATTGGTGTGCAAGGAATCATCAGAAAAAGTGATGGTAAATCAATCGATGATGGCACTTACGCTATCACGTTCAGACTATACAACACACTATCCGGTGGTACTGCCTTATGGGCTGAAGTGCAACCTGATGTTGAAATTACTGGTGGTATTTACAATGCGCTTTTAGGCAGCGTGAACAACCTGAATCTTCCGTTCACGGAGGATTATTATTTGTCTGTACAGGTTGAAGATGCACCCGAGATTACGCCCAGACAACAATTGACAACTGCACCCTACGCGCTTGCTCTCAATGGTACTGGAAACTTGTTCTCTAGCTCGGGAGCCGCAGGTGTGGGCACAAACAGTCCTGCCTCCGGCTATTTGCTACATGTAAAGAATAGCTCTGGGCAGGGTAATCATTTAGTTGAAGGCAGCACAGGTTCCGGTGTGGTAATCCGTAAAGCGTCTTCCTCTGTTTCAGTTGGCCTTGATAACACTGATAACAATTTGAAAATAAATCCTGGATCAAACAATACCGTTTTTCAGATAGGAGGATCCAATAAGTTGGAGGTAAACAATAGTGGTATCAATTTGACGGGCACTGGTACTTTTTCTGACGGGGTCAATGTTACATCCGGAACTGTTTCAATAGGTAATTTTTCTATATCGGGATCGGCAGTAAACAATCCTAATAATACGGATTTCAAATATGGTGGAAGTACAAAACTTAGTGTAAACACAGACGGTCTTGGGGTTACCGGACACCTTAATGCTTCAGGAAGTAAGAACTACACGGGTGCCTTCTCTTTCTACAACAGCAGCACCGCAGGATGCCAGAGTAATTCCGGTTTCAGTAGTGCTTATTCAATCAGTTGTAGTAACGGAATTCGTGGACCTGAATTCAACGCATTTTCTGACAGTCGTATCAAAAAAGACATAACAGAGAGCGATGCAAAGTCTGATCTTGAGATATTGCGCAAGCTACGTGTCAGCGACTATCGACAAACATCCGAGCTTTCAAACGGTTCGGGAATTAAAAAAGGTTTCATCGCACAGGAAGTAAAAGAAGTATTTCCCGAGGCTGTAACGGTGACTAAAGGTTTTATACCAGATATCTGTCAGTACGCGGTGGAAAAGACACTTGTCGGCGAGGAACTATCGGTAAGTACCCCCAACCCTCACGGTCTTCAGTCAGGAGACACCGTGCGAATATTTGTTGGAGATAAACTGCAAGACTTACCTGTCACAGCTGTACCCGCAATGGACATCTTTATTGTATCCGGCTGGCTTGAACCTTCGCCCGATCAACTCTTCGTTTATGGTAAACAAGTGAATGATTTTCACCAGGTTGACTACGATCGTATCCATACACTTAATGTGTCTGTCACCCAGGAGCTTCTGCGCCGCAAGGATGCATTGGAACGGGAAAAAGCTTCTTTGAGAAAAGATAATGAAGCATTAAAAGCATCACTGGACGATCTGGATCTCCGTATGCGCAGATTTGAAGCGTCCTTTTCTCACTGATCCCGACACACTGAATTCAACTCACGTATATGCTCATACCCTGTATTGGCATCCAGAATTTAACAATAATTGCAAAAAAATACTCATGAGATATTCTTTTTTTTCTCTTTTGAGCGTGTCATTCTTCGTTATCTTTATGTTTTCATTCGGTATGCTGGGTGCACAAGGTGTCAAACTTGGTGTACAGGGAATCCTGAAGAAAAATGATGGTTCTGCTGTTCCGGATGGCACCTATTCCATTACTTTCAAACTGTACGATGTGACGGAGGGCGGTACTGCCTTGTGGTCTGAAACACAAAGCAGCGTGGATGTCATCAGTGGTTTGTATAATTCCGTATTGGGTTCTGTGACGGTTCTATCACTCCCATTCAACACCGACTACTTTCTGGGTATCAGTGTTGGCAACACTCCAGAGATGACGCCGCGTTTGCAACTTACGACAGCGCCTTACGCTCTTTCATTAAAAGGTAGCACGAATACCTTCCCCAATATTGGAGCCGTAGGAATTGGTACTATTTCTCCTGCATCAGGCTACCAGTTACACGTTAATAAGAGCGCTGGTGCCGCCAGTCAGCTTCTAGAGGGTAGTACCGGTGCCAATCTGGAATTTGTCAAAGGTTCCAACGTTACTACAGCGGGATTAACAAGTGCCGATAATATCTTCAGAATTAATTCTTCGACCAACACACTATTACTACAGTACAATGGTTCAAACAAGCTGGAGGTAAATAGCAGCGGTTTAAGTGTTACAGGATCGGGTACTTTTTCCAATGGCCTGACACTCTCGTCTGGTACAGCTCTATTGGGAAATATCTCTATGGCTGGTAATTCTATTGATTGTCCGGCGAACATCGATATTAAACAAAATGGAAGCACGAAACTGACAATCAATCAGGAGGGTGTGGCGATGCCGGGCCATTTGGTTATCAATGGGTCCAAGTCAATCTATAATGGTGGGAGGCATGCTCGATATGCTAATGATTGTGGTGGAGGAGCCAATTGCCCAGAAACATGTTGTGATAGCGATTACAGCTCCAACTATTCAATGGAGTGCGACAATCGCGTGCGTGCTTCGGAATTCAATGCCTATTCCGATCAGCGCATCAAAAAGGATATAATGGTCTCCGACAGAAAGCGTGATATGGAAATCATGCGCCGTTTACAGGTCGCCAACTACAAGCACAAAGACCTCATCGGTCAAGGTACCGATTTTAAAAAAGGCTTTATCGCCCAGGAAGTGGAACAAGAATTTCCGGAAGCAGTTGCACTAACTACCAACGTTATTCCTGATGTGTATCAGCTTGCTACCTCTGTTACAGCAGAAGGGAATAATCTGCTAGTTGAACTCTCTCAGGCTCATGAGCTCAAAGCGGGTGATAGGATTCGGGTCATGAAGCCGGGTGGAGAGGAGGAGTTTACCGTTGATGCGGTCATTGATGTTCACCACTTCATTATTGGTGGATGGCATGCTGAAAAACCCGATTGGCTGTTCGTTTATGGCAAGCAGGTGAACGATTTCCGTCAAGTAGATTATGATCGAATTCACACCCTTAATGTCTCGGTGACCCAGGAGCTCCTTCGCAGTATGGAAGCGCTCGAAAGTGAAATAGTCGAACTGAAAAACGAAAATAACAAACTGAAAGAGAGAAGAGACCGACTGGATACCCAGGTCAAGAAACTAGAGGTAGCGGTGTCAAACTAACCTGTTCCAACTAGCTACAGGTTTCTCATTCAGCTGGAATTTTACGAAGATTCCAGAATTTAAAAATCCAGATTGCACTGGCAATACAAGCAAGCCGCATTCTCATGAAAAATTACATACTTATTATTTCACTGTTCTGGTGCATTAGTCTTTTTCCGCTGACTCTATTGTCGCAGGTGAACTGTACCGATGGATCAATTAGCACCGGAGTTACCTATACCGGACAGGTTTTTTTCAACTACGGAGCTGTAAACAATGCCTTTAGCACAAAAAACAGGACGACGTTGACAATTGGGGAACCCTTGACCGGCGTATTTGCTGGACAGCAGTACAATGGACTGCTGGGTTTTTACGGCCGTTTTTTGTTGCCCCCTCTTCCACCCACGGTGGCGGCATCGCAGGGTGAGCTGCTAGATCGCATTCAGGTGACCTGGACACTGGATCCACTCAGCCCCGACGCCATCGGCGGGTTCAATATATATCGTGACGACATCTTCTTATCTTCTGTTGGGAAAAACGTGCGCAGTTACAATGACTTTAATGTTATTGCAGGCAGGCCCTATGTTTATAAAATTACAGGTCTCAACGAATTTGGTGAAGGAACAGGCGGTGAGGGAATCGGATTTCAGACACCTAACGGGGTCGTAACCGGGAAGGTGGAGACCAAAAATCATCAGGCAGTAGCAGACGCGTTGGTAACGCTCACACCCTTACAAGGCTTTTCCGCTGAGTTTGGATATTTAGATGGAGCCTTTTTCCGACTAGATTCGTTGCTAACACCCATTTTACCGGATACGGGAAATTCGTGGACAATGGCATTCTGGGTACAAACAGATTCGGCTGCCAATAATGGCTCTGTGATAAAAATAGGTGCTGATAGCCTTTATTTCCGGGCCATGAACAGCAGTTCTGGTACCGATGGGATAGAAGTAAGCTATACAGCAATGGGTAGTGCATTTCTCTCGGCCAGTTTTCCTGACAGCACCAGAAATGGGTGGCATCACGTAGCGCTCACCTATAATGCAGAGGGTGGACAAGGCAGATTATACCTCGATGGCACACTGATAACCATCAATTCTATGACAGCCCTGAGTACGGAAAACTCCATAGACATGGGAGCCCAAACAAACCACGGACAGTGGGCTGGACGTATGGATGAGTTACGCATCTACCACAAACTGCTGGAAGAAGCCGACCTGGATGAAGTCATGATGGGTACTGCTTCTTCGCTCACCCCGGGTCTGGCGTATTACTGGAAATTTGATGAAGAACAGGGAGAAGCCTCTTTTGATATAATGACAAGGCAGAAAATCTATTTTTGTGGTGCTAATTTCAGTAGTAATCGTCCCGATGTTAAAACCTCCGGAAAAACGAATGAAGATGGGTATTATCGGATTGAGGGCGTGAGTTATGGTACCGGTACAACGTTCCTAGCAACTCCTTCCAAGAATTTCTATACCTATCGGGCGCTTCGCTTCAACCGTTCGCAGTCGGATTACGCTGTGTTACCTGATTTCCCTCTGACACCAAAAGCCACAATTGAATTATGGGTGAACAGTTCTGGTCCTGACGGGACGCAGACGGTTATGTCCAAGAAGTGGGGCAGTAACGAGTTTCGGTTAAATCTGGTTCAGAACGGGAATAACAACGATGTGGTCTGTTATATCAACGGAAGTCAACATAATTTCGGTTCACTGGGGGTAGGCTATCAGTTACTGTCGCTGGTTGTTGACAGTTCCGGAACCAATCGCACAGTTACGTTATACAAGAATGGTGCATTGACTGGCAATCATACGTTCACCGGCGTAACCGGAAACTGGTCGGATACAACACAGACATGGATATTGGGGGGGTATTTTAGTGGAAGTACCTTGCAGGATAGTTATGGAGGCTTCATTGATGAAGTTGCCGTATATGATACGACGTTGAGTCAGACCGTAATTCAGTCGCACTATGATGATGTGCGTGTTTCTCCCGAGGTGGGCCTTGTGGTTTACTTCCCTATGAACGAGGGGAACGGGAATCGAATCAGCAGTAACGGATCCCTGCTGTTGCCTCATGGTACCACATATGGAACGGAATGGTCCTCGTTTGCCAGCAGGCAGGAAACCACTCCGCATGACTTTTCACCTAATACCAGGCAGGTCACTCTGAATCCAAGTGTCACCTCAATTGACTTGGTGGACTATGTAGATTTGTCAACCATACCCGTTTCTGGTTACGTAAGGTATAAAAATACCGATTGTTTTGCGGAAAATGTGGAAATACTCGTCAACGGATCTTCCTATTCGCCAAAAATATTCACAGATTCAACGGGCCGGTTTGTTGTGGAACTCAATCCAGGAGATGACGCCGTACTATCACCATCTTTTGAGGATCACCTTTTCACCCCTGCAATGTGGCAGGTTACGGATGTTGCGAATCCTATTGCCGGTATCCTATTTAATGACATCACTGTAAGATCGGTACAAGGTCAGGTAGCAGGAGGAACCTGCAAAAAATCAATCATAAAAGCCCCTCCCGGGATGGGACAGGGCACTGTCTGTATCGTAAAGGTTAGGTCTGCCGATGGTTGTCTAGAGCGGCAACAGACTATAGATAATCAGGAGGGGGAATTTGAGTTTGAAAACCTTCCGCCACTGGAGGGCATGATAGTGTCCGTAGTGGAGCATTCCGATCCTGACATAAAAAATGCTTTTCAGACAGCAGGAGGGGCGACGGTTGATTTGCGCAGTGCTGATACTGTTGTCAATTTTATTTATTTTGCTGAACCTGAAATTGAAATTAATGGGTTTGATCCGGAGCTGGGGTGTACTCCCGAGATAATTGTTCTTGATAAAGGCCAGCCAGTTTCACTTGACATCAGGCTCAAAGAGGTGTATGAACCTACACCAACAGATGATGGAGTGTGTTATCAGGATACGGCCGATTTCAGAATTTTAAATTATCTTGCAGGAATTGTTGTTGATACTGTAATGGGTAACAGTCATTTGCAGTATAATTTTGTAACTGGAGACCCGAATCCAACTGCCCCCTATATAAAAAATTTTCAGGTTGTAGCCAAAGCGATTCCCTCGGGCAGGGAAGTAAGTCTGAATAAACAGGTAGTGATTACTGGAATTCATAATAAAGATAACACCTTTACAACAGTAATGCCTTCAGCGCCAAGCTTGATTCTGCGTGATCCTCCCGGAGATGCCAGTTTTGCTTACCTGCAAAAAGGCACCACTTTATGCAATGCTTATTACTTTTCACTGGATATCGCTAACGGACTTGCAGGAGAGGTTGTGTTGAGTCTGGGGGGGGACGTTACGTTCGTAACCGGTATTGGTGTGGCAACTGTACTCGAAACTGCTACTGAGTATAATGCCACTCAAGATTTTTCCCTCACCTGGGACAAAATAAGTGATAGTACAATACAAACATGTGTGACTTTAAATGAAAACATAACCACCAGTGCAGGTGATGACATTGTTGGTAGTGATCAGGGTGGAGATATCTACATGGGTGAGGCGTTCAACATAGTTTTCGGTCTTGTGGATCTCATCGGTTTCGATCCTGCCTCCTGCTCAGCTACAGTGAGTACCGGCATAAACGTCGAGCCCGGAGAATTTCCGACGGTATTCCTATATTCTGAGTATCATATCAAAAATTATGTAACTGTATATATTGACTCCTTACTCACTGATCCGACGCTTTCTCAGGATGAAATCAACAGACTGCAGGCATCCAAAACGAGCTGGCTAGAAATACTGCAGGACAACCAGAGCCTAAAGGACAGCGCTACGTACCTAAAAAATATATCGTTTGATGCGCTTGCACAATATGAATACTCCGAAACAACAGATATACTAAATGTTGTAGATAGTACCAGTATTTTCAATAATTCCGAGAATACATCTCTGAATACTGGTTTTGAAATTAATACCGTCGGAGTAAACGCCACCATCACGTACACCCGTAGCCGAACAGTGACCAAGCAATATACGGGATCCTCGGAGAATGTGGTTACTACTGGCTATGTCCTGTCGGATGATGATACAGGAGATGCCTTTTCTGTTGATGTATTGATGGATTCTGTTTACTTAACCCCGGTTTTCAAGGTCAAAGCAGGACAGTCCAGTTGTCCTTGGGAAGCTGGTACTGCACGGCGTGAAGGTACCACACTGGAATTCAGGGACGGAAGTACCGCCTTTCTGACAGATATTCCACCTAATGAACCAGCCATTTATAAATTCTATCTGGGCAATAATAGTCAAACGAATGAAACCATTTCTTATTCTCTGACTACTGGCCCCGAGAGTAACCCGGATGGTGCCGTTATTAAACTCAATGGCGCTGTTCTTGATCATCTTGTTTCTTATGAAATCCCATACGGCGAATCAATACCGGTTACCCTAACGCTGGAAAGAGGGCCAGAAGCGTATATATACGATAGTCTCGAGGTGAGATTACAGTCGGAGTGTGATGATATGATTTCTACTTCACAATTTATCAGCGCCCATTTTACCCGCCCCTGCAGTGAAGTTGACATCAATGTACCTCAGCAGGGCTGGGTAATTTTCCCTGATCCGAATACGCCCGGGTCGGACGATATACTACGTATAACGGTGAGTGGTTACGATACATCTGCGACTGATTTTCAGCTTATCCGATTGCAATACCGGCCTTCCGATGGCGATGGTGCTTGGATTAACATAACCCCTTTGTCGGATATTTACAATCCGAACTGGTCAGGGTACGACGCACTGCCTAATCCTAAACCAGCAGTGCTGCAACCCGACTTTACGAATTATTTCTGGCAAACTACAGGATTCCCAGACGGCCCTTATGAAATACGAGCAGTTTCTGTTTGTACTGGTAACGCTTCCGACAAGCCCGGGTACTCTCAAATAATCGATGGCCGTATCGACCGAGAGCCACCTTCTTTGCTCGGAACTCCCGAGCCGACCGATGGGGTATTCTCCAATGGAGATGAGATATCGTGTAGTTTTAACAAGCTGATTGACTGCAACCTGATCCAAGCCGATCAGATGAATCCAAACAATGTTGGACTTTATGATACCGAAACCGGTGCCCTTATAGATGCCACAATTTCGTGTTACGAAAACAAAATCATCCTTGTACCTAATGTAGATAATCGCTTCATTGAAAACAAAACCCTTCGGGTTGAACTTCACGATATTGAGGATAAAACCGGAAACAAACGAGATTATCTGGAATGGGAGTTTAAGGTGGACAGAAATGAACTTGCCTGGCTGACAGACAGCGTTGGAATGACCAAGGATGTTCATGAGACCAAAACCATGACAGCCAGCATCCACAATCGGAGTGGCTCCACAGTGCCTTTCAAGATTATTAATAGCCTGCCGTGGGTGCATGTGGTTCCCGATACTGGGGTGCTTGTAGCCAATGAAATAAGACCCATACAGTTTATCGTGGACTCCACACTGGCGATCGGTTCGTGGAGTGGTGTGGATACACTGAAGACGATTCATGTGGGTGCATATATCAAAGGGGGTAACGAACCTCTTAAAATAGGTGCCCGTGTTTTGTGCGACAGACCCGAGTGGAATTTGAATGCCGGTTTGTACGAAAATACAATGAATCTAGTGTTGAAATTAAATATCCAAGGAGAAATCAGTGTAGATCCAGAAGACAAGGTGGCGGCTTTTATTGGCAGTGAACTTCGGGGTCGTTGTAATGTGGAGTATGTGCCACAGCTGAATACTTATCTGGCGTATCTGACGATTTACGGAACGATCAGTGATTTGCAAGCCCCGATTGACCTGCTGGTATGGGACGCGCAATCCTGTCTAGTTTATGCATCCGTACAAGAAACTTTCAATTTTGTTCCAGATCAGGTAATTGGCACACCTACTTCTCCTCAAATAGTACATACAAATAGTTATATTCTGCGCAGATTGCCGCTAGGGATCGGCTGGAATTGGATTTCATTCAACTTACTTTTCCCAGATAACAGTATCAACAACGCACTGGCCTACCTGAATTATCCAGAAGACGGTCTGATTAAATCGCAGACTTCCTTTTCCTCTTATGTGGCTGGAGCTGGGTGGGTTGGCTCACTTACTGCTGTCAATAATACCTCCATGTTCAATTACAAGGCGGCTGTACGTGACACCCTTAGAATGGTTGGTAACCTGATCTCGCCCGATACGATGCCCATATCAGTTGTGACAGGTTGGAACTGGATCGGATATATACCCAATTACTCGCTTCCTATAAATGATGCACTTGGATCATTACCATCTGCCGTAGGTGATATTATAAAAAGTCAGGATGCATTTGCACAGTACATCGGTGCACCATACGGCTGGATTGGTAACCTGAAATTTATGCAGGCACCGAAAGGTTATCAGATTAAAGTGGCCAATCCGGGTACCCTGATTTATCCAGAGAACCCACAATTTAGGGGAAGTGAACCTGCAAACCGTGGGGAAATTCCTGGACAGGCTTCTTTCTGGACGGTTAATCCATCACAATACGAGTACAGCTCCACCTTCATTGGTATGCTTTCGGTTGACGGCGGCAACGGCACCATGGCCCATCTTGAGTTAGGTGCCTTCCACGGAAACGAGGTTCGCGGATCGGCACAGGCAGTTTTCATCCCCTCTACGAATACATACCTGTTCTTTATGACAATGTACTCTAACACATCTGGTCAGTCGATAAACTTCAAGCTGTACAATCCAGGAACAGGAGAGATCAGTTCACTGACGGAGACAATGGTCTTTACGCCTGACCTGCATCAAGGTACGGTAGATAGCCCGATACCACTTACCTTCCTTTCGACCGGAACTTCTGAGGGAAGCCTATTGGTAAAGCCCTTTAGTTCGATACCCAATCCGTTTCAATCAGAAACATACCTGCAGATTGTATCCAGTAAACAGGAATCTGCCGAAATATTAATCACGGATGTTTGTGGTAGCCATGTTACTAGACTGGAGGTGAATATTGTCAACGGATTAAATACAGTTCGGTGGAACAGTTCGAGTATCCCACCAGGCATCTATTTGGCGCAGTTAAAAACCTCTTCCGGCGTCTCGAGTTGTAAACTTGTGAAACAGTAATAGACCTTGGGGCCATGGCATAACTGTATGCCATGGCCCTGCAACAAACGTTTTTTTATTCGGATTTGCCAGACTGAATCCGATCTAATTCACAGCACATGCTCATTCGTACATTTCCTGATTTCAGACTGGTGAATCACACTGTAAACTGGATTCTGCTAACACTCACGCTGCTACAGTCGTCCGTGACGTACGCATCTACGGAGTCGCAGCCCGTTTGGAGTATCAACCCGTCGGATTATCAGTACAGTATGCAGGTGATTGCCCGATTGGAGTACAACGGTATTCCGGTTAATGGGAGCGGAACACTAATTGGTGTGTTTTCCGGTTCAGTACTTCGAGGATTCGCATCGCCTGTTTCGATTAATGGCAATAACTATTTTTTCATTACTGTTTACTCCAACAGTGTATCCGGTGAAACGCTGAAGTTTAGGGCTTACTATCCACCGGATGATCGGGTGTATGGTACCAGTGCAACAATAACATTCCTGGCCACTCAAACACTAGGATCGGTTGCATCGCCCTTCGTAGTTAATATTAATCCGGCTATTGATTTTCCTCCACTGCTCACTCCCTTTTCCCCTGATACGACGCTACAATATCTAGATTTTGGGGCGGTTAACCTTGCTGATTATCTTGTATCAGAAGACGGAGATCCCGTTTCATGGAGCGTAGTACCCGGATCAGGATTGAACGCTTCGCTCACTGGCGAAGTGCTGAATGTAACAACTGCGGTTACCGGCTGGACCGGAACAGACAGTGTACTTGTGACAGCCACTGAATTGACTACTAATGGATATGCTGCAAGTAGGTATATTGGATTTACAGTTCAGCAGGACTATGGCCCACCTATACTCTCGGCCATTCCTGCGCAGGTAATTTTACCCGGCAGCTCCTTTACTCCGGTAATGTTGGATTCTTACCTGACTTTTAACGGGCCAGCTTACCAGTATTCTTTCGATATGTTTCCATTTCAGGCTACAGAAACCTTGCCTGATTGGTCGGCTTTTCCAATGGTTGCTCCGACTATGAAAATGGTGGTAAGGCCACTCTTCAACAACAAGCAATTGGCCAGTGCGGGTTCCCGTCTTGCAGTTTTTGTGAATAATACCCTTGCAGGAGTTGCTTCCCCAAGTGGTATTCCTCCCTATGTGACCTATACGCTGAATATTCAGAATGTTGCCAGCGGGATGATATCATTTCGTTTCTATGATGCAGAAAACCAATACCTGTACGAGAAAAATACAAGTTTGAATTTCGCTGCCGGGACAACTGTAGGAACCGTCGCAACACCTTATCAATTACAGCTATCTCCGTTGGTAGTTAACCTTGGAACTGACGACATTCTTAATGTAACAGTGGTTGATACTTCTTGGAGAGGGGTTGTACCTGTGGATGTTATGGTAGAGGACAGTCACTATCCGTTGGAACGCCGTGATACCAGCCAGGTATTCTTTGCGGTGACCTCAACTTCAATTAATCCTGTTTTTACTTCCCAGCCAACTGTTATTTTTCAGGAAAATACTTGTCATCAACTCTATGATGCGCAGTCAACATCCGGAATCTTCTCGGAAGGGAATGGATTGACCTACTCCCTTGTAGGGGGAGCAGATATTTCGAAGTTTGCAGTTAACGCCATTACAGGAGTTTTATCATGGAATGCTTTTACTCCTGATTTTGAGAATCCAGGAGACAGCGATAACAACAACTCATACAGTGTAGTGTTGAGATCCACTAATTTACTTGGTATGTTTAGCGATCTTTCTCTAACGGTCATAGTTATTGATAATTCGTTGGACGTAATTAGTGTTCAGATTACCGGTTTAGCAACTATTTGTAGCGGAGCTTCCACTACTTTGTCCGCTTCAGGCTCTGGTAGTTACTTATGGAGTGATGGCCTTGGTACAAATGCTTCTGTTGTGGTTACACCTTCCGCCACCACTTCCTACATGGTTACGCTGACGGACGTCGGCGGTTGTACAGCCAGCAATAGCTTTACGGTTACCCTAGATTGCGATGGCGATGGTGATCCTTACGGTACCGATCCGTCTGATCTGGACCCCTGTAGTTATACCTCTGGTTCCATACCTGATCTGACAAATGCAATTTGGGCTGCTGCTGACTGCGATAACGATGGGGAGACGAACGGTTTTGAGACGAATAATGGAACGGATCCGACCGATCCATGTAATTATACGACCGTGCCGTCAGCCTCTAGCCCCGCGTACTCGATATGGTCACAACTAGATTGTGATGGGGACGGAACAAATAATGGTGGCGATTCGCAGCCGCTGAATCCCTGCGTACCGGGTACTGGCACACCCGACACAAGCAATCCGATCTGGATTGCTGCAGATTGCGATAATGATGGGGAGACGAATGGCTTGGAGACTACTAATGGTACGGACCCGACTAATCCTTGCGATTATACAACCGTACCTACGGCGTCCAGCCCTGCTTATTCAATGTGGTCACAATTGGATTGCGATGGGGACGGTACAAACAATGGTATTGATACTGATCCACTGAATCCCTGCGTACCGGGTACTGGCACACCCGACACAAGCAATCCGATTTGGGCTGCTGCAGATTGCGACAACGATGGCGAGACGAACGGTTTTGAGATGAATAATGGAACGGATCCGACCGATCCATGTGAGTATACGACCTCGCCGGCGGCCTCAAGCCCTGCATACTCGGTATGGTCGACACTGGACTGCGACAATGATGGGGAGACGAATGGCTTTGAGAGTATTAATGGTACGGATCCTGCTGATCCATGTAGCTACACGAACGCCCCAGTAGCATCTGATCCTGCGTACGCCACTTGGTCTACCCTGGATTGCGATGGTGATGGTGATGACAACGGCACGGATACGGATCCATTGGATGCCTGTGTTTATGCGGCTGGTTCTACGCCGGATCCGACGAATGCCCTTTGGGCGGCAGCGGATTGTGATGAAGATGGAGAAACGAATGGAGAAGAGACCACGAATGGTACCGATCCAACCGACCCTTGTTCTTATACGAATGCGCCGGTAGCGGGTGATCCCGCTTACGCCACCTGGTCAATGCTGGACTGTGATGGCGACGGTGATGACAATGGCACGGATACGGATCCACTAGATCCATGTGTATTTGCGGCTGGTTCTACGCCAGATCCGACGAATGCCCTTTGGGCGGCAGCCGATTGCGACGAAGACGGAGAGACGAACGGAGAAGAGAATACCAATGGTACGGATCCCGAAGATCCATGCTCTTATACAAATGCGCCTGTAGCAGGTGATCCTGCGTATGCCGCATGGTCGGTGC
>Ga0315900_10004563_pt1 | contig 19471 bp, 14 predicted proteins | sample LakEriMetagenome_FD_203521 | JGI IMG/M metagenome (GOLD analysis project Ga0315900, IMG submission 203521) | Freshwater fungal communities from buoy surface, Lake Erie, Ohio, United States - Buoy 12 MA114 | ecosystem: Environmental > Aquatic > Freshwater > Lake > Lake biofilm | place: USA: Lake...
GGCGGCGGCGAGGGCGGCCTCGGCGGCGCGGGCGGGCCGCGCCTCGGGAGCACGACCAGCACCGACATCTACGCGTTCTGCATGATCGAGGGCGCGCCGGGCGGCAGCGGTGGCCGCGGCGGACACGCGGGCGGCGGCGGCGGCGGCGCGGGCGGCGTGTCGTTCGACATCTGGATCTCGCGCCCGGGCTCGGCCTCGCCGACCTACGGCACGACGAACACCTTCGAGGTGCCGGCGGGCTCGAACACCGGCGGCAGCGGCGGCAGCGGCGGCAACTCCTCGAACACCTCGATCGGGCTCGGCGCTGCGGGCACCGCGGGCGGCTTCGGCACGGTGCGCATCGGGACCTGAGAGCGGCCGCGCGCGCGGGGGCGCACGACGGGGTCGTGCGTTCGCTCCGTGCTCGCGCGGCCGCCCCCTTCGGGCGCCTCCACGCTCACCTTCGCGCACGCGGAGGGTTTGACCGCCTGCCATGCCTCGGGCGATGCTCGACGCCTACGTAGATGGCCGTTCCTCCCGACCACGCGCGCCGGGCGCGCGACAACGGGGCACCCGGCGCAGGCGGCCGAGACGGCCCGCGGGACGCGTTCGTTCCCACCCGGTTCGGCCCGTACACGCTCCTACGGTCGGTCGGCAAGGGCGGTATGGCCGAGGTCTTTCTCGCGCGCGCCGCCGGTCTCGGCGGCTTCGAGCGCCTGCTCTGCGTGAAGCGCGTGCTCGATGAGCACGTGAACGACGCCCAGCTGATCGAGCACCTCGTCGAGGAAGCGAAGCTGGTCTCGCGCATCTCGCACGCGAACGTCGCGCAGGTCTTCGACCTCGGTCGGGTCGGCGAACAGTTCTACATCGCGATGGAGTGGATCGACGGCGTCGACGCGATGAAGTTCCTGCAGGCCTGCGAAGACCGCTCGATCCACGTCCCGATCCCTGCGGCTGCCTACATCGTCGCCGAGATCGCGAAGGGCCTGCAGGCGGCGCATACGACCACGGACGAGACCGGTCGGCCGCTCGGCATCGTGCACCGCGACGTCACCCCGACGAACGTGCTCCTGTCGCTCGAGGGGCAGGTGAAGCTCATCGACTTCGGGGTCGCGAAGAACATGCTGCGCTCACGCCAGACGCAGGTCGGGGTGGTGAAGGGCAAGTACAACTACCTCGCACCGGAGCAGGCGCGCGGAGAGCGGATCGATGCGCGCGCGGACGTCTTCGCGGCGGGGATCCTCCTCTACGAGCTGCTCGCCGGCGAGCCGCTTTACCCCGGCACCAAGGCCTCCGACGTCATCGTGAAGGCCCGCGCGGCCAAGATCCCGAGCCTCGCAGGTGCGCGCCCCGACGTCCCGCCGGAGCTCGAAGCGATCATGCTGCGGGCGCTGACGAAAGATCGCGACGCGAGGTTCCAGAGCGCGCAGCAGCTCGCCGACGAGCTCGAGCGCTTTCTCACCGCGTCGGCGCCGGACTTCGGCGCCGCACCGCTCGCCGCGCTCGTCGCGCACCTCTTCCCGGACAAGGTCCTCACGGCGATCGAGGACGACCCGATGTCCGTCGGCGACTTCGTCGCGCACAAGGAGATCAGCCTCGTCACCGCCCCCGGGGTGCTCGTCAAGCAGGTCTCCTCGCTCATCGGCGAGGACTTCGACGCCCAGCCGACCCGGGTCCTCACGACCGATGAGATCGAGGATCGGCGGGCGCGGCGGCGCGCCCAGCTCGCGCTCACCCCGGTGCCCCCGCTCGCACCGCGCGCCCGGCGAACGGCGACCGCGACGGCGCGGCGGAGCGTGCTCCTCACCGCCCTCGGGGTGCTCGGCGCGGCAGGGCTCGGCTACGGCGTGTATGAGCTGGTGCGCGAGCCGCGGATCGCCATCGACTCGACGCCCGCCGGCGCCTTCATCGCGATCGATGGGCTGGGCACGGGCCGCACCACCCCCGCCGAGCTCTCGCTCGGGCGCGGCACGCATCGCCTCGAGCTCGTGCTCGCCGGCCACGAGGATCACGACGCGCCGCTGGCGGTCGAAGGCGACGCGGCCCTGTCCATCGAGCTCGAGCCTTCGCGGCCGGCCCTCGCGCTCGACTCCGAGCCGCCGGGCGCGATGGTGCTGCGCGACGGGCGGTACATCGGCGCGACACCGTTGGTCCTCGAGGACCTCACGCGCGGTGAGGATGTGCGCCTCGAGCTGACCGCCGCCGGCTTCGCGCCGCTGCCCTTCGTGCACCGAGTCGCGAGCGGGCGCACGGAGCACGTCTCGCTGCGACTTCAGCCCGCTCCTTGATCCTGGATGCGTTCCGCGCCCCACTCCCCGACGAGAGCCTCATGAATCACCCTGCTTTGCCCCCCGGATTCACGCCGAAGACCCGCAAGGGCGGGATGCGCAACACGTTTCAGTCGACGGTGCTCGGCACGGCCGTCTTCGTTGCGGAGATGCAGCGGAAGGTGCCGCTGAAGACGAAGATCGGCGTGCTCCTCTTGCTGCTCGTCGTCGGCGGGGGCACGGCCGTCGTGGTCCACCGGTCGAGTACCCGCGCGGCGCAGGTCGAGCAGCTCGAGACCGCGCTCACCGCGCCGGCAGCGAGCGCCCTGCCCGTGTTGCGCACGCTGATCGCGGACTCGCTCCTCGACGACGCATCGCGCATCCGCGCGATCGCGAGAGTCGGCGAGCTTCGTGACGATGGCGCCGTTCCGGCGTTGATCGACAGCCTCTCGCGGACCGACGACATCCGCCTCGCCGCCGCGGACGCGCTCGCTCGGATCGGCAGCCCGGGCGCCGCGCCCGCGGAGGCGCGCCTCATCGAGCTCACGCACGACGCGCAGATCACGAACCCCCTGCCCTACGCGTGGGCGCTCGCGACGATCGGGCACGCGGACTCCGCCGAGCTCGTGGTCGCGTCGATCCCCTCCGGAGAGTCCCAGGCGCTGCCGTCCTACGACGCGCTCGTGCTCGCTCGGACACTCGGGGTCGCGCGCCTCCTCGCCCGCCTCGGCCACGCCGATCCTCGGATCCGCCAGTTCGCCGCGAGCTCGCTCGGCCCGCTCTGCGACGCGAGCGCGGTCGGTCCTCTGACGGTCGCCGCAGCGGACCCCGAGCGCGAGGTGCACCTCGCGGCGTTGGTCTCGCTGGGCCGCTGCAGCACGCCCGAGGCCCTCACCGCGCTCGACCAGAACCTCGATCGAGACCGGACGCTCTGGCCCGCGCTGCAGACCGTCTTTCTTGCCGACGTCGGAGCGCCCGCGATGGCGGTGCTGATCGCGCACGTCGAGGACGGGCGTACGCGCAGCGCCATGCTCACGGCGCTCGCGGAGATCGCCGATCCCCGGGCCGGAGACGCCCTCGTCACCGAGCTCGAGCGACGCCCCGACCTCGATGGACGCGTCCGCTTGCAGATCGCGGCCGCGCTCGCCGAGGTCTCCGACCCGCGCCTGGCCTTCGTGCTCGAGCCGGTGATCGCCGAGGGCGAGGGCGAGTGGCCCGCCGAGGCGATCGCGATGCTCGGTCGGACCGGGGTGGCCGAGGACGTCGAGCCGCGCCTCATCGAGCTCGCGGGGGCAGGCCGGACCCGCAGCGCCGCGGTGGCTGCCCTCGCCGAGGTCTCTGCGTGCTCCGAGCCCGCGCTCGCGATCCTTCGACGCGCTGCCCGCAGCGAAGCCGACGCGCTGCTCGGGCTCGCGCGGTGCTCCGACCCCCTGGCGATCGAGCTGGCGCGTGCACGCATCGCGGGCGGGCTGCCCGCGCGGGGATCCACCCGGGCCGACGAGGGCGCGATGTGGAGGGCATCGCTCGAGGCGATCGCGCGCGCGCGGGCGAGCGATCTCAGCTCGCGACTCCTCGACCTCGCTACCGACGCGAACGCAGATCCGACCTTGCGCAGCGACGTCGGCGCGGTGCTCGGTGCGGTCGGTGACGACGCGACGCTGGACGCGGCGGCCGACCGGTTGGTCGATGCGCGGACGCCGCCGGGGGTGCGGCAGGCGCTCGCGCGCGCGCTCCGCCGTCGCACCCCACCGGCCGCGATCTCGCGCCTCATGGGCTACGTGCGCGGCGGCGAGGACGACGAGCGCAGCCGCATCGCGGCGGTCATCGTCGGCGAGCAGGGCAGCCCAGAGATCCACGCGGAGCTGGTCACGTTGCTGACCGACGAACGCGCGAAGCGCCACGCCGCGATCGCGCTGGTGCTCGGTGCAGACGCGGACTCCACCGAGGCACTCACCCGAGCGCTCGCCGCCGATCGCGGGCTCGCGACCGACGTCACCGCACGCCTCACCGAGCTCGATCACGAGGTGGTCCCCGAGCTCGTGATCCGGCGCGTGCTGCACGGCGTTCGCCTGCGCGAGCGTGCGCTGGGCCTCTTCCTCGAGCGCTACACGCAGGCCCTCCGTGCTTCGACGGGCGGTCCGGCGAGCCCCTCGGCGCGCGCGCTGCGCCGGCAGCTCGAGCTCGAGCTCGCCGCCGCGGACCCCGACACCCGCCGCGGCGCCGCCGAAGCGATCGCAGGGCTCGGCGCCCGGGGCGTTCTCCTCGCGCTCCGGCAGAGCGGGCGACTCGGAGCGGAGGAGGCCGATCTCGTGCTCTCTCCGAACGGTCGCCGTTGAGACCGCGCGCCGAGCGGGCCAGGGCCGGTGGTCCGACGCACGCGGACCGTGACGCGCGGTCCCGCTTCGAGCACGCGGTCTGCGGGCGCTGAGCTCGGCGACCGGCGCGGTGGGTCTCGAACCACCGACCATCCCGCGAAGCGTCGTAGCGCACCACGACGCCGCGGCCTCGACCGCGGCCTGGTCGGCCGCGACGGTCGGCGCCGCGCCATCGGCGGTCGACGACGACTGCGCCGTCTCGCGTCCGAGGCGCGCGATCTCGCTCGGCCGTGCGACAGGGAGGATCGGGACCACCAGGATCGTTCGGAACCTCCATGTCGGGGACGGAGCCGCGCGGCCCGAGATCTCGCCGGCTGGTTGACGCTCCGGAGCTCTGCGCTGCGCATCGCGACCGCGCGAGAGACGGGGACGCAACGGCGCGCGTCGCTGCCAGAAGAGAGCGGCCTTCGAAGGAGGCTCCCATGACCGAGGTTCATTTCCGCAGCGCGTCCGAGATGGACGCAGCGTTCCGCACCGTCATCGACGCCCACAGCCATGCCAGCCTGAACGGGCCACCTCCACCCGAGACCTCCCTGCCGATGGCGGTGGCGACCGCGGCCGAGGCGGCCGTCGCCGGCCTCGAGCTCTTCGAGATCGCGGGCGGGATGCACCTCCTGCCGTCCGGGGCCGCGCTCTTGGTCGAGTTCGGCGCGATCCCGATCGCGGCGCCCCTCGCCGCCGGCATCGCCGGCACGTGCGAGATCGTGCACGCGAACCACGAGCACGACCGGCGCGGAACCGAGGTCGACCACCACCAGATGCGCGGCGCCCTGCTCTACGCGCTCGGCCGCATCCCCCAACCCGATCGGCCGGAAGTCGTCGCCGAGTACGGCACCCACGAGCGCGACGGCGCCCGGGACGCGGCGCGCTGGGAGCGCGAGCGGCCCGAGGCGTTCGCGGCCCTCAGGGACCGGGTGCTCACGCACTTCCACGACGGCGAGGTGGCGGTCTTCGATGGCTCGGACGGGACGCCCGAGTCGGCCGCTCGCTACGCCCGCGACCCGATCTACCGGATGGCCGTGGACGAGACCCGCGCGCTTCGGGAGACCGATCCCGCGGGGTTTGCCGATCGCGCGCGCGAGGCCCTCGCGATGCGTGAGGAGGTCGTGAGCGGCCGCCGGTCGGAGCTGCGCGCGTGACCTGGATTGCCGTGTTTCTGGGGCTCTATCTGAGCCCCAGCGCGGCCGCGCTCGCCTGGGAGCTGTTCCGGCCCGATCCCGTCCGGCGCCCGCCGTTCTGGAGCATGCCGCCGCGGGCCCGCGACATCGCGTCCGCCTCCGGACCCGCGCAGATCCGAGGGACGGTCCGCGTGAAGCGCGCGGTGGTCTGTCCCTGGACCGGCGGCGAGGTCGCGGCCTACGCGCTCAGGATCCACCGGAGCAAGGGCTGCGACTGCACCGAGCGCTGCATCCACGGCGGCGGCCACCGGGAGTACGAGCGCGACGCGGGCGAGCTGGTCCTCGAGGACGACACCGGGGTCCTGCGCCTCGACGGAGAGGTCGCGCTGGTGCGCGACGCGGCCAAGACCGTCCTCCTGCCGGGCGAGCAAGTCGAGGTGTTCGGCGTCGCGGCCGAGGACGACGTGGGGCAGTTCGAGGGCGCCCCCGACCGCGTCCGCCGCTGCGCGCGGGTGCTTCGAGCCGAGCCGGGCAAGGAGCTCGTCGTCGCGAAGCTGACCTGAGCGGCCGAGGATCGTTCTGCGCTCCGCAACGACTCGTCCGCTGCGGTGAGAGCCCGGCACGACCTGACCCGCTCGCCCGGCGCGAAGGCGGAAGGGGACCGGGCCGAGCCGCTGTGATCAGCGCGGCTCGGTCGGGGTCAGGTAGCCCATCACCCGCTGGCCGGTGACGAGGCCGTCCATCTCGTCGAGCGCGACGACGACCTCGAGGATCTTCACGTCGACCCGCTCGGTCGGCTCGTCGGTGCGGATGTTCTTGCGGCCCATGTGCCGCCCGATCTCCACGATGCGGCCGGCAAAGCGCCGGCCCGGGTAGGCGTCCACGGTGACGATGGCGGCGGCGCCCATCGCGATGCGTCCGATGTCCCGCTCGTCGACGTCGATGCGCACGCGGAGCTGCCGGGTGTCGCCGAGCACGACGACCGGCTCGCTGCCCGGCGTCGGGCTCACGTACTCGCCGACACGGTAGTGGATGGCGAGCACCTCGCCGTCGATCGGCGCGGTGATGCGGAGGAGCGAGAGGCGGGCCTGCGCCTCGGCCAGGCGGGCCTCGGCGGCGCGCAGCTCGGCGGTCGCGACGAGCACGTCCTCGCGCCGGCCACTCCGGCCGCCGCGCACGCGGGCCGAGGCGGTCTCTTCGGCGAAGCGATCGGCCTCGGCGGTGCGGCGGGCCCGCTCGACCTCGTCGCGGGTCGCGCCGCCGCCGGCCGCCGCCGCCTCGAGCCGGGCCAGGGCTTCGGTCGAGAGGGCCGAGCGCGCACGCGCCCCGGAGGCCTCCGCGGTGATCGCCTCGAGCTCCTCCGGCCTCACCCCGCCGCGGGCCCGCGTCAGGGCCGCACGCGCGACCTCGACCTCGGCCTCCGAGCGGAGCACCGCGGCCTCTTCGCTGCCGCTCTCGAGCTCGACGAGGAGGGTCCCCGCGGTGACGAACTGCCCCTCGGCGACGTGGATGCGCGCGACCCGGCCGCTCGCGCCCGGTGCCAGCCGTGACTCCGGCGCCGACGGCTCGACGAGGCCGAGCCCGCCGACCCACTCGCCCTCGGGGCGATCGACGCGCGGATCGACGAGCTGGTGGGGCAGCGGCTCGGCGACGCGATCGGCGGCGGCGACGTCGGCGGGCCGCGGCGTGACGGGCGGCCCGGCGAGCGCGGTGCGGGTGACCTGTACCGCGCAGAAGGTCAGGACGGTGAGGAGGAGGAGCGTCCTCCAGCGCTTCTTGAGGGTGCGGAGCATGGCGTGCCTGTGCCTCGATCAGTGCGTGGAGCCGTTCACGATGTGGCCGTCCTCGATGTTCACGATGCGATCGGCCAGGTGGAAGATGCGGTTGTCGTGGGTGACGACCACGACGGTGTGGCCGCCCTGCACGGCCAGGTCCTTGAGGAGCTGCGTGACGCCGAGGCCGGTCTCGGCGTCGAGGCTCGCAGTGGGCTCGTCGGCGAGGATGATCGGCGGCGCGCCGGCGAGCGCCCGGGCGATGGCGACGCGCTGCTTTTGTCCGCCCGAGAGCTCGTGCGGCCGCCGCTCGCGCTTGTCCGCGAGGCCGACCCGCTCGAGGAGGCGATCGGCCTCCTTCATCGCCGCGCCGGTGCCCCAGCCGCGCATGCGGAGCGGCAGCGCGACGTTCTCCCGCGACTCGAGCGAGGCGAGGAGGTTGTGGCCCTGGAAGATGAAGCCGATGTACGCGAGCCGGAGCGCGGGCAGCTCCCGTTCTTTCCGGCCCGCGATCTCCTCGCCCCAGATCTTCACGCTGCCTCCGCTCGGCGTGAGCACACAGCCGAGGATGGAGAGCAGCGTCGTCTTGCCACTGCCCGAGGGGCCGTTGAGCATGACGAACTCGCCCTCGCGGGCGAAGAAGTCGACGCCCCGGAGGGCCTGGAACGCGAGCGCGCCGGTGCCGTAGGTCTTCGTGACGTTCCGCGCATCGACCGTCACCTCGCCGGGGCCGCTCATCGAAACACCATGCCCGGCTCGACGTTGCGCACCCGGAGGAGCGCGAGGCCGCTCGCCACGATGCAGAGCACCGTCATGAAGCCGAAGGTGCCGGCGTACATCCACCACGGCAGCACCAGCACGAGGTTCGCGCTGCGGATGCCTTCGGACATGCGGGTCACGAGGAAGAGGCCGACGATCGAGCCGATCACCGCGTAGGCGATGGACTGCACGAGCAGCAGCTTGGCGAGGTCGAAGTTGCTCGCGCCCATCGCCTTGAGCGTCCCGAACTCGCGGATGTTGTCGACGACCGCGCTGAACATCGAGAGCGCGACGATGACGAAGCCGACGATCACCGCGAAGGCGGTGGAGGTACCGAAGGAAATGCCGAGCTGGGCCCGGATGAGGTAGCTGACGATCGAGCTGCGGAAGTCCTCGCGGGTGATGACGCGCAGCTCGGGCAGGCGGCGGGCGAGGTCGTCGCGAACCGCGTTCACGTCGGCCCCCTCGGCGACCCCGACCAGGACGAACGTGGTCTGATCGCTGGGGATCCGGAGGATGTTCCGCGCGGTGTCGAACTCGGTGAACGCGTAGGAGGGCGCGAAGGGCAAGAGGCCCCAGGTGAAGCCGCCGACGACGACGCGGTGCCCGCTCAGCTCGCGCACGCTGCCGAGGTTCAAGCCGCCGAGCTTCTGCCGCTGCGAGTCCTCGAAGATGACCGTGTCCGGCATCTCGAGCGCCTCGACGTCGCCGGCGACCATGTTCCACGGGCCGGCGCCGTAGTGGGTGAGGCGTGTGCCGATGAGCGACACGGCCTCGGAGCCGCCGTTCGGCAGGGAGACGTTCGCGGTGCCATAGGCCATCGGCTCGGCCCACGCGACGCCCTCGGCGACCCGCGCCTGGTTGAGCGTGTACATCGAGAGCCGGTTGCCGCCGATCACGCTCTCGAGGCCGGGCGAGACGATCCAGATGTCGGCCCCGGCGTTCTCCACCAGCATCGTGTTCTTGAAGAGCAACCCCATCAGCACGCCGAGCTGCTGGTTCACCAGCACGGTGGCGAAGATCACCCCGAGCAGCGTGCCCACGAGCTTGGCGCGGTCGTGGAACATCATCCGGATGCCCACCATCGCCATGAGCCGGTTCTTGCCCCAGCGGGAGCGCACCGCGGTCCCGAGACGCCGCTTCACGCCGTCGCTCATGGCCGGCCTCCGATCGGCAGGTCCGCCCGAAGCCGCAGGATGGCCCGCTGCAGGGCGAGCTCGGCCTCGGCCTGGATGCGCGCGACGTCGGCGGCAAGGCGGTCCCGCTCGGCGTTGCTGACGTCGAGGGCGGTGCCGGTGCCGGCCTCGTAGCGGGCACGGGCCACGCGGGCGCCGCGCTCGCTCGCGCTCACCCCGGCTTCGGCGGCTTGGGCGCGGGCCCGCAGCGAGGCGATGCGGCGGTAGGCCTCGAGGATCTGGGTCTCCGCGAGGGTGCGGGCGCGCTCTTCCCGCAGCGCCGCTGCGCTCGCCGCGTGGTCGCGGGTGGAGATGGCGGCAGGCCGGCCGAAATCGAGGGTCCAGCTCAGGGTGAAGGCGAGCGCCCACTGGGCCTCGGGGCCGAAGCCGGCGGCGTTCGTGAGCCGCTCGCTCGCTCGACCGCTGAGCACCGGCACCAGGCCCATCCACGCCGCGTCGCGGCTGCGCTCGGCGGCCTCGAGGTCGCGGCGCGCGGCCCGCACCGCGGGCACCTCGGCGGCCCGTGCCGTCCAGGCCTCGAGCGGGCCCTCGTCCTCCGCGGCAGGCGCGAGCGAGGACGCGCCGACCTCCGCCTCGACGCCGGTGAGGACGGAGAGGTTGCGGCGCGCCAGCGTCACCTGCAGTTCGGCCTCGGCAACGAGCTGACGCGCGCGGGCGAGGTCGGCCTCGGCGCGGGCCTGATCGAGCTCGGAGGCGAGCCCGCTGGCGGCGCGGCTCGCGACGAAGGCGAGGTTCTCCTCGGCGGTGCTCGCCGAGCGCTCGGCGGAACCGAGGACCGCGGTCGCGGCGACGAGCTGGTAGTAGGCGGTCGCGGTGGCGATCTGCGCCTCGACCGCCGCAGCCTCGGCCCGCTCGCCCGCCGCCTCGGCGCTCGCCTCGGCGGAGAAGAACGTCTCCCACGCGCTCAGATCGACGATCGGCACGTCGAGGGCGAACGTGCCGGTGAGCTGGTCGAAGGGCGTGATCGTCGCCTGGATCGGGTCGAGGCCGGTGCCGCGGGGGATCGACACGAGCACCTCGAACTCGTTGCGGGTGTAGGCGCCCGTCGCGGTGAACGAGGGCAGGAGGCGGGCGCGCGCCTCGTCGACCGCGCTCCGCGCCTGCTCCCGCAGCGCCTCCGCCTCCCGCACGTCGATGGCGTGGCCTCGGGCCGCCTCGAGCAGCGCGTCGAGGGACTGGGCCCGTGCGGCCGAGGGCAGCGCCGCGGCGGCGAGCCCGACGAAAAAAGTGAGTGAATACTTACTCATCATCGCGTCCTCGCGCGGTTCTTCGTCGGTGCCTTCCGCGGCGCCGGGTCGTCCTTCGCGTCCTGGCCGGCGATGCCGCCGAGGAGCATCGCGACGAGGTGCCGCACGAACTTCGGCTGGGGCAGCGGGGAGGGCTCGAAGGGCGCGGTCATGACCTCCATGACCGCGAAGTTGTAGAGCGCACCCATGAAGGTCCGGGCGAGGACCTCGACATCGACCTTGCCGACGCGGCCGAGGCGCCGCTCCGCCTCGAAGTAGCCCTCGAGCTTGCGCCGGGCCTCGAGGGCGGGGTGGCTCCGGCCCCAGCCCTCGGGCGCCGTCCGCGCATACGACGGGCTCATTCCCGAGACCATGTGGAGCGGGACGACGACCCGGAAGAAGTCGATCCCCTCGGTGGCGATCGTCTCGAGCTGGTCGGCGAAGCGCCCCGCGCCGACCTTCGCGGGCAGGCCGTCGGTCCATGCGTCGCCGAGCTGGTGGGAGTGCCCGAGCACCGCGTGGAAGAGCCCGGCCTTGGACTGAAAACGCTTGAACAGCGTGCCCTCGCTCGCCCCGGCGCGGCGGGCGATCTCCGCGGTCGTGGCGTCCATGCCCTGCTCGCGAAAGACGTCGTAGGCCGCTTGGAGCAGCGCGTCGTCGGTGAAGTGGGCGGGACGCGGCAAGGTGAGTGCGCGCTCACTTACGGCCCGACCCCGGGAGCGTCAATCCCCGCTGCGCGGTCGGGTCCTGGCGGCGGGCCGGACGCCGCCCGCTCGGCGAAACCGCGGGCTTGACGTCGCGCAGGGTCTGCGCGACGAATCGTTCTTCTCCCGCCACGGGCCGACATGACCACCCAAGAACTCATCGATCTGCACGTCACGCGCTTCGGATCCGGGGACCTCGAGGGCCTCGTCTCCGAGTACCACGACGACGCCGTCGTCATCACGCCCTTCGGGGCCCTCGTCGGCAAGGCCGCGGTCCGGCCCCTGCTCGCGGGCATGCTCGAGGAGTTCTCGCTGCCCGGGGTGTCCTTCACCCTGACGGCGAAGATCGTGCAGGGCGACGTCGCCTACCTCACGTGGCGCGCCGAGACGCCCCGCACGAGCTACCACCTCGGCTCGGACACGATCGTCTTCCGCGACGGGAAGATCGCGGTGCAGACCGCCGCGCTGCACGCCACGCCCAAGGGCTGATCCGGGCCCGTGGACGGCCCGGAGAAGCCTGCGCTCGGCGGGGACGCGGCGGAGCTCGCCGCGCTCCGCGCCCGTGTCGCGCTGCTCGAAGCGCAGCTCGGCCGCCGCCGCGAAGGGACCGTCGAGCGGGAGGAGTTCCTGCGCCGGGCCTTCGAGGACGCCCCGATCGGGATGGCGCTGGTGGGCCTCGACGAGCGGATCCGCGAGGCGAACGCATCCCTCTGCGCGATGCTCGGCTACACGCACGCCGAGCTCCTCGAGAAGACCGTCCCCGAGATCACGCACCCCGACGACCGCCTCGTCGAGGCCCAGCCGAAGGGCGACATGAAGGCGGGCGAGTCGCTCTCCTTCGTGGTCGAGAAGCGCTACGTGCGCGCCGACGGGAGCACGCTCCTCGGGCGGCTCAGCGTCACCGCGCTCCACGACGAGCAGATGCGGCCGATCTGGTTCCTCGGGCAGCTCGAGGACGTGACCCGCGAGCGGGCCGCGGAGCAAGCCCGGTTCACCCGCGAGCAGCAGTTCCGCGCGCTCTTCGACCACGCGCCCGACGCCTACGTGCTCGTCGCCGCGGAGGGGCGGGTGCAGGGCCTGAACGGCCCGGCGCGGCTGCTCTTCCCTGGGCTCGCGCAGGGGGATGCGGTGCCGGGCGCGATCGCTGCGGCAGTCGCCCAGCTGCTCGACCCGCGCGCGGTCGAGCTGCCCCCGGTCGCCGAGCTGCGCATCGAGACGCCGCGCGGGGTCGTCGAGGCGGAGGGGCGCTTCGCCCGCATCCCGCTGAGCGAGGGACGCGGCGGGATGGTGGCGCTGCGCGACGTGACCGCGCGCCGAAGGGCCGAGCGGTCCCTCGAGACCGCGCTCGCAGACGTCTCGCGGACCCTGTCCGAGCGGGAGATCCTCCTCAAGGAGGTGCACCACCGGGTGAAGAACAACCTGCAGATCATCTCCAGCCTGCTCGCCATGCAGGCCGATCGGGCCGACGAGGTGACGCAGTCGGCCCTGCGCGAGAGCGTGATGCGGGTGCGCTCGATGGGCCTCATCCACCAGCTGCTGTACAGCAGCGACAACTTCGCGTCGGTCGATCTCGCCCGCTACGCGAGCGACCTCGCGGCGCAGGTGCGCTCGACGCTCGATCGGGACGCACGCATCGCGGTGGAGTCGAGCCCGGTGCGCGTGCCGCTCGAGACCGCCATCCCGGTGGGCCTCGTGCTGAACGAGCTGCTCACGAACGCCCTCAAGCACGGCCGGTCGGCCGACGGAGTCTGCCGGGTCACCGTCCGCGTGCACGAGACACCCGGGCACGTCGTCCTCGAGGTCCAGGACGCCGGCCCGGGCCTTCCGCCCGACTTCGAGGCGCGGCGCCGGAGCTCGCTCGGCCAGCGGGTCATGCGCGGGCTCACCGACCAGCTCGGAGGGCAGCTCTCGCACCGCAGCGAGGGCGGCGCGCATTTCGTCCTGCGCGTGCCGCCCTCCCGGGGCGGATGAAGCCGCCGGAACGGTCGCGGCGCGGCGGCGCAGGCAGCGCGCTCAGCGCATGAGGACGTAGAGCGTGCCGGGGCCGCGGCGCACCAAGAGGACCGCCGAGCCCGCAGCGGAGCGGTAGGCAGCGGCGAGCGATGCGGCGTCGGCGACCGGCTGGCGGTTCACCTCGACGACGACGTCGCCGATCGCGAGCCCAGCGTCCTCGGCGGGCGTGCCGCGGCTGACGTCGACGACGACCGCACCGCGCGCGACCGAGCTGGGGATGCCGAAGTAGCCACGCACCCGGGTGTCGAGGTCGACGACGGCGAGCCCGCCGACATCGACCGGGCGAAGATCGCCGAGCGCGGGGGGTGCGGGCCGCGGGCCCGGTCCGGCGGGCCCTCCGGCCCCCGGGGGCATCCCCGGCATCCCGAGGCCTGGGGGCATCCCGAGGCCTGGGGGCATCCCGAGGCCCGGGGGCATCCCTGGCATCCCCGGCACGCCGAAGCCGGGCGGCAGCCCGGAACCGGGCGGCATCGACGGACCGCCCGGACCGCCTCCGAAGGCCGGTCCCGCGCCGCCGTGGCTCGGGCGCTCGCCGAGGTGCACCGTCACGGTACTGCGCTCGCCGCCCCGCACGACGGTGAGCGTGACGTCGGCGTCGGCGCCGCGCGTCGCCACGAGGTTCCGCAGCTGTGCCGTCGAGGTGAGGCGCTCGCCGTCGAACAGCTCGATGAAGTCGCCACGCAGCACACCCGCGACCTCCGCGGGGCTGCCGGGCTCGAGATCGGTGACGAGCACGCCCTGCGAGGCCGGCAGACGCATCGCGCTGACGAGCGCCGGGTCCATGTCGTCGACGTCCTGGATCGTCACCCCGAGCCAGCCGCGCACGACCTTGCCGTGCTCGAGGAGGCTCTCGACGATGGGCCGCACCATGTTCGAGGGGATCGCGAAGCCGATCCCGTGGCTGCCGCCGGTGCGCGAGAGGATCGCGGTGTTGATCCCCACCAGCTCGCCGCGCGAGGAGATGAGCGCGCCGCCGGAATTGCCGGGGTTGATCGACGCGTCGGTCTGGATGAAGTCCTCGTACTCCGCGATGCCCATGTCGGCGCGGCCCACCGCCGAGACGATGCCCATCGTGACGGTCTGCCCGACGCCGAAGGGATTGCCGATCGCGAGCACGACGTCGCCCTGCCGGAGCGCGCTCGAGTCGCCGTACGCGAGCGGCGTGACGTTCAGCGCTTCGCCCCGCATGCGCAGCAGCGCCACGTCGGAGGGCTCGTCGGTGCCGACGATGTCCGCGGGGAACGAGCGCCCGTCGCTCAGATGCACGGTGATCCCGGTGCCGCCCTCGACGACGTGGTTGTTGGTCACCACCAGCCCCTCGGCGCTGACGATCACGCCCGAGCCGAGGCTGTCGCCCGACTCCTCGCCCCGCCGGGCGGGCGCGCGGCCGTGGTGGCTCGAGATGTTCACCACGCTCGGGATCGTCCGGGCGACGACGTCGGCCATCGTCACGCCGTCGGCGCTCAGGTCGACCGGCGGCAGCGGCGGAGGGGGCGGGCTCGGCATCGCCGGCGGCGGCTCGGGCGTCCGCGCGGGCGCCGGCTCGGCGGCGACCTCGGCCGGACTCGAGAGCTGCACGTAGACCGCGGCGCCGGCCACCGCGAGGGACAGGGTCGTGATCGACCAGCTGGTGAGGAGCAGGACCTGGGAGCGGTTCATCATGACGTTCGGCCGGGCGGGCAACGTGGGCCCGGAGGGACGTGGCAGCAAGACACGCGAGCGCGAAGGATCATTCGCGGAGCTGCCCGCGCACCGCACGGGCGGCCTCGTCCGGGTCCACCACGCAGACCGTCACGCCGCTGCCGAGCTCGAAGCCCGCATCGCCCCCGGTCCGCGGCAGCACGTCGAGGAAGACCGGACCCCGGACGCCGACCGGCGGGCTCGTGAACAGCACGTTGTAGTCGGTCGCACCGGCGGCCGAGAGCGTGGCCGCGACCACCGCGGGCAAGAGCCCGGCGAGCGCCTCGAGGTCGGTCTCGTCGAGGGCCGCGAGGCGTCGAGACGGACCGGCGAGACGCACGTGGAACGCACGCTCGGAGGCGAAGGGCGCGAAGGCCACCCAGGATCCCCGCGTGGCGAGATGCCGAGGCGATTCGGCGTCGAGGACGTCGGCGAGGCGAACCTCCGCGAGCCGCTCGGCGAGCGCGGCCAGGCGTGGGGGCACGGCATCGAGCGCGACGAGCTGCGCGTGCGGGTGCGGCTGCGAGCTGCCGGCCCGGCGGCCGCGGTTGCGGAAGGGCACGACGGCGCGGACGCCGCCCTGGGCCTCGAGCGCGGCGGTGCGCTGCACGAGCGCGGCGAGGACCTGCAGCGCGTGCTCGGGGGCGTAGCCGGCGAGGTCGGCGCCGTGGTCGCGGTGCTCGACGAGCACCTCGTGACCGGCGACCGGGAGCGGAAAGCGGTTGGCGACGACCCGCACCTGCCAGGGCGTGCCGAGCTCGAGCAAGGACGCCTCGGTCTCGGCCTCGTGACCGGGACAGAAGGGGCAGGGCCCCGCCGCGGGCGGCAAGCCTTCGGGACGCGCAGCCCCGATCGCCCGGCGGGCGGGCGCGATCACGACGGCGTGGCCGGTGAGCGGATCGACGCGCGGCGGCGGCGCCTCGGACGGCATCGGCGCGATGCTTGGGCGGCGGCGAGGTGGCGGCAACTCGGGGCGGCGGCCCCGGTTGGGGCGCGGGCCGAGCACGCGATGGCGTTGACAGCCGAGTGACGCGGCGTGGCATACTCGCCCCTCCGTTCGCCCCGAGGTTCGCGCCCGTGTCGCAACAAGCCGCCCATCCCCCGCCTCCTCCACCGCCGGGGTCCGCGCCCGCCGGAGCGGGGCCGAGCGGGGCCGCGCCCGAGGACGCGATGCCGCGGCGCTTCGGCAAGTACACGCTGATCCGGAAGATCGCGCTCGGCGGGATGGCCGAGATCTTCCTGGCGCTGCAGAAGTCGATGGCCGGCTTCGAGAAGCTGATCGTCGTCAAGCGGATTCTGCCCCACCTCGCCAAGGACCGCGCGTTCATCGACCTGCTCCTCGCCGAGGCGCGGATCGCCGCGACGCTGAACCACCCCAACGTCGCCCACATCTACGACGTCGGCGAGTCCGAGGGGCAGTTCTACATCGCCATGGAGCACATCCACGGCGAGGATCTCCGCTCCATCGTGCGGCAGATGAAGAAGGTGGGCGAGACCGCCTTCCCGCTCGAGCATGCGCTCGCCATCGTCATGGGCTGTTGCGGCGGCCTCGCCTACGCCCACGAGCGGACGAACCTCGACGGGCAGCCGATGGACATCGTCCACCGCGACGTCTCGCCGCAGAACATCCTCGTCACCTTCACCGGCGACGTGAAGCTCGTCGACTTCGGCATCGCGAAGGCGGGCCGCGGTCAGATGGAGGACACCGGCTCGGGCCAGCTCAAGGGCAAGGTGCCCTACATGAGCCCGGAGCAGGCGCAGGGCCTCGTGCTCGATGGGCGGAGCGACATCTTCTCGCTCGGCATCATGCTCTTCGAGCTGTGCACCGGAAAGCGCCTCTTCCGCGGCGCCAACGAGCTCGAGACGCTGAAGACCATCGTCGAGGGCGAGTACCCTCGGCCCCGCGCGCTGAACCCGAACCTCCAGCCGCGCCTCGAAGAGATCATCCTCCGCTCGCTCGAGAAGGATCCCGCCAAGCGCTACCAGAGCGCGCGCGACATGCAGGCGGACCTCGAGGACTACATCCGCACCGAGCAGCTGAAGGTCTCGCCGCTCTCGCTCGGGGCGTGGATGCAGCACCTCTTCGGCGACAAGCTCACCGAGCAGAAGAAGATGCTCTCGGAGGGCAAGCAGCTCGCCGAGGTCATCGCGGCCCAGGTCGCGGCCGAGGAAGAGGCCGCCGCGCGCGAGGCCGCGACGCGCTCCGGCGTGCGGCAGAAGGCCCCGAGCCGGGCTCCCTGGATCGCGGTCGCGCTGCTCGGCCTGCTCGCGGCAGCAGGCGCGGTCATCTTCGCCATGACCCGCCCCACCGTCGAGACCGGACCGGGGGTGCTGATCGTCGAGAGCGAGCCGCCGGGCGCGGCCATCTCGCTCGATGGAAGCCGGCGCGAAGAGCGCACGCCCGCGACGATCCGAGACCTGCCGCTCAGCCACTACTCGGTGACGGTGTCGGCCGAGGGCTACGTCGCCGCGAACGAGGGCGTCGACCTCACGAGCGCCGCTCCCGAGGGCACGATCCGTGTCGTGCTCGCGCGCCCCTCGGCGGCGCACTTCGCGGTCGCGCAGGTGACGAGCACGCCGCCAGGCGCGCACATCCTCCTCGACGGCGCCGACACCGGCCTCGTCACGCCGGCGAACGTGCCGGAGATCGAGCCGGGCACCGAGCACTCGCTGGTGCTCTCGCTCGACGGCTGGGTGGCCCACACGCACACGTTCTTGCCGAGCGCGGGGGCCGTCGAGCAGGTCACCGCGACGCTGGAGCGCACGCCGCTCGCGCCGAACGAGGTGCTGCTCGTCCTCACCGTCGATCCCCCCGATGCGCGGGTGGAGCTCGACGCGACCGCCTTCACGACCGGCTCGCCCTACGAGATCCGCACCGCCGCGCGGCGCTACCGTCTCCGCGCGGTGCGCGACGGCTTCCGTCTCTGGGAGCGGAACATCGAGCCGACCGGCGGCGAGCGCACCGAGCTGGCCATCGACATGGAGCGGCTGCCGGTCCCGCCAGCCGGTGGCGGTGGTGGCGGTGGTGGCGGGGGCGGCAGCGGCGGCGGCGGCGGCGGTGGACCGCCTCCCCCGAGCGGTCCGGGCATGGTGACGATCAACGCGACCCCGTGGTGCGAGGTCTCGATCGACGGCCGCCGCATCGGAGAGACCCCGATCGTGAACCACAGCCTGCCGAGCGGACGGCACAGCGTGGTCTGCACGAACCCCGAGGCCGGCTCGCGCACCGTGTCGATCGAAGTGCGCCCGGGCGAGACGACCCGCACGCGCATCACGCTCTGAGCCGGGCCGGAGTCGGCAGACGTCCGCCCGCTCGGCGGGGCTCCGGCGGGCCAGCCGGCGATGGGCCGGAATGAACGGAGGCGGGAGCGCGTCCAGCGGAGCACACTGTCCGTCTCGCGCCCCGAGGCTCCATGACCGCCCACCGCCCTTCCCTGCTCTGGCCCACCGCGATCGCCACGGGCGCCCTCGCCCTCGGGGTCTTCTCCGTGTTCGTGCGGCTCTCGGCCGATCCGGCCGACGCCGACGAGGGCGCGCCGGATCTCGAGGCGGACCGGCGCACCGGCGCGGTGCTCATCGACTTCCGCGACGACGCGAGCGAGGCCCAGCGGGCCGCGATCGCCAGCGAGCTCTCGGCCCTCGGCATCGCCGCGGCGGGCACCTCCCCGCTCGGCGACGAGCTCGAACACGGAGCGCAGCTGTACCGGCTGCGCGCGGGCTGGCTCGCGGAGCGGGTCGTGGCGGCGCTGTCCGACGACGTCGTCGGCGTCGATCCCGAGCCGGAGCTGGACGGCGTGGAGCTCGAAGGGATCTGGTCGCTGCCGCGGAGCGAGCCGGCCTGGTCGAGCGCGCTGCCGGAGCCGGTGCCGGCCGACCGCGAGCCCGGCCGCTTCGTGCCGAACGACCCGTACTACCGACACCAGTGGCACCTCGATCAGATCGACATGCCCGCGGCGTGGGGACGCGAGCGCGGCGAGGGCGTGGTCGTCGCGGTCATCGACAGCGGCGTGGCCTACCGCACCGAGGGGGCCTTCATGCGCGCACCGGATCTCGCAGGCACCGCCTTCGTGCCCGGCTGGGACTTCGTCGACGACGACGGCACCCCGGACGACGAACACGGCCACGGCACGCACTGCGCCGGGACGATCGCGCAGGCGACCGACAACGGGCTGGGCGTGGCCGGCGTGGCGCCGGGCGCAGCGATCATGCCGATCCGCGTGCTCGACGAAAGCGGCGCCGGCGGCTGGGGCGGCATCGCCGCGGGCATCCGCTGGGCGGCGGATCACGGCGCGGACGTCATCTCCATGTCGCTGGGCGGTGGCACCCGCTCGCGCACGGTCGAGCGGGCCATCGACCACGCGCACGAGCGCGGCGTGGTGATC
>Ga0315900_10004567_pt1 | contig 19458 bp, 12 predicted proteins | sample LakEriMetagenome_FD_203521 | JGI IMG/M metagenome (GOLD analysis project Ga0315900, IMG submission 203521) | Freshwater fungal communities from buoy surface, Lake Erie, Ohio, United States - Buoy 12 MA114 | ecosystem: Environmental > Aquatic > Freshwater > Lake > Lake biofilm | place: USA: Lake...
CGCGCATCCAGGGTGCGGACTTCGACGACCTCGAGGGCGACCAGCGCGCGCTGGCCGAGCGCGCGTGGGATCCGCTGGCGGGCGTCGAGCAGGGCGGGCTGCTCAAGTACGTGCACGGCGGCGAGTACCACATGTACAACCCGGACGTGGTCGCGACGCTGCAGGCGGCCGTGATGTCCGGCTCGTACGACACGTACCGGCAGTTCGCGAGCCTCGTGAACGACCGGCCCGCGTCGTGCCTGCGCGACCTGTTCGCGCTGGTGCCGAAGCAGCCGATCCCGCTCGACGAGGTCGAGCCGGTCGAGGCGATCCTGAAGCGCTTCGACAGCGCCGGCATGTCGCTCGGCGCGCTGTCGCCCGAGGCGCACGAGGCGCTCGCGATCGCGATGAACCGTCTCGGCGCGCGCTCGAACTCGGGCGAGGGCGGCGAGGATCCCTCGCGCTACCACAACGAGAAGAACTCGAAGATCAAGCAGGTGGCCTCGGGCCGCTTCGGCGTGACGCCGGAGTACCTGATCAACGCCGAGGTGCTGCAGATCAAGGTCGCGCAGGGCGCGAAGCCCGGCGAGGGCGGCCAGCTGCCGGGCCACAAGGTCAACGAGATGATCGCGAAGCTGCGCTTCGCGCGGCCGGGCGTGGGCCTGATCTCCCCGCCGCCGCACCACGACATCTACTCGCTCGAGGACCTCGCGCAGCTGATCTTCGACCTGAAGCAGGTCAACCCCGAGGCGCTGGTCTCGGTGAAGCTGGTCGCGGAGCCGGGCGTCGGCACGATCGCCGCGGGCGTCGCGAAGGCCTACGCGGACCTGATCACGATCTCGGGCTACGACGGCGGCACCGGCGCGTCCCCGCTGTCGTCGATCAAGTACGCCGGCACGCCGTGGGAGCTGGGCCTCGCCGAGACGCACCAGACGCTGCGCATCAACGACATGCGCCACCGCGTGCGGCTGCAGACCGACGGCGGCCTCAAGACCGGCCTCGACGTGATCAAGGCCGCGATCATCGGCGCCGAGAGCTTCGGCTTCGGCACCGCGCCGATGGTCGCGCTCGGCTGCAAGTACCTGCGCATCTGCCACCTGAACAACTGCGCGACCGGCGTCGCGACCCAGCACGACGGGCTGCGGAAGAAGTTCTTCGTCGGCCTGCCGGAGATGGTTATCAACTACTTCCGGTTCGTCGCCGAGGAGTGCCGCGAGATCATGGCGATGCTCGGCGTGCGCACGATGGCGGAGCTGATCGGCCGCACCGAGTACCTGAAGATCGTCGAGGGCTCGACGCCGAAGCAGAGGAAGCTCGACCTGTCGCCGATCCTGTCGACCGCGGGCCTCGCGGCGGACAAGCCGCAGTACTGCCTCGACCCGCGCAACGAGCCCTTCGACAAGGGCGAGCTGGCCGAGCGCATGGTGCGCGACATGCTGCCCGCCATCGAGTCGAAGGCGGGCGGCGAGTTCGCGTACTTCGTGCAGAACCGCAACCGCTCGATCGGCGCGCGCGTGTCCGGCGAGATCGCGAAGCGCTACGGCAACTACGGGATGAACGACCGCCCGCTGGTCGTGAACCTGAAGGGCTCGGTCGGCCAGAGCTTCGGCGTGTGGAATGCCGGCGGCCTGCACCTGCACCTCGAGGGCGACGCGAACGACTACGTCGGCAAGGGCATGGCGGCGGGCCGCATCGTGCTGAAGCCGCCCGCGGACGCCGAGTACGAGTCGCAGGACACGCCGATCATGGGCAACACCTGCCTGTACGGCGCGACCGGCGGCGAGCTCTACGCGGCGGGCGTCGCGGGCGAGCGCTTCGCGGTGCGCAACTCCGGCGCGATCGCCGTCGTCGAGGGCGCGGGCGACCACTGCTGCGAGTACATGACCGGCGGCGTGGTCGCCGTGCTCGGCCGCGCCGGCCTCAACTTCGGTGCGGGCTTCACCGGCGGCTTCGCCTACGTGCTCGACCTGGATCGCGACTTCGTCGACCGCTACAACCACGAGCTGGTCGACATCCACCGGATCTCGGTGGAGGGGATGGAGCAGAACCTGCACCACCTGCGCGGCCTGATCGAGACGCACGCGAAGCTGACCGGCAGTCGCTGGGCGCAGACGATCCTGAACGACTTCCGGACCTACCTCGGCAAGTTCTGGCTCGTGAAGCCGAAGGCGGCGGCGATCGACACGCTGATCGAGAACCTGCGGAGGGCTGCGTGATGGCCGACAAGAACCTCCAGTTCTACGACGTCCCGCGCACCGACCCGGCGAAGCTGCCGATCGAGCAGCGGCGCACCGAGTTCCGCGAGATCTACGTGCAGTTCGACCCGAAGGGCGCCTCCGCCCAGGCGGGCCGCTGCCTGTCCTGCGGCAACCCGTTCTGCGAGTGGAAGTGCCCGGTGCACAACTACATCCCGAACTGGCTGAAGCTGATCGAGCAGGGGAAGCTGTTCGAGGCCGCGGAGCTCTCGCACAAGACGAACTCGCTGCCCGAGATGTGCGGCCGCATCTGCCCGCAGGACCGCCTGTGCGAAGGCGCCTGCACGCTGAACGACGGCCACGGCGCGGTGACGATCGGCGCGATCGAGAAGTACATCACCGACGAGGCGCTGAAGCAGGGCTGGAAGCCGGACATGACGCACGTGCGGCCGACGGGCAAGCGAGTCGCGATCGTGGGTGCGGGCCCCGCGGGCCTCGGCGCCGCGGACATCCTCGTGCGCCACGGCGTGAAGCCGGTCGTGTTCGACCGCTATCCGCGGATCGGCGGGCTCCTGACCTTCGGCATCCCGCCGTTCAAGCTCGAGAAGGACGTCGTCGAGAAGCGCCGCGAGATCATGGAGGAGATGGGCGTCGAGTTCCGCCTCGGCGTCGAGGTCGGCCGCGACGTGAGCTTCGACGCGCTGCTCGCCGAGTACGACGCCGTGTTCCTCGGGATGGGCACCTACACCTACGTGAAGGGCAACTTCCCGGGCGAGGACCTGCCCGGCGTGATCGAGGCGCTGCCCTACCTCGTCTCGAACATCAACCGCGAGCTCGGGCTGCCGGAGAGCGTCACCGCGCCGTGCGGCACCGGCGGCGGCTTCGTGTCGATGCAGGACAAGCGCGTGGTCGTGCTCGGCGGCGGCGACACCAGCATGGACTGCAACCGCACCGCGATCCGCCAGGGCGCGGCCAGCGTGACCTGCTCGTATCGGCGCGACGAGGACAACATGCCGGGCTCGCGCCGCGACTACAAGAACTCGAAGGAAGAGGGCGTCAAGTTCCTCTTCAACCGCCAGCCGATCGAGATCGTGGGCAACGGCAAGGTCGAGGGCGTGAAGGTCGTCGAGACGCGCCTCGGCCCGCCGGGCCCGCGCGGGCGTCGGCTTCCCGAGCCGATCCCGGGCACCGAGGAGATCATCCCGGCGGATGCCGTGATCATCGCGTTCGGCTTCCTGCCGAACCCGGCGCCGTGGTTCGAGAAGCACGGCATCCGGCTCCACGCGAACGACCGCGTGCGCGTCACGCAGACCGCGCGCCGGCCGTTCCAGACCACGAACCCGAAGGTCTTCGCCGGCGGCGACATGGTGCGCGGCAGCGACCTGGTCGTGACGGCCGTGTTCGAGGGCCGGGAGGCCGCGCGCGGGATCCTCGACTACCTCGGGGTGGCGTCCGCGTTCACCCCGGGCGCGCAGATCTCGCCGAGCGTGCAGGTGGCCTGAGGTCGCCGACGCGGATTCGCGAGGCCGACCGCGGCGCCGGGGCCGGCGCGAGTGCGCCGGGCCATCGGCGGCACCGGGCCGGTCGGCGGCCCGGCCGGCCTCACCCGCGGATCAGCTCGACGAGCTCGTAGTAGGTCTGCATGTAGCCGCCGACCGCGCCCTTCAGGAACAGGAATTCGCCGTCGGCCGTGCACCAGACGTCGTAGGGCGGGTGTTCCTGCGGCAGCCCCGGGCTCGCGACGAAGCGGAAGTGGAACGCGTCGAACGTGCCGGCCTTGACCGTGCACTTCTCCTCGCCGACGTACTCGACGCCGAGCGCGATCGAGAACAGCATAGGGCCGGTCGCGCCACGGTGGTCCGGCGACGACAGCAGGATCTGCTCGATGCCCTGCACGCCCGCACCCTTCGAGCGGTCGTAGAGCCGCAGGTGCCACGCGTCGCACGCGATCGCGTGGTTCTGGAAGGTCAGCAGCCGACGCTGCAGGTCCATGCGCTGCGAGACGCGGCCCTCGAGCCTGGTGTTCGCCTCGCACTCCGCGTACTGCGGGTGGAAGCGGAACCAGCCGCTGCCCATGAAGCGGTCGCCGACGGTGATGCGGACGAAGCAGTCGGTCGGCAGCCACTGCGGGTCGAGCGAATAGGTGATGTCGCGCATCACGCTCGGGCGGTCGTCGATCTCGCAGTGCGCGATGCACGTGCGGCTGCCGTCCGAGTGGACGTTGATCATGAAGTACTCGCGGCCGCGTTCCTGGAGGTACCGGTCCGGCTTGTGCGAGAGATAGGCGATCGTGCCGCGTACCGACCGGTGGTCGCGCTGCAGGATCGGAAGGCCGGGGGTGCTGGTCGTGCCGCTCGCCATGATCGGGGTCTCCGTGCGCGTCCGTCGCGCGAAACACCGGCAGTATGCCGCGAGGTGCGCGGGCCCGCCTGCTAGAGTGCCGCCCATGAACAAGTGGACCCGTCGTGCCTTCCTGACCGTCGGCGGCCTCGTCGGCGGCGGGCTCGCGCTGGGCGTCGGCGTCGCGGCCTTCGCCCCCAACCGTCTCGGTATCCGGCCGGAACCCGCGCCCGGCGACGCTCCGCAGCCCACTACCTGGGTGCGCATCGCGACCGACGACCGCATCACCGTGCTGGTGCCGCACGCCGAGATGGGGCAGGGCTCGCATACCGCGCTCGCGATGATGGTGGCCGAGGAGCTCGACGCGGACTGGTCGAAGGTGGCCGTCGAGGAGGCGCCGCCGCTCGACGAGTACGCGAACGGCCACATCCTCCGCGGCTTCTTCGCGGACCGGCTCGTGGTGCCCGAGCCACTGGTGCGGGGGCTCGAGTGGGTTGCGTACCAGGGCATGGCGAGCTACGGCATGCAGATCACCGGCGGCAGCATCAGCATCCGCGGCACCGGCTGGTACGGCCTGCGGGTCGCCGGTGCGGCCGCGAAGGAGATGCTGGTCGAGGCGGCCGCTGCGCAGTGGGGCGTCGACCCTGCCGAGTGCACCGCGCGAGCGTCCGTGGTGACGCACGCGGCGTCGGGCCGCAGCGCGAGCTACGGCGCGCTCGCGACCGCGGCGGCCACGCGCTCCCCGCCGATGCATCCGCGCCTGAAGCCGCGCGCCGAGTACGCGATCGTCGGCCGGCCGCAGCCGCGGTTCGACGTGCCGCTGAAGGTGGACGGCCGTGCGCGCTACGCGGTGGACGTGCGGCTGCCGGGGATGCTGCACGCCGCGATCGTCGCCGCGCCCGTGCACGGCGGGCGCCTGCAGGCCGTGGACGCCGCCGCGGCGGAGCGCGTGCCCGGCGTGCAGCGTGTCGTGCGGCTCGAGCGCGCGGTCGCCGTGGTGGCGACCGACGGCTGGACCGCACAGCGCGCGATCGCTCGGCTGCGCCCGACCTTCACCGACGAGGGCCACGGTGGCGTCACCAGCGAAACGCAGTACGCGCAGCAGGCCGCCGCGCTCGACGGCGACGGCGACGGCGACGGCGACGGCGGCGACGAGCGCCGCGCCGAGGGCGACGTCGCGCGCGCGCTGGCCGATGCACGCGGCGGCGGTGGCAGCGTCGTCGAGGCCGAGTACCGCGTGCCGTACCTCGCGCACGCCACGCTCGAGCCGATGAGCGCCACGGTTCGCGTCGCCGACGGCCGCTGCGAGATCTGGACCGGCGTGCAGGACCCGCTGCGCACGCGCGCGCTCGCGGCCGAGCGGCTCGGCCTCGAGCGCGAGCAGGTGATCGTGCACAACTGCCTGCTCGGCGGCGGCTTCGGCCGGCGCCTGCCGAACGAGCACGACTACGTGGACCAGGCGGTGCAGATCGCGCGCGAGCTCGCGCCGGCGCCCGTGCAGCTCGTGTGGTCACGCGAGGAGGACACGCAGCAGGACTACTACCGGCCCGCGGTGCTGGCGCGGCTGCGGGGCGCGGTGGACGCCGGCGGTCGCGCACTCGCGTGGGACGCGCGCTATTCCGACTCGCCGATGGGCAACGGCGCGCTGCCGCCCTACGCCTTCCCCCACCAGCGCGTGCGCATGTACGGCGTGAAGGGTCACCTGCGCACCGGTTACTGGCGTGCGGTGGACCACACCCAGCACGGCTTCTTCGGCGAGTGCTTCGTCGACGAGCTCGCGTACGCCGCAAAGCGCGACCCGTTCGAGTTCCGCCGCGAGCTGCTCGCGAACGCTCCGCGCGCCCGCGCGGTGCTGGAGCGCGTCGCTGCGCTGGCGGGGTGGGGCACGCCGGTACCGGCCGGCCGCGGCCGGGGCATCGCGGTCGTCGAGAGCTACGGTTCCGCCGTCGCGCAGGTGATCGAGGTCGAGGCGCCGGCCGGCGACGCGCCGTTCCGCGTCGTGCACGTCTGGTGCGCGGTGGACTGCGGGCCGGTGATCAACCCGATGACCGCGCACGAGCAGATCGAGGGCGGCATCCTGCACGGGCTCTCGGCCGCGCTCGGCGAGGAGATCACCGTGCGCGAGGGGCGCGTCGAGCAGTCGAACTTCGGCGACTACGAACTGCTGCGGCTGCCGGACGCGCCGCCGGTCACGATCGAGTTCCTGAGCACGGACTCGGCCATAGGCGGGCTGGGCGAACCAGGCCTGCCGCCGGTGGCGCCGGCGCTCGCGAACGCGCTGTACGCGGCGACGGGCAGGCGCGTCCGGCGCCTGCCGCTGCGCAAGTACTGGGCCTGAGCGGCGGGTTCCGGGCGACGCCCCGTCTCAGTCCCGCGGCCGCGGCGCCTCGAGCAGTTCGACGAGGTTTCCGTCCGGATCGAAGGCGTGGAAGACGCGGCCCTCCAGCGGGCGCCCCTGCGCATCCGTGCGCCGCGAGCGGTACACCTGCGGCGGCGCGACCAGCTTCGCGCCGGCGGCGGCGAGCTTCGCGTGCACCGCGAGCGCATCGGCCACGTCGAGCACCAGCACGGCGTCGCCACGCCCGAGGCGGTCGCGCGGCGGGCGGACCTCGGCCGGCGCCGGTGCGTCGAACGCGAGGAGCCCGAGCTTACCGCCGCCCGCGGCGCTGCCGAGGATCAGCAGGCGCGAGCGCGTGGACGGCGCGTTCAGCGGGAAGTTCGTCGCGGCCGGGTCGCGCGCGCCGCCCATCTCCATCTCGACCGTGAAGCCGAGCAGCGCGTAGAACGCCAGCGCGCGCTCGACGTCCGTCACGATCAGCGTCGTGCGCGCGAGCGTTGCCGGGGCGGGTTCGGACGCGTGCACCGTATCCGTCATCGCGAGCAGGCTCCCGAGCAGCAGCGACGCCGCGAGTCGACGCCTAGAACGCGTTGATGCCGGTGAGCTCGCGGCCGATCGTCAGCTGGTGCACGGTCTCCGTGCCCTCGTAGGTGATCACGCTCTCGAGGTTCAGCATGTGGCGGATCGGCACGTACTCGGCGCTGATGCCGCTGCCGCCGAGCATGTCGCGCGCGTCGCGCGCGACCTCGATCGCCGCGCGGCAGTTGTTCCACTTGGCGAGCGATACGTGGCTCGGCGTCATCTGCCCCGCGTCCTTCAGGCGCCCGAGCTGCAGCGAGAGCAGCTGGCCGAGCGTGAGCTTGCGGCTCATCTCCGCGAGCCGGATCTGGATGGCCTGGTTGGCCGCGAGCGGCCGGCCGAACAGCACGCGGTCCTTCGTGTAGTCCAGCACCTGGGCGAGGCAGGCCTGTGCCGCGCCGAGCACGCCCCAGGTGATGCCGTAGCGCGCCTGCGTCAGGCACGACAGCGGACCCTTGAGGCCCAGTACCCCCGGGAGCCGCTGGCTGTCCGGCACGACCACGTCGTCGAAGAACAGCCCCGACGTGACCGAGGCGCGCAGCGAGAACTTGTGCTCGATCTCGGGCGCCGAGAAGCCCGGCGTGCCCTTCTCGACGATGAAGCCGCGGATGCCCTCGTCGGTCATCGCCCAGACCACGCACAGGTCGGCGATCGCGCCGTTGGTGATCCACATCTTCGCGCCGTTGATGACCCAGTCCGAGCCCCGGCGCTTCGCGTGGGTCTTCATGTTCGCGGGATCGGAGCCGCCGTGCGGCTCGGTCAGCCCGAAGCAGCCGATCAGCTCGCCCTTCGCCATCCGCGGCAGGTACTTCCGCTTCTGCTCCTCGGAGCCGAAGGCGTGGATCGGGTACATGCAGAGGCTGCTCTGCACCGACACGAAGCTGCGGATGCCGGAATCGCCGCGCTCCAGCTCCTGGCAGATCAGCCCGTAGCTGACCGCGTTCATGCCGGCGCAGCCGTAGCCCTCGAGCGACGAGCCGAGCAGGCCGAGCGCGGCGAGCTCCGGCACGAGCTCGCGCGGAAACGTGTGGTTCTCGAAGTGCTCGCGGATGATCGGGATCACGCGCTCGTCGACGAGGCGCGCGACCGAGTCCTGCACCATCCGCTCGTCCTCGCTCAGCTGGCCCCGGACGCCGTACAGGTCCAGCGGGTCGAGCGCCGGGATCGAGGACTTCTTCGGCGCCGCGGCCGTGGCGGGCGAATTCATCGGCACGGAGTTCATGGCTGCTTCGCGTCCTCGTGCTGCGGCACTACTGCGGTCGTCTCGATCTCCACCTTCGCGGCGGCTTCCATCAGTGCCGTTACCTGGACGACGGCGATCGCAGGGTAGTTCCTGCCCATCAGCGCTCGCCAGACCTCGCCGATCGCCCGCGCATTCTCGAGGTACTCGTCGCGGCTGGTGACGTACCAGGTCTGCCTGACGACGTGCTGCGGTCCGGCACCGGCTTCCTTCAGGACCGCGAGCGTGTTCCGCAGCGTCTGCTCGATCTGCCCGGGCAGGTCCGCACGCGGGAACTCGCCGCGCTCGTTCCAGCCGATCTGTCCGGCGACGAACACGAGCCGCCCGAAGGCGGCGACGCCGTTGGAGTAGCCTTTCGGGCGCGGCCAGCCCGGCGGCGAGAGGATCTGGTGCATGGGTTGGGTGCCTGGGAGTTCGCCTCGGGAGCGTTCCTGCTGGCGCAGCACGTAGCGCTGCACCTTGCCGGTCGGGGTCTTGGGCAGCGCGTCGAGGAACTCGATCGCGCGCGGATACTTGTAGGGGGCGACGGTGGCCTTGACGAAGTCCTGCAGTTCCCTGCGGAGCTCCGGGCCGGCCGCGTGGCCCGCCTGCGGCACCACGAAGGCCTTGACGATGTGGCCGCGCTCCTCGTCGGGCGCACCGATCACCGCGACTTCCCGGACCGCCGGGTGCGCCAGCAACGCGGCCTCCACCTCGGCGCCCGCGATGTTGTAGCCGCCCGAGATGATCATGTCGTCGGCGCGGGACTCGAACCAGAAGTAACCGTCGGCGTCCACGCGGTACCGATCGCCGGTGACGTTCCAGCCGTCGACCACGTACTCGGCCTGCCGGGGGTCGTCGAGGTAACGGCAACCCGTCGGGCCGCGGACGGCGAGCCGGCCGGAGTGTCCCCGAGGCAGCGGCCGGTGGTCGTCGTCGAGGATCGTGGCTTCGTATCCCGGAAGCGGCTTCCCCGTCGCGCCGGGACGGATGTCGTCGCCCTTGGCGGAAATGAAGATGTGGATCATCTCGGTTGCACCGAGACCGTCGATCAGCCGGATTCCGGTGGCCGAATACCACAGGTCCGACGTCGCCCTGGCGAGGGGCTCACCGGCCGAGACGGAGCGCCGCAGCGTCCGGAGGTCGAAGCGCCGCGCGAGCGGCGCGAGCGCGCGGTACATCGTGGGCGCGGTGAACAGGCACGTACCGCCGAATTTCTGCACGGCCTCGAGCAGCGAGTCGGGCGAGGGTTGCTCGACGTACGCCACCGCGCCCCGGAAGCGCAGTGGGAACACCAGCAGCGCCCCGAGACCGAACGTGAAGCCGAGCGGAGGACTGCCGATGTACACGTCGTCCGGAGACGTCTCGAGCAGGTGCCGGCCGACGACGTCCGCCATCGCCAGCACGTCGCGATGGAAATGCATCGTCGCCTTGGGCTCGCCGGTCGTACCGGACGTGAACGCGAGGAGACACACGTCGTCGCTCGCGGTGTCCACGTTCGCGAAGGTCGCGGGCTGCGCGGCCATCCGGGCCTCGAGCGCACCATCGCCCCAGGTCAGGGTGGATCCCAGCCAGCCGCTCTCGCCGGAAGCCTTGTCGAGTTCGTCGCGCAGCCGCGCATCGCACAGGCAGTGACGGATCGCGGCCTTGGCGGCGATCTGGCGGAGTTCCTTCGCGCGCAGCAGCGGCATCGTGGTCACGGCGATCGCGCCGGCCTTCATCACCGCCAGCCACGCGCAAGCGAGCATGGGCCCGTTGGCCGCACGCAGCAGCACGCGGTTGCCGGGCACCACGCCGAGCTCGCGAACCAGCACGTTCGCGATGCGGTTGGCCTGTTCGAGCAGGTGCCGGTAGGTCCAGACGCCGGCGTCCGAGTGGATCGCGACGCGATCCCCGTGGCCTTCGGCGACCGCGTCGTCGCACAGGACCACGCCGCAGTTGATCCGCTCGGGGTACTGCAGCTCGGGGCGATCGAACGTGAGCAGCGGCCACTGCGAGGGCGGTGGCAGGCGGTCCCGCGCGAAGGTGTCCACGTGGGACGTATAGGCAGCCGGATAGCCCGGCACCGGCGTCCCGTAGGTCTCGGCACGTGTCATGAGGGCTGCCTCTCCAGCTCCTGGCGCGCGATGATCACCTTCTGCACGTCGCTCGCGCCCTCGTAGATCCTGAGCGCGCGGATCTCGCGGTAGAGCGTCTCGACGACCTCGCCGCTGACCACGCCGAGGCCGCCGTGCAACTGCAGCGAGCGGTCGATCACGCCCTGCGCCTCGTCCGTCGCGTGGAGCTTCGCCATCGCCGCCTCGCGCGTGACGCGGGGTTGGCCACGGTCCTTCGCCCAGCCCGCGCGGGCGACGAGCAGCGCCGAGGCGTCGATCGCGACCGCGCTCTCCGCGAGCGCCGCCTGCGCGAGCTGGAGGTCCGCCAGCGGCGCGCCGAACAGGCGACGGCTGCGGGCGCGACGCAGCGCCTCGTCGTGCGCGCGCCGCGCGAAGCCGAGCGCCGCCGCGCCCACCGTGGTGCGGAACACGTCGAGCGTGGCCATCGCGACGGCGAAGCCCTGGCCGGGACGGCCGAGCATCGCGTCCGCGGGCACGCGCACGCCGTCGAACCGCAGCCGGGCGAGCGGGTGGGGCGCAATCACCGGGATGCGCTCGACCACCGACAGGCCCGCCGCGTCCGCCGGCACCACGAAGGCGGACAGGCCCTTCGCCCCGGGCGCCTCGCCGGTGCGCGCGAACACCGTATAGAAGGAGGCGAGGCCGCCGTTCGAGATCCAGGTCTTCTCGCCGTCCAGGCAGTAGCCGTCGCCCTCGCGGCGCGCCGTGGTCGCCAGCGCCGCGACGTCGCTGCCGGCCGCAGCCTCGGAGAGGGCGAACGCCGCGATCGCGCGGCCCGTGGCCACCTCCGGCAGCCAGCGCTGCTTCTGCGCCTCGGTGCCGAACAGCGTGATCGCGCCCGAGCCGAGGCCCTGCATCGCAAGTACGAAGTCCGCGAGCCCCGAGTGGTAGGCGAGCGTCTCGCGCAGGATCGCGATCGAGCGTACGTCGAGGCGCTCCAGCGCGCCGCCGTAGGCCTGCGGCACGGCGTAGCGGCACCAGCCGGCGTCGCCGAGCGCCCGGGCCAGCGCGCGGCACTGCGCGTCGAGATCGGGGTCGTGCGCGTCGAGGAGCGTCGCGTGGGCCGCGGCCCACGCGTCGAGCTCGCGCTTCAACGCGCGGTGCCGGTCCTCGTAGAACGGCCAATCGAGCCAGCTGGAGTCGGGCATCGGCTCAGTTCCCCTCGAACTTCGGCGCCTGCCTGGCGACGAACGCCTCGTACGCGCGCCGGAAGTCGCCGGTCTGCATGCAGATCGCCTGTGCCTGGGCCTCGGCCTCGATCGCCGCGTCCAGGCTCATGTCCCACTCGAGGTTCAGCTGGTTCTTCGTCATCGCGTGCGCGAAGGTCGGGCCTTCGGCGAGCTCGGTCGCGAACCGCAGCGCCTCGTCGAGCACGGCTTCCGGCGCGCACACCCGGTTGAACCAGCCCCAGCGCTCGGCCTCCTCAGCGGTCATCACGCGGCCGGTGTAGAACAGCTCGCTCGCGCGTCCCTGCCCGATGATCCGCGGCACGATCGCGCACGCGCCCATGTCGCAGCCGGCGAGGCCCACGCGCACGAACAGGAACGCGGTCTTCGCGCGCGGCGTGCCGAAGCGCAGGTCGGAGGCCATCGCGATGGCCGCGCCGGCGCCGACGCAGACGCCGTCGATCGCGGCGATCACCGGCTGCGGGCAGCTGCGGATCGCGCGCACGAGGTCGCCGGTCATCCGCGTGAACTCGAGCAGCTGCGGCATCGCCATCTTCGTCAGCGGCCCGATGATCTCGTGCACGTCGCCGCCGGAGCAGAAGTTGCCGCCGCTGCCGGTGATCACGACCGCCTTCGTCGCCGCGTCCTGCTGCAGTTCGTAGAAGATGTTGCGAAGCTCGTCGTAGGACTCGAACGTCAGCGGGTTCTTGCGGTCCGGGCGGTCCAGCGTGACGACGCCCACGCGCCCGTGCTGGTCCCAGCGAAAGTGCTTCGGAGTACGCGTCATCGAGGTATCCCCTTCTCCGCGGCACGTGCCGCCGCTCAGATCTCGCCTCCGGCGATCGCGACCGCGGTGCCGGTGACGGACGCCGACTCCGGCAGGCACAGCCAGTGCACCGCCTCGGCCACTTCGGCCGGCTGCACGAACCGGCCCTGCGGGTTGGACCGCGCGAGCTCGGCGCGCGCACCGTCCTCGGCCCGGCCGGTGGCGGAGACGATGGCGGCGACCGCACCCTCGAGCAGCGGCGTTTCGGTGTAGCCGGGGCAGACCGCGTTCACGGTGACCGGCCGTCGCGCGAGCTCCGCCGCGAGCGCCCGCGTGTAGCCGACGACGCCGTGCTTCGCCGCACAGTAGGCGGAGACGTACGCGTAGCCCTTGAGGCCGGCGGTCGAGGCCACGTTGACGATGCGCCCGCTGGACTCCCGGGGGAGTCGCAGCAGGAACTCGCGCGAACACAGGAACGTGCCCGTCAGGTTGACGGCGAGCGTGGAGCTCCAGAGCTCCAGCGAAGTCTTCGCGGCGGGCGCGGTCGGTGCGGCGCCCGCGTTGTTGACGAGGATCGTCGGCACCCCGCGCGCGGCCTGCGCTTCGTCGAACGCGGCGCGGACCGCCGCCTCGTCGGTCACGTCGCCGACGACGCAGCCGACCTCGGCACCGGTCCCGGCCACCAGCTCGCGTCTGGCATCCTCCAGCTGCGCGCGCCGGCGCCCGAGCAGCGTCACCTTCGCGCCGGCCTGCGCGAGGCGCCGCGCGACCGCGGCGCCGATCCCGGTGCCGCCGCCGGTGACGAGCGCGTGCTGGCCGGCGAGGGTGGGCGTCATGCGCGCGCTCCGGTCGTGCCGCGGCTCACGCCTTCACCACCATGTCAGTGGCCCGCTTGAGGTTCCGCAGGTACTGCGAGCGTCCAGACAGGTACTGCACCGGCCACGGCTGCTCCTCGTAGCCGAGCTGCGCGGCTGCGTGCAGCGTCCAGTGGGGATCGGCGAGGTGCGGCCGCGCGATGCAGCAGAGATCGGCGCGACCGGCCATCACGATCGAGTTCACGTGGTCCGGCTCGAAGATGTTGCCGACCGCCATCGTCGCGACCCGCGCCTCGTTGCGGATGCGGTCCGAGAACGGGGTCTGGAACATGCGGCCGTAGACGGGCTTCGCGCGGATCGAGGTCTGGCCCGCGGAGACGTCGATCACGTCGACGCCCTCGCGCGCGAGCGCGCTCGCGATCGCGACCGCCTCCTCTTCGTCCACGCCGCCCGGCACCCAGTCGGTCGCGGAGATGCGCACCGACATCGGCTTGTGGGCCGGCCACGCGGCGCGCATCGCGGCGAACACCTCGAGCGGGAAGCGCAGCCGGTTCGCGAGCGAGCCGCCGTACTCGTCGGTGCGGTGGTTGGTCAGCGGCGTGATGAACGCGGACAGCAGGTAGCCGTGCGCGGCGTGCAGCTCGACGAGGTCGAAGCCCGCCTCGGACGCGCGGTGCACCGCGTCGACGAACTGCCGCTTCACGACGTCCATGTCGGCGCGCGTCATCTCGCGCGGCACCTGGTTGGCGGGCGACCACGGCACGGGCGACGGGCCGATCAGCGGCCAGTTGCCGGATTCGAGCGGCTGGTCGATGCCGTCCCACATCAGCTTCGTCGAGCCCTTCGGGCCGGCGTGGCCGAGCTGCAGCGCGATCTTCGCGGTCGTGTTCCGGTGCACGAAGTCGACGACGCGCTTCCAGGCGGCGGTCTGCTCGTCGTTCCAGAGGCCGGCGCAGCCCGGCGTGATCCGCGCCTCGGGCGAGATGCAGGTCATCTCGGTGTAGACGAGCCCCGCGCCGCCCTGCGCGCGGCTGCCGAGGTGCACGAGGTGGAAGTCCCCGGGCACGCCGTCGATCGAGCTGTACATGTCCATCGGGCTGACGACGACGCGGTTCCGGAGCTCGAGCTCGCGCAGCCTGAACGGCACGAACATCGGCGGCACGGCGCGACGGATGCGCCCGCCGCTCGCCTTCGCGGCGAACCAGGTCTCGACGCCCTCGAGCCACTGCGGGTCGCGCACCCGCAGGTTCTCGTGACTGACCCGCTGGCTGCGCGTCAGCAGCGAGTAGGTGAACTGGATCGGCTCGAGGTCGAGGTAACGGTGCAGGTTCTCGAACCAGCCGGTCGAGTTGCGCGCGGTGCTCTGCAGCTTCAGCACCTCGATCTGGCGCGTGTCGCGGTACTCCGCGAGGCACTCCTCGAGATCCACGCCCGGCTTCAGGGTGCGCGACAGGTGGATCGCGTCCTCGAGCCCGAGCTTGGTGCCGGAGCCGATCGAGAAATGCGCGGTGTGGGCCGCGTCGCCCATCAGGATCAGGTTCCTGTAGTGCCAGTTCTCGCAGACGATCCGCCGGAAGTTCAGCCAGATCGCGGCGCCGCGCAGGTGCCTCGCGTTCGACAGCAGCCGGTGCCCGTCGAGGTGCCTGGCGAAGCGCCGCTCGAGCTCGGCGATGATCTCGTCCTGGCTCATCCCCTCGAAGCCGAAGTTGCGCCACGTCTGCTCGTCGCACTCGACGATGAACGTCGACGTGGTCGCGTCGTAGCGGTACGCGTGCACCCACAGCCAGCCGTGCTCGGTCTTCTCGAAGATGAACGCGAACGCGTCGAACACCTTGGCGGTGCCGAGCCAGACGAACTTGTTCGTCCGCACGTCGACGTCGACGCCGAAGTGCTCGGCGTACCGGTCGCGGAAGCGGCTGTTGATGCCGTCGCACGCGATCACGAGGTCGTAGCCGGGGAACTTCTCGAGGTCCGGCTCGACCTCGGTCTGGTAGCGCAGGTCGACGCCGAGCTCCGCGGCGCGGTTCTGCAGGATCTTCAGCAGCGCGAGCCGGCCGATGCCGCAGAAGCCGTGGCCGCCCGAGCGGTGCACCTCGCCGCCGAAGTGCACCTCGATGTCGTCCCAGTGGTTCAGGTCGTCGGCGATCTTCTGGCCGGTGACCGGGTCCGCCTCGATCAGGTTGCCGAGCGTCGCGTCGGAGAACACCACGCCCCAGCCGAACGTGTCGTCCGGCTTGTTCCGCTCGAACACCGTGATTTCGTGCGAAGCGTCGCGCAGCTTCATCAGGATGGCGAAGTACAGGCCCGTCGGGCCGCCGCCGATGCACGCAATCTTCATGACCGCACCCTCGTGATCGTCCGCCGCCGCCGTCCCGACCGGCGCATGGATTCGCGGTTCACGCCTCGGCCGCCCGCATCACGGACGCCACGCCGGCGGCAGGAGCCGGCGCTTGCCGTCGGCCGCGAGCATCTCCTGCGCCTCGGCGAGGTCCAGTCGATCCCAGAGCTCGCACGTGACCTCGCGGTGCCGCTGGTCGAGCGCTTCACAGTAGTTGGTGTACAGGCACAGGCGCACCTCGGCACCGCGGCCGCTGCGCACCTTCCGGAACCAGTCCGGATCGGCGAGCGCCTGTCGCGCGATGCCGACGATGTCGCCCTCGCCGCGCTCGAGTACCGCCTCGGCCTGCTCGAAGTTGTGGATTCCGCCGGCCGCGACCACCGGGACCGCGTGGCCCGCGGCCCGCACCGCCTCGCGCACGCGCCGGGTGGGCGCGAGATTGCGCCCGAAGGGACCCGCCGCGTCGGAGAAGTACGAGGGCATGCACTCGTAGCCGCTCGGCCCCGTGTAGGGATACACCGCCTGGCCGACCTTCGGCTGCAGCGCGTCGTCGAACTTGCCGCCGCGCGATAGCGACAGGAAGTCCATGCCCGCACGCGCGAGCGCGACGCCGATCTGCGCGGCCTCGTCGGGCCGCGTCCCGCCGTCGATGATCTCGTCGGTCAGGAAGCGGCAGCCGACCACGAAGTCCCGGCCGACGGCCCGGCGCACCGCTTCGTAGACTTCGAGCGGCAGCCGCAGCCGGTTCTCGAGGGTGCCGCCGTACCCGTCGTCGCGCGTGTTCGTGGCCGAGAGGAACGAGGCCATCGTGTAGGCATGCGCGTAGTGCAGCTCGACGCCGTCGAACCCGCATTCGCGGGCCCGCACGGCAGCAGCCGCGAACAGCACGGGTAGCGTTTCCGGGAGACGCGCGATCTCCTCGACGTCCACGTCGGTCACGCGCTGCCGCGCACCGCGATCGAGCGCCTCGAGCTCGCGGGGCGTCAGCACGCGCCCGAGCTCCGCGGGCGGCAGCGCCGCGAGCGCGTCCCTCACGGCGTCGTCGGAGGCGCCGGGCAGCTGCAGCGCGCTGCGGTGCCTGTCGGTGATGGCTAGGAAGCGGGCGAAGTACTGGCCCGGGTCCGGGCGTCGCCGCACCCGCAGGAAGTCGATCAGCTGGATGAAGCAGCGCGTGCGGCCGTGACTCGCCTCGCGTACGCGGCGCGTCAGCTCGGCGAGCCCCGGCCGGTACCGGTCGTCGCCGATGCGGAGCAGCGGGCCGCTCGGCACGTCGCGGACGCCCGTGGCCTCGACGACCAGCGCACCGGGCTGCCCCTGCGCGAACCGCGCGTACCAGGCTAGCACCTGCGGAGTCACCTCCCCGTCGGGCCCGGCGCGCCAGGGCACCATCGCGGGCACCCACGTCCGCTCCTCCAGCACGACGTTGCCCACGCGGAGCGGCGCGTACAGCGGCGACGCGGCCGCGCGCTCGGCCGTCGGCCACTCACCCGCGGATGCGTCGTGACGGATGCGGGCAGCCGGGCGCCACATCGCCATGGGAGGTTCTCCTGCGATACCATGTACTTTAGGATTAAAATGGTTGCGCGTCCAGTCGGCCGCGCGGGCGCGGAGCGTCGTCGGCGTCCGGCACGCTGTCGTCCGCACGGCCGTACGTCGCTGACCAGGGGGGTGCGCCGTCGTGAAGCCAGTCGTGACCTCGCGGAGCCCGTTCCGCGTCCGCAAGCGGATCCGGTTCTCGCACGTGGACGCCGCTGGGATCGTGTTCTATCCGCGTTACTTCGAGCTCTACAACGAGGTCGTAGAGGACTGGTTCGCGGCGGCGCTCGAGTTGCCGTTCGACCAGCTGGTCGATCGCCTCTCCGCGGGCGTGCCGACCGTCACCATCGCGTGCGAGTTCACGGCACCCACCCGGCTGGGCGAGGACCTTGATTTCGAACTGCGGGTCGCCGAACTCGGTCGCAGTTCGTTCGCCCTGCTCGTCGACGCCCACGCCGGCACCGAGTTGCGGCTGAGAGGCCGATCGACGCTGGTGTTCGCGCGACTGTCGGAGCACGGCCCGCTACGGCCGCAGCCGATCCCGGCCGAGCTGCGCGGGCGCATGGAGTCTTTCCTGGCCTAGGCCGCGCCGGCCGCGTCGAGTTCGGCGAACGACAACCCCTCTCGAGCCAGCGCCACGAGCAGCGGCGCGGGCGTCCAGAAGTGCGTGCCGTGCCGGTCGGCCAGCGCCTCGATCCTGGCGAGTACCTGCGGCAACCCGAGCGTGTCGGCGTAGAACATCGGCCCGCCGCGGGTGCGCGGGAAGCCGTAGCCGTGGCACCAGATCACGTCGACGTCGGCCGCACGGTGCGCGACGCGCTCGCCGAGGATGCGCGCCCCTTCGTTCACCAGCGCCAGGGTGCACCGCTCGACGATCTCGGCAGCCGTGATCTCCCGCTGCGGGACGCCGAGCCGCGCGGCTTCCTCGCGGATCAGCACCGTCACCTCGGGATCCGGCGACCGCTTGCCGTCCTCGTAGCGGTAGAAGCCGCGGCCGGTCTTCTGGCCGTACCGGCCGCGCTCGGCCAGCAGGTCCGAGACCCGGTAGAAGCGAGGGTCGCCGGGCTTGTCCTGCCACTCGCGACGGACGTTGAAGCCGATGTCGAGCCCGGCCAGGTCGCCGACGGCGTTCGGCCCCATGGCCATCCCGAAGGCCTCGAGCGCGGCGTCGACCTGCTCGGGCGACGCCCCCTCCAGCATCACGAGTTCCTTCTCGCGACCGTACGCGTACAGCATCCGGTTGCCGACGAAGCCGAAGCCGTTGGCGACCTCGACGCCGATCTTGCCCAGGCTGCGCGTGAGCGCCGCCACCGTCGCGAGCGCCGACTCGCCGCTGCCGCGGGCGCGCACGACCTCCACCAGCTTCATCACGTGCGCCGGGCTGAAGAAGTGCATGCCGACCACGTCCTCCACGCGGCCGCTCGCCGCCCCGATGGCGTCGACGTCCAGCGTCGAGGTGTTCGTCGCGAGCACGGCGCCCGGGCGAGCCACGCGCCCGAGCTCCTCGAAGACCCGCTGCTTCAGGGCGAGGTTCTCGAACACCGCTTCGATCACGAGGTCGGCGTCGCCGAGCGCGGCGAGGGTGTCGGCGCCGCGCACGCGCTTGCGCACCTCCGCGGCGGCCCCGGGCGCCAGGCGGCCCTTGCGCTCGGCGGCGTCGACGGCGGAATGCACCTTCGCGAGTCCCGCGGCGAGCACCTCGGGCTTCACGTCGACGAGGACCACGTCGAGCCCGGCCATGACGAGGCTGATCGTGATGCCGGACCCCATCGTGCCGGCGCCGACCACGCCCGCCGTCCGGACCGGGCGTGCCGCCGCCGGGTGCCGGCTCCGCGCGCGTTCGGCTAAGAACAGGTGCCGGAGCGCGCGCGACTCGACGGACGTGCGGCACGCCTCGAACAGCTCGCGGGCATGCCGGGTCGCCGCTTCGAACGGTGCCGAGAGCGAATGCTCCACCGCGTCGACGATGCGGTCGCCGGCGGGAACGGCGCGGGCCGCGCGCGGCAGGCGCGCGCGGAAGGCCGCGCAGTCGGGCGCCTCGGCGGCCGGCGCCGGCCGATCGCGCAGGCG
>Ga0315900_10004570_pt1 | contig 19453 bp, 21 predicted proteins | sample LakEriMetagenome_FD_203521 | JGI IMG/M metagenome (GOLD analysis project Ga0315900, IMG submission 203521) | Freshwater fungal communities from buoy surface, Lake Erie, Ohio, United States - Buoy 12 MA114 | ecosystem: Environmental > Aquatic > Freshwater > Lake > Lake biofilm | place: USA: Lake...
CGTAATTGGTTGAGAACCTGGAGGCTGAGTTACATTAGGCAAAAATGAATTGGTTATATAACATTTTTCATCTTTATTATTGAGTATTGACGAATAGTTAATAAGACCATTTGAATCTAAATAACGCACGCAACTATTTTTTATTTCTCTATCCATTGTAGAATTTTCTCCTACATCTTCTTTTACGGTGCTAAGTAATTTTGCAATAGTAGTATAATCAGCATCTCTCTTTTTATCAGTCGATGCTTGTATTTGTTTACCTGTCATATTTATTAAAGCTAATTGATCTTTGTTAAAAGGATTAGGTTTATAATTTTCCACAAAGTTAGAGTTTATTGATTTGGCTTTAACCTGGGTTCTATCAATATAACATTTATTTTTTGTATCAGTACGAGCAGGGTCGTTTTTATCAATAAAAGTAACATATCCTCCAGGAGTTACAGATCGGTATAAACAGCTACCTAAGATATCAGACATTTTTGATTGATCTTCGGCTTTTTTACTTTTTACATATTCATGAAAAGTTTGCCCATCTATTGTTTTATCATTCATTCTTTTATAGGCATTGATACGATCATTTTGAGATAGAGATGCTAGTTCATTCCCTGTAATGTTATAAAACTTATGGTCCTTACTGTCATAATTTTCAATAACAGGCTTGAAAATTTTGCTGTAATTGTAATTGTTACGGCTATGCATTTATTATAAAATTTATAAATTTATAAATTTATTTTTTTATAAATTTAAAAAATACCTCGTCATTATAGTTCGCACCTAATATTCATAAGTATTGCGCCTAATTTGTTTTTTCCTTTACCATCATTTCCTGTACCCCAATAATCATCATGAACTTTTATACTCACAAGATAATGCTTCTTTGTGCTTAAAAGCAGTTCATAAAGTTCCGGATTCTGTGTAAATTTAGCAAAAAGTGCTTTATACATCACATCAACTTTTTCACTATACCAGTTCTTTATCATTGAGTACCGTCTACCAATTGAATAACATTCCATCGGCGATGCATTCTTCATTTGCATCTTTACGATTTCATGATCTGAAGTACCCTTGCTTTTCATAAGTTGAAAATAGTGTTCAACTGAATTGTATATAACTCCATCGACAGTTATTGATGGTTGTTTATAAATAAAGTTTTGTTGGACATTTGAGAACTCGGTTGCCCATAAGAAATAATTTTTGTAATATTCTTCTACCTGTTCTACTAGTTTACAGTTTCCATATTTTTTCATGGAATAGACTTTATATGGAATCCAACAAGGTAAGCTTGGTTGTAGAGATGGAAATAAACTGCGCCATATAGGCATTTGCGCTTTACTAAAATAAATTAATGATTCAGTGAGATTATCGGGGACTTCTTTGTAAATGTTGAACGACATTATGTGATTTTTTGTTTGCGTATAAAAAATAAAAATCAAATTTATATTTATAAGCAATCTATTCGTGGCGTTGTCATACCTGAATAATTATAAATTTGATTTTTTTTTAGGTTTATAAATAAAAAACAAAACATGTCCGATAAATTTTTCTTTTATTCAAAAAGTTCCGATAAACCACCTGGTAAAGGCACAAACGAAATAATTGAAACAGAAGAAGAATACGATGAATTAGGATCTATCAAACATTGGAGAAAGATGTTATCGAATTTTTATGTAGCACCTTTTGAACTTGATGGCGAAACTTGGAATTCCGTTGAACATTTCTTTCATGCTGTTAAATACAGAGATGGTAAGAAACCTGGAAAAAATTATGAATACTACAAAACTTTTACCATCGACGGTGGAATGCCTTGGAGTTTAGAACCAGTTAATGCAAAACAAGCAGGTAAAGCAGGGCGAATTTCGACAACTACAGGTAAAGTATATGACAAGAAAATAGATGGTGTTAAGGTTCCAAAAGATGTTTCTATGCGCACTGATTTTTATTCAAGACAAATTGAAAGAAAGCTTCAAAGTATGGCTTTTTTGGCAAAATTCACCCAACACGAAGAGCTTAAGAGAATGTTATTGGCGACCAAAGATGCAGAACTTTGGCATATTGTTGGTAGAGGAGCACCTAATCAGTTGTGGCCGCATCTAATGAGAGTGAGGAAATGCATTCGTAAATATGATAAAGTTTACAATCTGTCAGAGATTTCAAAAATATCACCTGAATTAGTTACGCATGTATTAATTTAAATTATTTTTTTATTCTTTTTTTTAAATAAATGAAAAAGAATATTTTTTTTATATACGTATGCATTTTTCTTTGTATGATAGGATTAATAGTTGTCATCAGCTTATATCCAAACCAACAAGCAATAACTTCGAGTGGACCCATTTTAGATTGGATATGTAATGATAAAGTAAATAGAGCTATTAACGCTGCAAATTCTAGATGTGAAACGGAAAAAAATGGAATTAAGACCACTTGTGAAACGGAAAAAAATAGAATTAACAGCACTTGTGCTACTGAAAAGAATGGAATTAACAGTATTTGTGCTACTGAAAAGAATGCTTTAAATACAAGTTTGGCTGATTGCAATAATAATTTATCGGCATGTAACGGCCCCTCAGATCTTTATATCGCATATTCAATTCAAGATTCTAACCAAATAACTTTTAATTGGTCTATATCGGATAGAATATTTTATAGCCCTAATGTATCTTATGGTGTTCAACATATAAGTATGAATCAAAAAGAGACCGATGGAAGCTTTAGTAAATGGTCATTTGCAATAAATGCATCTAGACCAAATGAAAATATCGACACTAACCCATACGGAAACAATTCAATTGGGGTTATTAAAAAATCGAGGGTTTTTTGCATTATAAATGGTAATGATGTAGTATATAGTAATTTTGTTAATGTAAATCATGTTGCTATAACTAACATTGTTAAAAATGGAAATTCCATCGTGGTAGATTGGAAAGTATCAAGCCAATTTGATAATTTATATTCAACTAATTCTAAATATATTATACAAATAACTGATAATTCAAATCAAAACTATAGCTTCAACATAGATAGAAATAATCTTACTGATAGTGGATATTCAAAAAATGGAAAAGCCACTTTAAGTAACCTACCATCCACTTTAAAAACAATTCTAATATTTTTATTTGATACAAGTACTTCAAATATTATAACAACTAGTAGACATTATAGCTTTCAAACAAATTGGATGGAGTCTTCAACTGCTCAAATTTTGTTAGGTGAAGGAAGGCAATTTTTGAATACAAGTTATGGTAATAATTGGTTAACGGGACAAGCTGGAAAAGCCTGGTTAACAAGTACTAACGGAAATAATTGGCTGATTGGAACTAATGGAAAGGCATGGTTAATCGGAGAAGGCGGGAAAGCCTGGTTAAGAAGCGCTGACGGAAGTAATTGGTTAATAGGAACTAATGGTAATAATTGGTTAATCGGAGAAAATGGTAAAGCCTGGTTAAGAACTAGTGACGGAAGCAATTGGTTAATTGGAACTAATGGTAATAATTGGTTAATCGGAGAAGGTGGAAAAGCCTGGTTAACAACTACTGATGGGAATAATTGGCTGATTGGAACTAATGGTAATAATTGGTTAATCGGTGAAGGAGGAAAAGCCTGGTTAAGAAGCGCCGACGGAAGTAATTGGTTAATAGGAACTAATGGTAATAATTGGTTAATCGGAGAAGGCGGGAAAGCCTGGTTAAGAAGCGCTGACGGAAGCAATTGGTTAATTGGAACTAATGGTAATAATTGGTTAATCGGAGAAGGTGGTAAAGCCTGGTTAAGAACTAGTGACGGAAGCAATTGGTTAATCGGAACTAATGGTAATAATTGGTTAATCGGAGAAGGTGGAAAAGCCTGGTTAACAACTACTGATGGAAATAATTGGCTGATCGGAACTAATGGAAAGGCATGGTTAATGGGAGAAGGAGGAAAAGCCTGGTTAAGAAGCGCTGATGGAAATAATTGGCTGATTGGAACTAATGGAAAGTCATGGTTACTTGGAGAAGGAGGAAGAAACTGGTTAACAAGTGTTGATGGAAGCAATTGGTCACAAACAATGAATGGGCGTGCCTTGCTTGTAGAAATAGGGTTAATTGGAGAAGTTGGGTTTAATTGAAGAAGGTGGATTAAATGCATAATATTTTAAATTCTATTGAATATAAAATATAACTAAGGTTTAACTACTGGTCTTGGAGGAAGTGGTGCAACCGGTTTGATTGGTCCAGATGTATTATATTTAACAGCAGTATTAGGATCAATATAACAAATAGCTTTATTATCTTTTGGTAATTTTCCAACTGCAATTTTACCATCAGGATTAAAAACCTGTATCAAACAATTATTCGACTGTCTATCCATGTATGTTTGATATTTTGAAAATAAGTCATCGACATATTTTTGGCCTTCTTCTACAGTTTCTACTATTGGAGGATATTCGCATACATTAGATTCCTTAAAAGCAATTTCTAAACCTCTGTTTGCAATAGTTTTATTTGGTGAATTAATTTCATTTATAATACTTGGTTTAGCTGCATTAAAATATAAATTAACTTCTTCATAATTTTTATCAGTTAAAGATTTTTTATTAAGATAATCTTCTATTTGTTTTATTGTTGATAAATCAAGAAAATCAAGAGGGAAAAAAATTGGTTTATCTAAAAATGCAGTCATTATATCTCTAATATTTTCCTGAACTATAAATTTTTGGGGATTCTTTAGCGCATCATCTGTTATTTTTGTATACAAATTTTTAATTTCTAATTTAGAATCATAAGTAGGTTTCATTTGTGTAATCATATTTTCTATCTTGCCTCTAAGTTGGGAATTTACTGAATAAGAATTCTTAAGAAATTTTGCATTTGAGTTCTCGAAAAACATTGGAGTAAAGAAATCTGTGCAATCATATGTAACTCCTGGAATACTAACAGGTGCAGAAGTTGGAATAGAATTTATCCCAATATCATCAGGTATTACAGGTTGACTATCCGGATCAATTATAAAATTTTGTGCTGCGTTATATTTAGTTACATTGACCGGATCTGCATAGCATTTGTCATTACTATCATTTGGTAACCTATTTAAAATTATAGAACCATCATCGTTAAACAATCTAACTAAGCATGAATTTGAAAACATATTATACATTTTTTCAGAATCTCCAATCATCCAAGTAATTGCATTACGTGCTTGATCGATTGTTTTTATATTGTCCAATAGATAACCAGCAATACCACTGCAAAAATTAGCATTTTTAGTTGCGTTAACACTTGCATATATAGCGATAAATTTATTTGTATCTTGTAGTGCGTTATTAATAATATTTTGAAAAATAATTTTGTGGTTGATGTAATCTTTATTTGTTAAACTCATTTTATTTATATACTCTTGTGCTTGTGCTATATTTGTTATAGTATTTGGTAAGAATGAAAAATTATTTTGTTGAATTATATATTTTTCTGTATTCTTAAAAGCTTCTTTAAGTTCATTTTCAAAAAATTTTTTTAATGAAAGTGTAGCAGCATAAACATCAAAAATTTTGTCTGTATAATCTTTAGCCTGTTTTATAAGGGGTGATAACTCATTTTTATTATAAATAGTAATTAATTCATTCAAAGATCTATTCAATAGCGCTAAAAATGATTTGTCGATTGATAATATTATGTAAAAATTTATACAATCCGTCGCAATTGGCGCTTGAGTAACAGGTGGTGGGTTTATAGGATCGCATTTTGTCGCAGCACCTTTAGAAAAAGTTCCTTCAGGACATTTTAAACACGGCATTTGACCATTCGTTGAATATGTTCCAGGTTGACACCATTCAACCATAGGAGGTTCTGTTTCAATTACAAACGGATTTTCTGTTGGAACAACAATAGGCTTTTGAGTTACAACTGGCTTAACAGGATCGCATTTTGTTGCAGCGCCTTTAGAAAAAGTTCCTTGAGGACATTTTAAACACGGCATTTGACCATTTGTTGAATATGTTCCAGGTGGACACCATTCAACCATAGGAGGTTCTGTTTCAATTACAAACGGATTTTCTGTTGGAACAACAATGGGCTTTTGCGTGACAACTGGCTTAACAACAACCGGCTTAACAGGAGGCTTAACAACTGGCTTTTGCGTGACAACCGGTTTAACAGGAGGCTTAACAACTGGCTTTTGAGTGACAACTGGCTTAACTGGCGGTGCTACTGGCTTAACTGGCGGTGCTACAGGCTTAACCGGAGGCGCAACTGGCTTAACCGGAGGCGCAACAGGCTTAACCGGAGGCGCTACAGGCTTAACCGGAGGCGCTACAGGCTTAACTGGTGGTGCTACAGGCTTAACTGGTGGTGCTACAGGCTTAACAGGAGGCGCAACTGGCTTAACCGGAGGCGCAACTGGTCGTGACGGATTCAAAGGCGCCTTTGTTACGGAAGCTAAAAATTTAGAATCAATATAACATTTTTCATCTTTCTTTTGTAAAATATCTGAATAATTTATAAGACCAGTTGCTCCATCTACATATTTTATACAACTGTTATATATCTCTTTGTCCATTGCTGCGTTTTCCCCCATATCAGCCTTTACACTTGAAAGTAACTTTGCCATTTTAGTATATTTATCATCACGAGCTGTATCTGAAGGAAGAGATTTAATTTGTGCACCTGTCATATTTACCAAATCTAATTCATCTTTAGTAAAAGGTTGATAAAAATTTTCAATAACACTAGGCTGAGTACCTCTTAAAGGTTTTACCGAACTTGTATCAATATAACATATATCATTTTTATTAGTGCGTGCAGTATCTCCAGAATTAACAAAAAATATGCGTCCGCCAGGAGTTACAGATCGGTATAAACAGCTATTTGTAATATCAAAATATTTTTTTTGGTCTTCTTCTGTTTTTCCCTTCACGTACTTAGAAAACGTATCTTTTTTATCATTTATTACATCCTCGGTCAATCTCTTGTACGCTTTGATTCGATCGGCTTTAGATAAAGATGCTAATTCGTTACCAGACATGCCATAAAATTTATATTCTTTGGTATCATAATTTTCAACAGTTGGTCTGAAAATTTTTTGATAATTAGATTTTCTACTCATTTATTTTATTATTATAATTTTTTTATAAATTTAAAAAAAATACCGGCTGTGTAAGATCATTTTTTTTAAAATTGATTTTATAAATTTCCCAGATTTATAAAATTAAAGATGTCAAGTGCAATTATTATCGGAGATATTCATATCAAGACTGATAACATAGAACAAATAAATTTATTTAGAAATAAGATAATAGAAATCATTGAAGAAAAGAAGCCTGATTTTATTGTGTTGCTAGGTGATATTCTCGATACACATGAGCGCATTCACACTACTTGTCTTAACAAGGCTTACGAAATTATAAATGATATAAGAAAATTTGCACCTACATATATACTTGTAGGTAATCATGATATGATAAACAATCAGCAATTCCTAACAACTGAGCATTGGATGAACGGAATGAAGGAATGGAAAAATGTGATAGTTATCGACAAAGTTATTAAAAAGAACGATTTCGTCTTTTGTCCATATGTGTATCCTGGGAGATTCGAAGAGGCTCTTTCTAGTCTAGAAGAAGAATGGAAAACCGCATGTGCCATCTTTTGTCATCAAGAGTTTTATGGATCGAAATTTGGAGCTATCACAAGCGTGGATGGCGATAAATGGGAACTAGATTATCCAAACATAATCTCTGGACATATTCATAAAAGTCAAAAACCACAATCCAATATCTACTACACAGGTTCGAGTATTCAAGTAGCATTCGGTGAGACCGATAAACCTATAATACCATTTGCAACATTTAAAGAAGACGGTACTTACAATGTTGAAGAGATAGATTTACATCTTCCAGTAAAGAAGATTGTATATATGGATATAGATGATATCGAGTCATACGATGTTCCAAGCAACACAGAAGATAAAATAAAGATAACACTAAATGGAGACTATAATGAGTTCAAAACTTTGAAAAAGACAAAAAAATTCAAAGAAATAATTGATAAAGGTATAAAGGTTGTTTTCAAGGCAAAGAAGAATGAAGTCAAGTTAAAAAATGAAAAATTACAAGAGATACTTGATGAGGGGGCGGATAATGATTTCACAAATATAATAAAAAAGATAATAGACGGTGAGGATAATAAACAGTATTTAAATGAGTTATATGATATAGTGATTAATAATAAAAATATAAACTTGGATGATATATTTTTTTTTTAAAAATAATTTAATTTGTTAATAAATAAATAATAAGATGTCAAGAAATTATACAATGATTGATGATCTGGAAGATATATCGGACGAAATGCCACAACAACAGCGACGAGATGATATTATTCCAAATGATATATCAGAGAAAATCAAAGGTAAGATAAGGAATAATTACATGGCACCTCCATCATCGGGAATGAATTATTATAAACAACAACAACAACATCGTCAAATGCAGCAGATGCCTCCTCCTCCTCCACCTCGTCAATATTACCCACCACCTCCACAAAAACAACATTATCAGGATTATGATTCAGACGAAGAAGATTATCCTATGATAAAAGAAGGTTATGCATTGAGAAATGAAAGTCCTGCAGCAGATATAAGTTGTAAACAGATAGCTGAACATATTGCTGATTGTCCAGTATGCGGGCGTCTTTACCATCACGATAGAATGAATACAATATACATTATCATAATTGTCTTTTTATCAATAGCATGTCTCCTTCTTTTGAAGAAAAATTTAAATTTATAAAATCTAAATTATTTTTAAATTCTTTAAATAATATTTTAAAGAATTGTGAAAAAAATATAAATGGAGAATCAGGAATTAATTGAAATCCCAAATATTTCTCAGTACGACTTTGATACTCTTGTTTTATCTGGAGGTTCATCAAAAGGCATTTTAACCCTAGGTGCATTGCAATACTGCCAGGATAATTTTTTATTGAACAAAATAGAAACCTATGTAGGTACTTCTTCTGGTGCGATAATTTCATTTTTATTAATCATTGGCTACTCCCCCATTGAAATAATGGTTTATATATGTTGTAATGGTCTACTGGAAAAAATGCAACATTTTAATTTTGTAAGCATGATAAACGGTACCGGTGCTACTTCATTTGTCAACATCTACGAACAATTGGAAAAGATAACTATTGAAAAAATTGGATACATACCAACCCTACTTGATCTTAAAACCAAATATAACAAAACGTTAATTTGTACTACTTATAATCTATCAAAAGAAAAAACAGAATATCTATCCCATGAAACACATCCTAACTTACCATCGCTTATTGCACTTAAAATGTCTTCCAATCTACCTTTAATATTTGAAAATTTCAAATACAATAATGATTTCTATATCGACGGTGGCGTTTCGGATAATTTTGCTATCGATATCGGGGATAAAATAGGAAAAAAAGTACTTGGTGTGCTACTCTCGTCACATGATAATTTTGACAAAAGTCCAGATATAGGAATACTTGAATTCATTTATAAAATATTATGCATCCCAATATCTCAGAATATTGAATATAAGATAAGTCAGGTCTCAACTACTAAATGTAAGATAATAAGATTGAGTTATGATAAGATTAATTTTTTTAATTTTAATATTCATTCGAAGGAGAAATTGGACATATTTTCATTAGGATACGAACAAATGAAAACACAAATTTAAAAATTACTTGGTTATTTAAAATAATATGAATACACTGTTTGCCAATATAGTTGAAAATGCAGAAGGTGTTTTTGAAAATGATAATTTTTTTCTAAATCCTGTTTCAAAAATAAAATTAAAAGATGCTTGCGAATGTAAAATATTTCTTAGAATCGCAGATGATAAAGTATACATATACCCTTTTCAAGCCCACCCTTATACAACTTTTATTTTAGGTGATAGGGAGTCCGAAAGTACCGCTCAGCAACTTGGTAGATGGATATATAAATCATCCTACTATAGTACAAAATTTAGACCTCTTACGTACTCTTTGGTTCGGAAGGAAATTTCATTTAATCCTGATGAAGTGATAAATGTTTATTCAATTAGCGATATACCGGATGATTATTATAAGTTCTCAAAAGACGGATTCGATAATGTACGAATCTTATCTCATTTATTGTATCGCCGAGAACTTAATGATTATATTAAAAGATTTGAAAAAAAATAATATAATATATAAATATGCCATCGAACAAAAATAATTCTACAACAAGTATGATAGTTTTAGCTATCGTTATTTTAAGTTTACTTGTAGGCGTCGTAATTTTACTTTACTATGCCGCCACCGGAGGTAAATGGCTTCCATCATCTGCGGCAGCTGCTGCTACTTGTTCTAGTACAAAGAAATGCTCCTCTGCAAATGATATTTGCGTTTCCGGTACGTGTATGCCTCCTTCGACAAATACTCATGCGTTAATAATGGGCGGTGGATCAAAAAATAATGGAGAAGCGTTTAAGAACGTTTTAAACCTTCAAAAAACAAATCATAATGTAAACTATACATTATATACGAGAATAGAAGATCTTAAAACAAAATGGGAAAATACTAAAACCCCTTTACGGAATGCATTAATTTATATTTACTATAGTACAGATAACTATAACCTAACTGATCAAAATAACTTATATAAAATTTTTGATCTAATAGTAAAAAATTTCAAAACTGAAACATTAGATGACCGTACTCAGCCTAATATTTATGGTACACAAACGAGTGTTTACGCAAATAGGGTTATGTTGATTGTTGATATTTTACATCCAACAACTAATTATGTTAACCTATTTAGCAAAAAGTCTACAGTTGTTTATAATAGTAAAAACCCTCCTCTACCTCCAAGTTATTCATCTCCGCCTACTACACTTGAAAAACAAATAATCGTCCCAAATTTCCCATTTACAAACAATACACAAACCAGTATGACCTATTTATTAAGTTCGATACAATCAGGATGGCAAGGTTCACCTTTAGATAAAGATCCAGCAGAGGATATAACGCCTGTTTTGCTTATTAGTAATAATAGCGCATATCGTAGAAATAGTATTTGGAAATTTAGTGATATTTTATTTAAACTTCCAGATAGCTATCTTAGAAAATATAATTTGTCTATAAAAGGTATTGTAGGGGATCTAACCTTTTTGTGTACAAAATACCCGAATGAACCTGGTTGTAGTAGATCTAATTGGCAGGCATGTTTTACAAATAATTATCCTGACGGTGATGCAAAATTATTATTCAATACAATGTATGATATAGCCTATATAAGAAATCAAAGAACTATTCTTAGCAATCCGAAACCACCGCCTCCTAAAAAAGGTATTTGTACAATTTTATAAATTATTTTTTAAACTTAAAAATAGTTTAAAAAATTAATCATCATCCTCATTATCACACTGCCCCGAGTTACAACAAAAGCAGTTCCTACACATTGGACATATCTTCTTTTTTAACTTCAAAGAGCAAGTTACACAAATATGATGATCGCATAGAGTTTTATATACTTCATTTACACCTTCAAGGCACACACAACACTCTGGTGCATTATAGATAAGCACCCGATTATAACTTTTATAAAATTCCGTGAGATCTTTAATCTCATCTTTATGTTGATAATGTTCACATAAAGAATTGTACTTGAATTCATCTTTAAATATCTTTAAATAAAATAATATATTGTATAAACAATTCTTGAAAATATCATCTGTAAATATTTTATCCTTCTTATATTCCCCATAGTTCAAGACTATATTTTGAACATATAAACTGTTATCACAATAATCTATTTTAAACAGAATATTAACATTATCTATGACTCTATTAAAGTATATTTCAGTTGTAAAAATAGAATCTTCATTCTTAATGGTTGTAAATAAATTCCATTTGCCTGTACTTTTCAAATACTTGAAATAATGTTCTGTCATAATAGATAAATCGTTTTTAACTTCGTCATCCAGTTCAATGAATTTCTTTTTATAATCAACTGTACTTGTGTGGACTATTTCTTTGTCGAAACCACTATTGCTCATGTAATAGTATAACATTTTATCTTTATTTTTAAAAGAATGGAATTATCTTTATTCAATTTTATTTTAAAGAGTTGTTCTCTATAATTAAGAAATGAAACTAGTTCTCGATAACAGAGAAAAAAAACTTTATGAAGAATGCAATAAACTAATCACTACAGTCGATACTTTTAAGAATATAATTATAGATGTACAAGCTCTTGAAATAGGAGATATAATTATTCGAGATGATGAAGATGCCGAAATTGTAATTATTGAACGAAAATCAATTCCTGATCTTATCGCGTCTATCAAGGATAAAAGATATTCCGAACAATCCTATCGCCTGAACGGCTATGATTTCCCAAATCATAACATTGTATACCTTATCGAGGGTTCGTGTAAAAGCCTTACACGTGAAAAACAAATGGTATATAGTAGTATGGTAAGTATTAATTATTACAAGGGATTCTCGGTTTTCAAATCAGAGAATATTTCAGAAAGTGCTTACTACATTTGTAATATGTTTGCAAAGATCGAGAAGGAAAAAGGAAAGAAGCCTTATTTTTGTAAAGGTAGCGGTGGAGCTGTACTAGAAACGGATGAAAGTTATTGCTCGTTTGTTAAAAAGAAGAAGAATGAAAATATAACAGTTGATAATTTTGGAGAGATCGTGTTGTCGCAGATACCTGGGGTAAGTAGTGTTACGGCAGTTGCCATAATGAAAGAATTTAAGACATTGAATAATCTTTTAGAAAAACTAAAAGTTGATAGTAGTTGTCTTAATGATTTGAAATATGAAACGGAGAAGAAACAACTTCGACGAATAAACAAAACATCCATCGCCAATATTTTAAAGTTTTTAATAAATTAATTTTATAAAATTAAATTTTATAAGATTAACAAAAATATTTACAAATACGTTTTTTAAGAGTTTTTTTATTTTTTGCGATCTGCCACAAAGCTGCAATAGTCTTAATCTTTTCTCTGTAAGTCAGATCTTTGTAAATAGGCTTCTTCATTTCAGCTTTTCTAAATTTTTCATATTTGGTTTCAGGGCGGCTACGACTACGACGCTTTGATTTGGTAGCACGACTACGACGCTTTGATTTGGTAGCACGACTACGACGCTTTGATTTGGTAGCACGACTACGACGCTTTGATTTGGTGACACGACTACGACGCTTTGATTTATTTTTAAAATAATAGTCTGAAAAAATTCGAATTTCGTCCTTATTTAAAGTTCTTGGAATATCATTACCTGCTACGAGATATTTTCCGCTTATTTTAGGTATTTCTTTTACTAATTTTAAGTTTTTGTCCAGTTTGCGAAGATTTTCAACTTCTTCTTTTGACATACTAAAGCGTTTTATATCATCATCAAGTTTTTTACTCATTTATTTATTAAAAGATATTTAAAAAAACTTTTTAAATCATATTTTGTAATCCTTCATACGATGATATCGCCTTACGTATTGTAAGATCAAACATTGTATCATCCATATAATCTTTAAACTCTTCGTACAATTCCTCTCTTATTCGGAGCATATACGTCCTAAAGAAAAGTAAAAAATGTTGGCGGTTCGCGAATTTGTTTGTCTGTACCATCATCTCATTAAGTACATTTTCTGAAAAATCTTCCACAATCATGTCCACTTTTTCATTCCTATCCGTCTCCAAATATTTATCAATTACCTTCTTCATTTGAACTTTCAAAATACAAGCATCAATTATTTTATTATTTGTCGCAGCACCCGCCATATCTATTGCTAGTCCTCTTGTAATTTGCTTCTTTATACAATTATTATTATTCAAAAACAGTTCAATAACATCATTTAATTTTTCTCCGTAAAATGGAGAATCCGGTTCGGTAATTCGGCGCGCATATGCATTCAATCTTCCTGTAAAATTCGCAATCAACTGATCTTCAAACGATATAGATATTGATATATCACCAAAACCTGAAATTGTATTTAGCAATCGCGATATAAAACCCGTACTACAGGTTCCGCTCATATCCTCAAGTTCTTGCAACAATCGCTTTAACATCTCCTCCTTGAATTCATTTTTTTCAATATAAGTCCACAGTTTAACTGTAATATTAGCAAGTGTATTATTCAAATATAATGCTCGATCGATTTGAATTCGATTCAGAGAAGTTTTTATTTTCTTTTGTTTTTCAAAAACTATTTTACAATCATCGGAACAAAAAATAAGTTCTGTCGCTGTGCATTTTTCACAATCGTATTCATCCTTCAAAATCTTTTCTATTTGTGCGCATACCCACTCATAATCTATTTCATTATCTCCGATTTTTAGCACTTCATATCCGGCAAATGATGATAGGATGTTAAAAACGGATTTTTCAATCTCTTTTACATGCACATTTTGTTTATTATCGTACAAAGTGTGTATACCCCCATCTGCTCGTCCAAGCATCATAATAATATCACGGCCAAGTGTCTTATATTCATCACTTCCAATATTTAATAAAACATCTGCTGCATCTGCGCGCAAATCATAATCTAGAGTGGTGTCTTGTGCAAAAGATAAAAGATAATCTTGAATTTGCACCTTCTCCGATTCATCAAGTTCGCAATTTTGCAAAAGATATTGCGCCGCCAGAATTCTATACATTGTTCTATTGTTCTCATTCCGCAAAAAATCAAAACAACTGTTCTCTATATAGAATGCAAAGTGTGGAACATCTTTCTTTTCTAAACTTAGAATTGCTTTATATCTATAATCACAATCAACTTCATTATTATTTATTATTTTTCGAAAATAGGAATCACTTTCATTTTTATACAATTCATTTTTCATTAACATACAGACTGCTTCTATTTGACATGGTATAGGTATATTATCATCCTTCGACGCACTTTCGAATTGATTACAAAATATATTCAATGTTTCAAATGCTTTTACAAGTCGATTATTATTTCTTTCATCTATAAGAATATTATTTTTTAATTTCATTTCCTTTATATCACCCTTATCATTTTTCGAAATCTCTTCTTTAACCTCCGAAAAAAATAACAAACTCTTACATGCTTGAAATTTTAAAAATAAAGATACAATAACATCATCTTTACAAAAAGCATATAAGAAGTTTTCCAAGTTTCGAAGACCATTAAATTCATACATCCCGCAAATCCTATTACCAACTTCAAAACAGTCATCTTTATTTATTTTATAATATTGTTGAAGAGCTTGTAGTCGAACATCTTGTTCAAGACCAAAATCTAATATATTATCTTTATAATCCATTTTAATTTAATAATTATTTTATTTAAATAAATTTAAAAACAAAATATCATAAATTAAAATGGTAAAACTATATTACACAAAAACGTCTTGTGGTGCAAGTTCTTTTATTTCTGCGTTCATTGCCGGTTTGAATTTAGAATGTGAAATCGTGGATTTGGCAACTCATACTACTGATTCAGGTGCTAATTTCTATGATATTAATCCAAAGGGTAATGTGCCTTCTTTGGTACTTGATGATGGAACTGTCTTAAATGAAAACATCGCATGTCTAGAATATATTGCCAATGAGACTAGACAAAGTAATTTAGCGCCTCAGCATGGAACAACTGAAAGATATGTACTTCTACAAGTTCTTTCATATATTGCAAGTGAACTTCATGCTTCTATCGGCGGGTTTTTTAATCCCGCATCTAAGGATCCAGTAATTCGCGAATTCTTGCTAAATAAATTTGAACAGAAGATGAATTATGTTCAAAATAACCTTCTTTCTGGGGGTAGAACATATGTTGTAGGAGATTCATTTACTACCGCCGACGCATATCTACATATTGTATTCAGTTGGCTGGGATATATAGGACTTGATTTAAGTAATTATCCAGTTGCACAAACATATTATAATAGAATTTGCGAGCTACCAGGAGTTATGGCGGCTAAAGATCGAATGAGAAACCATCCAAAGACCATTTTGTAAAATAATTATTTTTTTATTTTTTTAAAATAAAAGAATGTTAACTTTGAATTTTTTAATATTATTTGTATTATTATTAATTAGTTTATTAAGTGTATCGATTTATTATTATCAAGAATGGAAGGAGAGTTCATCAACAGATGAACAAAAAAAAAATGCAATGAAGATGCGTGGTCTTTTTGAAAGTGGTGGCGGGGCTGATGCAGGATTTTATGTAATTGCTATTTTAGGCGTTATTATGGTTTTTGGTTTAATTGCATTAGCAATTTACTATGGAACAAAAGCTCAAACACAAAGATATAATTTAGCTGCTGACGCGGTTAAAAAAGGAAATACAAAATTAGCAGCAGTTGCACTTGCCCCAGAAATTGGCGAGGGTGTAAGAGAAGCAGAAGAAGGACTAGGTGATATGATTTGGGGTCGCGGTCGTAGATATGGTGGCAATCGCGGATACGGCGGTAATCGCGGCTTTGGCCCGTCCGGTTTTGATTATAATAATGGATTAAACGATTACAATTGGTAATTATCACAAAAATATTTTTTTAACTTCAACATTACTACTCTTAAACATATTCATTGAAAATGTCTCAAGTTCCGAACAATAATCATTTATATATATTACTTTTGAAACCTGACATTGTACTATTTTTTTTGCACATCCTATACAGGGAAAATGAGTACAATATAAGGTTGAATCTTTAATATCATCTTTTGCCGAGAAAAGTAATGCGTTTTCCTCCGCGTGCAAACAAAGACATAGATCTAGATTTTCACCTGATTTATATTTATCAGTATTGGCACACCGTTCACAGCCTCCGTCAAAGCAATTTTTTGTATTTTGCGGAGTGCCGTTATAACCAGTTCCAATTATTCTATTATTCTTAACAATTATACATCCAACTTGTTTTCGTAAACAATTACTTCTAGTAGCTGTTAATTTTGTAATTTCTAGAAAATATTCATCCCAGCTTGGTCTCATTATTATATTATATATTCAAAATTTTAAATATATAATACTTTTATTATCTGTACATTGTTTTATAAGTTTCAATTGCTGAAAGTAGTTGTTGTATAAATCCTCTATTCGGGTTTACAGCTCTTATAGTTCTTATTTCGTTAATTATATAATTTAAAAACTCTAAACTATTAACATTTCTCAAATCGTCATTCTGAAAAAATTTTCTGATTATGTAATGGATTATTATTGTTGCACTTCTTGAAATACCAGCAGCACAATGTACCAACACATTCTCCCCCCTATCGATATGTTTATTTATAAATTCAAATGTCGGATCGAAATATTGGTAGATATTTTCATTTTCAGAATCATTTATTGGGATATACATAAAATCAATATTATGATTCCGATAATAATCAACTACATTTTGTGGTTTAGGTGTGGTTTCCAAGGTAATGACAGCTCTGATATTTTTTGATTGAATGAAATTGATATCATTGCTAACATACCAATTGGATATAAATAGATGCGGAGTTATTTCATTAAACCCTTGCATAATCTTTTATTTATTAAATAAAAAATTATTTTTAAATTTATAGGTTAACCGGTGCAGGTACACCTCCTGGATATAAACTGTCAAAAAATATTTTAATATCATTATAATTATTACTTAACTCAATATTTTTCTGAAGTGCACTTACCGCATAATTTAAGTTACCTGATCTTAAATTTACAGCACTTATTTTAGAGGTTATTTCGCCAATCTTGGCAGTGATTTGGTCTTTTGTTCCAGCCGCACTTGATGTTAAATTATCTATGTTTGCTTTTAACTCAGTCAAAGATGAGTTTATGTTATAACTATTAATATCCGCGATAACAGTTTTTATTTTTTCGGAAATATTTGTTAAAGAACTTTTAATCTTATCAATTATTTTTTGATCATCTGCACTAAATGTGTATTTCGCAGAATCATCTAAAACTGTTTTTACACTATCCAAAAGAATATTTGTATTTTCTAAAGCGTCTGACTCTTTAAACGTTTGAACTATAGTTCGTCCATTAACTGTTTTTGCTTCGTAATCGTCCGCCAATGCTTGTAATGCAAGGGCGTCAGTTGTAATAACTTCAATCTTGGATGTTATTGATTCAGTTGATGTTGTACTTGCATTTTCATATGATGTTATTAAATTTTTTCCTTCATCTACAAATCCGCTTAATTTAGCTTTAATCTCGTTTATTTGCGTTAAAAAAGTTGGATCTGATGGGTCTGGTATAGTTAAAGTTGAAGCTGTATACTCAGATACAGCGCTATTATATGAATCAAATTTACCATTTAGGTCTGCTAGATCAGTTAATAAATTACTATATACAGCAGCTGCTTCATCTACTTTAGTTTTTAAAGCTGAATAAGCTGTATCGTATTGCTGTTTTGACACACCAAGAGTTGTTTTAAAACTTGCCTGCAAATCTATTAAAGATTGATAAGTATTATTTGAAGCTGTTGTTAATTGATTAAATCTATCTTGTATACTTGATAATTGTTCATTCGATTGACTTTGAGTTTGTGAAGTACTTGGTTTAGTTAGTAAATAAATAGATACACCTATTACTACTAATACTACAACTACCCCACCTATAAAAAGAGGGTTTTTCCACAATGGCGAATTCTGTTGACTCATTTATTTATTATTAATAAAATAAAAAAATTTAAACAATATATTTTATTAATAAAAATGTCAGACTTATTCGATAACCCAATGGTAAATGCAGCTAAACAAAACATGACTCCTGAACAATTAGAACACTTCAAAAAGCTCGGAGAATCAATGTATGAAAATGTTGATTTTGAAAATAATGAAGTAAATAATATGCCTCCTCCTATGGTTGAGGCTTTAGCTTATGTATGCGAATCTATTAAATCTGGTTTACACCCTAGTTTTCTTGAAGAAAATGAGATTGCTTTATTAAAAGATGCATACGGCGAAAAATGGTACGAGAGATGGAATTTCACTGAAGAGGATTTAAAAAAAATAGATTAAGAATATTCTTCAATTAATAAATGAACTATTCGCAAATCATATTAACCATCGCGGCCGGATATGTAGGTGCTTTGATTCCGAATGAAAAATCTAACATTCCACACCTTTTACTTTCTGTAATATTTGGATCTCTCGCGAGTAAAATAGTTTACGGCGACTTCGACAAAGGATATGCCTGGACTACAAATGATATTCTTTATTGGACTGTCACGATTTTAGAGTCGCTTATAGGTGGATATATTGCTTTATGGATTAAAAAAAAGAGTAAAAATTAAAATTGATTTATCTCTTAAAATTTGTTTTAAAAATAAAAAATGCTTCGAGAACAATATATGTATTACGCCGTCTTATATTTATTCGGTGGATGTATCACGACTATTATCCTTGCATGGCCTATTTCTGAAATAGCCATTGGTGTGTATTATAAAGATCAATTAATTTGTCCGAATTATAACCCTGAAATCAGTGTCGATAATTGGTTAATT